>Ga0302046_10000118_pt1 | contig 83204 bp, 73 predicted proteins | sample RVTome_11_FD_200261 | JGI IMG/M metagenome (GOLD analysis project Ga0302046, IMG submission 200261) | Soil microbial communities from uranium-contaminated site in the Upper Colorado River Basin, Wyoming, United States - RVT147D111 (version 2) ... | reverse complement strand
AGTCTCGTGCACGCGAAGGCCTCCCCAGTGGTCGGACGTTGCGTCGTAACAGCGTTTCTACCACGAAGGAGGCTTTTGTTTTCAGGAATCTCGTGAATTATCCGGGCTAGCGGCGTCAGGTCGTCTTGGGCCCGATCCTTCCCGACAGCAGATCGTGGAGCACGTCCAGGACGCCCAGCTCTCTCGCCCAGCGCTCGAGATAGGGCCGGTCGAGGGCATCCGCCTGGACGGCCACGACACCCGCGGCGTCGCCTACCTGGCGATCCGACGGCGTGATGGCGTTCCAGTACAGCTTGTGCAGGATCACGTCCTCGGCGGTCGCGATCCATGCCGGCTCGCCGAACAGGGTTTCCTCGAGGCGGCGGCCGAACATGCAGCGCTCGAACTCCGCCGGTCGCAGCAACCAGAAATCCACCTTGAGCGACGAGCGCCGGTCGATGGCGTTGAACATGGGCGGCGAAGTCGACGCGTTCTCCACCGCGCGCTCGTCGATGAAGAAACCGTCCTCGAAGGCGCGGGCGACCGCCCCGGCCGATCCCGGAGGAAAGTCGACGACGAAGTCCAGATCGTGCGTCGTCCTCGGGACGCCCCAGAAGTTCGCGGCCATCGATCCGGTGAGCATGTAGGGAATGCCGAGTCGATTGAGCCGGCGCAGGCAGTCGAGCAGCAGCTCACGCTCGGTCATCGACCGGCCGGCCGAGGAAGGTCCGACCTGCGGTGGCTCAGTCGGATACGGTCGCGCAGCCGGCGCTCCACTTCCTGGTCGTCGGCCGCGGGGAACTGCGCGCGGATCCCGGCCCGGGTCACGTCACAGGCCAGCTCGTGAAGGTCCAGGGAAAGGGCAACGCGTTGCTCGCCCTTCATCCTGCGGTAACCGGCGATCTGCAGCTCCGTCGCCGCGGCTGGGTCCATGAACGGATCCTACGTCACGGCACAGGGGCTGTCCACGAGTCCTGGACCGGCGGCACGAATCGCCGTAGATTCTCGCAACTCGACGGCTGACCGCGGCACGAGGTACGAGACCGATGAGTCGATACGAGCGCCGAACCTCCGGATGCGCCTGCAGTTCGCTTCTCGTCCTGCTGGTCGGGACGACGGTCGTGACCGCGGTCCCCGGCGTCGTCCTCGCCGATACGGTCGTCCTCGGCGCGGTTCGCGACAACACGCTGATCGAGACGATCGACGGCTCGCTGAGCAACGGCGCGGGTCCCGATGTCTTCTCGGGACGCAACAGCTCCGGGGCGGCGCGGCGGGGCTTGATCGCGTTCGACGTCGCCGCGGTCGTGCCCGCGGGCTCGACCGTCAGACGGGCCGTGCTGACGCTGCGCATGAGCCGAACCAGCGGGGGGCCGGAGCCCGTCGAGCTGCATCGCGCCCTGGCGTCGTGGGGCGAGGGCGTGTCCTCCTCCACCGGCGGTCAGGGGGCGCCCTCCTCTCCCATGGACGCGACCTGGATCCATCGGTTCTACGATACCGTTCCCTGGGCCGTGCCAGGAGGCGACTTCGCGGCGCTCGCGTCGGCGGTCGCCGTGATCGACCAGGCGGGCATCTACACGTGGGGCTCGACGGCCGAGATGGTCGCGGACGTGCAGTCGTGGGTCGACGTCCCCGAGGGCAATCACGGCTGGCTCCTCGCCGGCAACGAGACGGCGCCCACGACCGTGAAGGCGTTCGACTCGCGCGAGGGCCCGGACCCGGCGCTGCGGCCGCGCCTCGAGATCGAGTTCGATCCGCCCTGCGTATCGAACCGGCCGGCGGGACACGGCTACTGGCGGCGACAGTGTCTCGGCATGCCGGCGAGCGCCGGTGGACTGGACCCCGGAAGACGCGGGCGGGGACCCGTCGCTCCGACGGAGCCGGGGTTCGCCGAGATCCTCGTCCCGTGCGCCGACGAGGCGCTCACCGCCGCGGCCCTGCCCGGGGGCGTGTGCGACGCGATCGTCCCCGACCCCCCGGCCGATCCGTGCGCGCGCGCGCTGCGCAGCGTGGCGAGCACGATCCTCGACATCTGCTCGGGCCGCGTGCAGCGCAGCTGCCCCGTGCTCCCCGCGGACCGCAGCTGCGCGCCGAGCGTCGGCGAGCTGCTCGACGAGCTGGGCGCGCTCGTCCGCGCCGGAACGTGCCGCCAGGCGGCGCGCTGCGCCGCGGACTAGTCCGTCCGTCCGGCGATCACGGACACGAGACGCCGGAGGCCTCGATCTCCCCGTCGCGCAGGCCCGCCTGCGACGAATGACCGCTGTCGAACGTCCCCTTGCCCACCGCGTCCCGGGTGCGCGAGAGATACCAGTAACCCTGCCCGGCGGCCAGGGCGGGATCCATGGCGTGGTTGTAGGAACCATCGGGTTGACCGTTCAGCACGCAAGCCTGCGTCGCGGCCGCGAAGTCGCCCGCCGTGCTGCGCAACGTGGCGAGGTCGCCCCGGACGACGTCGTATCCCGTCGCTCCGAACACGGCACCCCAGGTCATCTCGGTCGCACTCGCGGTGAGGGACACCCCGGAGACGGTCCGGAACTGCCGCATCATCTCGTGATCCTCGTGCTCCAGGATGTGGCAGTGATAGGCGTACTTGCCCTCGTAGTCCGTGAAGCGCGCGATGACGCGCAGGATCTCGCCGGGTCCGGTCCGCGCCGTGTCCTTCCATCCGGCCTCTTCGGGTGCCGGCGGCGTGGGCGTCCCGGTCGGGACGATCTGGTCGTTGACGAGGTCGAAGGTCTGACGATTCAGGATCTGGAAGAACACCAGGTGCATGTGCATCGGATGGGCGACCACCGTCGGGTTGGCGAACTCCCAGATCTCGGTGGTCCCGAGCTGGGGGAACTCGGTGATGTCGTGGAAGCGCGCGCCGACCTCGACGCTGTCCGAGCTGAGCGACTTGATCTCCCATCTCTCGCCCGTGCACGTGTCCGCGCCCTTGCGCAGGAGGAACTGTCGGGTGCGCACGGCCTGCGCCGGATCGAGCGGCTCCACCGGCCGGAGCGACGTCGGGATGGCGCCCGTGAAGCCGGTCTGCGCCGCCACGACGAACTTCATCACGTTCGCAACGACCCCCGCCGGAGTACCGGCGCTGTTGGTCAGGACGATCTCGGTTCCCGCCGGGAGCTGCTGGAAGTCCACGATGACGTCGGAGCGCTCCGCGGGTCCGAGAGTCACTTCGGTGAGCGGCACCGGAGCCGGCAGCAGCCCGCCGTCGGTCCCGATCGCTTGGAACGGCAGGTCGACGGGCTGATCCTGGCGCACGAAGCGCAGCGTGTAGGGACGCGAGTTCGATCCGTTGAGCAGGCGGAAGCGATACTTGCCCTGAGCGACCGCGAAATAAGGCCACACCTTGCCGTTCACCAGGATGGTGTCGCCGAAGAAGTGCTCCTGATAGTCGGGCATGTACTTCAGTCGACCGTCGGCGAGGAACGAGCGGTCCTGGATGACGAGCGGAACCTCCCAGCACGCGGAGGGCGAGGAGCAGGCGGGCAGGTCGAGGGCCGCTTCGTAGGCGTCGCGGAGGATGTAGAGCGCGGCCGTACCCATGTAGACGTTGAGGCGCGTCTGGCCCAGTGAATGGTCGTGGAACCAGATGTTGGACGGCTGCTGGTCGTTGGGGTACTCGTAGCCCGGCTCGCACAGCAGGCAGTCCTGGGCGCCGCCGTGGCCGGCGCAATCGGCGTCCGCGTTGCACGAGGCGCCGTCGCCGTCGCACTCGCCGGGCGCCGGGCACTGGCTGTCGGCGGTGCACGCGATCTCCGGATCGGTAGTACAGCTCGCAGCTTCCTCGCCCGGCAGGAAGGTGTGCTCCGGGTAGCCGTCGTACCGCGGCGAGACGTGGCCGCCGTGCAGGTGGACGACCGCCTTGGGCGTGCCGTCCGCGCCGTGGATGCAACCCGGCGGCGACGTTCCCGGCACCGGGAGATAGTGGGTCGTGCGATAAGGCGGCGGCGATCCGCCCTGCGACGTGTCGCGCAGCTCGTTGAAGTAGCGTACCCGAACCGGCTGCCCCGTCGTCGCCTCGATCGTCGGGCCCGGATAGGTCGCGTACGTCACCGCGGGATCGAACGGATCGGGCGTGGCGCCGTAGCCCCACAGCGTGGACGGCGGAAGGTCGCGATGGAGCTGCTGCTGGAGCTCCTGGATGACGATGTGGTAGGTCGCGGCACCTCCCGGAGAACCGGTGACCGGCTGCGCGGCGCCCGGAAGCGGGAGCGCATCGACGAACGGCTCGAGCGCCACCGGACAGTCGAGCGACCCGCACAGCGAGCCGTCTCCCTGATACGTCCCGCCCTGGTTGCCGCAATCGAACGACGAGACCTCCGTGCAGCCCCACGGTGAGGTGGGTGAGCAGCACGCGCCGATCGGGTCGACGCACGTGGTCGTGGCGCAGCTCGTGCCGTCACCCTGGAAGGTGCCGCCCGAGCCGTTGCACGCGCTGAAGCTCAGATCCTGGCAGGTCTCGCCCGGGAAGCAGCACCCACCCGTCAGAGCGGGAGGGGTGAAGTTCACGGTCAGCTTCGGACGCTGGGTGGCGGTGGTGTTCTCGCTGCTGTTGAAGCGCTTGGCGGTTTGCTGCCCCGTCTCGACCCCGCGCACGATCCAGCCGTGGTTGGTCGCGGGCACGTTCAGCCAGCCCTGGACGTCGAGGGCCATCTGCATCGAGGTCCAGTTGTAGAAGCCGAGGGTGAGGCCCACCGTGGTGCTCGCGCTGGTTCCGGCGACGAAGTCCCCGCCCAGCGAGGTCCACTGCGGCGAGCCCGGCACGTTGTTTGGGTCGTAGGTCCGGTAGCGCCACGTGACGTCGCCGAGCGTGGCGGCGCGACCGCCGCCCTCCTGGCCCGGGGGGTCGGTGGGACCCTCGGTCCAGCCGGCCGTGAGCCGGTGCAGGCTGACCAACGTGTCCCCGGCCTGGGTTCGAGACAGGTACAGGGTCAGGGTGGCGCTGGTGATCGTCGAGCCCGGTGGGATCGCGCCGAGATCGAACGCGACCAGAGAGCGGCGCGTGCTGGCGTTGTCGTTGTTGCCCGCGAAGACGTAGGCCCCCGCTCCGCTGGCCGTGGTATCGCTTTCCTCGTAGATCGATGCGTCCTTGACCGCCGTCAGCGTGACGACGTCGGCCCGCGCCGCTCCCGCCGCCGCGAGCAAGGTCACGAACAGCGCCGTCACGGTTCCCGCATATCGCATGATGCCCCCCTCTGGTTGCGACGGCGCGCCGGCATGGCGTGATTCGGTTCCGGGGCGTCGCCGCGTGTGCCTATCGGTCCCTCGAAGCTTCAATGAGGATGATGGCTCGCCGATCGACCGGTCCGAAAGGGACGAGGCCGACAAATGGGACCTCCGTTGTCCGATGGTATCACGCGCGCCGCGCATGCTGTAAGCTCGACGGCCGCACGTTCGCGGTCGCGCGCGGGAGGTTCACGAATCCCGGTGATTACCGGGGAGGGGGTCCGCACAACGCATGCTGGTCGCCTACACGCTCGCCGTCGGGCTGAGCGCGGCGCTGCTGTTCGTCGTCCAACCCATGGTCGGCAGAATGTTGCTGCCGCTCGCGGGAGGCAGCCCGGCCGCGTGGACGACCTGCATGCTGTTCTTCCAGGCCGGGCTCCTGTGCGGCTACGCCTACGCCGATCTCCTCGCGTGCCGCGTCGCACCGAGGAGGCAATGGGCGGTGCATGCGATCGTCCTGGCGCTGCCGCTCGCGTTCCTGCCCGTGTCGCTCGGCGAGCCTGCCGCGAGCGCGTTCGGAGCGACCCTGACCCCGTTACCGCTGCTGCTCGCGCTCGCGGCCACGGTCGGTGCGCCGTTCTTCGTGCTCTCGGCCACGGGACCTTTGCTCCAGCGCTGGCTCGCCTTCACCGACCATCCGGGTGCGAAGGACCCGTACTTCCTGTACGCCGCCAGCAATCTCGGAAGCCTGGGAGGTCTCCTCGCATATCCGTTCGTCCTGGAGCCGGCCCTGCGGCTGCGCACACCGGACGCATCGTTGTTCCCGCCGCGCTTGCTCCCGATCTCCCAGAGCACGCTATGGACCGCCGGCTACGTGCTGTTCGCCGTGTTGGTCGTCGTCTGCGGTTTCCTCATGATCCGGAGACGCGGCCCGATCGCAGAACCCTCGGAGACGACCGGGGCATGCCCGAGTCGTCGTGGCGCCCACTGGAGGTGGCTGATCCTGGCCTTCGTGCCGTCGAGCGCGATGCTCGGGGTCACGCAGTACCTGACCACCGATGTCGCGGCGGTTCCTCTGCTGTGGGTCCTGCCGCTGGCCGTCTATCTGCTGACGTTCGTTCTGGCGTTCTCGAGGAGGACGTGGATTCCCCCGCGCCCGAGCAGCGCGGCCCTCGCGGCGGCGGTGGTCGCGATCGCGGCATCCATGCTCGCCTTTCGCGCCCTGCCCGTGGGGCTCGTGTTGGCCATGCACCTGACGGGGCTGTTCTTCGTCGGCCTCGTGTGCCACGGGCGCCTGGCCGGAGAGCGGCCCGCCCCCGCGCGGCTCACGCGCTTCTATCTCGTGGTCGCGCTCGGTGGAGTCCTGGGTGGGGTGTTCCATGCCCTGGTCGCTCCGGTCCTGTTCGACAACGTGTGGGAGTATCCGATCGCGCTGGTCCTGGCGTGCGCCCTGCGGCCCTCCGCGCCGAAGCCCCGCGCGACGAGCCACCCGCTGCGGGCGCGCGTCCTCGACGTCGCGGTGCCCGTCGGCCTGGCCGCGGCACTGGCAGGGCTGTACCTGATCCTCGATGCCCTGGACATGTCCGGTTCGCCCTCGACCACGATCGCGCTGGTCGCCATCGCGGCGACCGCCGCGCTGCTCGTGATGCGACGGCCGGTGCGCTCCGCGGTCGTGGTGGCGTTGCTGTTCGTCGCGTCGGGCCTTCGGGACGCCCGCGCGATGGAGACGCTGCACCAGGAGCGGACGTTCTTCGGTGTCCACCGCGTGGTGCAGTTCGAGGTTCCCTTCAGGACCGGCCCACCGGGGCGCGAGCAGATCACCCGCGTTCCCTTTCACGTCCTGTACCACGGCGCGACGCGGCACGGGGCGCAGATCCTCGATCCTCGGCATCGGCGCACGGCCACGACCTACTACCATCGCAGCGGCCCGATCGGTCGGGTATTCGAGACCTTCGGAGCGACCGCGAGATTCGACCGCGTGGCGCTCGTCGGTCTGGGCGTCGGGACGCTCGCGGCCTACGGCCGGCCCGCGCAGCGGTTCACGGTGTACGAGCTCGATCCCGAGGTGATCCGGATCGCGTCGAGCGCCGAGCTGTTCACGTTCCTCTCCGACTCCGCGGCGGAGATCGAGTTCATCGCCGGCGACGGCCGCCTATCGCTCACGCGGGCGCCCGACGGCGCCTACGGCTTGATCGTCGCCGACGCGTTCAGCTCGGACGCGATCCCGGTTCACCTCCTGACGCGGGAAGCGGTCACGCTGTACCTCGACAAGCTGCGCGAGGACGGGGTCCTGGCGATCCACATCACCAACCGCCATCTGAATCTCGAGCCGGTCGTGCGCGCCGTCGCGATCGCTCTGGGTCTGGCAGGGATCGTTCGCACCGACGGGATTCACACTCAGGAGGAGATGCTCGAGGGGAAGTACGAGTCCACATGGGCCCTGCTGGCCCGGCGTCCCGCCGCCCTCGGACCGCTGTGGGACGATCCGGCGTGGCGCAGGCTGCAGGCGGCGCCGGGAACGCCGACCGACGACAAGTATCTGTGGACCGACGATTACTCGAATCTGTGGAGCCTGATCGACCCGTGAGCGCCGCTGGGCGTGGCTCCGCGATCGATGCCGCGGTTGTTGCTGCGGCAAGCGCTTATGACGAAGTGCTAAACCCTGCTCTCCTCTCGACTTCCGTGCACCGGCCGATCTATGCTCGGGCATCCGCAGAGCGCACGACGCCATCGCAGCCGGACGGACCGGTCGGCGGAGGGCCGTGCACAACGGGGCGTCCTGGAGCGGAAGCCTCGCAAGGAGAGGGAGGAACTCGGATGAAGCGCTTTCGAGCCTTGTTGGTCGCGAAGATCGCACTCGCGATCGTCATCGGGACGGCGGTCTATTTCACCGCCATCCCGTCGACGGATGCCATCGTCATCGCCGGGCCCAGCGTTTGCGCCTACTACAAGGACGCGACCTTCAGGAAGGTGGTCGGCGCTCGCGGCACGGGCTGCTGCGGCGAGGTGATCAACTGGGGGATCATCACGCCGTACGTGAGATGCGAGAGGCTGTACTGCCTCGACGTCCTCTGCCCGTTCTAGGCCTTCGTCGATCTGCCGGCGCGGGAGCCCACGCGCGCTCCCGCGCCCCGTCCGCAGACCGGTGAGGAGTGTGCCCCCGAGCTAGGTCCGTCCGTAGACCTTGACGACGGTGCCGCGGGCCGCGGCGTTGGCGGGCGAGGCCAGGAAGACGATCGCGGCGGCGACTTCCTCGACCTTCGGCCAGCGGGAGAAGTCGGCGCCGGGCATCGCGGCGCGGTTCGCTTCGGTATCCATGATCGAAGGGGCCACGGCGTTGACCCAGATGCCCTCGGCGGCGACCTCCTCGGCCAAGGCTTCGGTCAGCGCCGCGACCGCCGCCTTGCTGGCGGTGTATGCCGTCATGCTCGCTCCACGACGGGGCTCGACACCGGCCTGCGCCACGACGTTGACGATGCGGCCGCCCGGCGCTTCGCCACCGCCCCGCGCCGAAGCGCGCATCTTGCGCACCGCCTCGCGCGAGCACAGGAACGCCGAGAGCGCGTTCAGCGACATCATGTGAGTGAAGTCCGAGGCCGAGATCTTCTCGACCGGCGCCATGGCGAAGCCGCCCGCACAGTGGATCGAGGCCCACAGTCGGGGTAGCCCATCGTAGAACGCGCGCACCGCACCTTCGTCGGTGAGGTCCACTCCGGGGACGACCCGCAGGCGCTCGTCGCGCGCACCGCTCGCCCCCGGTCCCGCTGCCGAGCGATCCGGGACGTGGCAGGTCGCGCCCGCCCGCAGCAGCGTCCGCACGACCGCACCGCCCAGCGCCCCCATGCCGCCCGTGACGACGACGTGGCGCCCCTCGAAGCTCTCGTTGCCCGCCGCGAGGCCGTTCAATGGACCTCCTTCACGCTCGGAACACCGCCCGCGCCGCGTACCTGACGCTCGATACCTGCGACACACGACTCCCCGGACGAGAGTCGTTCGTCACTCCGGGGAGTCGCGGATGGTCGAACGGACCTACAGCTCGATCGGTCCGCCGATGGACGTGCACTGGGTGCTGACGTTCCAGCCGGCGCAGCTCGCCCAGCAGTCGTTCGAATACTGGCAGTTGTTGGGCCCGCAGATGACCGGCGCGTAGAGCGCGTAGCAGATGCAGCCACGTGCCGGTGATGGACAGGTGGGCCCGGGCGGGGGTGGGCCCGGCTTCGCGGCGAGCGCGACGATGCCCATCGACAGCGTGGTCACGACGAACGCGGCGACGACGATTCGAAACAAGTTGTGGCGCATCTCGGTGCCTCCTTTTCGGCAAAACGCTGATGGATGACTTGCCACGAGTATAGACCCATCGCTCGCGGCGGCGCGCATGGCGGCGTCTCATTTTTCCCGTTGCGAGATCGCCAAGACAGGGGGGTTACCGATCTGCAACCCGATCGTCCCCGCTCATGCGCGTTTCGAGGCCTGGAGCCTGCTAGGGTCGCGCCAAGGACAGGGTGGAAGATCACCGGTCATTCGGGGGAAGAGCCGGTGACCGCGGTCGCCGCCAGCCCTGGGCGCCTCCCCGCCTCGGGGGCTGCGGCGCGTCCACCCTGCCCCCCTTCGATTCAGGCTAGGGGCGATAGCCTTCGGGCAGCACCAGCTCGTGGTTCTTGGCGGCGTCGGCGTCCGGAACCTCCGGCGCGTCCCACGCGGGCGGGGCTTGGTGCCCCGGCGGATACAGCGACTCGAGCGGCCCCCACACCGCGTCGACGCGGTCGTCGAACAGGTCGCCGATCAGGAGGTCGGTGACCGTGCCCTTCAGCTCCGGGTAGCGCCGGACGAACGCGCCGAAGCTGAAGCCGTTGTAGTACTCGCACACCAGGCGGCGCATGCGGTCGACACCGCGATCGAACGCGGGCCCCCAGCCGCCCAGCCGCGCGGCGGACAGGTCCCCTTGCGCCAGCCCATCGACGATGGCGTCGGCCGCGAGCTCTCCCGACTTCAGCGCCAGGAGCACACCCGACGAATACAGCGGGTCGAGGAACTGGTAGGCGTCGCCGATCAGCACGTAGCCTTCTCCCGCGACACGTCGCGAGCGGTAGGAATAGTCCTTGGTCGTGAAGATTCCCGCGACGCGCTGCGCCTCCGACACGCGCCGGCGCACGGCGGGGCAGCGCTCGATCTCCTCGAGGTACACGCGCTCGGGCCCTCCGCCGCGGCCGTCGAACAGGTGCGACCTGGGCGCGACGACGCCCACGCTCACGACGTCGTCGTGCAGCGGGATGTACCAGAACCAGCCGGCGCGGTCTGCGGTCTGCAGGACGACCGTCGCGCCTTCGTCGGGCCCCGTGTCGCGGTAGGCGCCCTTCCAGTAGCTCCACACGGCCAGCTTGTTGAGCACCGGGTCCCACACGCGCAGCCCGAACCGGTTCTGGAGCATGGCATTCTGACCGCTCGCGTCCACCACCACCGCGGCCCGCACCTCGCGCTCGGAGCCGTCCTGCTCCCGGACGCGCACTCCGACGGCGCGGTCGCCGTCGAACAGGACCTCGAGCACGCGCGCCCCTTCGCGGACTTCGACACCGTGCTCCCGCGCGTTGTCCAGCATCATGGCATCGAACTCGCTGCGCACGACCTGCCACGTCTGGGAGCACTCGTGCTGTTTGTTGGTCCAGAAATAGAACGGGGCCGACATCTCGCCGCCGGCTCGAACGAACTGCACGCTGTACTTCTTGACGAACCGGCTGCGCTTCATCTTCTCCAGCATGCCGAGCCGCCGCAGCACCCAGTAGGTCTCCGGGATGAGCGATTCGCCGATGTGGAAGCGAGGGAAGCGCTCCCGCTCGTAGAGCAGGACGTCGCGGCCGCGCTCGGCCACCAGGGCGGAGACGGTGGCCCCTGCGGGACCGCCTCCGATCACGACGACTTGCGGATCGGGCATTCAGGATCCTCCGGCCCGGCCCTCCCCCCGGACCGGAGCACCCAATATAAAGCGCGTCGCGCGGGCGCGCGAATACGCCTTTCGTGGTTCCACTCCTTGAACCTCGAACCTCGGGTATGATCGCGGACAAGCGGAAGGGGCCGGGTCCGAAGCCGGGGCACGAGGGCCATGACTCGCAGCGTGCCGGCGACGGCCCGGGTCAGGTCGACGCGTTGTGCTCCGAGGCGATCCTGCTCTCGCCATCGGACGAGGCAGGCGCGCTCCTCGATCGCGCCATCGCGCTGGCTCTCCAGGAGGAGCGAAGGCCGGTCGCCGCGATCGCCTCGCTCAATCAGGCCAGCGAACAACTGCGGAGAGTGGGTCGCGTGGGCGAGTCCAGGTCCCTTGCCGAAGTCGCCCCAGTGTTCGTCTGGCGAACCTGATCGTTCGTGATGCCCGCGACGACCAGACGGAGGCCGACCGCAGACTGCTCGACGACGCGCGTCGCGACCGCGACCGGGCCGAGGAGGCGTTGGCCGCGAAAAGTGCGGGGTTCCGTGAGCGGCGGGCCCTCGCGGGTGTGGGTTGGGGCGAGGTCGCCCGTAGCCTCCCGAGAGGAGCCGTCCTGGTCGCCTTCGCGGTGCACGATCGCCCGGCCCCCCTCTCACGCCTGCCTGAGGGCGCGAGCGCTCCCCGCGCCTCCGCGGCGGCTCGAGCCCGAGTGGAAGGCACTCGCCAGTACCTGGCCTTCGTGGTGCGTGTAGGCGCGGATGGACCCGATCTCGTTCCCATTGCATTGGCGCGGCACAGGAGATCGAGCGCTTGGTGGTCGACTGGCACGAGCGGGTCGCAGGCATCCCGGCGCAGCAGCCCGGCGGCGAGGCGAAATCCCCGGCGCGCCTTGCCGGCGCGGAGTTGCGGCGGAAGATCTGGGATCCGCTCGCGGCGCACGTGGATGGGGCGCGCGTCGCGCCCGTCGTGCCGGACGGAGCGCTGAACCTGGTGAACTTCGCGGCGCTGCCAACTCCCACGGACGGGTACCTCGTCGAGCACGGTCCGTTGATCCACTATCTGTGTGCGTAAAGAGCTGGCTCGTGCGAGTGTCGGTCTGGCGGAAGTTGTTCGTAACCTCCCCTCACAAAGCGCCCTTGTAGCCTACGCACGATACGATGACCTCGAAGCCGTGCAGCCCCAGGGCTCGGCCGATTTCAGGTCTCTGCGCTTCGACGCTCTTCCCGGCTCCGAGCGCGAGGCCCGAGAGATCGCCGAGCTATGGGATGCACAGTCCGGCGCACTGCGCGCGCCGCATTCGGGCGTCAACTCTCACCGGCCCGGCCGCCACCGAAACGGCGTTCAAGGCGCACGCTCCGAGCCACCGCGTGATCCACGTTGCGACCCACGGGTTCTTCCTCGGCGGGCGGTGCGCGCCGACGGTCGACCATGCACGTGGCATCGCGAAGCTCGCTGTCGACGGGGATCCGAATCCGCCTCCGATGGCCGCAGAGAGCCCACTGCTCCTGTCCGGTCTCGCTCTCGCGGGCGCCAACAACCGCGACCTGGCGCGCCCCGACGAGGATGACGGGATTCTGACCGCCGAGGAGATCGCGGCGCTCGACCTGTCGGGCGTCGAGTGGGCGGTGCTGTCCGCGTGCGACACGGGCGTCGGAAATCCACAGACGGGCGAGGGTGTCTTCGGGTTGCGGCGCGCCTTCCAGGTCGCCGGGGCGCAGACGCTCATCGTGAGCCTGTGGGCGGTGGAGGACGAGCCGGCGAGGGCGTGGATGCGCGCGCTGTACGAGGCCCGGCTCGTCAAGCGCATGGACACTGCGGAGTCGGTGCGGGAAGCGAGTCTCACGGTGCTGCGCAAGCGACGGGAGAACGGCGAGAGCACGCACCCGTTCTACTGGGCGGGGTTCGTGGCTGCGGGGGATTGGCGGTGATCGAGCGCCGCGATTGACGCCTCCCGCCACGATGCACTACACTGTCGTGCATGAGCAAGTCCGAGGTGTACAGTTGGCGGGTCAGTTCCGAGTTGAAGTCGGCGCTCGAAGAAATGGCTCGCGCCGAGAGGACGACGGTGGCGCGGCTCCTCGACCGCATCGTCAAGGCGTGGCTCGGGCGGGCCGATGCACAGGGCGATCACGAGTCCGTCCAGCGACGAATGCACGAAGCGGCGGCGAAAACCCTGGGAACAATCCACGGAGGGGATCCCCGACGTGCCGAGCGGGCTCGCCACCGCGTCAGAACGCGGCTCAACAAGCGCCGTGCAGGCTAGGGGCTGATCGACACGGGCGCCATCCTGGCGCTGCTCGACGCTGATGATCGCTGGCACGTTCGATGCCGCGAAGCGTTCCCTTCGCTCCGGCTTCCCTTGGCGACAACCGCCGCAGTTCTGGCGGAGCTGTTCCACGTGCTCGGCGACCGGCCCGACGACATCGCGTCCGCGTGGCGCTTTCTGCGCTCCGGGGCCGTGACCCTGCTACCGATCACCGACGCGGACGCCAGTGAGCTGGACCAGTTGATGAGAAAATACCGCGACCGACCGATGGACTTCGCCGACGCCACCCTCGTCCGCCTCGCCCAGCGCGAGTCGCTGTCGACCATCCTCACGATCGATCACGACGACTTCGAGACGTATCGCATCGGGAAGAACACCCGGTTCCGGATCGTCCCCGGTCGGTCCTAGGCATGCGCCGTCCCATTCGCACGTTCCTGCTCGTCCTCGGGGGGCTGCTGCTCGCGGTCGTCGCGGCGGCGGGCGGGGCCTTCCTGTGGCTGCGGTACGCGCCGCGGCACGTGCCCGACGGCCAGCCCGCGCTCGCGCGGCTGGACGAGGCTTCACTGCCGCGGTTCAGGGACACTTTCAACACCGGTGCGGACGGGGTCCGGGTCGTGGCCCTGCTCTCGCCCACCTGAGGGGTGTGCCTGCGGGGGGCCTCCGCACTGCAGCGCGTGATCGAGGAATACCCGAGCGATGACCTCAGCATCCTCGTCGTGTGGGAGCCGGTGCTGCCCACGGACATCGCGCCGCCGACGACGGCGACGCTGGGCCTCGTCCACGACCCGCGGGCCGTCCAGTACTGGGATGCGGGCCGTGCGCTCTCGGCCGATATCGTCCGAAGCATGATGGCGAGCCCGGAGCGTTACGGAGTCGAGGAGCAGGAGCTCTCGCCGGATACCATCGTGTGGGACGCGGTGGCGGTGTTCCCCGCAGGCGACCGGTGGGAGCGCGACCTCCCGGTACCGGCTTTCATGGACTTCCCCGTGGTCGAAGCGGCGGACGGTCTTCGCGCGAGCCTCGCCGAGCAGGTGAGAAAGGGGTCAGACCCCGTTTCCGCTCCGGTGGTGGCGCCGTGACGATCTTGTCCGCGACGCTGTTGCTGATCCTGGTCCTCGACCCGTTCGGCAACATACCGTTCTTCCTCGTCGAGCTGGAGCGGGTCGATCCGGCGCGCCACCGCAGGATCCTCGTCCGTGAGCTGGCGATCGCGCTCGCGGCGCTGTTGATCTTCCTGTTCGCCGGGCAGTGGCTCCTGACGTCGCTGCGGATCTCCGAGCCCGCGCTCAACGTGGGGGGCGGGATCATCCTGTTCCTGATCGCGATCCGCATGATCTTCCCGCGGCCTCGCGGCTGGCTCGAAGAGGACCTGGACGGCGAGCCGTTCATCGTTCCCCTCGCCATCCCCTACGTGGCGGGACCCTCGGCGCTCATCTCGGTCATGTTCATCATGAAACGAGAGCCGCACCGCTGGCCCGAGTGGCTCCTGGCCACTCTTCTCGCCTGGCTCGTCACCGCGCTCGTGGTCTACTTCGCGAGCGCGCTGCGACGCATTCTCGGGAAGCGCGGCCTGATCGCCGTCGAGCGCTTGATGGGGATGGTCCTGATCACGCTCGCCGTCGAGATGCTGCTGGACGGCGTCGCGGCCTTTTTGGCCGAGTCCGGCGCGGCTCCTTGACCCCGCTCGGGGTTCGGCCTATAAACAACCGCATGGGTCGTCGCTGCGCGAGAAAAGCGCTGGGGCTCGTGGTCGCGTTCGCTCTGCTGGCCGCGTTCGCGGCGAGGCACCACCGTCACGATCTGCCGTCGCATTCGTGCAAGGACCTGGGTGTCCGGGCCGAGGCTGCGGCCATCAACTGCCCGGCCTGCGCGCTGCTCAAGAAACTACCGACCCCACCTGAGGCGGCCGCACCGGCGGGCCACGCCCAGCCGGTGGCACGGCACGACGTGCCGCGAGCGACGTCACGCCCGTCGCTCCTGCTCGCAGAACGACGCCACAGTCGCGCACCACCTTCCTTGCTCGGGTAACCCCTCTCGCGTGAGCTCCGCGGGCCGGTGCCCGGAGGTCCGCGCGGCGTCGGTGGAGAGATCTCCGTCCGCGCCGGGTTCATCCACTCCCAGAGCAAGGAGGCTTCGATCATGCTTCGGATTGCGCACCTTTCTCTTTCGAGAGCCGTCCGTCTTCTGACTCTTCAATTGCTGCTGAGCGCAGGGCTCGCAGCCCCATCCATCCGAGCGCAAGATGCGGGGTCGATCCACGGGACCGTGCGCGCACCCGACGGCGCGATCGTCGCGGACGCCCGCGTGACGTTGATCGAGCTGCGCCGCAGCGTCTTCGTCGACGGTGAAGGCAACTTCCGCTTCGAGGACGTGCCCTCGGGCATGTACCACGTGCAGGTGGTGAGCACGCAGTTCGGCGCGGTCGTGGAGGAGGCGACCGTCGCGGGGCAGCCCGTCCAGGTCGATTTCACCGTCGGACGATCCGAGCACACCGAGTCGATCGTGGTCACCGCCAGCGGCGGCGGAAGCGGGAGCGGCGAGGTCGCCGTTCCGGTCACCGTTCTCGACCGGAGCGACCTGTCCCGGAAGATGGAGGCCACGATCGGCGACACGCTCGCCAAGGAGCCGGGCGTCAGCACGACCTATTACGGCCCGGGCGCCAGCCGTCCGATCATCCGGGGTCAGAGCGCCGGGCGCGTCCGGGTGCTCGAGAACGGGCTGGGCACGGGTGACGTTTCCTCGACCAGTCCCGACCACGCGGTGACGATCGACCCGTTGAGCGCCGACAGGATCGAGATCGTTCGCGGCCCGGCGACCCTGCTCTACGGCGGGGCCGCGGTGGCGGGTGTCGTCAACGTGTTCGACGGCCGCATTCCCGACCACGTCCCGCAACAGCCTCTCGGGGGCACGCTCGACCTCCGGCTCGGGAGCGTCGCGGACGAACGCTCGGGCAGCGTCGCGCTGGACGGAGGCAAGGGGCAGTTCGCCTGGCACGTCCAGGGCGTGGCTCGCAGGACCGACGACTATTCCATCGGCGGACACGCCGTGATCGACGACCCGACCAGCGCCAGGGGCGTGCTGCCCAACAGTGCCGTGGAGACCGAGCAGGGCACGCTCGGAGGCTCGTGGGTCGGCGGGACCGGCCACGTCGGCGCCGCGGTGCGGCAGTTCGACACGCTGTACGGCGTCCCTTCGGAGGAAACCGTCCAGATCGACATGAACGAGACGCGTTACGACCTGGGCGGCGGCTTCAACACCGACTACGGGCCGTGGAACGGGATCAATTTCCGCGTCGGTGTCGTCGACTACGAGCACAAGGAGCTGGAGGACGGCGAGGTCGGCACGACGTTCCTACAGGACTGGCAGGAGGGGCGCGTCGAGCTGCTGAACGGCGGCGGCGGCAAGGTGAGCGGCCTGTCCGGCCTCCAGTTCAGCAACCAGGATCTGGAAGCGATCGGCGACGAGGCCTTCCTGCCCAAGAACACCCAGGAGAGCCTGTCCGCTTTCGGCCACCAGGAGGTTCGCGCCGGCGTGATGCGCTACGAGGCCGGGCTGCGCTACGAGGCGCAGAGGAACTCGACGTCCGCGTCGAGCCTTCCCGACCGCGATTTCGACGTCGGCTCGCTGTCGTTCGCCGCGGCGTGGGTTCCCGGCGAGACGTACACGCTCGGGCTGAGCGTCTCGCGCGCCGCGCGGCCTCCGTCCGCCGAAGCGCTGTACGCCGACGGCCCCCACGTGGCGACGTCGCAGTTCATCATCGGTGATCCGGATCTCGACGCGGAGGTCAGCCTCGGAGCGGACCTCAGCCTGCGCAAGAACCAGGGGCGACTCACCGGTGAACTGAACCTGTTCTCGCACCGCTACGACGACTACATCTTCGAGATTCCCACGGGCGCGATCCTCGACGGCCTCCCGGTGTTCCAGGTGACGCAGGCGGACGCGGACTTCCAGGGCTTCGAGATCAGCGCGGTGATCGAGACGCTGCGCACCGACTCGGGGCACTTCGACGTGGTCTTGCTGGGCGACTACACGCACGCCGAGTTGAGCGACGGCGAGCCCCTTCCGTACATGCCCCCCCTGCGCTGGGGCGCCGAGCTGCGCTACGACGGCGAGCGCTGGATGGCAACCGCGGGGGCCGTGCGCAACGAGGAGCAGGACCGCGTGCCGGTGTACGTCACGCCGACCCCGGCTTCGACGCTGGTCAACGCCAGCGTGGGTTACCGGCTGCTCGGGAAGGCCCTGGTCCAGGATTTCCTGCTGCGCGGAACCAACCTGACCGACGAGGACGCACGGGTGTCCACTTCCGTGCTGAAAGACCTCGCGCCGCTGCCGGGGAGGGATGTCAGCCTGACTTATCGCCTCACGTTCTAGGGGCGGACGCGCCCCAGGACCGCCCGGGGCGAGGCATTAGGCGACTCGGGCCCTGCAGCCGAGCGCGGGAGAAGAGGCCGGGATCCCGGCAAAGCCGGCTCCCAGGCGGCCCCGCGCCCGCGGGTTAGCGCGCCCCTTCGACTTTTTGTGGCGGGGGGTGGGTCGAACTGCGTACAATCTTTGTAACGTCAGGGGGTGTGACCGGTGGTACGAGTCTGCGAAGGCCTGACCGAGAGGGGAAACATGTCTCGTGAACGTCTGACGCCCGGTGTCCGCAAGATCCTCGTCCACTGCTTGGCGATCGCCGTCGCGATGCCGCCCCTGGCCTTGGGCTCGGATCAGAGCATCGACCTCGACGGCGACCCCGCGAACGGCGCGGAGAGCAGGGTCGAAACGAGGGTGCTCTCGACGTTCCCCGTCCAGGTCGAGAACACCATCACCAACAACGCCAGCGGGCAGTCGTTCTCGTTCAAGTGGGACGGCGCCGGCCCCGGCGGCTTCGACTCCTACGTCGTCGCCGGGCCGGACGTCGGCGTCATATGGAACTGGAGCACGTCGGTTCAGGTCTACTCCGTTCAGAGTCCCATCACGTTCACTCCGGCGCGCGGCGTCCCCGTCTTTGGAACGCGCCCCAACGGCGTCCAGGTCGCGGGCGCCGAGAACGGCGAGTTTCTCGTTCCCGGCAAGTCGATCTTCCCGACGCAGGTGACGTTGTCCAGCGCCTCCCTCACCGCCAGCCTGATCACCTTCTTCAGTCCCAGGACCACCAACGCGAGCTGCGGGGTCGAGTGCGAGTCCGGCGAGTGCACGAGCTTCGTCGACAACCTGACGCGTGGAACCATCACGGCCAAGGTCGAGCAGCACGACTGCTGCCCCGTGGAGCACCAGATCATCTGCGCCGACGGGTGCCAGTCCTACCTGACCGATACGAACAACTGCGGCGGCTGCGGTATCCAGTGCGGGGCCGACGAGATCTGCGCCGAGGGCGTGTGCGCCTGTCCCGCGGGCCAGACCTCTTGCGGCGACGCGTGCGTCGATCTCCAGAACGACCCGGCCAACTGCGGCGCGTGCGGCGTGTCGTGCGGGGCCGATCAGTTCTGTTCCGAGGGCGGTTGCGCATGCTCGGATGCGAGCCTCGCGCTGTGCGGGGGAACGTGTGTCGACCTGCAGAGCGACCCGGCCAACTGCGGCGCCTGCGCCGCGGAGTGTCCGGCCGTCCAGATCTGCTCCGGGGGTTCCTGTGATTGTCCCGAAGCGGGTCAGACGCTCTGCGACCAGGCGTGCGTCGATCTCCACAGCGATCCGAGCCATTGCGGCGATTGCGAGGTCCAGTGCCCTTCCGCCCAGCAGTGCTCGACGGGCGTTTGTGCTTGCCCCGTCGCGGGCCAGACCTTGTGCGGCGAGACCTGCGTCGACCTCCTCGGAGACCCGGCCAACTGCGGCGCGTGCGGCGTCCAGTGTCCTGCCGCTCAGTTCTGCTCGACGGGAGTCTGTGCCTGCGCCGTGGCGGGCCAGACGCTGTGCAACGGGGCATGCGTCGATCTCCAGGGCGACCCGCTGAACTGCGGCACGTGCGGCAACGCCTGTGCGCAGGACGAGTCGTGCAGCACGGGTGTCTGCACCCCGATCTGCGCCCCGGGACTGACCCTGTGCAACGGCGTGTGCGTCGATCTCAGGACCGATCCGCTGAACTGCGGCGCGTGCGGCAACCGCTGCGACGGGGAGGACCAGCAGTGCATCCTGGACTGCAGCAACCCGCCGTTGTGCAACGGCGTGTGTGTAGAGTGCGGTCCCCGCGGCTGCATCCAGTTCCCCATGTCCGGCTCTCAGGATTCCGGCTCGACGAGCTCGACGACGCGGGCCCCCAGGCCGCGCTCGGAGTTCACGCCCCAGCCGCGAATCGACCTCGCCGCCGTGGAGGGCACGCGGGCGGCGGTGCGAACGGACACACGAACCGTCGCGTCCCGCGATCGCAAGGCGGGCCGGCCCGATCGGGGCGGAACCGCGACGAGCGCGGAGACGGCCGCATCCGTGGCCACGGAGGCCAGCGTGTCGCTGATCACCGAGACGGATCTGTCGCTCGCGTCTCGCCAACGGAGGGGGCCACGGCGCGACGTCACGGAAACGACGGAAACCACGGCAGGCGCAGGCGACGTCGCGGCGACGGACGACACGGCGGCGTCGACGCGGGTGGCGAGCGGCGTCGTGGAGGCCCCGGTGTGCGACGTGCCGCCCATCGAGCAGGTCATCCCGGCCGGCGGGACCTTCACTCAGAGCCTGGGCACCGCGCGGTTCGGCACGGAGATCGCCACGACCGCGACGATCCAGGTGGACGGTCAGACCGTCGCGCAGGGACCCTGCCCGCTGATCGTGCCCGACCCGGACGCGGACACGACGGGGGTTGTCCTGGCTCCGGTCGCGGTCGCCACGACCGACGCGAGCGGCGACGGCCTGTGCCAGAGCGACGAGCAGGAGTGCAGCTACCGCATCACGATCGAGAACGTGGGCGACTCCGAGTGCCTGAACCCCGTGGCGACGCTGATCAGCCCGCCGGACACGTTCAGCCCGAACGAGATCGCATTCCTCAACGCGACGTCATCGTATCCGAGCTGGCCGGGATACCCCGGAGCCGGCGTGCCGCTCGAGAGAAAGACCAATCAGGTGGCGTTCTCCGTCTCGCTGTCGGGCACGAACCAGGCGGCCGACGTCGGTCGCGTGTTCGTCCTCCAAGTCGACTGCGCGAACCTGGCGGACAGCGTGGAGATGCCGATCGTGCTTGGCATCGCGAGCGCTTGCGATCCGGCTGTCGATCTGGACGGCGAGAGCTACGACCATCTCAACGGCCTCCTGACCCCGCTCAACACGCCGCTCGTGCCCAAGGGGAATCCGGTCAACATCTCGAGCAAGCAGTTCAACGTCGGATCGACCGTTCCGTTGAAGCTGACGCTCGCCTGCGGTTCCCAAATCCTCGGCCCGCAGAATCTGGAGGTCCGTCCGGAGATCGTCGCCCTCGAGGAGCAAACGCTCGGCCCGCAACCGCTCACGGGGATCAACGACGGGAGCAACGCCAACCCCGATGACCCGTTGTTCAGCTGCGGCAGTAGCGGGTGCGATTACCAGTTCCGGACGGAGCAACTGCAGCCCGGGACGTACATCCTGAGCATTCGCATGCCCGACTCCCGGGTGTTCCAGGCCGGCTTCAGGCTGCGCTGATCTCGAAGGTCGCGCCGCGGCGGGAAGCTACGGTCCGAAGTGCGCCTTCACGCGTGCGACGATCTGGCGCTCGGTGAGCTTGTCGGCGACCTCCATCTCCGTCGAGGTGTCGCGCCCGACAAGCCTCCAGTTCGAGCTTAGCCGAACGCCGCGGGTCGCGTCGCTCGCCAGCGGACAAAAGAGACCACAAACCCCCGGCCGGCACGGTTTTTTGAAGCAACGGTGCGCTAGTTTGTCAACGGGGGCCGGGAATCGCGAGTACGAAGAGGAGTCGACCATGCCTCCGGCCGTCGCAGTGGAATCACGGGCTCAGGAGATCGTGCTGTTGGGCGACGAGGCCGTCGCACGCGCCGCCATCGACGCCGGCGTCAGCGCCGCGTACGCCTATCCCGGCACCCCGGCGACCGAGATCCTGGAATACGTCCTGCGGCACTCGCATCGCTCCGGGAGGCCGCACGCCGCGTGGTGCGCCAACGAGAAGACCGCCTACGAGGAGGCTCTCGGCGTTTCCATGGTCGGGCGCCGCGCGCTGGTGTGCATGAAGCACGTCGGTCTCAACGTCGCGGCCGATCCGTTCATCAACTCGGCGATCGTCGCGATCGGAGGCGGCCTGGTGGTCGCCGTGGCCGACGATCCCTCCATGCACAGCTCCCAGAACGAGCAGGACAGCCGGTTCTACGCGGACTTTGCGCGGGTGCTGTGTCTCGAGCCCGCCGATCAGCAGCAGGCCTACGACATGACCCGCGAGGCCTTCGACATCTCGGAGCGCTTCGGCATTCCCGTGGTCGTCCGCTTGGTCACGCGCCTGGCCCACAGCCGGGCGGTCGTGCGCACCGGCGGGGTCCGCCCCGAGAACGCTCTCGCCAAGCCCGCCGTGCCGGACTCGTGGGTGTTGCTGCCGTCGAACGCCCGGCGATTGTGGAAACGCCTGCTGGAAGTCCAGCCGCAGATGCGCGAGCTCTCCGAGAGCATCGACTACAACCGCCTCGACCTTCGCGGACCGTACGGGGGTGCCGGCGTCATCACCGCGGGCATCGCGCGAACGTACTACGAGGAGAGCGTCTCCGAGCTCGATCCGCGACCTTCGCACCTCCACGTCGGAGCCTATCCGGCGCCCGTGGACAAGATCCGCGCGCTCGCGCGGCACGTCCGGCGGATCTTCGTCCTGGAGGACGGCTATCCGTTCCTCGAGCGGCAGCTCCTCGGGATCCTGGCTCCGGCCGTCGAGATTCACGGTCGCATCTCGGGGCACCTGCCTGCAACGGGCGAGCTCGATCCGGACATCGTGCGGCGCGCTCTGTCCCTGCCGAGAACCGAAGGAGCGAGCCTGCCGCATCCGCGGCTCCCCGCCCGTCCACCGCAACTGTGCGCGGGCTGTCCGCACGGCGACAGCTTCGCGGCGTTGGTCAAGGCGCTCTCCGGCTACGACCGGGCTCTCGTGACCTCGGACATCGGCTGTTACACGCTCGGCGCGCTTCCGCCGTACTCCGCCATCGAGTCGTGCGTCTGCATGGGGGCGTCGATCGGCATGGCCAAGGGCGCTGCCGAAGCGGGTTTCTTCCCCGTGGTCGCGGTCATCGGCGACAGCACGTTCCTGCACTCCGGCGTCACGCCGCTCATGGACGTCGTGGCGGCCGGCGCCGACGTGACCGTGCTGATCCTGGACAACGAGGTCGTCGCCATGACCGGCGCGCAACCGACGCTGCTCCCGACCGGACGATTCGGGGCGATGGTGCTGGCTCTCGGCATCGCGCCGGAGCACGTGCACGTGATCGAGGCCCATCCGCGGCGGATCGACGACATGGCGGCGGTCCTGCGCCGGGAGATCGAGCATCACGGCCCTTCGGTGGTCATCGCCACCCGCGAGTGCATCGAGGCCGCAAAGCGCAGGAAGGCCGCGGCGAGGTGAATCGATGAAGTGCGACGTCATTCTGGCGGGGGTCGGAGGTCAGGGCGTGCTGTCGCTCTCGACCGTCATCGCGGCGGGAGCGCTGAAGCAGGGGCTCCAGGTCAAGCAGTCCGAGGTTCACGGCATGGCCCAGCGCGGGGGTGCGGTCGTGGCGCACCTCCGTCTCGCGGATCATCCCGTGGCCAGCGCGCTCATCCCGCGCGGGACCGCCGATCTGATCGTGTCCGTGGAGCCTCTCGAAGGCCTGCGATACCTCGAGTACCTCGGGCCCCGAGGTGCGCTCCTGACGTCCATCGAGCCCATGGTCAACATACCCGACTATCCGGAGCTGCCGAGCCTGCTCGCGGCGCTGCGCACCTCGTCGCGCGTGCACCTCGTGGATGCTCGCGAGCTGGCGCGCCAGGCCGGCTCGGCGCGGGCCGCCAACATGGTCATGGTGGGCGCGGCCGTGCATTGGCTGCCGGTTACGCCCGCCGTCCTCGAGACCCATATCCGGGAGGCCTTCGCCCGCAAGGGCGACGCGGTCGTACAGGCCAACCTGCGCGCGTTCCGCCTGGGCATGGAGGTCATGGAATGCGCTCGATCGTAGCCGATCCGATGCCACGGATCCTCGACACGGCGCGCCGGGCCGGACGGAGCACGCTGCTCGAGACCGAGGGTTTCGCGGTCCTCGGCGCCCTCGGCATCCGGGTGCCGGAGCAGCGCTTCGTGCGCCACGCCGCCGGTGTCGCCGAGATCGACCTGGACGGTCTGCCCGGCGATCGTGTGGTGGTCAAGGTGCTGTCCGTCGACATCCCGCACCGCACCGATGTCGGAGGCGTCCGGATCGTGCCCAAGGAGCGCGCCGCCGTCGCGGCGGCGGTGGCGGAGATGGAACGTCGCTTCGTCGCGCGCGACGTGGCCGGCTACGCGCTCGACGAGTTCGTCCCTCACGACCCCTCGTTCGGCGGCGAGCTGTTGCTCGGGATGCGCCATACCGAGGACTTCGGCGCGGTCGTGACCCTCGGCCCGGGCGGGGTCTACGCCGAGCACCTCGCGTCGCGCCTGCGCGTCGGAAGCGACGTCGCCGTCCTGTCCCCCGCCGTCGCTCCCGTGGGCGGAGTCGCGAGCGTGCTGCGCCGCAACGCGGTCGTCCCGGCGGTGACGGGAGAGGTGCGCGGCCAGGCGCCGCGCCTCGGTCTCGAGGAGCTGTCGGCGCTCGTGACCCGCTTCCTGAGCTTCGCGGGAGCGAATCCCTGGATCGCCGAGCTCGACATCAACCCGCTGGCGCTGACCGACTCGGGCCCGGTGGCCCTCGATGTCCTCCTTCGCATTCGCCCGCCGGAGGAGCCTCGCGCACCCGAGCGCCCCGTGTGGAAGATCGGCCGCCTGCTCGAGCCTCGCTCGGCCGCCATCGTGGGGGTTTCGGAGAAGCTCAACGTCGGCCACATCATTCTCAACAACATGATCCGCTCCGGATTCGACCGCGAGCGGTTGTGGGTGATCAAGCCGGGCCGCGACCGGATCGAGGGCTGTCCGTGCGTTCCCGATCTCGCCTCCCTGCCCTATCCCGTGGACCTGTTCGTGATCTCGGTCGACGCGGCACAGGTCCCCGGCGTGGTGCGGGAGATCGCCGACACCCGCAAGGCGGAGAGCGTCATCGTGATTCCGGGCGGCCTCGGCGAGCGCAGCGGGACGAGCGGGCTCGTGGAGCAGATGCAAGCCAGCCTGCTCGCGGCTCGCGCCGGCGATTGGCAGGGACCGGTGATCAACGGCGGCAACTGCCTTGGAGTGCGCTCCAAGCCGGGTCGCTACGACACGATGTTCATTCCGGCTCACAAGCTCCCCCTCCCTACCGGACCCGTGACGCCGCTCGCCATTCTCTCCCAGAGCGGAGCGTTCGCCGTGGCGGCCCTCAGCAAGCTGCCGGAGCTCAATCCGAGATACGTCGTGGCCTTCGGGAACCAGCACGACCTGACGGTCGGGGACTACGCCACCTACCTGCGCAACGATCCGGACATCCGCGTATTCGCGTGCTACGTCGAGGGCTTCCGGCCGCTCGACGGCGCGCGCTGGCTCGCGGCCGCGGCCGAGATCGTCGAGAGCGGCAGGACGGTCCTGCTGTACCGCGCCGGCCGGACGCACGACGGCGCCCGCGCGAGCTCGTCGCACACGGCCTCCATCGCGGGCGACTACGCCGTCGCCCGGGAGCTGGCGACGGGCGCCGGCGTGATCAACGTCGAGTCCCTCGCCGACTTCGCCGACCTGACCCGTCTGTTCTGCTTGCTCGACGGCAAGCGGGTGCGCGGCCTGCGTCTCGGCGCGTTGTCGAACGCGGGGTTCGAATGCGTCGCCATGGCCGACAACCTCGGGTCGTTCCGGCTTCCGGCCTTCACGCCGGCCACCACGACGACTCTGGAGTCCCTGTTCGCGGCGCGGCGCCTGACGGGCATCGTCGAGGTCCACAATCCCGCCGACGTCACCCCGATCCTCGACGACGAGGGATACGAGCAAGCGGTGCGCGCGGTCATGGAAGACGAGCACGTCGATGCCGGCATCATCGGGTGCGTGCCGCTGAGCGGCGCGATCGACACTCTGGCCGCGGGCTCGGACCACGCCGAGGACGTCAACCGCGCGAGCTCGGTCGCGCACCGCCTGGCGCGCCTCAAGGACGAGATCTCGAAGCCGTGGGTGGCCGTGGTGGACGGCGGTCCGCTCTACGACCCCATGGCGGCCGTGCTCGCCGCCGGCGGCGTGCCCGTGTTCCGCACCTCGGATCGGGCGCTCAGGATGTTCGAGGTGTTCTGTCGCTCCCGCCTGGAGGCTCGGGCGGGGTAGACGCGACGGGGGGCGATCGATTCGAGCCGCGGGGCCGGCGCGCATCGGTCTCGCGCCGGCCCCGCGATTCCACGGTCTCACGAGCGCTCGCCTCGACGTCAGCGGGCCTTGACCTCGATCTTCCGCGGTCGCGACGCCTCCGCCTTGGGCAGGGTCAGCCGCAGGGTGCCGTTGCTCAGCGTCGCGTCGATCTTGCTCTGATCGATGGCGTTCGACAGTCGGAACTGGCGGTAGAACGACCCGGTCTCGTACTCACGAAGCAGAACGCGCTCGTTCTTGCCCTCGGCCGGGGTCACCGCGCCGGTGAGCGTCAGCGTGTTTTCGCGAACGTCGATGCTCAGGCCGTCCTTCCGGACGCCCGGCATGTCGGCCAGCACGGTGATCGCCTTGTCGGTCTCGAAGATGTCCACGCCCGGGGTGAACAGACGCTCCGGGCGGGTGGACTCGGCGCCTTCGAGCGCGTGCTTGGGGGTCGGCGTCATCTCTTTCCTGGTTTCTTCCTTGATGCTCACGGTCATGATTCACCTCCTGCTTCCGGCTTCAGGCGCCGGCCTGGATCGTGATCTGCTTCGGGCGCGCTTCCGCCGCCTTGGGCAGCTCCACGGTCAGGATGCCATCGAGATACCGGGCGCGGACTCCGTCCGCCTCGATCCGATGGGGAATGGAGAAGCTGCGCCGGAACGAGCCCCACTGCCTCTCGCGGCGGTGGTAGCTGACGTCCTCGGACTCCTCCGAAAGCTCGCGCTCGCCCGACAGGGTCAGCGTGCCGTTCTCGAACGTGACGTCGAGATCGTCCGACTTCATTCCCGGAAGCTCGGTCTTGACGAACAGGGCGTCGTCCGTCTCGCTCACGTTGATGGCGGGGAAAACGCCCGCGGTGCCGAAGCCGGTGGCCTCGGAGAGCGGACCGAAAACGCGGTCCATCTCCCGGCGAAGCTCGTCCAGCTCCCGAAACGGCGAGGACCACGCCGGGGTGGAAGGGAATCTGCGAGTCAACATCTCTTGGGCCCTCCTTGGTTTGAATGTTCCGATCGCGTGCCGCCCGCGGGATCGCGGCGGCCGCGTCACGACGATTCGCCCAAGGGATTAGAACCCCCGCCCCGGCTTGTCAAGGTGGGAACCGGACCGAAAAAGGACCCTGGGTCGGCGGGTCAGTCCTCGAACAGGCGGGCGAACTCCCCGTACCCCTCTTTCTCGAGGTCTTCCTTGGGGATGAAGCGCATGGCAGCGCTATTCATGCAGAACCGCTGGCCGGTCGGCTGGGGCCCGTCGGGAAACACGTGGCCGAGGTGGCTGTCGGCTTGCTTGCTGCGCACCTCGGTCCGAACCGTGAACAGCGAGCGGTCCTGGCGCTCGACGATGTTCTCGGGGACGAGCGGACGTGTGAAGCTCGGCCAGCCGGTGCCGCTGTCGTACTTGTCGCGCGAGCTGAACAACGGCTCTCCGCTGACGACGTCGACGTAGATGCCCTCCTTCTTGTTGTCCCAGTACTCGTTCGAGAACGGAGGCTCGGTCCCCTCCTTCTGCGTCACCCGGTACTGCATCGGGCTCAATCGCTCCTTCAGCTCGGCATCGCTCGGTTTCACGTAACCCTCCTCGCCCTCGCGCTTGGGCGTCGTTGTCGTATCGGCACCCCAGACCCGTTCCAGGAACGCCTCGCGTCCCGAGCCGAGGCGGTACGACTTGTACCGCGCGGAGTCCTTCTTGTAGAAGTCCTGGTGATAGTCCTCGGCGGGATAGAACGGACCGGCGGCCAGGATCTCGGTGACGATCGGTGCGTCGAAGGGGCCGTTCCGATCGAGTTCGTCCTTCGACTCCGCGGCCAGCGCTCGCTGCGACTCGTCGTGATAGAAGATCGCCGTCCTGTACTGCGAGCCGCGATCGGCGAACTGTCCACCCGCGTCCGTCGGGTCGATCTGCCTCCAGAAGACCTGGAGCAGGGCGCGATAGTCGGTCTTCGATGGATCGTAGGTGACCTGGACCGCTTCACGATGCCCGGTCCGCCCGGAGGAGACCTGCTCGTAGGTCGGGTTCGGCTCGGGTCCTCCGGCGTAGCCCGACACCACGCTCACCACGCCGTCGATCTTCTCGAGCGGCGGCTCCATGCACCAGAAGCAGCCCCCGGCGAACGTGGCCACGGCGGCGCCCTCGGGCACCGTGGCCGTGGCCTGCTCGCGGGTGGCGGACGCTTCCCCGCCCCCGGCGCTGGGACCGTAGCACGCCACGCCGAGCAGCAGCAGTGCGGCCGCGGTAAGTGTCGTGGCGATGGCGCGCTGCCTCACGGTCCCTCCTCCGAGCATCCATGATAACAGCCTCGGTCAGGTAGTCCACCGGTCGGCGCAACGCGGATACGAGATCGTCGACGCTCAATGAATCTCTGAGGCCGCAGCCGAAGGACGCGCGACGTGCTACGCATCAGGAAGCCTACCGAGTCCCCGACCCCGGGTCTCCAAGGCTGCCGCGGGGTTGCACTCCCTGTGATAATGACTTGCCGTTGGAGAACTCCAGCAACGAATGGCGTTCATTCATCGCTGCCCCGGCCGCGGCGTCGCCGTCCAAGAGCTGGGAAGTCGAGTTCCAGTCGACGACGACACGGTAGGAGCCAGGTATCTTCGTTCGGAAGCCCCTCGCGTTCCGAACCCATTTCGAGTGGACGATGTCGAGGACGGAACTGGGCGCCTTCCGGTTTTCCAATTCCAGGAGCGCTCCGCGAACGAGGACAGAATTCCCGTATGCAGCTGGATTGACGCCACCGGGGAGCGGCCGTTAGGATGGGGTCGCCGCGGGAGGATTCCCCGTCCCGACCCTGGATTGGGAGGTGCCGTGCCGCATGCCCCCGACACCGCGTTCCGCGCCTACCGGCCCGAAGACCTTCTCGGACCGCTGACCGAGCTGCAGCGCAAGAACGCGCCCGAGACGCTCTACGTCGCCGGCGACGAAGAGTTGCTCCGCAGCACGGTGGTCCATCGTGGGCTCGAGGAAGGCGAGCGACGAGGGTGAGAAGCGGACCGTGCGCTTGGTACGCTTCCTGGTCTCGGAGCGCATCGCCGTCGTCAGCGGCTTGGCCGAGGGCATCGACCATTCCGCGCACACGACGGCGATCGACGCGAGTGGGAGGACCGTCGCGGTGCTGGGCACGCGGCTCGATCGCTTCTATCCGAAACAGCACGAGTCCCTACAGCGGAGCATCATGCGGGACCATCTGGCTGTCTCCCAGTTCGCGCCGGGCACACCGGTCTCGAAAGGCAACTTCCCGCAGCGGAACCGTACGATGGCTCTGGTCTCCCACGCCTCGGTGATCGTCGAGGCCGGCGACTCTAGCGGCACGCTGCACCAGGGCTGGGAGGCCCTACGCCTCGGCCGCCCTCTTTTCATCCTGAAATCCGTGACCGAGCGGCCGGACCTACGGTGGCCTCAAGAGATGATCCACTATGGCGCCATCGTGCTGTCGGAGCCAGACCTCATCCTCGAGTTACTGCCGGCCGACGGTGGAGGGCTGACCTCTGCCGCTGCCTTCTGAGATCGCCTTCGGCTCCTTCCTTGCCTACTCGCCGAGGGGCACGTCCGCGATCTCTCGCGCGTCCCGAACGATCACCTACGCGATCAAGGCCGATGCACCGAGTCCGACCCCGGGCCTGTCGATGATCCGGTACGCCGTCAAGCGTCTGGAGGCGAGAATCGCCGACAGTGAACTCGGCGATCTCCTCGGGCCGGAGGTCTCGCTCGTCCCCGCCCCGCGAAGCGCTCCCATGGTCCCGGGCGGTCTCTGGCCGGCCGAGCGGATCCGCGAGGCGCTGGTGGCGGCGGGTCTTGGGCGCGAAGTCCTGCGCTGCCTCGAACGGGTCACGCCGGTCGAGAAGTCGGCCACCGCCCTACCTGGAGAGCGCCCGTCAGCCGAGGAGCACTACGAATCCATTCGGGCTCGAGGCGGGCTTCGCCTCGCTGGCGCCCGGGCCGTCGTCGTAGACGACGTCATCACCAAGGGGGCTACCTGTCTGGCCTCCGGAGGCCCCCTCTCAGAGGTCTTCCGGGACACGGACATCCGTGCCTTCGCGTTGGTCCGGACCCTCGGGCTCGTCGGCGAGATGCCAGTGCTGGGCCGCGTGGAGCACCGGCTCGGGCGAATCGACCGGTCCCCGTAACACCCGATTCGACGTCGCTCAGAAAAGCGCCATGTCCGACCACGAGTGGGTTCTTCGGCGGTTGACCGTGGAAGGCGCTGTCGAGGATGACGAAGAAGAGATCGAAAACGGTTCTGTGGGTCCCGAGTATAAGATCTCCGGACCATGACCGCAGCGAGCCGGACCTTCGTCGTCGCCGACCGCATCCTGCGGGTTCAGCGCGAGCAATGGCTGGACCCGGAAGAGCTGCAGCGACGCCAATGGTCCCGCTTCCAGAGGGTCATGAGGCACGCGTTCGAGAGCACCTCATTCTACGCCCGCAAGTTCCGCGACGCCGGGCTGACCCCGGACGACATCCGCGACCGTGGCGACGTCATGCGAATCCCGGTCGTCGCCCGCGCGGAGCTTCGCCACCCCGAGGCGCTCGTCCCGCGGCGTTTCCGGCCGGAGGGCCTGCGGCACTCGTTCTCCTCCGGCTCCACCGGCGAGAGCGTCAAGACGTACTTCGATCCCGAGGGCTGGTTCACCGGCAAGCACCTCCTGAAGCTCCGCGCGCGCTGGGCGTGCGGCGTGCGGCCGTGGGATCGCGCCGCTCTGTTTCGGGCGGGCTCGTTCACGAACAGCCGAGTGCGGCGGCGGGTGTCGAGGCAGCAGTCGTTCTCGGTTCACGATCCGGTCGAGGAGATCCTTCCCGAGATCCGGCGGTTCGATCCGACCGTGCTGTACGGCTTCCCGTCCCACTTCAAGGAGCTCGCCGAGATCTGGCCTTCCGACCTCCGGCCCCGCCGGATTTTCACCTCGGGGGAGATGCTGGACGGCGAGTCGCGCAGGAGGATCGAGGCCGCCCTGGGAGGCCCGGTCTACGACATCTACGGCTGCACCGAGGTCAAGGAGATCGCATGGGAATGCCCGGCCCGTGACGGGTACCATGTCAACGCCGACTGGCTTCTCGTGGAGACGCTCGCGGAGGACGACGCGATCGTGGTGACATCGCTGTACAACTACGGCATGCCGCTCATCCGGTACCGGCTCGGAGACACAGGGAAGTTCCTGAACGAACGTTGCCGCTGCGGCAGGACCCTGCCCCTCATGGCGCCCGGCTTCGGCCGCAGCGTCGACACGTTCAGGCTTCCGGACGGCAGGCGGGTCTCGCCCTACACCCTGATCAACAGCGTCGAGGTCGTGCCGGAGGTCCGGCAGTTCCAGATCGTCCAGGAATCGGGTGCCCGGGTGGTCGTCGCGGTCGTTCCCGGGCCGGGATTCGACGACCGCGCCGAGCGGCACATTCGCTCCGTTCTCGACCCGCACCTTCCCGGCGTCACGATCGAGGTCCGCCCCGTCGATTCGATCCCGAGGGAGCCGAGCGGCAAGTACCGCATGGCGTTCTCGAGGGTCGCTCAACCGGCAGCTCGGATCTGAGTCCGAGAGCAGCGCCGAGAATCGAGACGAGCTTGTCCGGACAGAGCGACGGCCCGACGACGAGATACGACCGGCTCTTCCGCACGGACGAGCTTCGGAGGAACCTCAAGAGGCTCACCGTTCGCGGGGGCACGGTGGCGGTCGCGAACCACGCCGCCAAGGTCGTGCTGCTCGTTGGCTCCACCATGATTCTCGCGCGGCTGCTGCGCCCCGAGGACTTCGGCCTCGTCGCCATGGTCACGGCGATCACGGGGTTCTCCAACACGTTCCGTGATTTCGGCCTGTCCTCGGCCACCATTCAGCGCGAGGACGTGCGTCACGACCAGGTCAGCCGCCTGTTCTGGGTCAACCTCGGCATCAGCGCGGTGCTGGCCGTGATCATCGCCGCCGCTTCTCCGGCGATCGCCTGGTTCTATGGCCAGCCGCTCCTGGTCGGCGTCACGCTCGCTCTGGCGACGTCCTCGCTGCTCGACGGCCTCTCCATCCAGCACGGCGCGATGATCCGGCGGCAGATGCGGTTCGGAGCGCTCGCCGCGCTCGATCTCACGGCGACGGCCGCGGGCGCGGCGGTCGCCCTGCTGCTGGCCTGGTACGGCGCCGGGTACTGGGCCCTGGTCGCGCAGCAGCTCGTCTCTCTGGGCACGCGAACGGCCCTGATGTGGCTGGTCAGCGGTTGGCGACCCGGAGCCGCCGCCCCGCTGTCGGAAGTCAGGTCCATGCTGGCGTTCGGAGGAAACCTCACCGGCTCGCGCACGATCAACTACTGCGCGCGCAACCTCGACAAGGTCCTGATCGGCAAGTTCTGGAGCGCGGAACAGCTCGGGTTCTACTCCAAGGCCCTGAACGCCATCGTCCAGCCGTTCCAGCAGGCCACCCAGATGCTGGGCCGGGTGGCCATCCCGACCTTGAGCCGCCTGCAAGACGACCCGTCACGCTACCGCACGTACCTCACGACCGCCGTCCTGATGGTCGCGACGGCGGGACTGCCCGCCGTGGCGTTCCTGGCCGTCGATGCCGAGAACCTGGTTCGCCTGCTGCTCGGCAGGCAGTGGCTGCAGACGGTGCCGTTCCTCCGGATCCTGATTCCGGCCGCGATTCTCGAGATGGTCACGATGGCGACGCGCTGGATCTTCATCTCGCTGGGGCAGACGTCCAAGCTCCTGCGGTGGAGAGTGCTCGAGTCGGCGGTGAAGACCGTCGCCCTGGCCGCCGGCGTGCGTTGGGGTCCGATGGGCATCGCGATCGGAGTCGGGGCTTCCAGCGCGGTGCTGATCGTGCCGGCAGTCCTGTACGGCATCCGCGGCTCGCCGCTCCGGGTGCGCGACCTGGCCGCGACAGTTTGGAGGCCGCTGACTGCGGCGCTCGCGGGTGCTGCGGGATTGGCGGTGCTGCACTCCTTGCGGCCGGCCGCATGGAGCCCGGCGGCGGCGCTGGCGGTGGATGCGCCCGCGTTCGTGGCGGTCTACCTCGGTGCTTGGTGGCTCTTGCCGGGCGGGCGCGCGGCGCTCCTGGGGCTGGCGCGCCTGGCGGCGGAGCTGCGTCCCGCGCCGCGCGGGCAACGGGCCTGACGGCGGAGCGGGTCCGTGCCGCTCAGAACGCGAACCGGATCCCGAGAGAAACGAACCGTGGGGCGCCGATCTCGACCTCGCCGGCCGTCGTGACCCGGACCTCGGTCACTTCGTCCAGGAGATTCTCGGCGGACGCGTAGATCGCCACGCTCTCGCTGAGGTTCTTGGAGAACATCAGGTCGAGCACGAAGAAGTCGTCGACGGGCAGCTCGTTGTTGTCGTCCTCGAAACGGTCGCCGACGTACCGCCCCTGGAGCGAGGCCGAGAACAGCCGCGCGTTCGCGTATCCGATCGTGGCCGTGAACATGTTCTCGGGTACCTGGCGTGGAACGAGGCCCTGAAGCTCGGGGCTGTTCGGCGTATCGGTGAACTCCGCACGCTCGTAGAGGTAGCTGAAGGAAAAATCCCAGAATGGGACGGGATGGTAGCCGAGATCGAGCTCGATTCCCTTGGCCGTCATCTCGCCGATGTTGGCCCGCACGCGGCAGACGCCGTCCGGCTCGACGAGTCCGCACGGCTCGATGATCCCGCCCTCCGGACCCGCGTCGGCGACCTTCACGCTGCTGACGCGATCGCGAAGCTGGTTCCAGAAGACCGTGATCTGGCCACCGATCTTGTGGCGCGCGAAATCCATGCCGCTCTCGACGCCCACGAGGTGCTCGGCATCGAGCTCGGGATTGGGGGCGACGACGACCCCTCCACGGGCCGTGACGCCGCGGTACAGCTCGTCGGCGTTGGGCGCTCGAAAGCCGCGGTATGCGGCCGCCCGCCACGAGACGATCGGCGTGGCGTGGAAAACGGCGCCGACGCTGGGATTGAACGTCGTCTCGGAATGGTCGTCGAACTCGACGTCCCGGACCACCCCGCCGGCGTCGGTAATCAGCTCCGAGCCTTCGTGGTTCTGGAAGTAGTCGAAACGTCCCGCCGCGGTGAGTTGCCATTTCGGCGACACGCGGAAGATGTCCTGCACGAAGACGCCGCCGAGCTGCTGCTTCCCGGGGATCTCGCGGCGCCGGGTGAACTCGTCGTCGACGACCACGGTGTCCTCGGTGTAGTCCGTGTCGATCCACTGCCAGTCGACGCCCGACATCAGCTCGTTGTTCTCGCCCAGCCGTTTCGACCATACCGCGCTCGTGCCCACGGCGAACGCCGGTTGATCGACGTATTCATTGAGCCTCTCGGAGCTTCGGTCGCGCGCGATGGACGAGTCCCACTTCGTGGAGCCCTTGTCGTTGGTGAACACGTGCAGGGCCCACTCGCCACCCCCTTCGGTCCGCAGGTCGACTCCGGCCACGAACGACAGGATATCGGTGTATTCGTTCCTGATGGCGGTCCCCTTGGCGTGATCTTCCGAAAAGTAGCTCCCCGTGAAGAAGAAGGTCGAGCGCGGCGAGATCGGGGTCTCGATCTTGGTGGTGAAGGTCTCGAACTGCTTGTGCGACGACTCGTCGACGAGGCCGCGATCCTCCGGAAGCCAGACGACGTATCCGTCGCTGTCGTAGTAGTCCGCGGAGACCGAGACCGCGACCGGACCCAAGACGTCCGACGCGAACAGGTTCATGTTCATGGTCTCGTCGGTGCCGGCCATGGCGTTGAGGTTCAGCGTCTTGGCGGTCGGCGTTTCGGTGAAGATGTTGATGACGCCGGCCATGGCCAGGTTGCCCCACACGTTCGAGCCGGCGCCCCGGACGACCTCGACGCGCGAGATGCTGTCCTTCGGGACCCTCGTCCAGTAGACGTACCCTCCGTAGGGGTCGTTCATCGGAACCCCGTCCAAGAGCACCAGCGTGCGGCTGGAGGACGACCCTCCGACGCCGCGCAGCACCGCGGGGGCCGTTCCCACCGACGCGACGAGGCTGCTCGAAGCGCGCGTCAGGCTGAAGCCGGGGATCTGGCGCAGGACGTCGTCCACGGTGCGAGCCGGGGTCATCTGGATCTCTTCCTGGGTCAGCACGGTCACGTTGGCCGGGATGTCCCGCTTGTCCTGAGCGGTCCGGTTCGCGGTCACGACCACGTGCTCCTCGAGCTCGGCCTCGTCCTCCGGCTCCTTCGCCGATTCCGGATCGGATTCGCCTCCAGTGGGCTGGCCGGACTCGGTCGTCGCCGCGCCCGCCGCACGGGGGTCGGGCCCCGGCTCGGTCTCGGCGCCGTCTTCGGGCTCGCCCGCACGGGCCGCAGCGCCAAGGACGAGCATGCAGACGGCAAGACACCTGCCGAGCCGACGGAGATCGATCATGCCGAGCGCTCCACCTGCCAGGGCGTCAACCAGTCGGTGGCGAGCGCAATGGCCCACCTGAAGCCGATCCCCAGCACGGAGACGACCAGGATCGTCGCGTAGAGGTCCTCGACCCTGAGCGTTTCCCACGAGTACCAGATCAGCGTCCCGAGTCCGTTCTCGCCCATCAGGAGCTCGACCGCGATGGTGATCGAGAGCGCCCGGTTGAGTGCCAGGCGGGCGCCGGTCAGCACCAGCGGCAGGCTTCCCGGCAGAACCACGCGGGTGAAGACCTGCCAGCCGGTCGCGCCGTAGTTCTTGGCGACCTCGTAATAGATCGGGCTGATCTGTCGCACGCCGGCCATGGTGTTGAGCAGCATCGGAAAGAACGCCGAGATGGCGACGACGAGAGTCCGCGAGAACATCCCGATGCCGAAGATCAGCAGGATCAACGGGAAGGTCGAGATCTTCGGGACGGGGTGGGCCGCCGCGACGAACGGGTCGAGGATCCGTCTCGCCGTCTGGGACCAACCCATGAGCATGCCCAGCACGAGCCCGGCCGAGCCCCCGAGCACGAAGCCGGCCAGCAGTTGCAGGACCGTGACGCCGACGTCGGTCGCGAGCTTGCCGCCGCGCGACATCTCCACCACGTTGGCCAGGATCACCGACGGCGCCGGGAAGAACAGCGTCGAAACCGCGCCCCGGCGCGCCTGGAATTCCCACACGGCGAGGCCGACCACCGCCAGGGCGGGGGCCACGAATCGCAGCCACGGCCGCTGCGCCGTGTCGCCGTTCCTTATCACGTCGCGCGCCTCGAGATCATGCGCACCTCGCCCTCGAGCAGCTTCCAGATCCGGGTCTTGATCTTGACGATCTCGGGTTGCTCGCGATCGAGCAGATCGCGCGGTCGCGGCAGGGGTATGGGGATGCCCTCCAGGATGCGGCCCGGCCGGCCCGACATCACGAGCACGCGGTCGCCCAGGAGCACGGCTTCCTCGATGTCGTGCGTGATGTAGACGACGAGCTTGCGGTGCTCGCTCCAGATCCGCAGAAGCTCTTCTTGAAGCACGAGCTTGGTCAGGGCGTCGAGAGAGCCGAACGGCTCGTCCATGAGCAGCACCTCCGGGTCGGCGACGAAGGCGCGCGCGATGCTCGCTCTCTGACGCATGCCGACCGACAGCTCGTGAGGGTAGCTGCGCGCGAACCGGGTCAGCCCGACCTGATCGATGAACGCCGCGGCGCGCTCGTGGCTGACCCTGCGGCTCGCTCCCTGCATGCGGAGCCCGAACGCGACGTTGTCCAGGACCGACATCCAGGGAAACAGCCCGTGCTCCTGGAACGCGAGGGCGTTCCGGGGACGGCCGTTCTTCGCCACGCCGAAGTCGATCTCGCCGGCGCTGGGCCGCAAAAGGCCGGCCATGAGCTTCAGGAGGGTCGTCTTTCCGCAACCGCTCGGTCCGACGATGCACACGAACTCGTTGTCGCCGATCTCGAGCGACACGTCCTCCAAGGCCGAGACGTCTCCCGTGCGGCTGGGGAAGGTGAAGTGCAGATTCCGGCACGACAGGCCCACGGCCGCTCACTCCGCCTCACCGAGCACGCGGTTGGCGTGATCGACGAAGGCACGATCCCAGATCTGCTCCTCGTCCAAGGTGCGGTCGATGAGCTTCTCCTGGAGCGCCCAGGCTTGGTAGCGATCCATCTGGGCGAAGTCGAGACGACCGTCATCCTCGTGCAGCGGCCAGCAGGTGTCCCGGACGAAGTCGACGTCGACCTGCATGCGCCGGGCGATGATCTCGAGGTTGCCGGGAGTCTTCCCCTCGCGGTTGTACTTGCGTACGCCCTCGAGGTACGCCGTGATGAACTTCCGGCCAGCTTCACGATTCTCGTTCAGCAGCGTGGGCCCGAACAGCATGAAGCCGTACTGAAAGCCCGGCACGACCTCGCGTGCCGGCTTCCACACGACCGCGGCCCCGGTCCTGACCATTCGCGTCGTCCACGGCTCCGAAGCGGTCGAGACGTCCAGCAGGTCACGCTGGAACGCTTCGACCTTGAGGCCGTACGGTACGTCCACGGTCTCGACGTCCTCGGGGCCGAGCCCTCCGGCCGCGAGCAGCCGGGTAAGCACGTAGTAGCTGGACGACGTGCGGTCGGTGCCGATGCGCAGACCCTCGAGATCCTCCGGCCCTTCGAGCGCGCCGCTTTCCACCAGCTCGCGCCGCGCCACGAAGCTGTAGGAAGAGCACCCCTCGGATTCGAGTCGGCCCCGCGCGAGCACGATCTTGACGTCGTCGGTCCGGCCGATCAGGTTGATGTAGCTGGGGGAGATCATCCCGGTGAAGACGTCGAGTCCCCCCTGGGCCAGGCTCGGCAATGCCGCACCGGCCCTCCTGAAGGTCACCAGCTCGATGTCGAGTCCCTGTTCTTCGAAGTAGCCTGCGGCGAGGGTGATGAACAGCGGCGCGTTGGACAGGCTGTCGACCGTCGTGACGCGGAGCTTGACGGGCTCGGCTTGCTTCGAGCCGGCTTCCGGTCCTTGACCGCACAGCGCCAGCACGGCGATCACGACCGCGAGATGCGACCTTCGGAGTGGATGCACGGTTCCTCCGCCCCGCCGCTACTTCGCGGCGGGCGCGTGCTGCGCGGACTTCGAGCGTTTCACGAGGTGCAGCGGCATGAGCTTGCCGCGGGACGTCCAGACCGGCTCCGCCCGCTTGACGCGCAGGGCGCCGGCCTGCGCCCAGATGGCCCGCGCCCCCTCGGCCCCCGAGTTCAGGCCCGTGAGGCTCCGCAAGACCGTATCGATGACCGCCTGCTCGTTCTCGAGCTTCACCTTCGGGCTCACGATCAACGACAGGCGCGTCAGTCCCTGCTCGTCCTCCTCCTCCCATAGCTGGTAGTCGATGGGGCTGCCTCCGAACTTCGCGGGCAGCACCTCGTCGAGGATGTGCTCCATGTCGCTTCCGATGAGCGTGATGCCCTCGCCGGTGAGCTTCCGGAAGCTCCGGATCTCTCGGATGTGCGTCGGGAGGCCGAGCTCTTCCAGGGGACAGCCGCACGTTCGCTTCTCGACCACGCCGTAGTCGTCGATCTCCACGTTCAGCAAGATCTTCGGGGCCGTGGGCAGGAGCGAGGTCATGTTGAACGCCTCGACGACGATGTCCGAGCCCGGGACCTCGCGGGGGTACTGGATCATCGCGAGGTTCGGGGCCACGAAGTGCTGATCGTTGCAGTCGATGGGGTTGGCGCAGTTGTATCCGATCGCCCCTACCCCGGAGCAGTGGTAGTTGGCGATGTGCCGTGCTCCCGACTTCGCGATGGCACGCACCTTGGCGGGGGTCGGGGGCTCCCCCGCGCCGGTGATCACGGCGCCGGTAAGGTCGAGACCTTCCTGCTGGGCGGCGAGGGAGATCCGGACCGCCATCCCGGCGGAAGTGTTGACGTGGCAAGCGCGGTGGGCTCTCAGGGTCTCGGCCGCCCAGCGGGCGACGACCACGGCGCGATCGAGGGGAACGTGCTCGGGCCGCGGGATCGGAACGCCGTACAGACGACCGACCTCGACGATGTAGAAGTTCGCGAGGCGGAACTTCAGCGCCGTCTTGCGGTCGCGGCTCGAGGTAGGCGTGAACCATCTCTTGGGAACGTTGCCGATCAGTGCTCCGTTGAGCATCTGACCGATGCCCACGGCGTTCGGCAGCACCCCGCGCCACGTCGCCTTGGGAACGTGCAGGATGCCCTGTGCCTCCTGGGCCAGCATGGTCATCGGCAGGCGTGCCACGATGTCGTCGAGGTCGTGAGCGACCCGGGAGCCCGCGCCGGTGGTTCCCCCCGACTCGGCCTCGTAGCACTGCGTGGTGTACGGGTTGTCGAACGTCCTCGGACCGACCTCGACGACCGTGCCGTTTCTCTGGATCGGCTGCCGCCCCTTGAATTCCTCGAACGAGACGTAGACCCCCGCCTCGCGCAGCGATCTGAGCGTCGCCTCCATGCCCCGGGCTCGGACCATGGTGCGGATATCGCCGAACTCGCATCCGGCGAGCCCGAGCAGAGGCAGGTACGGGCTTCGCGGGTAGCCGTAGATGCCCCGCTCGACCATTCTGAGAAATGCGGTCTCGCGATCCTGCAGGCGGCGGCGGACGATGTCACGAGCCTCGGTGAGGGTGACGTGTCTATCGAGGAACGGTCGAAAGCCGCGTGCGAAACGCGCGTACATCTTCACGCTGGAGAAAACGCTCACGTCGCACTACTCCCCACGAAGTCACCGCGACACAACCCCCCAAGATCACGCCGGTAGACCCTGTCTCGACGATGCCGTGCTATTCGGCGCGGAATATACCCAAGTTTTCGAGAATCGGGAAGCCTTATCTCCAGGAACGCATAGTGAGCGCTGAGATTAGTTGCGTTTGAACGCTTTTTCCGGTAGCTCGGAGCCCAAAGACACGGGGCTCCGCCCCCCGCGGACAGGTCGTTGGGCTATCCTTGCGCGGTGTCGGAATCCCGCGCCCCGACCCCCCGCCGGGTCGGCATCCTGATGCTGAGCTACGAGTTTCCGCCCCTCGGGGGCGGCACCGGCAACGCCTGCCATCACGTCCTGACCGAGCTCCGGCACGACTCCGGCGTCGACGTGGATCTCGTCACGGCGGGCGCGGGGCCACCCTTCGCATCCGATGCCTCGTGGGGCGATTCGATCCGCATCCACCGCCTTCCGGTGGTCAAGAAGAGCGTCCACTTCTGGACGCCGTCGGAGCTTGCACGCTGGACGAGGCTGGCCCATCGCTGCGCCCGCGGTCTTGCCGCCGAGCGACGCTTCGATCTCTGCCATTGCTGGTCGGGTTGGCCGTCGGGCCTGATCGGCTACTCGCTCCGCCGCCGCCTGCCCTACGTCGTCGCGCTCCGGGGCTCCGACGTTCCCGGCTACAACCCGCGCCTGCGCATCCTGGATCCGTTGGTGTTCCGGCACCTGTCGCGGCGCGTGTGGCGTGAGGCGAGCGCGGTGACCGCGGTCAGCGAGCACTTGAAGGCCCTGGCGCGACGAACCGAGAGCGAGGTCGCCATCGACGTCATCGGCAATGGGGTGGATACGTCGTACTTCACACCGGGCGCGGCGCGCCGCGAGTTCACGATCCTGTTCGTCGGACGTCTCGTCGAGAGGAAAGGGCTGATTTACCTGCTCCGCGCCTTCCGCGCGCTGTGCGAGCGCGACCACGGCTGCCGCCTGGTCATCGCCGGCGATGGCCCCGACCGGCGACGCCTGCAGGAGTTCTGCTCGCAAGCGAGAATCGGAGACCGCGTTTCGTTCCTCGGGGTCGTGCCGACGTCGGATCTGCGCGCCGTTTATCGAGACGCGAGCGTGTTCGTCATGCCTGCGATCCAGGAGGGGATGTCCAACGCGGTCCTGGAAGCCATGGCGTCCGGCCTGCCCGTGGTCATGACCGCCACCGGCGGCAGCGACGCGATCCGCGGCAACGGGACGATCGTGGAGTCGCGAGACGAAGGCTCGTTGCGGCTAGCCCTCGCCCGCTACCTCGAGAATCCCGACCTCGCCAGGACGGAGGGGGAGACCTCCAGGCGCCTGGCCGCGGGCATGACCTGGGAGCGTGTCGCGGCCGCCTACCGCGAGCTGTACGAGCGTGTCCTGCGGAGAGGCGAGGCTTGACGCGCTCGGGATTCCGCGAAGGCTTCTGACGTACAATCGCCGCGAGGGAGGGACCATGCTGCGAGCGGTTGCCAGCGTGATCGCGGGCTACGCGACGATGGCGGTGACCGTGATGGTGACCTTCATGATCGCCTGTGTCGCGCTCGGGGTGGACCGGACGCTCGAGCCGGGTTCGTACGAGCCGTCGTCGCTGTGGGTGATCCTGAGCTTCGCCCTCGGCCTCCTGGGGGCGGTCGCAGGCGGATGGGTCTGTGCCGCGATCGCCAGGTCGGCGACACCGCCGAAGGTCCTGATCGGACTGGTCGTGTTGCTCGGGCTCGCGATGGCCGCCTGGACGCTGTTGTCGACCGGCGAGGGCGCGGTACCGCCGGCCCGCACGGCCGACGTCGGGACCCTCGAAGCGATGCAGTACGCCAAGACCCCCGGCTGGGTCGCCGTGCTCAACCCGATCGTGGGGGCGGTCGGGATCTGGATCGGCGCTGCGAGGCTCTCCAAGCGGCGGGCGTGACATCGCTCACCGCGGCCTGCCGAATACAACGTGGTGCGGAGCTTGTTGCACCGAGTCCGGCCGTTCCGCTGTGCCGGTCAGCCGATTCGGCTGCGCACGCCGGCGTCGCTCGCGGGCACCGTATTAGGTCCATATCTACCATAATTTCAGTACTTTGCGGGACGGACTGCAACAAGCAGCGCACCACGTTGTGCCGAATGAAAGTCCGTACGCGATCCATCTCGGCCTCGCCCCGATGCCGGCCGACGGGAGGTCTCCAGCCGGGATTGAGTTTTTGTGGTCACTAAGTTAGACTTTTGACCACATGAAATTAGAGCCTGGCTCGAGAAACCCATCAAGGGTCCTGCTGGTGGGCGCACTGCTTCTCGCGGGTGCCGCGCGCGCCGAGGAACCCCCGCTGATCACCGACCGGCCCGACCAGACCGAGTCGCCCTATGCCGTCCCGCCCGGGCTGTTCCAGATCGAGGGCGGGTGGGGCTACGGTCGCGGAACCGAGGGCGCGTCGGACGTGACGTTCCATGCCTTTCCGCAAGCGTTGCTGCGCTTCGGCGTGACCGAGGGTTTCGAGTTGCGTTTCGGCGTCCCGGGAATCTCCGTCGAGGCGACCGACGCCGCGACCGGCCACACCACCGAGCGCGGTCTCGTCGATGCCACGGCCGGATTCAAAACCGTGATCGCCGAGGGACGCGGCGCCGTGCCCCAAACGGCGTTCCTCGGGACCCTGTACCTGCCTTCCGGCGACGAGGAGTTCACCAGCGATCGCGTCGATCCCGCCTTCCGCTTCGCCTTCTCGAGCACCCTCAGCGAACGCGTGTCGATCGGCTACAACGTCGGAATGCTGTGGGTCACCGAGAGGGATGCCGAGGACAACCTCGACACGCGGTCGTTCTTCGACTGGACGGTGTCCGCCGGGATCTCCGCCGCCGAGCGGCTGGGCGTGTTCGTAGAGGTCTTCGGTCTGACCGGCGCCAGCTCCAGCGACCGGTCGACAAGCTCCATGGACGCGGGCGTTACCTACCTGCTCGCGCCCAGACTCCAGCTCGACGCGTCGGCCTCCATCGGCCTCAGCAGCGCCGCGCCCGATTGGACCTTCGGGGTCGGGGCCAGCTACCGCTTCCCGCGCTTCAAGGGTTGACCTGCGGGGCTGCGACCGGGGCCCCTCACTCCGGGCGCGCGAGCCCGCGGAGGAGATCGGCCAGGTACATCGATTCCGGATGGCCCGGCCTCAGCGCGATGGCGCGCTCGATCTCTACGGCGGCCTCGTCGTTCGCCCCGGTGGCCATGTAGGCGAGCCCCAGCTCGACCCGTGTGTCGGCGTCGTCGGGTACCCTGTCGCGCGCGATCCGGAGCTGCTCGATCGCTTCGTCGTAACGCTCGAGCCGTCTCAGCAAACCCCCGAGGTTGTAGCGCAGCTCCGGCGAGTCACCGCCCAGCGCCAGGCTGGTGCGGTACTGCTCGGCGGCCTCGTCGTACAGCGCGGCTTCGGCGAACAGCGCGGCCAGCTTCGAGTGCTCTTCCGCCGAGGGCTCGCGCAGCTCGATCGCCTCCTTCTTGGCTGCCGCCGCTTCCGCGAGCTTGCCCTGGCCGATCAGCACGTCGAACAGCTCGTCGCGAAGCCCCGCGTTCCCCGGGGCGACCGCGATCGCCTCGCGGATCGCCGTCTCGGCGGCAGCGGCGTCGCCCGAAAGCAGGTGTCCCCACGCCAGGCCGAGCTTGATCTCCACGACGTCGAACAGGCCCCAGCGGTCGGCCGTGGAGAAATGCCCGAAGGACCTGGCTGCGGCGCGCACGTGGCTCTCCGAGTACCGCCCCGCCGGCCGCGCGCCCCCGAGCACCTCGGCCCGGGACGCCTCGGTGCGGTCCAGGTGGTGCTTCCCCCAGGCGCGGTGCCACTGCACGAACCCGCTGTGGGCCGTGAACGCCAGCCAGACGACCGTGAGCGACGTGAACGTGAAGCCGCTCGCCCGCATCCTCCCCCCGAGCTTGAGATCGAGGTTCTGGACTCGAACCGTCGGCCGGCGCGCCAACTTCCAGAGCTCGAGCGCCGCGAACGCCGTGAGCCCGCCGAGGGCGATCGACATCAGGAGCGGCGGACCGTCGTACAGTCCGCGAAAGCTCAGGGTACCGGCCACGAACACTCCGCCCAGCAACAGCTCCTCGCCGAGGCCGAGGGTGTAGACCCGAGCGCGCGGCGAGGCCGGCTTGCCCTTGAACAGCGACGGCTTCGCGAACCCGAAGCTCAGCGCGTTCTTCGGGCACACGCTGACGCAGTCCATGCACTTCATGCACCCCGGGTCGACGACCGCCCCGTAGAGCCGGACCTCCTCGTGGACGCGGACGTTGGACGTGCAAGTCGCCGTGCAGTGCCCGCACTGCTCGCAGTCGTCGTTGACCACGATCCGGGCCGGCGACAGGCGATCGACGACGCCGAACAGGCCGCCGTACGGGCAGCCGTAGGTGCAGAAGCCCTTGGCTCCCAGGAAATAGACCGCGGCGAAACCGCACGTCAGCAGGGTCAGCACGGCGAAGGTCGGTCCGGGGAAGGTGTCCCAGAACCCGCCGGTCATGAGGTGGTTGCTGAAGCCGGGAAACGGCACGGCCGGGCGGGTCAGCACGATCCGCTCGAAGGTCGGCCACGCGAACATGTAGAGGGCGGCGAGCAGCGGTACCCAGATCAGCAGCCGCGAGCGGAACGGACGCGGCCGGACCCCGAGCTTCTTCATGATGAAGCCGCACAGATCCTGCACGGCGACGATGTGACAGCCCCACCCGCACACGAAGCGGCCGAAGATCAGCGTCGCCAGGAGGGCCGCGGCGAAGAACACGAAGCCGGCGTTGACGTACCCCAGCTCGAGGGTGTACATCGACTCCGACGGTTCGACCGGCGACAGCGTACGCCCGGTGAGCAAGAAATGGGTCGCGTGCGCCGCGATCGCGACGTGCACGGCGACGAGCGTCGTCGCCCGCCACTTGCTGCGCTTCGACTTCCGGATCCGCGACAGCTTCCCGGTGCCGGCGACGGGAAGCAGGGGGTCTGCGACGTCGACGCCGACGTTGCAGCGCCCCCGCGTCATCGCCACGGCCCCGCCGGCCGCGCTCGTGAAGTCGGTCGCCCGCAACGGATTCCTGTCACGGGCGCGACCCGCCTACGGGCAGGGGGCTCCGAGATGCTCGACGTTCGCCGAGTCCCACCCCAGCGTGCCGCGGCCGCACGCGTTCGCCGCCCGCACCAGGTACAGGAACAGGTCTCCCGGGAGCGGGACTTCGCCGTCGGAGTTGGACGTGTCGCTCGGATCGCTGTCTCCGACGCACCCCGCGAAGATCGCGAAATCGTGCGGGTCCTGGCTGCGCACCGTCTCGTACGTCAGCGCCAGGCCGCCCTGCTGGAGTGGGGGCGCCCAGTCGAGCACCGCCCCCAGGACCTCGTCGCGCCCCAGGACCAGGTCCTCGGCCTCGCCCGGGATCGCCCACACCTGGTTGTTGTCGTCGTCGCAGTCGCAATCGGAGATGCCGTCGCTGTCGGCATCGACTCCGGTGACGCACTGCGCCGCGGTGCAGCAGTCCAGATCGTTGCAGTCCGACTGGCCGTCGCAGTCGTTGTCGATGACGTCGTCGCAGGTCGACTCGGCGGAAGGCGGCGCGCCGCAGTCAGCGGAGCACGAGCAGATGTCCTCTGGAGACTCGCAGGTGCCGTCCCCGCAGCACGTCATGTCGGCGGTGCTGCCGCAGTCGAACCCGCCCGAGGTGCACCGCGGGTCGCTGCACGTCACGGGATTCGAGCCTCCGCCCGCCCCGCAGCAGAAGCGGTTGGCGGGGTTGCCGTTCTGCACGCCGTTGCAGTCTCCGCAATTGGTGCAGTCCTCGCCCAGCGCGATCTCGCAGATCCCGTCGCCGCACGAGCCGGTCGGGGGCAGATCGTTGATGCAATCGGCCAGGCAATTCGAGCAGTCCTCGCCCGGGTCGCATTGACCGTTGTCGTTGCACGCGTCGGGAACCCAGATGTCGCCCTGGATGACGGGCTGTCCGGCTCCCGGCCGGAACGGCTCGAGATGCGGGCGCCCGAGGGCTGGACCGACGTTCACCTCGAACCAGAAGTTGTACATCGTTCCCCAGCGCAGGGCGTTGGCGTTGGGGTTCTCGTCGAAGGTCTGAGTCTGCCAGATGACGCGGTTGTTGATCTGGTCGTGGGCCGCCATCCAGTCCGTGCCGTCGAAGGGCTCGCCGCTGTGGTAAGCGACGTCATGGAAGCCGATGTTCCTGACGGTGCTTCCGCCCGGGACCGGCACCGCGAAGGCGCGAGCCGCGACGTGCGAGCTCATGTTGGAGGCCGCGAACTCGTACCGGAAGAAGCCGTCGCCGAGATCGATCGGGCTCGAGCCGACGAGGAACCGCCCGTCGGCGGGAAACCGGAACTCCGACAGCGCGATGTTGGTCCCGTTCACCTTCCAGCTTTCGATGCCGGACAGCGTGCGCTTGGTGTCGCCGATCAAGGTCAGGTTGAAGGTGGTCGGGCTGACCGTGACCTCGCGGTACGAAGCGTTGTTGTCGTTCCGGGCGGCCGCCGCATCGTCCTTGGCCACGTAAATGCCCTCGACGAAGTAGCGCGCGCCCGCATTCAGGGCCGGATTGAGGTCGTCTTGGTGTACCTGGAGCCGCTTGTAGATCGCGTCGCCGGTCAGCGAGTAGTCCGTCGGGGGATAGGGGAACTCCCCGGTCGCGGGATTGACCTCGAATTTCGGACCGAGTCGCGTCTGCTGGCCGTTGAGGCTCGCGGAATACGGGTCGGAGCAATTCACGCCGAGATGGGAGCCGTTCGTCCCCACGCAGTTCAGGCTGCACAGGCTCTGGGACAGCGCGGTGAACCCGTGCTTCAGCCAGCTCTGACCGATCTGGGTGATGCGCCCGTTCTTGAAACGATACAGGTTCTGGGCGATGACCGGGTGATCGGGAGTCGAGGCGATCCAGTTGAGCCAGCACGTACCGACGTTGCACGAGATGGTGCCGACCGAGTACCCGTACAGGCTGCCGACGCGGCCGTAGTTGTTGATCTGGTACAGGTCCCCCACGATCACGTCGGGGTAGTCCCCCGGCTCGTCGCACACGTTGGGATCCTGGGCCAGGAGCCCCGGGCTCGAGACGGCGACAGCCGCCAACAGAGCGACCCACGACACGACGCGGCAAGCACGAACCCTACAGTTCCTGGTGATCATTCTCTGGAATCCCCCCTCGGGCTTCAAAACCCCGGGATTATATACGCGGAAACTCCGGAAAGTCCCCAGTCTTTTCAGGGCTGCCGCGGCGGGAAGCCCGGGCCGCGGTACTGGACTCCTCGACACTCGACCCCGCCGCAGGATCGAAGGCCGCCGCGGCGGGTTCGCGGTCGTCGTCAACGACCCGGCGGTCGAAAAGCCCCGACTTCGGGCGGCGGGCCGGCTTCGAGATGTAGGCGGGGTCCGGCGGGTGCGTCAGGCCAGCGTCGAACGGAAGTACTCGATCCACTCGTCCGGAGGGTCCATGAACTGCACCCCCATGCCGCCACCCATCACGCTCGAAAGCTGCGCAGGGGCCTTCTTGGCCCACCGGACGCGCGCCCACATCGTGAATTCGCGGTCGGGGAACTGCAGGTGGACCTGAATCGTCGAGCCCGGACTCAGCACGCCGTTGGTTTGCAGGTACAGCCCGCTCGCCGAGATATTGCGGGTGAAAGCGGTCTTGTCGGTCAGGCGGGTTCCGTAGCGCACCATCACGCGCTTGGTCTTCCTCTCGTGATCGCGTTTCTCCCAGCCTCCGACCGAGCGTCGAGGTGCCTCGCCGGCCATGCGCGCCTCCCGGGGCCTTGCCGCCCCGTACGAATGTAGGGTCGGGAGCGCGCCACGGGCAACGCACCACCCTTCACGGGATTACGCTTTCGTCAGTCGTCTCGCCGTGCTCGCCGGGGCGAGCTCCCACCCGGGCCAGGATCCATCGCCGGACGGCGTCGAGCGCCGCCGGGTCGATGGTCTCCTCGATGGCGTAGTACTCGAGCGGGGAGCCGGTCTTCGACTCCTGGAACAGGTGATTGAGCCCGGGAAGGACCGTGACGGTGTATTCCTTGTTGCCCGCTTCCTCCAGGGCTTTCCGGATCTCCGGTATGTTCTGCTCGGGATCCACCTGCAGGTCGCGCCCTCCGTTCAACACCAGGACCGGCACGCGCACCGCGCGCAGCGCCGTGCGCGGGTCGTACCGCAGGAAGAACCGGAACCACGCGCTGCCCATCTGCAGCATGCCCTGATCCACGGCCTGTTCGAGCTGCGCCTCCGGGAGCCCCTCGCCGAATTGGGCCGAGACGAGCCGCCGGAGCTGGTCGCGGATCGCACCCTCGTCCCCGTCCGACTCGATCAGCGTCAGCGTCTTGTCGAGCCCGGCCAGAATGGCCTGCAGCTGCTCCTCGTCCGCGCCCGACGCGCGTGAGATCAGCTCGGTCTGGCGCCGCAGGACCTCGTCTCCGGGAACGCCGGTGCCCGCCAGCATGACGACGAAGGCGACATCCTGCGATCTCGAGGCGACGAGCGGGGCGATGATCCCTCCCTCGCTGTGCCCGATCAGACCGATCCGCTTGGCGTCGATTTCGGGGCGGGTCTTCAGGAACGCCACGCCGGCGAGGACGTCTGCGGCGAAATCGTCCGAGGTCGATTGCGAAACGGAACCGCCGGAGCCGCCGACGCCGCGATCGTCCACGCGCAGCACCGCGATCCCCGCCCGCGTGAGATGGTCCGCGAGGACGAGGAAGGGCTTGTGTCCCATCAGCTCCTCGTTCCGATCCTGGGCGCCGCTGCCGGAGATCAAGATGACGGCGGGGAAGGGCCCGCCCCGAGACGGGGACGTCAGGGTGCCCGCGAGCGTGACCGCGCCGCTCGAGTACGCGACCTCGTCCTCCTCGTAGGGGAAAGGCGGGTGCGGCTCCTGCGGCCTCGCGGGCGCCGGTTTCTTTTCACGCCCGAGATCGAACGCGAAGCGCGTCTCTCCCTGGGTGAAGGTCCCCGAGATCCTGCCTTCGGGGGACAGCTTGCCCTCGAAGGTCGGGTCGCCGGGGATGTCGGCGAGCGAGAACTCGATATCGGCGCCGGCAATGCGGATACCCGAGAGCGGCAACCCCTTGGCGCCCTGCATCGGGATGTCGGCGGTGCCCGACCAGTAGCCGCCGCTGTGGGAGAGATCGACCACGACGGTCAGCGCCGCGCCCGGAAGCGCGATGCTCCCTTCCCAGTGCCCGAGGAACTCGGGCGCCGGTTCGTGCTTCGTGGCAGGATGCGCGGCCGCGGGCTCGACGTGGGGAACGTGGAACAAGCCCGCGACCTTGGACGCCTTGTCGAACGCGACCCTCAGATCGAGGGCTCCGCTCTCGAAATGGACCGGCACGCGATAGCGGCGATACTCGTCGGTGGCCGCTTCGAGCCATGCATCGCCGACGCGCTCCACGGTGCGGCCGGCGAGCAGCTCCTCGCGAATCTGGGCGGCACGCTCCCGCGTCACCACGTTCTGCATGGTGGCGTCCATGCGCTCCCGGACCGCGTCGTAGTTCCCTTCGAGAAACAGCCTGCCGAATGCCGTGGCCTGTGCGGCCAGCGGATCCTGCTCGGCCCGCGGCGGCTCGGCGGGCACGGCCACGCACGCCAGGACGAGAACGGCCACCCCCAGCCCCAGCCGCGACGGGACGGCACTCCTCGCGACGCGGATCGCGATCACCCCCGGTAGAACATCCGCTTGAACCACGGGACGCCCTGCTGCTTGAGGCGCTCGCGCCCCTCGCGAATGCGTCGCCGATCCTCTTCCAGCGCGAGCTTCTCCAGGTAGGTCGTGCCCTCGCTCTCGTGACAGTCCTTGTACTTCTTGTCGCTGCCGCACGGGCAGGGCTCGTTGCGCCCGACCTTGGCGACGTGGCGCTGCGTGACCTCGGAGACCCCCGGCCAGACCACCTTGCTGTGGTGCTTGAACCCCTTTCCTCCCATGCTGTATCTCCTCGCGCGTGCAGCCGTTCCGGGGCGACCCCGCCGAAGCCAGGCGAACGAGGCTCACCCAGAAGCGAAGCCGCACAACCCGACCGTGCTCGTGGCGACGATTGTAGACGAGGAGGGGCCGAGACGGCCAGCGCGAGGGGCCGGCCGGGTCCCTAGTTCTGCGTGCCTTCCGGCCACTGCGCGAACTGGCCGTCGATGAAGATGATGTCGCAGTCGAAATCGCCCACGATCCCGCCCGTGGGGCTGCCCTCGACGATACCGTCCTTGCCGGTGGAGCGCAGGGTGTACCCGCGCCCGGGGGTCGCGCTCGGCGCGTACACCAGGGTGTGGGCCCAGGCATCGGTTCCCGGCCAGACCTTGATGTAGGTGGGAAAGACGACCGGCTTGAGGCTGACGAAGTCCGCCGCCGTCGGATAGCCCGTCATGTCGACGGCGTAGGCCTCGACGGCCTCGCCGATGGCTCGAAGGTCCGCCATGGTCCGCTTCTGCTTGCTCTGATCGATGGCATAGATGAGGTTGGGAATGGCGATGGCGGAGACGATCCCGAGGATCGCCACCACGATCAGGAGCTCGATGAGGGTGAACCCCGAGGCTTTGCGACGATCCATGTCTTGATCCTGCGTCCGCGTCCCGCATGCCATAACCTTGTGCCCGCGCGGCCGTGGTGCAAGTCGTAGCGGGCGACGAAACGGCGAGTTCGGGCCGAAAATCAGGAAAAAGGCGTCAACGCCTCCGGACGGCCGGGCGAGCGGTGACGGGCGGGAGGTCCGTGAGCGATGCGGGTTGAAGTCGAAGCATGACCGAGCCGATCGAGGGCGCGTCTCCGACCCAGGAGCGCCGGCCGGAGCGCAAGCCGGGTTACGTCGAGGTTCTGCGAGAGTGCCCCGACTACCGGCTGCTGTTCCTGGCCCGAGCCATCAGCCTGCTCGGGGACTGGTTCTCGGTCATCGCGATCATCGCGATGCTGCGCCAGGTGACCGGCTCGAGCCCGGGCGCGATCAGCGGCATGCTGATCCTGAAGCTGCTGCCGATCTTCCTGGCCGGTCCTCTGGCCGGGGTGGTCGCGGATCGCTTCAACCGCAAGCGCATCATGGTCACGAGCGACCTGGTTCGCGCGGCCCTGGTCCTGCTGACCCTCGCCGCTCCCCTGACCCCGCGGCCGATCGCGGTGACCTACGTGCTGATCACGCTGCAGGTCGTCGCGTCGGCGTTCTTCGAGCCGGCCCGCACCGCGGCGCTCCCACAGCTCGTGCCCTCCCGCTACCTGGCGGCCGCCAACGCCCTGGGCGCGGTGGTGTGGTCCGTGATGTTCGCCGTCGGATCGGCGATCGGAGGCGTGGTCACGGATGCATTCGGGTGGCAGGTCGCGCTCACGATCGACGCCGCGACCTACGTCGTCTCCGCGGCGCTCGTCGTCAGGATCGCGCTGCCTCGGCGCAAGGTCCGCGGCACGATCGCTGCGGACTGGATGACGCTGACCGGAGTCCGCGACTTCCGCGAGGGCGTTCGATTCATCGCTCGCCGTCTCGACGTCGCCAGCGTGCTGTCCCTCAAGGTGGGCTGGGGTCTCGCCGGCGCCGTGACCCTCTTCCTGACGCTGTTCGGCGAGCGCGTCTACGCCCCGTGGGGACGCCCGGATCTCGGTGTGGGCCTGCTATACCTGTCACGCGCCGTCGGAACGGCGCTCGGGCCGGTCGTCGCGCGGCGCATCGCCCCCGAGGAGTCGCCGCGCGCGATGCGCCTCCTGCTCGCGGTCTCGCTGGTGTGGGGGTGCATCTGGTACCTGGGGTTCTCGGTGTCGCACCACTGGGCGGCCGCGGCCCTCACGGTCGTCCTCGCGCATTTCGGCGGCAGCGTCGTCTGGGTCTACAGCTCCGTCCTGCTCCAGCGCATGGTCCCGGATCAGCTCCTCGGTCGCGTCATGTCGACCGATCTGGGGCTCGCGACGCTGACGATCTCCGCGAGCCTGTGGTTCTACGGCCGGCTGGCCGAGGCGGGGGCCGATCTCGGCGCGCTGGTGAGGATGACCGCGCTGTCGCTGCTCGTGCCGGCGGCGGTGTGGTGGTGGGCGGCGGGACGCTGGCCCGTCGGACTTCCGGCCGAATGACACCGCGGGTCATTCGGGACGCTTGACTCGCACCGGGTCGGGCGGCTGCGGCAGCAGCTCGAGGCCTTGGGTCTCGAGCATCTCGAGCGCCACCTCGACCGCCTTCTCGAGCTGAGGATCGTGGCCCGCGGCCACCAGCTTCGGGAGCTGCTCGATCTCGATGTCGGGCGCGACGCCCTCGTTCTCGACCGCCCACTTGCCCTCGAGGTCGTAGAAACCGCCGCGCGGGGCCGTGATGAACCCTCCGTCGATCAGGTTCGGGACGTCCCAGATGCCGACCAGACCGCCCCACGTCCGCGTCCCCACCAGCGGCCCGATGCCCTTGGCGCGGAACATGTACGGCAGCATATCGCCGCCCGAGCCCGACATCTCGTTGATCAGCATCACCTTGGGGCCCCACACGGCCGCGTTGGGTGCGGTGAACGGCTGCTTGTCGCCGACCGGGTTGTTGAAGTACCCGAGCAGATCGCGTGACATCAGGTCCACCATGTAGTCCGCGATCGAGCCTCCGTGGTTGAAGCGCTCGTCGATGACCGCGCCCTTCTTGTCCTGCTGCGCGAAGTAGTAGCGCGTGAAGTTCGTGTAGCCCCCGAAGCCGGTGTCCGGCACCCACACGTAGGCGAGCTTCCCGCCCGACAGCTCGTCGACCTTCCGGCGGTTGCCGTCGATCCAGTCGCGTAGCCTCAGGGCGACCTCGCTGTCCACCGGCACCACCGTCACCGTGCGCGCATCCTCCATCTTCGGCTCGTCGTTCAGCGCCAGGACGGTCAGGCGGTCCGCGGTGCGGTCGAACAGGCTGTAGGGGTTGATGTCCGCGGTCAGCTCGACGCCGTCCACCGCGAGCAGATAGTCTCCCTCGCGGGCGTCGATGCCCGGTCCCGACAGCGGCGCGCGCAGCCCCGGGTTCCAGTTCTCGCCGCGGTAGATCTTCTTGATCCGGTAGCGGCCGTCGGCGATCTCGAAGTCCGCGCCGAGAAGCCCGACCGGCACCTCGTCGACATCCGGCTCGTCGCCGCCTCCCGTGAACGAGTGCCCGATGGCGGTCTCGCCGCCGAGGATGTCCAGGATGTAGCTCAGGTCCGCACGGTGGCGGACGTACTCGAGCCACGGCGAGTAGGTCTTCCAGGCCCAGTCGAGGTCGAGGCCGTGGACGTTCTCGACGTAGAAGTAGTCACGCTGGAAGCGCCACGCCTCGCGCAGGATCTGCCGCCATTCCTCGGCGGGATCGACCTTCATCCTCATGCCCGACAGATTGAGGCCGCCCTTCCCCGGCTTGGCCTCGCCCTCGGTGTCCGCGATGAAGAACTCCGGTCCTTCCTTCGAGTACAACATCTTCTCGCCGTCGGCCGACAGCGTGAAGCCGAGGATCTCGTCGAGGATCTTCTTCGTCTCGCGTTCCTCGAGCGTGTAGCGGTGCAGGACCCTGCCCGGCTGATTGGGAGTGTCCTCGGTGAAGAAGATCACGCCCTCCTCGCCCGCGGCGAGGTCGGCGTAGGATCGGGGCGGGACGTCGAGCGCGAGGACGCGCTGGTCGAGATGCTCGAAGTCGATCTTGACCTCGGGAATCCCGTCCTCGTCGTCTCCTTCTCCCTCGTCATCCTCCTTGCCCGCGTCACCCTCCTTGTCGCTCTTGTCGCCGTTCTCCCCGTCGTCGTCGCCTCCGTCCTTCTTGCCCTCCGTGTCCTCGTCCGTCTCGGCGGTCTCGTCGTCGCTCTCGGGGGCAAGCGGGGAAGGAAGGTCGGCCGACAGCACCGCGAGATAGATGGCCTGATTCTCCGGGCGGTTGAACGAGGTCATGTCGAGCCACCCCACGTTCAGCCCGTAGTCGGTGCTCGCCAGGAAGTACAGGTACTTGCCGCTCGCGTCCCACGCCGGGGTGTGGGCGTTCGACAGGCCGTCCGACAGCCTGATCGACTTGCCCGTCGCGAGCGAGTACACGAACACCGCGTTGAACTGGTTGGGGAGCCTCCGGCTGTAGGCGATCCACTTCGAGTCGGGTGACCACGCCGGGTAGATCAGCCTCTGGGGATGCGCGAAGCCTTCGTTGTCGACGAGCTTCGATTCGCCGCTCTTGACGTCGAGCACCCACAGATTGCGGTCGGCGTCGCCGAACGCGATGTGCTTGCCGTCGGGCGACCACTGCGGCGTGTAGTAGAAGGTCGGGTTCGGGAGCGCCAGGGTGCGCGGGTCCTTGCCGTACTGGTCCGCGATGACGAGCGAGTACTCGCCGCCCTGGTCGGAGAACCAGGCGATGAACTCGCCGTTCTGCGACCACGCCGGGGCCCGATCGGCCGCACCCGGGCTGCGCGTCAGGTTCCGGACGTCGCCTTTCTCGGCCGGCACCGTGAAGATCTCGCCGCGCGCCTCGAACACCGCCCGCTTGCCGGTGGGAGAGAGCGCGCCCGTCTGGATGAGCTCCCCGACCGGGACCCAGTGCGGCCGCGCCCACGGGAAGTCCCCGGCGAGCGTGACCTGGAGCTTGCTCGGCTCGCCGCCGTCGGCGTCGAGAGTCCACAGGTAGCCGCCGTTCTCGAAGACCAGCATGCCGTCGCCGCCCTCGAGGTTCTTGCAGTCGAACTCCTTGAAGCGCGTGCGCTGGGTCAAGGCCTCGCTCTTCGTGTCGTAGGCCCAGACGTTCATGGCCCAGTCGCGGTCGCTGAGGAAGAAGATCGTCCCACCCGACCACACCGGGCCGAGGTCGTTGCTGCCGTCCCACGGGAGCTTCTCGACCTCCAGACTGTCGAGGTCGATGACGCGTATCGGCTGCGCCTGCCCACCGCGGTAGTTGCGCCATTCGGACTCCCACGGCAGGACCATCTGATAGGCGAGGCTCTTGCCGTTCGGCGAGAACTGGCCGTCCGCGGCGCGAGGAAGCGGCAGCGGCTCGGGCATGCCGCCTTCGAGCGACACCGTCCACAGTCTCGGCCAGGGTCTCGGGGCGTTGATGCGCCCCGAGGCGAACAGGACGCGCTCGCCGTCGTTCGTGAAGCCGCGGACCAGGTCCTCGCCGGGATGCCAGGTCAGACGCTGCGGCTCCCCGCCCGCGACGGGAACCACGTAGACGTCGATGTTGCCGTCGTACTCGCCGGAGAACGCGACCGTGTCGCCGCCGGGCGAGAAGTGAGGGTCGCCCTCGGCGCCCTGGAAGGTCGTGAGCCTGCGGGCCTCGCCGCCGTCTCGATCCACGATCCAGATGTCGTTGGCGTAGACGAACGCGACGTGCCGCTCGCTGACCGCGGGATTGCGGAGGAGCCGGGCCTCCTCGCCGTGGGCCGGAACGAGGGTCAGAGCGAGCACGGCGAGCGCGGCCATGGCCTGTCCAGGCTTCATGGGAACCTCCGGAGCTGTGGGCGGTCGAGCGTCCGATTCTGACGGGGAGGTGCCTCGGAATCAAGCTCGAAGCGGCGGGTTGTTCAATCCGCGGCTTGCGATCCGGCGGCGGCGGCGGTCTCTTTCGCCGTGGCGGGCTTGGCGAGCATCTCGACGAGCTTGCCCTCGAGCTCCCGCGACCAGCGGCCCGTATCGCCGTATCCGTTCCTCGTATCGACGACCCTGCCGTCGCGATCGATGAACACCTCGATGGGGAAGCCCTTCACATTCCGGATCCCCGGGAGCGCTTTCGAGAACGTTCCGAGGCTCCCGCCGTCGAGCACGAGATACGCGATGCCGTTGGATTCGGTGAACCAGCGCAGGAAGTTCCGGCGCTCGCCGGGATCGTCGCCGTGCTCGAAGGCGATCGCCACGATGACGAGCCCGCCCTCCGAGTACTTGGCGTGGAGGTCCTTCAGCGTCGGTACCTCGCGGAGGCACGGCGTGCACCACGTGCCGAAGATGTCCACGAAGACGACCTTGCCGCGGAAGCGCTCGTCGTCGGACCCGACGACTTTGCCCTGAAGGTCGTGAAGACTGAACGACAGTTCGTCGTCCACGACGTGCGGCCCCGCCCGGCCGGCGGCGGACGCGGGCAGCGCCACGGTCGCGACGAGCAGGGCCGCGGCCGCCAGGAATCGGAGTCGTTTCACGGTACCTCGCTCGAAGGGGCCGGGGATTCGCCCGCCATCCTATCACCCGGACCGGACGCATGAAGAACGTCGCGGACTGGTCTATCTTATTGGCATGAATCCGGCGATCCGAATCGCATCCGTCGTCGCTCTGGGAATCGCGCTGGCGACGACCGCGGGCGCCGCCGAGAAGCTGAGGCTCGCGGGCTACGCCGAGTACTGGGAGGGCGAGTTCCTGATCGTGGACGGGCAGAGGGTGCAGGCCAACCACAAGACGAAGTTCGAAGGCCGGGTCCGGACCCTGCGGGCGATCCGTCTGGGGTACGAGGTCGTGGTCCAGGGACGCCGCCTCGACGACGGCTCCGTCCTGGCGAAGCGCATCGAGGTCCACAAGAACGACGAGACCGAGGTCGACCGCGAGCTCAGGAAGATGTTCGACAAGATGGAAGCCTCCTACCGCCAGCGAGGTCGCCTGGCGGACGTCGATGCCTCCGGCAAGGTGATCCAGGACCAAGGCGCGCTGTTGCTCGAGGGTCCCATGGTCGATCGCGTGCGCCGCATCACGACGAACCTCGTCCCCGGGTACCTCGATCCCGGGGACTTCCGCGTCTACGTCGTCGAGAACGAGGAGTGGAACGCGATGGCGGCTCCCAACTTCTCCATCTTCGTGTTCAGCGGGCTCCTCGAAGCCATGAACGACGACGAGGTCGCGATCGTCCTCGGGCACGAGATCGCGCACGCCACTCACGAGCACAGCAGCCGGCAGTTCGGACGCAACCAGTGGGTCGGCATCGGGGCCATGATGGCCGGGTCGCTGCTCGGCGAGTACGGCTCGGCGGCCGAGATGGGCTCGGCGCTGGCCGCCACGGCCGTGGTCAACAGCTACAGTCGCAACCACGAGGACCAGGCCGACCGCGTCGGACTTCGTTATGCCGACGAGGCAGGGTACGACGTCACCACGGCGCCGGAGATCTGGGCCAAATTCGCCAAGAAGTACGGCGACAGCCCGGTCGCGGTGAATTTCTTCTTCGGGGAGCACTCGCGTTCTCGCAAGCGCGCCGAGCTCCTCGAGCAGCAGATCGCGTGGAACTACCGCTCGCCCGACTCGGCGCAGGAGGAGCCTTGAAGCGCGCCGGGTGGACCGGTTCGGCGCGTGTCCCCGCCGTGCCCAAGGCCTCCGGAGTCTCGACCGATCTCACCGAGAGCGAGGTCCGGCGCGTCGGTCTCGGCGCGGGACTGGTCGACTACAAGGTCTGCGCGATCGACGGGACGTGGTCCGTACTGCTGTTCGCGCGGCGCAGGAGCGGGTAGAGACCTTGGGCGCCGTGATCCCCGAGCCCGCGGCTCTCGCCGCCTTCGTCGCGGCCACGGTGGTCCTGCTCGTGATTCCGGGGCCGGCGGTGCTGTACATCGTCGCGCGCAGCCTCGATCAGGGACGGCTGGCGGGCGTGATCTCGACGCTCGGGATCGGCGTCGGAACCCTGGTTCACGTCGTCGCGGCGACGCTCGGAGTTTCGGCGCTGCTCGTATCGTCGGCCGTGGCGTTCGATGTCGTCCGGTATCTCGGCGCGGCCTACCTCGTCTATCTCGGGATCCGACGGATCCTCGGAGCTGCGGCGGAGGATCCCGGGAGCCGGGAGCGCCGCACCCACGCCCGCATCTTCCTGCAGGGCGTCGGGGTCAACGTGCTCAATCCCAAGACGGCGCTGTTCTTCTTCGCGTTCCTGCCGCAGTTCGTGGACGTCTCGCGCGGCTCCGTGGCCGCGCAGATCGCGTTTCTGGGCCTGCTGTTCGTGGCGCTCGGCGTGTTGAGCGACAGCGTATGGGCCCTGGCCGCCGGATCCGCGGGGTCGTGGCTCCGGAGCCGGACGACCCTGTGGGGCGCGCAGCGCTACCTCGCGGGGGGCACGCTGATCGCCCTCGGGGTGACCGCCGCGTTGTCGGGCCGGGGGAAGGACTGATGTCGACCCCCGGGATGCGAGCCGCGGTCGTGCCGTGGGTCGTCGTGACCGCACTGCTCGCGACCCCGGCCTGCACGACCAAGGTCAAGCCCTACGAGTGCGGCGCGCTCGTCGCCGATGCTTCCACCGCCGCCCTGCAGATCTGGGACTGCAACCGCGAGATCATGGCTCGCGTCGTCAAGGGCAAGGGGTTCACGATCCGGGAATTCGAGGGCGCCGCCGAGTTCTTCGAGAGCGTCACCGGGATCCCGCCCGACGTCGAAGCCACCCCCACGGGCGCCGTGCCCGGGGAAGGGATCCGGGAAGACCTGCGCCGCTGGGACGCCTGGCTCGAGGAGCACCGCATCCACCGCGATCCGGCCGATGGCCGGGTCAAGGCCGCGAAGGACGCGGAAGGTTGAGAGGCAAGCGGTGCACGCTGGTCCATCCGACCGCGGAGGATCGGGAGGAGTTCCTGAGACTCGTCCGGGTGAGCCGCGACCTGCACCGCCCCTGGGTCCATCCACCGGCGACGCCCCGGCAGTACGCGCAGTACCTCGAGAAGTCGCGCACGGAGCGGTACCGGGGGTTCTTCCTCCGCGATCGACAGGCGGGAGCGATCGCCGGAGTGTTCGAGCTCGGAGAGATCGCGCGCGGGATCCTGCAGAGCGCGTTCCTGGGTTTCTACGCCATGGCGCCTCATGCCGGGCGAGGCTTCATGCACGAAGGTCTCGCGCTCGTGGTGCAGCACGCATTTCGCGACCTGAAGCTCCACCGCCTGGAGGCCAACATCCAGCCCGGCAACGCTCGCTCCATCGCGCTCGTGAAGCGGAGCGGATTCCTGAAGGAGGGTTTCTCGCCGCGCTACCTCAAGATCGGCGGGCGCTGGCGCGATCATCAACGGTGGGCGATTCTGCAAGAGGATTGGCGCTCGTCCCGGCGGCGGTGAGGTTCGAGCGATGAGCGACGCGATCACGGGCCGCTGTCTGTGCGGGGGGGTGCGCTTCAGCGTTCGGCTCCCATTCCTGCGGGCCGGACACTGCCACTGCTCGCGCTGCCGGCGCCACTCGGGTGCCGCGGTGTGCACCCAGGGGAGAGTCCCGCGGGAGCAATTCAGGTTGACGGCGGGAGAGGACCTCGTCCGGTCCTACAAGCCCAAGGGGGGAGCGGTCAAGGCGTTCTGCGCGCGGTGCGGCTCGAGCCTGTTCGGCGGCACGTGGCCGAAGGGTCCGGAAGTCTCGATCAGGCTCGGCGCGCTCGACGCCGATCCGGGCATCAGGCCGCAATACCACACGTTCGTCGACTCGCGCGCCCCGTGGGACGAGATCACCGACGATCTGCCGCAGTATCCCGGCGCGTTGCCGGCTCTGGATCGCGCGCAGCTCGGCGCACGGCGCTGCGAATGGGCCCGGACCGAACTGCTGGTGGCGTACCACGATCGCGAGTGGGGCGTCCCGCTGCACGACGACCGGCGCCTGTTCGAGTTCCTCGTGCTCGAGGGCGCGCAGGCGGGCTTGAGCTGGGAGACCATCCTCAAGAAGCGCGAGGCCTACCGCGGCGCGTTCGGAGGCTTCGATCCCCGCAAGGTGGCGCGCTACGACGCGCGCAAGGTGCGGCGCCTGCTCGCCGATCCGGGGATCGTGCGAAACCGGCTCAAGATCCACGCTGCGGTCCAGAACGCGCGCGCGTTCCTCGAGGTGTGCAGGGAGTTCGGGACCTTCGACGCCTACCTGTGGGGGTTCGTCGACGGAAAACCCAAGCGGAATCGTCCCAAGACGTTGAAGGACGTCCCGGCCCGCTCGCCCGAGGGCGACGCCCTGAGCCGGGACCTGACGTCGCGAGGCTTCAAGTTCGTCGGCCCGACGATCTGCTACGCCTTCATGCAGGCCGTCGGCATGGTCAACGACCACGTCGTCGGCTGCTTCCGGCACGGACAGGTGTGAACCTGCCCCGCTTCACCCTGGTCGTTCCCGCGTACAACGAGGAGGCGTGCCTGCCCGCGCTGCTCGACTCGGTGGACGCGGCGCGCGAGCGCTACCACGGCGGGCCGGACGCGGTGCAGGTGGTCGTGGTCGACAACGCCTCCACCGACGCGACGGCGGAGATCGCGCGCCGGCGAGGCTGCGAGGTGGTGCGCGCGAGCAAGCGCGTGATCGGCGCCGCGCGCAACGCGGGTGCGCGTGCCGCGCGCGGGGAGATCCTGGCGTTCATCGATGCGGATTCGAGGATCCACCCCGAGACCTTCAACGCCGTCGAGCGCGCCATGGACAGCGGGCGGTTCGTCGGCGGGGCCACGGGAGTGCGTCTCGAGCGGATGTCCCTGGGGATCGCCGCGACCATGGCGGCCATGCTCCCGCTGGTGTGGCTGACCGGCATGGACACCGGGGTCGTGTTCTGCCGGCGCCGCGACTTCGAGACCGTCGGCGGCTACACCGAGGAGCGCCTGTTCGCCGAGGACGTGAAGTTCCTGCTCGACCTGCGGAAGCTCGGCCGCGAGGGCGGTCGGAAGCTGACGCGCGTCCGCTCGGCGAAGGCGATAGCCTCCACCCGGAAGTTCGACAAGTACGGGGAGTGGCACTACTTCACCCTGGCGGGGAAGCTGTTGCTGAAGGGGATGTTCTCGAGGGGCTCCGTGGAGCGGCACGCCCGGCGCTACTGGTACGATGATCGCTGATCCGAGGCGAGGTGACGACTTGACCGCAGACGACCTCAAGAGAATCGCCGCGGAAACCGCCGCCAGGAGGATCGCGAGCGGGCAGCGCGTCGGTCTCGGCACGGGCTCGACGACGAGGTTCTTCATCGAAGCCCTCGCCGGGAGACTGCGAGCTCGAGAGATTCGCGACATCGTGGGAGTCCCGACGTCGCGGCGCACGGAGCAGCTGGCCCGCGCGCTGGGCATCCAACTGGCCACTCTCGACGAGATCGCTTCCCTGGACGTCTGCGTGGACGGCGCGGACGAGGTGGATCCCGGTCTCGATCTCATCAAGGGGCTCGGTGGGGCCTTGGTGCGGGAGAAGATCGTCGCCGCGGCCAGCAGGTATTTCATCGTAATCGCCGACCACGGCAAGCTCGTGTCGCGCCTCGGGGAGCGATCGCCGGTCCCGGTCGAGATCCTCGACTTCGGGTGGAGGTCGACGCGCGACCTCATCGCGCGGCTCGGCTGCGACCCGGTCCTGAGAACCGAGGACGGCGCTCCGCCGTTCCGCAGCGATCAGGGGAATACGATCCTGGACTGCCGCTTCCCGTCGATCGACGACCCCGCGGCGCTGGCGCGGGAGATCGATGCCGTGCCCGGCGTGCTCGGCCACGGTCTGTTCCTGGGCATGGCCGACGAGGTCATCGTCGGAACCCCGACCGGTCCCGAGATCCGCATTCGATCCTGACGTCCTGCCGGGGCGTCGGGCACTCGCCTCGAATCCCCGCCTCTCCGCGGCCCTCGCGGATCGCGCCGGTCCTGCCTCTGGAGGTCGCGATCCGCGCGGAGCGAGGCGGAGCGGCGATTCCTCGCCGCGAGCCGCCGAGCGTGCCGCGAGAGGCGGGGATTCGAGGCGAGTGCCCGGGACCGCCACCTCAACGGTCTTCGGTCAGCTTGCGGTAAGTCTTGAGGTGGCGCAGGGCGGCGACCTGGTTTCCCGAGCGCTCGAGCAGCCGCGCGACGTTGTAGTACGGATCGGGGAACGAGGGTTCGATGGCGATCGCTCTCTGGTAGGCCTCGACCGCCTGGTCGATGCGCCCCTGGTCCTCGAGGCACACGCCGAGGTTGAACGCGGCGGTGGCGTCGTCGGGGCGCACGCCGAGCGCCATGCGATAGTGGGACTCGGCGGCCGGGAGCAGTCCCGCCTCGTGCAGCAGGCGACCGAGGTTGAGACGCGCATCCGCGTGGGACGGGTCGAGCTCCAGGGCCCGGCGGTAGGCGTCCCGCGCCTGCTCCGGTGCCCCGGTCTCGAGCTCGCAGCCGACGTCGTACCAGTCCTCCGCGCCGAGCTGCTCCTCGGACTGCAGGGCCTCCTCGGCGTTGCGACGCGCGAGGGGCGCGACCCTCTCCGCGAGCTCGCCGACGTCGAAGTCGAACTGGATCTGTCCGGACTCGGGGTTCCACACGGTCTTGCCGTCCCGGACCACGATCCGATCCCCCTGGGCGGCGATCTGGACCGCCGTCAGCGGGCGGCCCGTGGGAAGCTGCTTACGGAGCTTGAGCAGCGAGCTGCGGAGCTTGCGGGGCGGGATGCGCTCCGCGAGCAGGCCCTTGGCGGTCCGCAGCAGCACCAGATCCTGGAAGGAGAAGCGGTATTCGCCGCGCCGCCCGCGCGTCGGGTCGAGGAACCCCGCTCGCGCGCAGGAGCGCACCTGGCTGACCGACATGCCGAGGAGCTTGGCGGCGTCCTCGGCGGTGTAACCCTTCACCATGATCAGGCGGTATTGTAGCCGACCCTCCCCGGCGAGCCCCGGTTCAATTCAGCAAAACGGACCGGATGAACAGCTCGTCGATCGTCACTTTTTCCAGAGACTGGTTGCCCGGAGTGTGGTCGGTGTCGACGAGCCGGATCATGACCTCCCCCGAGAGCCCTGCCGGAAGCGGTGTCACGAGGTCGATGTCCTGTTCGAAGCCGGGGAGAGAAGGATGTCCGATCGGGGTCCACGTCGAGCCGCCGTTGGTCGAGTACTCGAACGCGAAATCGTCGTCCCCGACCGTGCGCCGGCATTCGACGTGGAAGGTCACCTGACCTCCGGCCGCGACCTGGAACGTCCAGCGGTGTTCGAGGCGGCTGTAGCGATTCGCCGGACTGCCGCCCGACAGCTCTTCCGTGATTTCCTCGTACGCGTTGTCCGACGATGCGAGATCGGCGAGGCCCCCCAAGACCGTGCCGTAGACGCTCTGCTCGCTCAGGGGATAGCCGTCGCTATTGGAACCGGCGCAAGCCGCAGGGTTCGAGTTGTCCCGCTCCTGCTCGGTCGAGTCGTAACCGAGGGTTCCGAGTCCGCAGGTGTAGTTCTCGGCCTGCACGAGGTAGAAGAACCCATCGCCCGCCGCAGGTACGGCCGGATCGCCGAAACTCACTCCCTGCACTCCCTCGACGAGGCAGCTCCCGTATGCGGCCGGACCGACCGTGGAAAGAGCACCCCGCGTCACCGAGTATGCGTCCGCTCCGGCTGCGGGGGACCAAGTGAGCGCAATCGTGGTGGGCCCGGACTTGCTCGCGTCGATCCTGTCCACCCCGTCGGGCTCACGGTCCCGGTCGTCGTCGGGGCGGCAATCGCACAGGTCGGCTTGCCCATCGTCGTCGGAGTCGTTCTCGGCAGGATCGTTGTCTTCAGGGCACGAATCGCACACGCTTCCTATGCCGTCGCCGTCCGGGTCGACCTGAACAGGATTGAAGTCGTCCGGGCAGTTATCGGCGCCGTAGCACAGGCCGTCAGCGTCGTCATCGTTCTGTGGATCGAGGATGCACGCGTCGCACGCGTCGCCGATGCCGTCCATGTCGGTGTCGGTCTGAGAGAAGTTGGAGACATCGGGGCAATTGTCCTGGTTGGCGCAACGCCCGTCACCGTCCCCGTCGTTCTGGGCGTCGAGCGGACAAGGATCGCAAACGTCTCCCTGGTCGTCGCCGTCTCCGTCGGCCTGGTCCTGGTTGTCCTCGGAGGGGCAATTGTCGCAGCCGTTGCCCAGCAGATCGGCGTCGTCGTTGGCCTGGCTGGGATTGTGGGTCGAGGAGCAGTTGTCGCACGCTGGTCGGATGCCATCCATGTCGCCGTCGACATATCCGACAGCATAGACGTACGCCCGCCCGGCATCGACTCCGCCGCTGTCGTGCGCCCACGCGCCGACGATGAGGTCGCGATTGCCGTCGGCGTTGATGTCCGCCGCTCCGGAAATCGAGTCCGCGAAAAAGTCATCGAGGGCTTCACCCACGATCGTGTCGACCAGCGCGCCGGTCTGGGTCGAGTACAGATAAACCTGTCCCGCGCGCGGGACGCCCTGGTCGCCATGCCGGGGGGCGCCCACCGCCACCTCCGGGAATCCGTCGCCATTTGCGTCGCCCGTCGCGGTGACGGTCCACCCGAACTCGTCCTCGGCCTCCTCGCCATCGAAGACATACGTGGCGGTGCCGAGCTGGCCGGAGTACAGGTAAGCACGGCCGGTGCGCATGCCCCCGACAGCGCCCCCGGGAGCGCCGACGAGGACGTCGTCAAAGCCGTCACCGTCGACGTCGCCCGCGGCAGCGACGGACGTGCCGAAGCCGTCTCCGGGCGCCTCGCCGGTGTAGGTGTCGATGAGGGCGCCGTCGGGGCCCGAGTAGATGTACACGCGCCCCGCGCCGTCACCGCCGGCGTCGTTGAACGGAGCTCCGACGGCGACATCCTGGATGGTATCGGCGTTCACGTCCCCGACCGCCGCCACGGCGAACCCGAACCCGTCTCCGGCCGCGGCACCCGCGAGCTCGTAGATCAGGCTCCCGCCCGCGCCCGAGAACACGTAGACGCTCCCGGCGTCGATACCGCCTCCGTCGTTGCCGTAGGCTCCCACGACGAAGTCCTCCACCTGGTCGCCGTTGACGTCCGTCCCGAATCCCGCGACGCTCCACCCGAACCAATCGCTGGGCGATTCGCCTTGCAGCCAGATGTGCGGCGGCTCGGGCGGCACGGGGTAAGGTCCCGGCCGGCCCAGGGCGACGGACGCCCTTCCACGACCGATGGCATCGCGCGGCGCACCGACGAGGACGTCGTCGAAGCCGTCGTTGTTCAGATCGCCGAGCCCGGCGGCGGCTCTTCCAAACCAGGCGTTGATCTCGCCGTGGGTGTAGTCATAAAGTAGAGATCCGTCCCGCCCGGAGAAGACGCGGACCCTTCCAAAATTAAAATCGCCACGGCCGATCTCGCCGACGAGCACGTCGTCGAAGCCGTCGTCGTTCATGTCGCCCACGCCCTGTGCCGCCTGCCCGGCGAAGTCACCATGCCAAATCCCGGTGAAGGTGTAGCTCGCGGCCCGGCACTCGCAGGCGTCGCCCACCCCGTCCGAGTCGGCGTCGGCCTGGGTCGGGTTGGCGATCGCCAAGCAGTTGTCGACATCGGCGCAACGGCCGTCTCCGTCGAGATCGTCGCGGAAGTCATCGGGGCAGGCATCGCAGACGTCACCCACGCCGTCCCTGTCGTCGTCGGCTTGCGTCGAGTTCGGACCGGCGGGGCAGTTGTCACACGGATCGTCCGTGCCGTCGCCATCGGTGTCGGTTCCGATGGACCCCACGACGGCACGGTAGGCGTTCACGAAACCATGGCCGTAATACCAGTCGAAGTCGGAGCCCCCCATGTCGCGCGCCGAGCAGTACAGCTTCGCCTCGACTTGCGCCGCGGAAAGCGACGGCTCCACGGACAGGATCAGGGCCGCGACTCCGGCCGCATAGGGCGAGGAGGCCGAGGTGCCCGAGAAGTAGCCGTAGTCGCCGTTGTCGTAACCGTCCGCTCCGGTGCGATCGGTCGTCACGACGTCCGTCCCCGGCGCCGATACGCTGATGCCCGTACCGTAGTTGCTGAAATAGGCCAGTTCTCCCGTCTCGTCCAGCGCGGACACCGCGTTCACGGTCGAGAGCGAGCCCGGGTAGCTCGTGGAGAAGCTCGCGGAGTTTCCCGCGGAGGCGAAGTGCACCATGCCGTTGGCGCGCGTCGACGCATACTTGTCGGCGATCGCCTGGGACTGCTGGGAAAAACTGTAGGCATTGCTGTTGTTGCTGACGCGTGCGCCCTGCGACTCGGCCCAAGTCAACGCATTGACGGTCCAGCTGCTCTGCGACGTCCACGTGCCGTCGCAGTCGAGGTCGCTGATGAAGGTGCGCGCACTGAGAACGGGGGAGCTCGGCGAGATACCGACCGTGCCGAGGGCGTTACCCAGAAACGCCGACGTGATGCCGGCCACGGCAGTCCCGTGATCATCGCACGCGTTGACGGGACCACCGTCCCCCATGTCGGTCGTGAAGTCGGCTCCGCCCGCAATGTTGAGATCCGGGTGATTCAGTTGCACACCGCTGTCGAGAACGAGGATCTTGATGCTCATGCTTCCGGTCGTGATGTCCCAGGCCGCCTCGGCTCCGAGGTCCATACCCGGCACGCCGCCGAACTGGCCTGTGTTGTTCGCCGGCCACAGGTTCGGATACTCGGGATCGTTGGGCACGAGGAGGCCGCGGCCCGTGAACAGCAGGTCGGGTTCCGCCCACTTGACGCGGGGGTCCTGCGCGAGCGAGGCGGCTTGCGCCAGGACGTCGAAGCCGTTGCGATGCCGGCTTCGGATCATGAAGGCCCCGGTCATGTTCCCGAAGTTGCGGGCGACGATGTCCGTGCCGGGGGCGAGTGCCGATAGGAGAGACTCGCCCGTCGCCGCATACCCTTCTCGAAAGCGAATCAGAATGTCCGGGGTCACGGCCCACCAACCGTGGTCCGCACCGCGATAGACCGGCGAAGCGAACTCGATCGTATTCGAGCCAAGCAGTCCCCGGATGTGCGAGTCGGTCTGGTGTTCGTCCATGAGGTCCTGCTCGGCGAGCTCCAGCACGTGCCACTGGCCGACGCCAGTGGGCTTGCACGCCTCGGACGTCGTTCCGTGCAGCGACGCCGATCGTTCCTCCGGCGTGGCCGAAGATCGAAAAAGCACCGCCAGGCGCGTCCCATCCAACTCCTGTCCGACGGACGGGTTCTCTTGGGTGAAGCCGTCCCGGGTCTCGCGCTGGCGCGCGGGCACCGGCCAGAAAGGGACGCACGAAAGGGCCAGACAGCCGAGGACGAAGCGGGCCGTGAGCGAGAGGCCGGGACCGGAGCGAGGGTGGTCTCTCAGGCCCTTCGCCCGTGATTGGGGCGGCAGGTGTTTCACGTTCGACTCCGAAACCGCTGGGAGTTGATCGCAGACTAGCAGAACCCCGAAGGGTTCGAAAGCGCGGTCGTGTTTGAAGTCGGACGAGATTGGGACGCTGCCGACCTGAAAGCTCAGGCGGCATTTCGGGCATTGGGCGGAAAGGGGTCGCTGTCGCTAGGTCTCGGTCCGAGCCCGCTTGCGGGGGGTCTTGCCCGCGCTCGGGGCCTCCGCGATGCGACGCGGCGCCGCCATGGCTGGCTTACGACCGCTGTCCTTGGAGAGGCTGGCCTTCAGGGCTTCCATCAGGTCGATGACCTGCGCCTTCGGCTCCACGGCGGGCTCGGCGGTGATCTCCTGCCCCTCGACCTTGCGCTGGATCGCCTGCTCGATGCCCTTGCGGACCTCGTCCTCGTAATCCTTGGGCTTGAAGGTGTCGGACACCGCTTGGTCGACGATCTGCAGGGCGAGCTTGAGCTCGGGCGGCTTGACCTCGGCGTCTCCGAGCGGTACCTCGGAGAACGACCGGATCTCGTCGTGGTAGCGGAGCTGTTGCATGACGAGGCCGCGGTCGAAGGGCCGGATCAGAACCAGGTACTGCTTGCCGCGGGCGGCGTATTTGGCCAGCGCCGAGCGACCGCTCTTGTGGAGCGCCTTGGCGAGGAGCTGGTAGGCGCGGTCGCCGCCCTTGTCGGGGCCGAGGTAGTAGCTCTTGTCGAAGTGGATCGGATCGACCTTGGAGGTCGGCAGGAATTCGGTGATCTCGATGGTCTGCGTCGCCTTCGCCTCGAGGGCCTTGAGCTCTTCCTCGGAGAACGTGACGTACTGGCCCTTCGTGAACTCGTAGCCCTTGACGACCTCGGAGCGCTCGACCTTCTCGCCGTCCTGGGCGCAGATGTACTGCTGCTTGAGCCGCGAGCCGCACTTCTTGTGAAGCATGTTGAACTGGATCGGAGTGGAGGACTCCCCGGAGGAATAGAGCTTCACGGGGATGGAGACCAGTCCGAAGGACACGGTGGCTGTTGCGATGGCTCGGGCGCTCATAAACGGCGAGTCTAACATAGGCAAACGGGCCGGGCAGAGCAAAGCCGCGAGCGGGCGCCCGGGCGAAAATCGGGCGAAAAAATCACCCGCCGAAGGCAAGGCGGGAACCCTCTATCGCCGACGCGTGCCGCCGAGGATACCGCCCAGCACGCCGCGCAGGATCTGGCGGCCGAGCTGGCTGCCGACGGTGCGCGCGGCCTGCTTGGCCAGGGTCTCCACCATGCCCTGGCGGCGCTTGGTCCCCCACAGCAGGTCGCCCAACGCACCGCCCGTTGGACCTTGACGGTCCGCCTGGGCCGGTGGGCGCGACCGCGCCACGGGCGCGTCCGCCGAGCCGCTTCGCCGGCTCAGGATCTCGTAGGCCGATTCGCGGTTCACCGGGGAGTCGTACTTGCCGCCCACCGAGCTGCGCGCGCGCACCGCCGCACGCTCTTCGGGCGTGACCGCCCCCATCCGGCAGCGCGGCGGGCAGATCAGCGTGCGCTCCACTGGCATCGGTACGCCTCCTTCCTGGAGGGTGGATACCAGGGCCTCGCCGACACCCAGCCGGGAGATGGCCTCCTCGACGTCGAGCTTGGGGTTGGCGACGAACGTCTCGGCGGCGGTGCGCACTGCCTTCTGGTCACGCGGGGTGTAGGCGCGCAGGGCGTGCTGGATGCGGTTCCCCAGCTGGCCGAGGATCTCGTTGGGCACATCGTCCGGGAACTGCGAGCAGAAGTACACGCCGACCCCCTTGGAGCGGATGATCCGCACGACCTGCTCCACCCGCTGGCGCAGCGAAGGCGGAGCGTCGGCGAACAACAAGTGGGCCTCATCGAAGAAGAACACCAGCTTGGGCTTGTCGAGATCTCCCACCTCCGGCAGGTTCTCGAACAGCTCGGACAGCAGCCACAGCAAGAAGCTCGAATACAACCGCGGCTTCAGCACGAGCTGGTCGGCCGCGAGGATGTTGACGATGCCGCGGCCGCTGGGGTCGGTGCGCAGCAGGTCGCCCAGCTCCAGCGCGGGCTCGCCGAACAGGTCTTGCCCGCCCTCCCGCTCCAGCGACAGCAGTGCGCGCTGGACGGCAGCCACCGACGGTGTGCTGACCAGACCGTAGTGCGTCGAGATCTCCTGGCGGTTTTCCGCGAGGAACCCCAACAACGCGCGCAGGTCGTCGAGATCGAGCAGCAGCAGGCCCCGGTCGTCCGCCAGCTTGAAGGCGATCTCGAGCATCCCCGCCTGGGTGTCGTTGAGGTCGAGGATCCGGGCCAGCAGGGCCGGGCCGATCTCGCTGACCGTGGTGCGCACGGGATGGCCCGCCTTGCCGTACAGATCCCAGAACACGACCGGGCTGGCCTCGTGGGCGAAGCCCTCGATGCCGATCTGCGTGACGCGTTGCCGGATCTTGTCGTTGGCGACACCGGCCTGTGCGAGGCCGGCGACGTCACCCTTGACGTCGGCCATGAACACCGGCACGCCGAGCCGCGAGAAGCCCTCCGCCAGCACGAGCAGCGAAACGGTCTTGCCGGTGCCGGTGGCGCCGGCGACCAGGCCATGGCGGTTGCCGTACTTGGCGAGCAAGTGGACGGGCTGCTCGCCCTTGCCGATCAATATCCGGTCGCTCAAACCCGCTTCTCCATGCAGACGCTCAGCGGTGCTCCGACGTACTCGCCGAAGGCCGGTATCCGAACGAACCCCGAGGACCGGTACAGGGCGAGGGCTTCGAGCTGGCGCTCTCCGGTCTCCAGGACGATCCTGCCGACCTCGAGGCGCCGAGCCTCCGCTTCGAGCGCCCGCAGCACGGCGCGCCCGACGCCCCGCGCGCGCGCGCTCGGCTCCACGTACATGCGCTTGATCTCGGCCGTGTTCTCGTCCATCCGGCGAATCGCGCCGCACCCGAGCGGCTTCCCGCCAGAGTACGCCACCACGAAGGCACCGCGTCCTTCGACCACTTCCTCCGGGTCCAGGCGAAAGTGGTTCGCGCCCTCTTCCGGGTAGCGCGAGGACAGCTCCCCGTTCAGCGCGGCGATCAGGTCCGCAGCCACGGCCGACGTGATCTCGACCCGCCGGATCTCGAGCGTCTCCACGCTCCGTCGGTCTTCAGGCGTCACTGCGGCGGAATCACGTTGGCATGGCGTGCGATCATCCGCCACGTTCCCGCTTCCTTCTTCCAGATGTTCGTGAACCGTCGCTGTACCGTCTGCCCGGGCGCGGCGGCATCGCCGACCGGCTGGACGGTCTCCGCGCCCATGACGATGCCGAGGTCGCCCTCGACACGCAAGAACTCGGTCTTCCGCTCGAACGACGAGTAGTGGATCACCCCTTGATCGATCAGGGCCAGGACGGCGTCTCGCCCCATCACGACACGGTTCCTGGGGGAGTTGACGGTGAACTGATCGGACCACAGTCGTTCGAGCGCTGCGCGGTCGCGATTCAGAATGGCCGCGCGCTCCTGCTCGTCGAGCGATTGAACGGTTGCTTCGTCCGAATCGCCGCCCAAGGCCCGGCCTTGAACCCAGACGCTCGCGGCCAAGAGCAGCGCAAGAGAAACACGTGCAGACTTCGTTCTCACTTCGCCTCCTCCCTCGGGCAAACGACGCCGAGTCCGAGGTGAATCGGCCTCCGTTGTGGGCGGCCCACCGCGCGGTTGACCTGCGGGCGGGCCGATCATCCGATCCCATGTTGCTTCAGCAGCTCCGTTACCGCTCGGTGACTCTCGCGATAGGCATTCCAGACCGACGCGCACCAGGCATCGATGGCCCGGTCGCGCTCCGGACCGGCAGGCGCGGCCACCACCCGGCTTGCCGTGATCGAGCCCCGCTCCGGCGGCAGTGCAAACGACGGCCAGCTCCGCTTGTGCCGCGCGAGGATCATGTGAACCCGCTGAACCTGCCGTCCCGAGAACCCCCGTTCGACGTGCAGGTACAGTCCTACGAGCGCAAACGTCAGCGCGATCGGCTTGGTCCGCTCATCCGCGTGCTCCGCGGTCCACGCATCCACGACATGTTGGTGAATGAACGCTCGATCGCCACGGGCCAGCGTGTAGCTTTGCAGGTCGTCATAGACGTGCTGTTCCGAAGACGGCGCGCGGGAAGGGGTCATCACGGCGTGGCCCTCGTCGCCGCGCCCTTCACGCCACTGTCCCGCAGGGCGCCGCATCGCGCCAGGAACTGCGCCACCGCATCTCCGCGGCGACCGAGCCGCGCGACCTCGGCCAGCGCCTCTGCGAGTCCAAACGACGTCCACAACTCGCGCGTCCCCTTGATGGCCTCGGGCGAGCCTCCGCATGCGGTTCCGGCTCCCATCTTCGCGAGCTCGGACCGCAGCTCCGGGCTGCTGTCGATGATCGTGGCCAGGCAGTCGTTGATGTCATCACCCTCGAGGTACTTGAAGACCCGTATCGACTCGCTCGGCTCGATTCCCGGCCACTCCTGTCGCCACACGAATCGAGGGCCATCCGCGATGTCGGCGGACCACCCGATGCCGATCAGATCGTAGTAGGGCGATTCCACTCCCGAGGTCGGCGCCCCGGCGGTGGCGAGAATCGGCGAGCACGATGCGACCCACCCCGCCACGAGAAACACCACGACGAAGCTCACTTCCGCTTCGCCGCACGCATGCGCTTCGGGGACCGTCGGGCGGCTGACCCCCTGGCGCCCTTGCGCGCGACCTTTCTCTTGCTCTCGCTTCTGGCACGCTTGGCGTACTTCGGCTGGTAGATCTGGACCTTCACCCCGCCGGGCAGGGTGATGTGCGTGACGAAGCCGTAGCCGTGGTCGGCGATGGCGTCATCGAAGGTCACGCCGCGCGACTTCAGCTCCTTGACCGTCTTCTCGAGGTCGTCGCAGTAGAACGAGACGTTGTGCGTGCCCGAGGGGGGATCGCCCTCGGTCGGATGAAAGCCGACGTCGCCCTCCTCGAGGTCGAAGATCAGCCAGCCCTCGCCGACGTCGCTGCAGGGGAGGCGGAGCTTCTCCTTGATGAACTCGCGAGCCTGCTCCGCCTTCGAGCTGTAGAACATCGCGTGAACGCCCTTGATCATCCCGTCCTCCTGGGTGATGAAAACGTCGAACCCGGTCGCGGTGCGCTGCAGCAAAGGGCCCGCGCTATGAACGACGGCGTGCGGGCCGGCCATGGTCGCTCCGTTCGGTTGCCCAGAGTATACCGCGATTCGATGGCCCGCGTGGATGACGCCGCTGTCGTGCGCCCGGTTGTTTTCCCATACTGGGTCGTAGAATGCACGTCGTTCTTCCATCCGCCGCAACAGAGGGACCGTGGGGAAGAAGAAGAGCAAGGCCGGCGCCCCGCAGTTGGGCGAATACCGCGCCAAGCGATCGGCCGACGGCACGCCGGAGCCGTTCTCTGTCGAGGGCGCCGATCGCCCGGGGCTGTTCGTGGTGCAGAAGCACGCGGCGCGCAACATGCACTTCGACCTGCGCCTCGAGATGGACGGGGCGCTCAAGTCGTGGGCCGTCCCGAAGGGTCCGTCGCTCGATCCCGCGATCAAGCGGCTGGCGGTGCGGGTCGAGGATCACCCGGTCGAATACGCCGATTTCGAGGGGCTGATCCCCGAGGGCAACTACGGCGCGGGAGCGGTGATCGTGTGGGACCGCGGGCAGTGGGTGCCGCTCGAGGATCCGCACCTCGGTATGGAGAAGGGCAAGCTGCTGTTCGAGCTGCGCGGCCACAAGCTGCGCGGCGTGTGGACGCTGTTCAAGACCAAGCGCGCCGAGAAAGAGTGGCTGCTGGTCAAGAAGCCCGACGGCTACGCCGGTGCCGACAAGGAGCAGGCGCAGGTGCAGGAGTCGATCTTCTCGGGCCGGAGCGTCGAGGATCTCCGTGACGGCGTCGATCCCGCCGAGAAGCTGCGCGCGGAGCTGAAGCGCGCGAAGGCGCTCCAGGGGAAGGTCGCGTGGCGCAGTCTCGAGGTCATGCTGCCGACCACGCGCGAGGAGCCGTTCTCCGACCCCGACTGGGTCTTCGAGGTCAAGTACGACGGCTTCCGGATGCTGGCGGTGCGCGAAGACGAGAAGGGCTGGTTGCGCTACCGCAGGGGCAAGGAGGCGACGCGGACCTTCCCGGAGATCGCCGCCGCGGTCGGGCGGCTGCCGTTCGACGGCGTGGTGCTCGACGGCGAGATCGTGGTTCTCGACGCGACCGGGCGTCCCAGCTTCCAGGCGCTCCAGCGCCGCTTCCAGATCGCCGCGACGCGGGACATCGCTCGCGCGGCATTGACCACCCCCGCGACGTTGTTCGCCTTCGACCTCCTCGCGGTCGAGGGCTACGACCTGCGCCCGCTCGCGCTCCTCGAGCGCAAGCGGATCCTGCGGATGGTCCTCCCGATCGCCGGCCCCCTGAAATACTCCGATCACATCGCGGAGCGCGGCGAGGAGATGTTCGACGGTGTCGGCAGCCTCGGCCTCGAAGGCATCGTCGCCAAGAAGGCCGACTCGCCGTACCGCGAGGGGCGGACCACGAGCTGGCTCAGGATCCGTCACGACCGCACCGGGGACTTCGTCATCGTCGGCTACACCGAGCCGAAGCGCGGGCGCGCCGGGCTCGGGGCGCTGCACCTCGCGTTCAGCGAGGGCGAGCGCTTCGTCTACGCCGGCCGGGTCGGAACGGGGTTCGACGACGCTCAGCTCCGCGATCTCCGCGCCACGCTCGACGAGAATCGCCGTCCCCACCCTCCGTGTGATGGCGTGCCGCGCGCCGACGTGGACGATGCGTGGGTCGGGCCGGACCAGGTATGCGAGGTGCGCTACAAGGAATGGACGCAGGCCGGGCAGCTCCGCCACCCGGTCTTCCTCCGCCTGCGGGACGACAAGCGGCCGGAGGAGTGCGCGCGGCCCGGCGGTCCCGAGCCGTCCTCGCCGATCGAGGACCCCGCGCCCGCCGCGGGAAAGCCCGCCGTGGTCGAGCCCCCCCCGCGGAAGGTCGTGTTCACCAACCTCGACAAGGTGTTCTGGCCCGAGGAGGGCTACACCAAGGGCGACCTCATCGAGTTCTACCGCACGGTCGCGAGCTACATGCTGCCCTATCTCATCGATCGTCCGCTGGTGCTGACGCGTTTCCCCGACGGCATCGCCGGCAAGAGCTTCTTCCAGAAGGACGCCCCGGGCTTCGTTCCCGAGTGGATGCGGATCGAGACGATGTGGAGCGAGCACGCCCAGCGGGAGATCCGCTATTTCATCTGCGACAACGAGGAGACGCTGCTGTACGTCGCCAACATGGGCTCGATCCCGCTCCACGTGTGGTCGAGCCGCGCGGCTTCGCTCCAGAACCCGGACTGGTGCATCCTGGATCTCGATCCCAAGGAGACGCCGTTCGACCGCGTGGTGCGCGTGGCGCGCCACATCCACGAGCTGTGCGGGAAGATCGAGCTGCCGTGCTTCGTGAAGACCAGCGGCTCGACGGGGCTGCACGTCCTCGTGCCGCTGGCGCGCCGCCTGACCTACGAGCAGTCGCGCAATCTGGGGCACCTGCTCGGGCAGGTCGTCGCCTCCAAGCTCCCCGACATCGCGACGGTCGATCGCTCGATGCGGGCGCGCAAGGACAAGGTCTACATCGACTACGTCCAGAACGGTCACGGGAGGCTCCTGGTCGCTCCGTACAGCGTCAGACCTCTTTCCGGAGCGCCGGTCTCCACACCGCTGCGGTGGAGCGAGGTCGACGGCGATCTCGACATCCGCAAGTTCACGATCCGGACCGTCCCGAAGCGCTTGGCAAGGATGAAGAGCGATCCCGTACGAGCCGTGCTCGACACCGACCCCGACCTGATGGCGGCGCTGGCACGGCTCCACGAGCTCGTCTAGGACCGTGCGGCGCGCGCTCAGGATCCCGATCGACCTCGTGCTGGTGGCGCTCTCCACGGCGATGGCGCTGTACGCCGTCGAGTCCGTTCTCGCGGTTCGGAGCCCGGTGAGCTACGCGACGGAATGGCGGTGCCGGCGGTTGGGCGAACCCGACAAGTGCATCGCGGCCAAGGCGGCGAATCTCGCGTTCGACACGCGCACCAAGCTCGAGGTCCTGCGGGATCTGGCGCGGTCCGGTGCCGATCCGGTGCCGAGCGTGGCGGGGCCGGCGGTCATCGACCTCACCGCCGCGGATGGCGGCGGAGCGCTGCCGTTCGGGGGAATCGCTCGCTCCGACACCGTCTACTGCAACGAGAGCGGCGAGTACGTCGTCTACCGCAGCGACGAGCACGGGTTCCGCAATCCCCCCGGCCTGTACGGCGAGCCACCGGTCGCGGTCGTCCTCGGCGACTCGTTCGCGCGCGGCTACTGCGTCGAGCGCGATATCGCCTCGTATCTCAGGGAGGGTCTCGGCCCCGCGCTCAACCTCGGGATCGACGACGCCGGCCCGCTGATCGAGCTGGCGGCGCTGCGCGAGATCGCCGCGCCCCTCGGGCCGCCGTTCGTACTGTGGTTGTTCTTCGAGGGCAACGACCTGATCGACCTGGAGCGCGAATGGGAGCGCGAGCCGCTGCAGCGCTATCTCGCCGGCGGCTACCGGGCGGGGCTGTTCGAGCGCCAACCGGAGATCGACCGCCGGCTCGGAGAATTCGTGGCGCGAGGCGCGAAGAGACCGGCCGCCGGGGTCCCCGCGGCTCCCGCGCCGAGCCCCGTCGCGAGCTTCGCGGCGTTGTCGCGCCTGCGGGAGCTCTTCCACGGCGCCGCGGTCGTGCCCCGATCGCGAGACTATCCGTTCGACGCCGAGCGGCTCGAAGCGGTGCTCGCTACGGCCCGCGAGGCGACGCACGCCTGGGGCGGAGAGCTGGTCTTCGTCTACCTGCCGGCCTGGGAGCGGTTCTCGGAGGACGGGCGCGCCAACCCGCACCGCGACGCTATCCTCGAGTCGGTCCGCGACCTCGGCCTACCGATGGTCGACGTCACGGAGGCATTCGCCGCGCACCCCGACCCCGTGTCCCTGTTTCCGTTCCGGATGCCGGGCCACTACACGCAGGAAGGTTACCGTCTCGTTGCCGCCGAGGTGGGGAACGCGATCAGCGCAAGGCGGAGCGCATCTCCTCGATGACGTCCTCCTCGGGAGCGCCGAACCATACCTTCTCGACGATGCCCGCCGCATCGACGAGCACCGTGGCCGGGACGCCCGGGATGCGCGCCATGATCGGCGACGCGTCGTAGTCCACGAGGGACACGGGGAACGTCAGGGCCTCGGTCATCAGCCCTCCGGAATCCTGGGGCGCTTCGCGGGGGGCGTCGGTCTGGACGCCGACGACCCGGACCTTGGATTCCTCGGCCAGCCCGGCGACGACCTGCTCCCAGATCGGGAAGGTCACCTCGCATGCGCCGCAGCTCGTGCTGAAGATCAGCATGAGCGTGCGACTCTCGCCCTGCCCGAACTCGATGGGCCGGGACTGTTCGTCCCAGCCCACGAGCGACAGGCCCGTGAACGGTTCGCCCTCGTGGAGCGCGTTCTCGGGGGCCCCACCGTGGGCATGTTGCGAGAGCTGCTTCTTGAGGCGCAGGTTCTGCACCGCGAGCAGCACGACCAGGACGGAGAGCGCGGCGCACGCCACCATCAGAAAGACGTTGAACGGGCCGGAGCGTTGCGAGCCGCCCGCGCTTGCGTCGGTCATCGTCCGACCCGTAGCACGATCGCCGCGGCGCTGTCACCCGCGGCGCAGCCCACGAACAGCCCATGGCCCCCGCCCTCGAGGACCAGCTCCTCGATGAGCTCGATGATCAGTCGCGTTCCCGTCGGACCCTGCGGGTGGCCGAAAATCAGCGACGAGCCGTAGTTGTTGAACCGGTCGATCGTGATGCCCAGCTCGCGCGACAGGTAGACGTCGTTGAGCGCGAACGGGTTGTGGGTCTTGATGGCCTTCACGTCCTTCAGGGTCACGCCGGCCGCGTCGAGTGCCGCTCGCGCGGCGGGAACCGTCGCCATGGCCATGAACCCCTTCTTGACCCGTGCCTGCCCGAAGGACAGCACCTGGATCTCGATGCGCTTGTCGGCCGCCAGCCGGCTCGCGCGCTCGCGGTCGGTGACGATCATCCCACAGTTGCCGTCGGCCGGATAGGTCTGGCTCCCGAAGGTGATCGTGCCGCCGGGAAGCACAGGCTCGAGCTTGGCGAGACCCTCCCGGGTCGTCGGGAACACACCCTCGTCTCCCTTGAGGGCCGCGACGACCTTGGACCCCCGCGCGTCCTTGACCTCGAGGGGCCACACCATGTATCGCCTGTGGAACGCGCCGTCGTCGGCGAGCGCTTTGTGATACTGGCCGTGACGCACGAGCGTGACCTCGTCCTGCTCCTCGCGCGTGATGCCCGCTTCGGCGGCGACGTTCTCTCCCGTCTGGATCATGGAGTTCGCGGCCCACGGATCGTCCCCGAAGCTGTCGACCACCCAGTCTTCCTTCTCTCCGGTCCCGCCCATGCCGAGCGGGTTCGGGTAGTAGATGTGCGGGCCGTTGCTGCAGCGGTCCGCGGTGATCGTCAGGAGAGTCCGCCCCGCCGAGGTTTCGATCTCGGCGCCCGCCGCCGCCAGGACGCGCGCGCCGGTCGCGCACGCCTGCGCGATCCACGGGCCCGAGATGCCCTCGGCCCCGATCCGGGCCGCGAGCCAGGGTCCGGCGTACAGCGCGCGCTTCTGCGGAACGGTCATGCCGAACACCACGGCGTCGAACGTGTCGGCGGGAATGTCCTTCTGGGCCAGCGCCTTCTTGGCCACCTCGGCCGCGAACGGAATGGCGTGCAGGTGACTCAGGCTCCCCTGCCACTTGGCGAACGGAGTGCTCCAGTAGCCGCCGTAGGGGACGTAGGTGCTCTCGAATCGCATGATCGCGCTCCCTTTCGGGCGTAGTCTAGCAGGCTGCTCGAAAGCCGCGCACGTCGAGATGACTTCCCGTCGAATCGAGGGTAGACTGTGGCTTCGCACCGCAAATGACCGAGGCCGAGGAACGAGAGCCGCCTATGCGCTCCGACGACCTGCGACGGCGCTCGCGCTGGATGATGCGGACCCAGGAATGGGACGAGCCCCGCGCGCGCTATCCCAACGTGTGGCACGAGGGGATGCCGAAGCACGTTCTGGCCTTCGACACCGTGGCCTCCCGGATGCGCCTCGGTGACATGATCGCGGCCTACTACCCGTCGAGCCAGTCCCACAAGGATCGCTCCGAGCGCTTCGTGGGGATCTGTCGCGTGGCCGGACTGCGACGCTCCCACGATCCGGCCTACGCGTGGATCGATCTCGAGACCGCGCACCGTTTCGATCCGCCGCTCGACATCGGCGAAGGCCCGCGGCGCGTCGTGATGTGCTGCGACCCGGGTTGGCCGGACCCGGACGTCGCGACGTTCCGGAAGATCTTCGACGCGGCCGTCGCGGCGGGATGGAAGCCGGCGCCCGAGGACGCGATCGACAGGCCGCACGAACCGTCGATCGCGGCGGCGCCGTCGAAGGCGCGCGAGCGCGAAGTAGCTCCCGCCCGTCCGGAGGAGGCTCCCGCTCCCCCCGGGCTCGAGCGCGCCGCGAGCGTCCCGGTGCCGGCGCCGCACGCGGAGCCCGGACGGCTGTTCGCGGGCGCCGCCTACAGCGGCGCGCTGCGCGATCTGCGGGACGGAAGCTGGCTGGCCGTGGTCGAGCTCCGCGAGGATCGACTCGCGGTCATTCGTCTCGAGGCCACCGGCCGCAGCGGCCTGCACCACTTGCTTCGCGATCCCGACGGGACGTTGATGAGAGTCGAGGGCATCGGTCTGGGGTTCCCGTTCGGCCTCCCGCTCCCGTTCGCCGAGAAGCTCATGGGCGGGCCGTTCCCCGATCAGGGCTGGTGGGCGTTCGCGAAGCACCTCGAGCGGACCTCGCTCCCCGATTACCTCATCGCGCTTCAGGAGTTCCGCGACGGCCAGGGTGAGCTCGGGCGCCTGACCGACGAAGCGACCGGAGCGCCGTCACCGCTTCTGCGCAGCGGACCCGACCTGGGTTCCATGGCCTACCACGGCATCAAGATGATCGCCGAGGAGCGATCGCGGTATGCGGTCCGGCCGTTCGAGAGCGCGCAGGGCAAGCTGCTGCTGGAGGTGTCGCCGGCCGGGGTCGTGAAGCGCATCGGCGGCGACCGCGGCAACGGAGAGGGCGCCAATCGCGGGGCGCTGCTCACGGCCCTTGCGAGGATCGTTCCGTTCCCGATCGTCATCGGCGAGCCGTGGATCCGCAAGTGCCTCGCCCGGCCCGAGGCGCTCGACGCGGTCATCGCGGCGCGCAGCGCCGCGCTCGCGGTCCTGACCGGCGAGACCGACAAGACCCCCGAGGAGCTCGGAACGGGTCACGGAGAGCGCATCCGCCGCGAAGGCTGGATCTACGGCGTCGCGTGATCCAGGCCCCATGTTGCAGCGGACGTTCCTTCATGTTCCCGGGATCGGACGGCGGCGAGAGCGGACGCTGTGGGAGCGCGGGTACACAGACTGGGAGCTGTTCCTTCGGAATCACCCGCCCGGACCCTGGAAGGACCTGATCGCCTCGCGGCTCGACGAGCGGACCGTGATCCGCGACCTGCCCGCGCGCGAGACGTGGCGAATGCTGTCGAGCTTTCGCGGCCGCACGGCCTACCTCGACATCGAGACCGAGGGTCTCGTCGTCGGCCGAGACGGCATCACCTGCATAGGTCTTTCGGACGGCCGCGACGTGGAGGTCTTCGTGCGCGGCGAGAACCTGCCGGCCTTCCCGCCGGCGCTTCGCAGGTTCGACCTGCTCGTGACCTACAACGGGAGCTGCTTCGACCTCCCGGTCCTGAAACAGGCCTATCCGTCGTTGGATTGGAATCGTTTGCTCCACGTCGATCTGCGCTATGCCGCGAGGAGAGTCGGTCTCACCGGAGGCCTCAAGGCCATCGAGCGCTCGCTCGGTCTCGCGCGCTCGGAGGAGATCGAGGGCGCCGACGGCTACCTGGCGGTCCTGCTGTGGAAGGCCCATCGCGAAGGACGCTCCGGCGCGCGCGACACCTTGGTGCACTACTGCCTGTCGGATACCGTGCACCTGAAGCCGCTCGCCGCTCACGTCTTCAATCATCTGACGCGCGAGCTTCCCGTCGCGGTCCCGCCCATGGGAGACGTCGAGGTTCCGCCGATCCCGTACCGCGCGGACGGGAGTCTCGTGCAGGAGCTTCTGGGGTCCGGATGAACCGCCGCCTCGTGAGCCTCGCGACGTTCATCGGCATCGCCGTCTCGTTCGGCGGATGCGGGGGTTCACCCCAGACGCCGCCGCCGCCGGAGCCGATGGACGACGGCCCGGCGCCGGTCGTCGAGACGGCCGCGGAGGACACCTACGTCGGCACGGCCGAGTGTCTCGGCTGTCATCCCGACGTCGCCGCGACGTATGCCCAGACCGGAATGGGGAAAGCGTTCTTCCCCCTGACTCCCGAGACCGCCGTCGAGGACTTCACTCGCGACAACGAGATCGAGATCCCGGGAACGGGTCTGCGCTACCGCATGATCGAGCGCGACGGCCGCTACTTCCAGCGCCAGTTCGTGCCCGACTCGCGCGGCGGCGAGCTGGTCGTGGACGAGCGCGAGGTCGCGTGGGTGCTCGGTTCCGGGAAGCACGCCCGCTCCTACGTCACGCTCGTGGGAGACGAGCTCTTCCAGATGCCGATGTGCTGGTACCCGGAGCCCCGGCTGTGGGATCTGTGCCCGGGATACGAGCACACCAACGAGCATTTCTCGCGCGAGGTCACCCTGTCGTGCGTCTTCTGTCACAACGGCCGAATGGTCCCGCGCGATGGGGCGAGCAACGTCTTCGAGCCGCCGATCCCGCACGGCATCGGATGCGAGCGTTGCCACGGACCGGGCCGGGCGCACGTCGACCGCTGGCGAAACCGCGAGGGGCCGCCGTCGAGCGCGGCCGAGACGATCGTCAACCCGCGCTCGCTCCCGCGCGAGGAGCGAATCCAGGTCTGCTTCCAGTGTCACTTCGGGGACTCGATGACCTCCGAGCGGGTGCACCGTGTCGATCGCAGCCTGCTCGATTTCCGCCCGGGCGATCCGATCATCGAGGTGATGATGCCGTTCAGCCTGCGCGAGGTGTCGGAGCACGAGTTCGGGCTGTCCGCGCAGGCCGATCGCTTGATCCGCAGCCGCTGCTATCGCGAGAGCGAGGGTCGGCTCGAGTGTCTGACGTGTCACGATCCGCACGTCAGCGTCTACTCCGCGGACCGGCCCTCCGACTTCTTCACCCGCAGGTGTCTCGAGTGCCATGAGGTCGAGGCGTGCTCGGCATCCGCCGCGCAGCGCGCCGCGACCGTGCCGCCGGACGACTGCGTCGCGTGTCACATGCGAACGGCCGAGGCCGACGATCAACGCCACGCCGTGTTCACCGACCACTGGATCCGCAAGCGCATCGACTCGCCGGGGTCCGGGGAGCCGGTGGTCGTTCCGGAGCCGCTGCCGGTCTTCCCCGACAGCATGGCGCGCCTGCCGCGCGGCGAGCAGGCCTTCTATCGTGCGCGCGCCAACATGCTGATCGCCATGGATCTCCCGGTGCCGGTTCGCCAGCCGATGTGGCAGGCGGCGGAGGAATCGTTCGACGAGGCCATCCGGAGCGGCTTCGACAACACGGACACGTGGACGTTTCTCGGGATGGTCCTCGACTTCCGCGGACGGCTCCCGGAGGCCGAGCAGGCCCTGGCGCGCGCCGTCTCCCACGACCCGCAGTCTCGCGAGGCGGCGTTCCCCCTGGGAGCGATCCGGCTCCGCCTCGGCAAGCTCGCCGAGGCCGAGTCCATCTACCGCCGGCTGGTCGAGCGCGACCCCGGCGACGTGGGCGCGCTGGCGGAGCTCGGACGGTGCGCGCTCATGGCGGGTCGCAACGAAGAGGCGCTCGCGATCTACGACCGCGCGGTCCCGCTCGCGCCGACCCTGGCCTCGCTCCGGACCAACCGCGGCGCGGCGCTGGCGAAGCTCGGGCGATTCGAGGAGGCGTCCGCGGAGGTGGAGAAGGCCGTGAGCCTGAGCCCCGACGATCCCGGGCTGTGGACGTTCTGGGCCGAGCTCCTGAAGCGCACGAACCGCCCCGAGAGCGCGTCGGAGGCGGACAAGGTCGCCCGTCGCCTGCAGTCCGCGCCCGCCTCGGGCACGCGCGCGCCCGGCATGGGAGACTAGCCGGGATCCCTCGCTCCTGGTCTGCGACTCGTAAGCCCCATGCGCGCGACCCGAGGGATTACTCGGACAGGCTCCTAGCGCTTGACGATCAACAGCGTCGTCGGATCGAGATCCACCGAGATCTTGCGCGGCTCGGGGTTGTCGTGGTCCTTCAGCAGCACGGTGTGGATCGTGCCGTTCGTGGTTCTGAGCTGCACCACCACGTCGAGCTTCGGCCCGAAGCGCGCGATGGGCTCCGGATAGTCGTGGGGACCCGAGGGTGTCCACCCGCGCGGCGTGCGGGCGGAGAGCCACAGCTCCGCGGTCTGCTCGTTGGCGATCTTGCGCAGCTCGTCGAGATCGGCGTCCGAGCCTCGTTCCCAATCGAAGCCGTCGAGGATCATGAGCGCCGGATCGAGCTCGGTGTGCTTGCGCAGGAACGTGAGCGTGGTGTGGAGCGCCTCGACGTTGAAGCTGTGCTCCTGGTAGGTGTGGATGCGGCGATGACGCTCGATGCGCACACGAACCGCGGCGGCGTCCTCGAGGTCCTCGGAGCGCGCCAGCTCGGCGAAGATCTCGTCGTAGTAGTTTCGCACCCGGTCCACGGGCTGGTCGGCCGCGATGTGCAGCACCTGGCGCCCCTGGATCAAGTAATCGAGCCCGACTCCCACCAGGAACGCCGTCTTGCCGACTCCCGGTCCGGCGCACACGACGCCGACGTTCCCTTGGCCGAGACCGCCGTGAATCGAGCGCTCGAACACCCTCAGCGGGCTGCGCTCGTTGAGCTCCTTGCTGTGAGTCATCCACTCCTCCTTTGATGATCCGGGGGGAATCGGCTGTTGTCCTTCGATTCGAGAACGGCGAGATCGGAGACCCGCTCGCGAATGCGATCGACCTGACGCGAGATGGCAGTCAGGCGCTCGCGGGCCTCGGCGGGGAGAGCGCCGCTGTCCCTGAGCAGCTCGAGCTGCCCGATCAAGCCCATGAGCATGTTGTTGAGGTCGTGCCGCACGGTCGAGAGAGACTCCGGGCGTTGGGAAAGGTCGTTCCGGGAAGTCACGCCCGGGCCTCCGCGAGCGCTCCGCCGGCCGGGGTGGCAGGGGAGACAGGAATCGAACCTGCAACCCCCGGTTTTGGAGACCGGTGCTCTGCCAGTTGAGCTACTCCCCTAAACTCTATCAAGTCAGCGAGTTGACCTCGGTCCTCGCAATTGCCGCGTGCCACGCGCGTGGCATGTTACGCGCTGCGGCAGGTTCTTTCAAGGATGCGGATATCGATCACCGCGGAATACCGCCCCTTCGCATGAAAACGTGCGGGACTCCGAGGTACGCACCGGGCGATCAGGAGCGCGGCCGGCTTGTCGGCGTGCGCGGGAACATGAGCCGAGAACGGAGAGGTCACGGCTTCCCGGAAACGATCGAGGTGACGTCTGTAGCCATTCTCCGGGCAATGAGCTCATTCCCCGATTCACCCAGATGGCAGAAATCTACATACAGCGGTTCGCGCACGTCGGCCAGAATCAGGCTCATGTCATGAAAGGGATGCTCGCCTCCTCGAGCCAGACTACTCCGGCGCAAGGCGTCGTAGGTCTCCTGGAAAAACCGCTCCATGGTCTGCAGCTTCTGCCGTTCCGATTCTTCGTATTCCGTCAAGTACGCCTTCTCGAATATCGTGGGCTGCCAGTAGAAGAGACAGCGGAAACGGTAATGCTCGGCCAAGGCCGTCACAAGCTCGATGTTGTTCTGGTATACGGCAAGCACCTCGCGTGTCAGGGACTCGGGAGCGGAACCGACCGTGCTCGTTCGCTCGGAGGCGGGCAGAGACTCGTCCTCGATACCCATTCGATGCACCACGCCCTTGAAGAACCGTATTGTCGAAAGGCCAGTGACCATTTCTCGAAGAACTCCTGCCCGTAGCTGCTTGAGCTTCTCCGGCGTCGACAGGTTGAACTCCTTCACTCGGTTGGGTTCATTCAGAGGTAACCCTGCGACACGTTGTTGATAGGCGGAATACGTGTCGTTGAAGCCGTCATAGAAGATGACGATGTCGGGGACATTCCCTTTTTGCAGCTCG
>Ga0302046_10000117_pt1 | contig 83215 bp, 70 predicted proteins | sample RVTome_11_FD_200261 | JGI IMG/M metagenome (GOLD analysis project Ga0302046, IMG submission 200261) | Soil microbial communities from uranium-contaminated site in the Upper Colorado River Basin, Wyoming, United States - RVT147D111 (version 2) ... | reverse complement strand
ACCGTCTCCTGGCCCGCTGGGAGGACGAAACCGTTGCCGAGATACTCGGCCCCGATCGCTCAAGTGCTTGACACGTCAGGAGATAAATTCAGCAGATATCACCCGCGAGATGTGCGGAATGTAGGGATAGTCGAGGCCAGGACCGCGGTGAAGGACGGGATCGAGGAGTTCGCGGGATCGAGCAGGGCCGCCGTGCTGGAGCGGTCCGGGTTACCGCCGCGCGGTGGGGGACGGCGGCGCCGGGTCGCGGACCTTGTGGGTCTTGGGGCGACGTGCGGGTGCGGCGCCGCCGGTGCCGCCGCCCCTGCCGTCGGACTTGCTGAGGGACGGAGCCGGCTTCTCGATGGCCTTGCCGTCACGCCCGCTCGCGTCGACCACACGGTCCTTGCCGGCCTGCTTGGCGCGGTACAGCGCCTCGTCGGCCGCGCGAATCAGCGCTTCGGGGGAGTCGACCCCCGGCGAGGACGGAAAGGTCGCGACACCGGCCGAGACGGTCATCTTCGTCGGGTTCTCGTCCGCCAGGAAGACGAACTGCTTCGCGGCCTCGCGGATGCGCTCGGCCACGCGCACCGCCATCGAGCCGCTGGTGTGCGGCAGCACGATCGCGAACTCCTCCCCGCCGTAGCGCGCCGCCTGGTCCGTGGCGCGCGCTCCCCCGGCGACGAGCGTCGCGAACTCCTGCAGCGCCCGGTCTCCCGCGAGGTGCCCGAACGTGTCGTTCAGGCTCTTGAAGTCGTCGAGGTCCATCATGATGAGCGACAGCGGCGTCCCGTAGCGCTCGGCGCGCAGCCACTCCTCCTCGATCTTCTGGCGGAACTGGCGGTAGTTGTACAGGCCGGTCTTCTCGTCGACCACCAGCAGCTCTTCGAGCTGCTTGTTCGAGGCCTGCAGGTCGCGCACCGTGCCCTCGAGCTTGATGTACAGCTCGCGCTTGCGCAGCATGGCGCGGACCCGGGCGTCCACGTCCTCGAACTCGAACGGCTTCGTGATGTAGTCGTCCGCGCCGGACGCGAACGCCTCGACCTTGGCCGCGAGATCGCGGCAGGCGGTGAGGAGCACCACCGGGATGCTGCGCGTCGCGGCGTCGATCTTGAGGTGCCGCGCGGTCGCCAGGCCGTCCATCCCGGGCATCCGGATGTCGAGCAGGATGATGTCGGGCTCCGTTTGCGCCGCGAGCTTCAGCCCTTCGACGGCGCCGGCGGCGTCGAGGATCTCGTAGTCCTTGCTCTCGAACCACGATCGGAGCAGGCGAGCGGTCTCCGGATCGTCGTCGATGACGAGGATGCGCTTGAGCCCGTCGCCGCTCGCAGGTGTCTCTTTCATCAGTCCATTTGTTTACGCAGAAAGGCCGGGACGTCAAGGTCGTCCTTCATCTTCCCGAAGTTCGGCGTGAACCCGTCGTCGGTGGTCTCGAGATCCAGCAGCTCGCGCTGCCCCGCGCGCAGGAACTGCCGTCCCGGGCGCGCCGCCGCGATCTGCGGCTCCGGCTCGGGAACGACGACGCCCGGCTGGCGCTGCCATTCGCTCAGGCGCGCGGCGGGCCGCGCCTCGTCCCGCAGGAAGCCGGTCGCGATGACCGTGATCTTCACCTTGCCCTTCATCTGGCGATCGATGACCGTGCCGAAGATGATGTTGGCGTCGGGGTCGGCGGCCTGCTGGACGATGCCGGCGGCCTCGGAAACCTCGTGGAGCGTCATGTCGCGTCCGCCGGTGACGTTGATCAACACGCCGCGCGCCCCGTGGATCGAAGCGTCCTCGAGCAGCGGGGAGGAGATCGCGCGCTGCGCCGCATCGACGGCGCGGTGCTCGCCGTCGGCGACGCCGGTGCCCATCAGTGCCATTCCCATTCCCGACATGACGGTCCTCACGTCGGCGAAGTCGAGGTTGATCTCGCCCGGAACCGTGATCAGATCCGAAATGCCCTGCACCGCTTGGCGGAGTATATCATCCGCGATCAGGAACGCCTCGGCCATGGGCGTGCCGGTCTCGACGGTGTGCAACAGCTTGTCGTTGGGGATCGTGATCACCGTGTCCACGCATTGACGCAGCGCCTCCAGCCCTTCCTCGGCTTGAGCGCGGCGGCGGCGCCCCTCGAACGCGAACGGCAGCGTCACCACCGCGACCACCAGGGCGCCCATCTCGCGGGCCAGATTGGCGATGATCGGCGCGCCTCCCGTGCCGGTTCCGCCCCCGAGCCCGGTGGTCACGAAGACCATGTCGGCGCCGCCGATCTCCTCGAGGATCTTCTCGGTGTCCTCGAGAGCCGCGCTGCGTCCGATCTCCGGGTTGCCCCCGGCGCCGAGGCCCTTGGTGAGCTTCGCTCCGAGCTGGATCTTCGTCTGCGCCGGGTTCGAGACCAATGCCTGGCAATCGGTGTTGGCGACGATGAAATGCACGCCCCCGAGGTTGGCGGCGATCATCCGGCCCACCGCGTTTCCGCCGCCGCCGCCGACCCCGACGACCTTGATGTTGGCCGGCGACGGCTGGGCGTCGTCCATGGTCAGCTTGATGCGGTTGTCGCGGTTCTTGTCGTCGAACGTGATCATCGAGTCCCCCAAATACCCGAGTCCCCAATGGCTCGGGAAGACCGTTCCTCTTGAATCGCCGAGCTCAGAACATCTCCGAAAACCAGGCGCGCACGCGCCCTCCCATCCTCGCGAACGCTTCGGTGCCGGCCGGAACCGGGGACCGCCGCCGAGGGCGTTGATGACGCGCGCCGTACAGCGCGAGGCCGATGGCGGTGGCGTACTGCGGCCCCGACTCCGCGAGCCCGCCCGCGCCGCCCGGCTGACCGATGCGCACCGGCAGGTCGAACATCTGCTCCGCGACCTCCGTCATCCCCGGCAGCGAGCATCCGCCTCCCATGAGCACCACGCCGGCGTTCAGGAGCTTGCCGAAGCCGGCGCGCGTGATCTCCTCGTGGACGAGCGTGAAGATCTCCTCCGCGCGGGGCTGGAGGATCTCCGCCATCACCTGCCGCGACAGCAGCCGCGGCTTGCGGCCTCCGACCGTCGGGACCTCGACCGGGTCGTTCTCCTCCACGAGGGACGCGAGCGCGCACCCGTACTTGCGCTTGATCCGGTCGGCGTCCGGGATCGGCGTCCTGAGCCCCACCGCCAGGTCGTTGGTGAAGTGATCTCCGCCGACCGGCAGCACGGCGGTGTGCCAGATCGACCCGCGCTCGAAGATCGCCAGATCGGTGGTTCCGCCCCCGATGTCGATGAGCGCGACGCCGAGCTCCTTCTCGTCCCGGCTCAGCACCGACTCGGCGACGGCGAGCTGCTCCAAGACCGTGTCGCGGACCTCCACGCCGGCGCGGTTCACGCAGCTCACCAGGTTCTGCACGGACGTGCTCGAGGCGGTGACGATGTGCACGTTCGCCTCCAGCCGCGAGCCGTTCATGCCCACGGGGGAGGAGATCCCTCCTTGGTTGTCCAGGACGAATTCCTGGGCGAGGACGTGCACGATCTCGCGGTCCTCGGGAATGCTCACCGCGCGCGCGGCATCGAGCACGCGCCGCAGGTCCTCGCGGGTCACGGTGCGGTCCTTGCCCGACACCGCGATGACGCCTCGGCTGTTGAACGAGCGGATGTGGCCGCCCGCGATTCCGACCGTGGCGCACTCCACGTGAACGCCTGCCATCAGCTCGGCCTGCTCCACCGCGGACTTGACGGCGTCCACGGTGGCCTCGAGGTTGACGACCACCCCCTTGCGCATTCCGCGCGACGGCGCTTCGCCGATTCCCACCACGTCCACGTTGTCGGTCCCCCGAAGCTCGGCCACGACACAACCGATCTTGGTCGTCCCGATGTCCAGTCCCACGACGTAGCGCTCACTCTTGGCCATCACACACTCCGTAACTTGCATGCGGGAACGCCGACTCGGCGCCCGGCGCGGGACCGATGACCCTCGCGCCGGCCGTTCATCGGGGCTCCGAGGTTGAGAGATCCGGCATGATGGAGATCCGATCGCGCCACCGGAGATCGACGTAGCTGACCGGGCCGATCCGGTCGAGGATGTCGTTCTCGAGCGCGAGGTATTCGATCAGGTTGCGGTCCGTGAGCGCCGGATCGAGGAGGATCGTCGGCGCCGCGTCGTTCGTCACGACCGCGATGCGATCGTCCCGGGACAGGTCGAGCTCCACGATCGTCTCGGCCCACGGCGACGCGCTCGCCCTGAGGGTCCCGACCGCTTCGGCGCCGTGCTCGAGCGCCGCGGGGCGCTCGTTCTCGGCGAACCGGTCGAGGCCGGTGAGCAACGGAAGCTCCTCGGCGACGCCGGGCTCGACCGCGGCGATCAGCGTCCCGGAATGGTCGACCAGGTAGTCGCGGCCGGCGATGCGGGCCCGCACCCAGGGCTCGCGCTCGGTCACGGAGACGCGCAGCGTATGCGGGAAGACGCGCTTCACGGTGCAGTCGAGCACCCATGGGTCCCGTCGAACCAGGTCGATGACGCCATCGAGATCGAGCTCCGGGAGATTTCGGCCTTCGAGCTCGGCGAGCGCCGCGCGCACGCGCGCCGTCGTGCCCGCGCTGCCGCCCTCGACGTTCACGACGCGCAGGGCGAACTCGGGACTCGTGGTCAGATGACGGAAGGCGCGGCTGCCCGAGTACGCCACGAGGCCCAGGACGGCGAGATTCACCGCGGCGATTCCCGACCAGCGCGCGAGCGTGTGCGCCCGCCGGGCCGCGCGCACCCTGCGGTTGGCCCGCCGCCGCCAGTAGCGTCGATCGGGATCGGTCGGCAGTCCTTCGGTCTCGTGAATCACCGTTTCCTCCGCGACCCGCCTTTGTCGCGTGCCGCGTCCCACTCCACGAGCGCCTCGGCCACTTTCCACACGTTGCCCGCTCCGAGCGTCAGCACCAGATCGCCCGGCCGGACGATCTCGGCGAGCCGCGCCGGGATCTTGGCCAGGTCCGGCTCGTGCGCGACCGACGGATGCCCGTGTCGCACCAGGGCGTCGGCGACGCGCTTGCCGTCGGCTCCGGGGATCGGCTCTTCTCCCGCGGAATAGACCTCGGTGACGATGACGTGGTCCGCGAGGAAGAACGCGCGACCGAACTCCTCGAGCAACGCGCGCGTGCGGCTGTAGCGGTGCGGCTGGAAGACGGCCAGGGTTCGCGACCCGAAGCCCTCGCGCGCCGCGGCGAGCGTCGCCATGATCTCGGTCGGATGATGGGCATAGTCGTCGATCACGGTGGCGCCGAAGGCGTCCCCGCGATGCTGGAAGCGCCGATCGGGCCCGCGGAAACGCTTCAAGCTGCTCGCGATCGTGTGGAACGGCACCTCGAGCTCGATCCCGACCGCGATCGCCGCCAGGCTGTTGTAGATCGAGTGTCGCCCGGGCACCGACAACCGGATCTTCCCCAGGCGTTGCCCGCGCCACATCGCCGCGTAGCTCGAGCCGAATCCCCGGACCTCGATCTCCGTGGCGCAGGCGTCGGCTTCGCTGCTCAGTCCGTAGGTCAAGATCTTGCGGTCGACCTGCGGGAGGATCGCGCGCACGTTGGGGTCGTCGAGGCACACGACCGCCGCACCGTAGAACGGGACGCGCGACAGGAACTGCACGAAGGCGTCCTGGATCGCGGCGAGGTCGGCGTAGTGGTCGAGGTGCTCGCGATCGATGTTGGTCACGACGGCGATGGTCGGCTTCATCTTGAGAAACGAGCCGTCCGACTCGTCCGCCTCGGCGACCATAAGCTCGCCGTTGCCGAGCTTGGCCCCCGAGCGTTGCAGGGCCAGCCTGCCCCCGATGACGACCGTGGGATCCAGGCCGCCGCCGCCGAGCACTTCGGCGATCATCGCCGTGGTCGAGGTCTTGCCGTGGGCGCCCGCGACCAAGACCGCGCTCTTCATGCGCATGAGCTCGGCGAGCATCTCGGCCCTCGGGATCACCGGGACGCCGAGGCGCCGGGCCTCGACGACCTCGGGGTTGTCTTCGCCGACCGCGGACGAGATCACGACGACGTCGGCGTCATGGACGTATTCGGGCAGGTGCCCCTCGTGAACCGTGGCGCCGAGCTCCGCGAGGTGGCGCGTGGCGTCGTTCGAGACCCGGTCCGAGCCCGAGACGGGGTAGCCGAGGTTGACCAGGACCTCGGCGATCCCGCTCATCCCGGAGCCCCCGATTCCCACGAAGTGCAGCCGCCGCGCCTTGCGAAACACGTCACCTCCCCGCGGCTGCGCGCCGCGCGAGCAGCGCTTCGGCGGCTTCGGCGATGCGCTCGGTCGCGTCGGGTCGGGCGAGAGAGCGCACGGCGCGCCCCATGTCTCTGAGCCGGCCCGGGTCCGTCCCGAGCTCCCGGATGAGCGCGGCGATCGTCCTGCCGGCGAGGTCGCGATCCAGCACGACGATCGCTCCCCCGGAATCGCGTACCGCCTCCGCGTTGAGCCGCTGGTGGTCGTCGGCCGCGAAGGCGTACGGGACGAGAATGGCGGGGCGCCCGGCGGCCGCCAGCTCGGAAAGCGTCGTGGCTCCCGCGCGGCACACCACGAGGTCGGCGCGCGCGAATCGCGCCGGCATGTCGTCCAGGAACGGATGGACCTCGAAGCGCTCCGGCGGGTAGTGACGCCTATAGGCCTCGGCGACCTGCGCGAGGTCGTCGGCGCCGGTCTGATGAACGACGCGCGGAACCGGCTCGACTCCGGCGAGGAGCGGAATCGCCTCCACCATCGCCCGGTTGATGCTGCGCGCACCGCGGCTCCCGCCGAAGACCAGCACGGACAGGACCGCTTCGACCTTCGGCTCACCGATCGCCGCGAACTCCCGCCGCACGGGATTCCCGGTCACGAGGACGCGTCCCCGGGCGACGCCGAGCTCGTCGAGACGGCGGCGCGCCTCCTCCGAGGGGACGCACACGGTATCCGCGCGCCTCGCGAGGAAGCGGTTCGTCGCGCCGGGATAGTGGTTCTGCTCCATCACCAGCGTCTTGACGCCGAGCAACTGGGCCGCGAGCACCGCGGGTCCTGAGGCGTATCCCCCCATGCCGATCACGAGGTCGGGCCTCCTCCCGAGCATGAAGGCGAGGGAGCGCAGCACGGCCCACCCGGCCATGAGGACCCCGGTGAGCCGCGCCCACGGGCCCGCGCCCTTGATTCCGGAGAGCGCGAGCGTGCGCAGCGCGAAGCCCGCCGCGGGCACGAGCCGGTTCTCGATCCCGCGCCGGCTGCCGACGAACAGGATCCGCGAGCCGGGGTGCCGGCGCCGAAGCTCGTCCGCCACCGCGAGGGCCGGGTACAGATGGCCCCCGGTGCCCCCGCCCGCGAAGACGATCTCGAATCTCTCCTCTCCCACATGAACGCCCCGCTAGTTCGAGTGCTGGGAAACATTCAAGAGCAGTCCCATGGCCGCCATCGTGGCCAGCAACGACGAGCCGCCGTAGCTGATCAGCGGAAGCGGGAGTCCCTTGGTCGGCATCATGCCGACGCACACTCCCATGTGCGTGAGGCCCTGCCACACCAGCAGGACCGTGAGCCCGAGAGCGAGGTAGAAGCCGAAGCGGTCCGGAGCGCGCGCCGCGGCCCGGATGCCTCTCCAGAACAGCAACAGAAACGCCGCGAGGATCACACCGGTGCCCAGCAGGCCCAGCTCTTCCCCGATGACCGAGAAGATGAAATCGGTGTGCGGCGCCGGCAGGAAGTAGGCCTTCTGCAACCCCTGACCGAGACCGACGCCGGTCAGGCCTCCGCTCCCCAGCGCGATCAGCGACTGGGTCAGCTGGAATCCCGCCCCCTGAGTGTCGGCCGCAGGATCGAAGAACGAGCGGATCCGCGTCAGACGGTAGGGCTCCGCGAGCACGGCCACGACGACCCCCACGAGGCCCAGGCCGACCAACGCCCCGACGAACCGCCAGCGCAGTCCGGCGACGAACAGCATCACGAATGCCGTCCCCGCGAGCATGACCGCCGAGCCCAGGTCCGGCTCGATGGCGATCAGGAACGCCAGCATCCCGACGGCGCCGAGACACGGCATCGGCACCGCCCACAGATCGTTGACCTCGTCCTCCCGTCGCGACAGCAAACTCGCCATGAACACGATCGACGCGAGCTTCGCGAACTCGGACGGCTGCAGGTTGAGCGGGCCGAGCCGGAACCAGCGATGGGCGCCGCCCGCCGCCGGCGTCGCCAGGACGACGACCAGCGCCACCAGCGCCATGCACACCAGCGTCACCGCCACACTGCGGTCCGAGAGACGCCGATAGGGGAAATGCAGCATCGCTCCCAGAAGCCCGGCACCGACGGCGAGGTGCACGATGTGCCTCACGAGGTAGTGATACGGGTGCAGACCCTGGCTCATGGCGACGTAGTACGAGGCGCTCCCCACCATCACGAGACCCGCGAGGACCAGGACCCCGGTCGTGAAGAACAGCCAGCCGTCGATGCCCATGCGCCTAGGCACCGGCGTCTCGTCCGGCGGCGAGGGCTTCCACGGCGGCCCGGAAGTCGCGCCCGCGCTCCGCGAAGTTGCGATACTGATCGAAGGACGCGCACCCCGGCGAGAGCAGCACGACCTCGCCCGGGCTCGCGCCGCCGAACCCGCTGCGCACCGCCGCCTTGACGGTGCCGCAATCCTCCAGGGCCGCCGAACCCTCGAGACCGGCGCGGATCACCGGCGCCGCGGCTCCGACGAGCAGCACGCGACGCGCGTAGCGCGCGACGTCGGGCGCCAACGACGCCCAGTCCGCCCCCTTGTCGAGCCCCCCCAGGATCAGGTGAACGGTCCCGGGCGCGAACGAGCGCAGCGCGCGCGTCGTGGCGTCCGCGTTCGTCGCCTTCGAGTCGTCGTAGAACGCGACGCCGGCCAGGGTGCGCACGTGCTCCAGGCGATGCGGCAGCGCGCGGTACGACCTCAACGCGCTCGCGATGGTCCCGGCGGGGCAGCCGAGCAGGCGGCAGGCGAGCGCGGCCGCCAGGGCGTTGGCGAGGTTGTGCTCGCCGGGCACCGAGAGCTCTCCGGCCGGCATCAGCGTCTCTGCGCCGTGCTCCAGCACGAGGGTCAGGGCGCCGTTCCTGAGGGTCGCGCCGCGCTCCACCTCCGCGTGGGTCGAGAAGCGGTACGCTCGCGCGCGCACCGCGGGCTCGAGGCGTGCGCTCTCGGGGTCGTCGGCGTTCAAGACCGCGAATCCGCCGGCTTCCTGCCCCGTGAGGAGCCGCGCCTTGGCTCGCACGTAGCCGTCGAACGACTCGTGCCGGTCGAGGTGATCGGGAGAGAGGTTGACGACCACCGCTCCCTCGGCTCGAAACCGGTCGATCGACTCGAGCTGGAACGAAGACAGCTCGACGGCGTGCACCGCGTCCGGCCGATCCTCCGCGAGCAGATCGGCCAGCGGCGTTCCGAGGTTGCCGCCCGTTCCGCCGGGAATCCCGGCGGCCCTCAACATGGTCCCGGCCATCGCCGTCACGGTGCTCTTGCCGTTCGATCCGGTGATCCCGAGGACCCGGCCGCGGCAGAACCGCCATGCGAGCTCGATCTCCCCCCATACCGGGATCCCGAGGCGGCGGGCCTCGGCGATCGCGGGGAGGTCGGTTCTCACCCCCGGACTGATCACGACGAGGTCGGCGCCGCGCACGATCTCCGGCGGATGCCCGCCCGCGCGCAGCTCGGCCCCGGTCGAGCGCACGTCCAGCGCGACGTCCCCGAGCTCGGACTCCGTCCTGCGATCGGCGGCGATCACGCGCGCGCCCTTCGATGCGGCGAGGCGCACCGCCGCGAGACCGCTCTTGCCGACACCGATCACCACGACCCGAAGCCCTTCGAGTCGCGGCTCGCGCGTTGCCAGCGGGGACCGCGCCACCTCGCACCTCATCGCAGCTTGAGAGTCGCCAGGGCCAGGAGCGAGAAGACCAGGGCGATGACCCAGAACCGGATCACGACCTTGGATTCGCTCCACCCGGCCAACTCGAAGTGGTGATGGATCGGCGCCATCTTGAAGATCCGCTTGCCGCGCAGCCGGAACGACCCGACCTGCAGGATCACGGACACGGCCTCGGCCACGAACAGCCCGCCGACCAGGATCAGCAGGACCTCCTGCTTCACGAGAAGAGCGATCGTGCCCAGAGCGCCGCCCATGGCCATCGAGCCGACGTCCCCCATGAAGACTTCGGCCGGATGACAGTTGAACCACAGGAAGCCCAGGCTCGCGCCGACCATCGAGCCGCAGAACACCGTCAGCTCGCCGGAGCCCTTGACGTTCGGGATCCCGAGATACTCGGAGACGATGGCGTGGCCCGCGCAATAGGTCAAAAGGGTGAACGTCGCCGACGCGATCAGCACCGAGCCGATGGCCAGGCCGTCGAGCCCGTCGGTGAAGTTCACCGCGTTGGCCGTTCCGGTGAGCACCAGGACGACGACCAGCACGTAGGCCCAGCCGAGATCGGGATTGAGCAGCTTGGCGAACGGGAACGACAGCGTGGTGTCGAACGCCGTCCGGCTCGCCATCCACAGCAGCACCACGCCCAGACCGGCCGCTCCGATGACCTGCAGCGCGAACTTCACCCGGATCGTCAGTCCCAGATTCCGGCGCCGCGTGATCTTGAGGTAGTCGTCGGCAAAGCCGATGCCGCCGAACACCAGGGTCGAGGCCACCGCGATCCACACGAACGCGTTGCGCAGATCGGCCCACAGCAGGGTCGGGACGATCACCGCCGCGATGATCAGGATTCCCCCCATGGTCGGGGTGCCGCGCTTGGCGTGATGCGAGGCCGGTCCTTCCTCCCGGATCTCCTGTCCGATCTGGAAGTGCCTCAGGCGGCGGATCAAGCCCGGCCCGAGCAGCAGCGCCACCAGCATGGCGGTGAGCGTCGCCATCGCGGTCCGGAAGGTGATGTAGCGGAAGACGTTGAATACGCTGACGCTGTCGTGGAGCGGATAGAGGAGGTGGTAGAACATCAGCGCGTCCCCACCGACACTTGCAGCAGCGCCGCCACGACCTTCTCGAGACCGACCGCCCGCGATCCCTTGACCACGAGCAGGTCGCCGGGGCGAACGAGGCCGGGCAGCGTTTCCGCCGCGGATGCGGCGTCCTTCTCGTGACGGGTCTCGGGAACGCCCCCCCGGCGCGCGGTGTCGAGCGCCGCCCGCGCCCGCGACCCGACACCGACCAGGATGTCGATTCCCACCTGCGCCGCGCGACGCCCGGCCTCGCGGTGGTAGTGGCCCTCGCGGGGACCGAGCTCGAGCATGTCGCCCATGACCAGGATCTTCCGGCCCGACGGGCGGCAGTGCCTGAGCATCTCGAGGATGGCGGCGAGGGCGTTCGGACTGCTGTTGTAGCTGTCGTCCACGACCACGACGTCCGCGGGAAGGCGATGGACCTTGCAGCGTCCCGCGGCCGGTTCCACTCGGCCCATCGCCTCGGCGGCGGCGTCGACGTCGGCACCCGCCGCCACGACGGCGGCCAGGGCGGCGAGCGCGTTCCATGCGTTGTGCGCGCCGGCCAGTGCGAGCTGCACCGTCCGCATTCGTCCGCCGTGCCCGAACGTCAGCCCGGCTCCGGGAATCAGCCGGTCGTGGACCGACTCGAGCGTGACGTCCGCCCCTCCCCCGCGGCCGAAGGTCACCCTCGGTCCCGCGTGACGAGCGGCCTGGACGCGCACGTGCTTGTCATCGAGGTTGACCACCGAGGTCGCCTCGCGTCGCAAGACCGCGTACAGCTCGCCCTTCGCGGCCGCGACGTCGTCGAGGGAATCGAAGAACTCCATGTGCGCGGCGCGCACGTTGGTCACCAGGCCGACATCCGGCCGGGCGAGCCGGGTGAGGTGCGCGATTTCTCCGGGTGCGCTCATGCCGAGCTCGACCACCACGAAGTGCGCGTCCTCCGGGGCGGCCAGCAGGGTCAGCGGCACGCCGAGGTGGTTGTTGCGGTTGCCCTCCGTGGAGTACACGCGGTGCGTCGCGGCGAGCCCGGCCGCAATCAGGTTCTTGGTGGTCGTCTTCCCGACGCTGCCGGTCACGGCGATGAACTTCGCCCCGGACTTCGCTCTCGCCGCGACGCCGCACGCCTCGAGCGCGGCGACGGCGTCGCCGACGCGAATCAGGGCGGGGAGGCCGGCTCCCCCCGCCGTCTCGCGCTCGACGACCGCGGCCACGCCCCCGGCCCGCGCCGCGTCGTCGAGGTAATCGTGACCGTCCGTGCGCGAGCCCTCGAGGGCGAAGAACAGGCCCCCCGGGCGAATCCTGCGGGTGTCGATGTCGAAGCTGTCGACGCGCGTCTCGGCCTCGCCGCGCACGAGCGTGCCGCCGGTCGCGGAGACGACCTCCGAGAGCCTAAGCGCCGGCACGGCAGCCTCCGAAGTAGCCCGCCGCGGCGAGCGCGCGCCGCGCGACCTCGCGGTCGTCGAAGGTCTCGACGCGGTCGTCGAAGGTCTGCGTCGTTTCATGGCCCTTGCCGGCGACGACCACGACGTCCCCGGCCCGCGCCTCGCGGATCGCTTCGTGGACCGCCTCGGCCCGATCGACGGAGGTCCGCGTCCGCTCCGCCGCCCCGGGCACCGACTCGACGCCGGCTCGAATCTGCTCGACGATCGCCAGCGGGTCCTCGCTGCGCGGGTTGTCGGAGGTCACGAAGATCCTATCGGCGATCTCGGCCGCGGCACGCCCCATGGCGGGACGCTTCCCCCGGTCGCGGTCTCCACCGCATCCGAAGACGAGCAGCACGCGCCCGGGGGCCATCTCCCGGATCCCGGACAGCAGCCGGCGGAGCGCTTCCTCGGTGTGCGCGTAGTCCACGACCACCGCGAACGGCTGCCCGGCGTCGACCTGCTCCATGCGCCCGGGAATGGTCCGCAGCTCGAGCGCTCCCGCGATCACGGCATCCATCGGCAGCCCCGCGCCGATGGCGCACGCGCCCGCGGCCGCGAGGTTGTCCGGAACGAACCGTCCGGCGAGCGGGGTGCGCACCGCGTACGGACCGCCGGGCGCCTCGAGGACGACCTCGGTGCCGTCGATCGCGCACCGCTCCTCGATCACCCGCACGGTCGCTCCCTCGGCACGGCCGAAGGTCACCACGTCCGCGGCGGTTCGATCGGCGAGCCGGGCGATCTCGGGCCGGTCGGCGGACAGCACCGCGGTGGCATCGGCCTGCAGCCCCTCGATCAGGGAGGCCTTGGCGGCGAAGTACCCGCTCATGTCGCCGTGAAAATCGAGATGGTCACGGCTGAGGTTGAGGAACGCCGCCGCGGCGAAGGTCGCGCCTTCCACCCGCGAGAGCGCCAGGGCGTGCGACGACACTTCCATGGCCGCGATCTCGACTCCGGCGTCGCGCATGGCCCCGAGCAGCCGGTAGAGGTCGGGCGCCTCCGGGGTCGTCCGTTCGGTCGACCACTCGCGATCCGCGAAGGCGTGGGACACGGTGCCGATCCGCCCCGCCGGGCGCGCGGCCGCGCGGGCGAACGCCTCCACGAGGTAGACCACCGAGGTCTTGCCGTTGGTGCCGGTGACTCCCACGAGGGTCATGGACTCGTCGGGCCTGCCATGCCATTCCCGTGCCACGAGAGCGGTGGCGCGGCGCGCATCGCCGACCTCGATCCACGCGATCTCGCGGTCGAGGCCGTGGGGTCGCGGATTCTCGGACAGGACCGCGCGGGCGCCGCGCCGGACGGCGTCCGGAACGAACCTCGCCCCGTCGGTCTCGAGGCCCCGCAGCGCGCAGAACAGGGACCACGGGGTCACGTCGCGGGAGTCCAGGAACAGATCCACGATCTCGACGTCGGTTCCCGTCACCTGCCGGGGCTTCAAACCGGCGCCGTCGATCAGCCGCGAGATCCGCACCGAGCCCGACCTCATTGCACGCTCTCCCGCGTGTCCGCGCCGACACGGACGGGTGTCGATCGATACGAAGCCGGCGCGGCCCGCCCAGCGGGACTCGGGAGTCCTGCCTTCAACGGATCCTCGTCCGGAGGCACGCGCAGGTAGGCCAGCGTATCCGCCAGGATCCGTCCGAAGACCGGGGCCGCGACGGCGCCGCCGGAGTGCACGTCGCCGCTCGGCGAGTCGAGCACCACCACACCCGCCACGCGCGGCGTTCGGATGCTGCCGTAACCGCCGAACGACGCGACGTACAGCTCGTCCGAGTAGCCGACCCCGGGGATCACTTTCTGCGCCGTGCCGGTCTTCCCGGCGATGCGGTAACCGGGAACCGCGGCCCCGCGCCCCGTCCCGCGCACGATGACGCCTTCGAGAATCGACCCCAGGGTGTGGGCCGTGGCGCTCGACACGACCCGGCGGGGCTCCGGGCGCTGGGAGGGGTCGAACCTTCCGTCCGCATCTCGCGTCCCCAGGACGATCCGCGGGGGAATGCGGACTCCGTCGTTGGCCACCGCGGCGAACGCCGCGGCAAGCTGCAGCGGGGTCACGCCGATCTCGTGGCCGAACGACAGCGACGCCGCCGACATGCCGGACCATCCCGAAAGCGGCGCCAGGAGCCCGCGGATCTCGCCGGGAAGCTCGATGCCGGTCTTGTCCCCGAACCCGAATCGCAAGATGTAGTCGTTGAGCGTCTCTGGCCTCATGGTGGACGACACGCGAACCATGCCCACGTTGCTCGAGTTCTCGACGATCTCGCGCAGCGAGAGAACCCCGAACGGCTTGTGATCTCGGATGCGCAGCCCCGCGACTTGAATGCCGCCGTTGCCGCAATCGAAGCGCTGCTCGGGGTGGACCACGCCGGTATCGAGTCCGGCAGCGAGCGCGACGATCTTGAAGGTCGAGCCGGGCTCGAACACGTCGGTCACGGCCCGGTTGCGCCGCCCCTCGGGGCTCGAGCTGCCGAAGTCGTTCGGGTCGGCGGTGGGGCGGTTCGACATCGCCAGGATCTCGCCGGACCGAGGGTCGATCAGCACCGCCGACGCCCAGCGCGCGCCGGACTCGCGCATGGCGCGGTCCAGCTCGCGCTCCACGACGTGCTGCAAGACGAGGTCGATGGTCAGAACGACTTCCTGCGGCTCGCGGGAGGGAGGATGGACGAGTTTCAGGAGGGACGCCCCGCGTCCGTCCCGCACGGCGAGATAGCCGGTGGAATCGCCGCGCAGTACCCCGTCGAAGATCTTCTCGATGCCTTCGATTCCCTTCTGGTCGATGTCGGCGAACCCGACCGCGTGGGCCGCCAGGGAGCCCCGGGGGTAGTACCGTTTCGCCTCGCTCTGGAAGCCGAACGCCTCGCCGACTCCCATCGGAAGATCGAGACGGCCCACCGCATTGGCGACTTCGACGTCGAGCCGGCGCCGGATCCACACGAACGGCTCGTCCGTGGTCAGTTTCGCGAGGATCTGATCGCGGGACAGGTCGAGGACGGGCGCGAGCAGGCTCGCGGCCCGCCGCGGGTCCTGGACCCGGGGCGGATGCGCGAACAGCGACGACGAGTCGAGGCTCACCGCCAGCTCGCGCCCCCGGCGGTCGACGATCGCGCCGCGCCGTCCCCAGATCTCGACCTCGCGCTCGTGCTGGCGGCGCGCACGACTCTGCATGGCGTCGGCGCTCCGGACCTCGAGCTGGTAGAGGCGCGACGCGATTCCGCCGGCCAAGCCCATGACGGCCAGAACGAGCAGCACGACGCGGTTGCGGGTCCTTGGATTCATCCGTCGTTCGATCCTCGCTCGGGCCCCACGACCCGCGTCCCCGGACCGGCTACCGCTGAACCGGAGCTCGCGCCACGAGCTCCTCGCTTCCCGGCGTCGTTCGCGCCAGCACCACGACGCGCGACGGCGGAGGATTCACGAGCCCCAGGTCGCTCACGGCACAACGCTCGACCCTGGCCGGCGACGTCAGTCGGGCTCGTTCGATTCGCAAGCGCTGCTCCGCCTCCGCGAGTCGATCGCGGCGGACGCGAAGCTCCTCGATCTCGTAACGCACCCGCACGTACTCCATCTGTTGCACGAGGTACAGGGGCAGTGGCGCGACCGCGGCCGCCATCCACAGCACGATCACCGCGAGGCCCCTCGTGCGAGCCTTGTCCGGTTCCCGCACCACGGGCGCGTTGCGCCAGCCGCGACTCGGCGCGCTCGGTGTCATAGCCTCTCTCCCGCTCTCAGCCGCGCGCTGCGCGCACGCGGGTTGTCCCGCGTCTCGTCGTCCGTCGGACGGATCGGCCGCGACGTGAGGATCCTGATCAGACTCACCTTTCCGCACGCGCACACGGGGGCCTCGGGCGGGCAAACGCAGTGCGCCGCCAGATCGCGGAGAGCATGCTTGACGATCCGGTCCTCGAGCGAGTGGAAGGAGATCACCGCCAGGCGCCCCCCGGGCCGCAGAAGGCTCGCCGCGTCGCGCACGAACGGGTCGAGGCCCTCGAGCTCGCGGTTCACCGCGATGCGCAACGCCTGGAAGGTCCGCGTCGCCGGGTGAATCCGGTAGCGTCTCGCCGTCGGCCCCTGGACGCGCTCGACGAGCTCGGCGAGCTCGCGCGTCGTTCCCAGGGGGCGCTCGCGGCGCGCGCGAACGATGGCGCGCGCGATGGCGCCGGCGCGGCGTTCCTCGCCGAAGCGAAACAGGATCGACGCGATCTCGGCCTCCGGCAGCGTCGCGACGAGATCCGCGGCCGTGGTTCCGACGCCCGGGTCCATGCGCATGTCGAGCGGGCCTTCGAGGCGCAGCGCGAATCCCCGTGCAGGGTCGTCGAGCTGGAGCGACGAGACGCCGAGATCGGCCACGACCGCGTCGACGGCGTGCACGCCGCGCGCCCGCATCAGCTCGAGCAGGTCACGGTGGTCGCCGTGGATCGCGGAGAACCGATCGCCGAAGCGGGCCAGGCGCCGGCGCGCGAGCGCGAGCGCGGCCGGATCGCGGTCGATCCCGTAGAGCTTGCCCGCGGAACCGATCGCATCCAGGAGCGCCTCGGCGTGACCGCCCGGTCCCAGCGTCGCGTCGACGACGATCGCGCCGGCGCGCGGACGGACGAGGCGCAGGGTCTCTTGCAGCAGTACCGAGCGGTGGCCTCCGGCCTCGACGGGCATCATCGCCTCGTGTGCCGCGACTGCCGGCATGCGCGTCAGATCCCCGATTCCGCGAGGATCGCGAGATCCTCGTCCGTGAGCGGATCGCGTCCCAGACGCTCTTCGAACGAAACGCGGTTCCAGACCTCGAGAAAATCCTGCTGGCCGAGCACGGCGACCTCGCCCTGCACTCCCGTCTTCTCCCGGAGCAACGAATGGATCAGAATGCGGCCCTGACCGTCCATGGAGGCACACTGCCCGTAGAAGTTGACGGAGTTCTTGAAACGCATCACCGGTGGGCTGAGGGAAGAGGCCTGCGCGAGTCGCTCCTCGATTCGCACCCACACCTGCATCGGATAGAGGCGGACCGATTCGCCGCGGAGGCTCGTGACGAAGAACTCTCGGCCGTACTTCGGTTCGATGGCCGCGCGGAAGGTCGAGGGCAGCTTCAGCCGCCCCTTGTCGTCGACCGTCGCGAGCGCGTTGCCTCGGAGCATGTGTCGTACCGCCCCACCCTTCGGCGCCGACGCTCAGGAGGCGAAGGCCGCTGCCTCCGGGGCCACGTCGAGAAAACGCCGGTGCCGCCGACCCACCCGTATCCAGGAGCTACCTAGCCCGACCCCTTTCAGGCCACTTTGCTCCACTTTAGACCACACGCCGCATGTTAAAGAGCCCCCCATGGGGTGTCAAGGTTTTTCGGGCCACGTATTGAAGATAAGCGAAGCGAAAGCAGGGCGGAAGTATGTACTTAGCGCAAACCGTGTCTGCGTGGGGCTAGTGAGCGAGGGATCGATCCAACTAACCTGATTGAGGCTTGTCCTCGCCAAAAGCTCGGATGGTCATGTCGAGCTTTTCCTGCACTGTCAGGCTGGTGCTCCTGGCGATTTCGTTGAGCAGCTTGATCGATACGTTAGCGCTCGGTCGTGCCAGGTCCAGGGATGGATACTTGCATTCCCCGCTGATACGGTAGGAGCAGTATTCGGGCTCGCACTCTTGAAGGTAGTCCTTGAAGCAGGTCGCGCGGAAGATCGGGCCGCGATCAATCTCTCGAAGTATTCGCTCGTGGATCACTTCCATGTTGGCCGTGCCGTCCATTTTGACCACGAATGGACGGTCTAGGCGTTCAAATACCGCCCCGCATTGGGCAAGGTACTCGACCTTTTCGAACTCGTTCGCTACACCTCCACGCTCGTGGATGCGGTCGATTGCGGTCCGAGGATCGATTGCCAAAAGGAACAGCATGTCTGGATGTGGTGCGAATGCCTCGTTGCGCGCGATGATGTCGTCCGGGTCATAACCCCTCGCTCCTTGATAGGCTGCCGTCGAGAAGTAGTACCGATCTACGATGACGACCTTGCCCTGATCCAGAGCCGGACGGATAACGCGCTCCACATGCTCCTTGCGGTCCTTGATGAACGTCTCAAGTTCTTCATCGGCTGACAACCGACCGTGAAGCGCTGATTCTCGCAGCCGTCTACCGAACGAGCCATTCGTAGGCTCCTTCGTTCTGACAGACTCAATGCCGATCCGTTCGAGATGTTCATGCAACAGGCCGACCTGTGTGGTCTTGCCCGCGCCGTCGATCCCCTCGACGGCAATCAGGACACCCCGACGCAGAACCATGCGCGGAGTTTAACACAGGGTCACAACTGGAGTGGTTCGTGTGTTTTTCAGGCCTGGATTGGCTCGCGGTACCGAAGCCGCTTCCCGTCCGCGCCCCTGATGGCGAGCATGACGCGGGCACCGTCGTCGAGCTTCCTGGTGTTGTAGCGGAACTCGAACTCCGACCCGTAGCGGTGCAGGTGCTTCCGGCTGACAGCGTGGTACACACCAATCAGCCCGCGCTTGAAGATGGCGAAGAACCCTTCGGCCGTGTTGGTGTGAACGTCGCCCCTGACGTACTGGCGCCTGCCATGGTTGATCGTGTCGTGCCCGCCCTCGAACTCCGCTCCCAGACCGTGGTAGAGGTTCAGTTCGTCGGTCACGATCCGCGCTCGACGGTCCACGGTTTCGCGGATCACGGCCTTGAGGTTCTTGCCGCTGACCTTGGGGAGAACCGCGACCCGGACGCTGCCGCCACGCTCGACCAGAGCCATGACGGGGGGCTTGTCGGTCCCGCGTCCGACCTTGCCCTTGCTCGCTGGCCCCTTGTAGCGGGGCTTGCCGCCGACGTAGGTTTCGTCAACCTCCACCGTCCCGTTCAGTGGGCCGTTGAGGTTGTCAGCCATGGCCCATCGAATCCGGTGCATGAGGAACAGCGCGGACTTGTACGAGAGCCCGGTCTGCCGCTTGATCTGGAGCGCCGAAACTCCCTTCTTGGACGCGCACGCCTGCCAGAACGCGTAGCACCAGTGACGGAGCGGAATCCGCGAGTCCTCTAGGACCGTCCCGACCCTGACGGAGAACTGCTGTTTGCAGCCCTTGCAGCGCCACAGGAAGCGCTTGCTCCGTCCGCCCTGGCGGTCCTGCATCTGGTAGACGTCGCAGTCCCCACAACGCGGACAGGCGGGCGTGTCGCCCCACCGCTGGCGCTCCATGAACTCCACGGCGGCCGTCTCGTCCTGGCAGGCGCGTGGTAGCTCGGCAACGATATCGGACCGATCTTCGGCGACCTTCCGTTGTTTCTTCATGGTGGGAGTATACGTCATCATGATACTTGAGTCAAGTATCAAGTTGTAAATGGTTGCTAGATGTCGTTCAGGCACGTAGAATGGGGCGGACGGGCCTCGCACCCGCACGGGCCGTTTGCCGTTAGCCACGGCGGCCCACCGGAGTCCAGGTCCGGCGCGTCTACATTCCGCCACCGCCCCGCAAGATCCGGTGAGGGAGGAGCGGCCGACCGGGAAAGTAGGTCCGCTCCTCCCGCCTTGGTTCGGGCCGCCGGATCGGCCCTTAGTCTCTTCTCACGGTCATGACCTCCTGTTCTACGGCGGCCAGAGTACAGGCGCCCTGGCCCGCTGTCAAGAGTCGCCCTGGCCCCGCGTGGCCCTGGGCCACTGGCGCGTCCCTGACTATTTTGTTAAAGTGTCGCAACGGAGGTAGAGCCCATGACGACCAAGACTGAGGCTGCGTCTGGAAACGAGAAGGAGTCCCCGGCGACGCTTCGCTCTCCGAAGTACCCCTTCGTGGGTCTAAAGACGGCTGTCGAGCGGGCTGAGGAGTTCTACAAGAACGAGGGCAGGAATGCCGCTCCTATCAAAGCCCTTGCGGCGCATTGGGATATTTCGCCGACGAGCAGCGCAGCGCGACAGACCGCGGCAGCCCTGGTGCATTTCGGTCTCTCTGAGCAGGCCGGGAGCAGCTACAAGCTCACTCCGCGTGCGTTGCGGATCATCTTGGACAAGGCTCAGGACTCTCCCGGGCGCGTGGCCGCGCTTCACGAAGCTGCCATGTATACGCCCATCCATCGCAAGCTGTGGGACCGGTACGGGGCCAATCTACCGTCAGACCACACGCTTCGCGTGAATTTGATCTTCGAAGAAAAGTTCAATGAAAACGCCGTTGCGAGGTTCATTTCTCAGTACAAGGAAACGCTAGAGTTCTCCGGCCTCAGGTCTGGTACACTGTCAGGGGTGGACCCAATTGGGGATGAAGAGGAGACTCCCATGGATCTTGCCACGGACCCGACAGCCGTAACAGTACCGAGGCCCAAACCCACGCCTGGGGAACATGAAGTACTGAGGAGCAAGGTCTCTTCGGTTCTGACCATGCGAGTCTTGGCTAACGGGGAGGTTACCGCCCAAGATATCGACAAACTCGTCCGGCTCCTGACGCTGCAAAAGGAATTGCTTGAAGAAGAACCCAACTAGCCGGCCAGGCCCAGAGCCGGCTACCGTTGCCGTTCTTGAGCCCTGGGAGAAGGCAGTCAAGAAAGCGCTCTCCAAGACGCGCCCGCCATCAGGCTGGCCCAAGCCTGAGCCGCGCAAGCGGAAGCCTGCACGTCGGAAGAAGTCAGACGAGTAGCGAGTCGGAATCGCTCGGCACTCAGCGCTCCGTCCTGGCGCTTGCGCTAAGTACATACTTCCGAAGCAGGGCGATAAACCGTCGTTGAACAGCCAAGGAGGGCATGCGATGAGATTCGAGACCCGGTGCGCGCGCGGCGGAACCGACTCGCAGGACATCGGACGTCCGTGCGTGCCTCCGATCGTCAGCTCGGCGCACTTCGTGTTCGACAGCCAGCAGCAGCTCGAGGAGTACTACGACTCCGGCCGCGGCTTCCTGTACGCACGCTACGAGAGCCCGACGCCGCGGCTCGCGGAGCAACGACTCGCGGAGCTCGAGGGCGCAGAAGAGGCGGGGCTGTTCGCCTCGGGCATGGCGGCGATCTCCACGACCTTGCTGTCTTTCCTGGGTACCGGCGACCGAGTCGCCGCGCAGCGTGAGCTCTATGGTGGGACTGCCCACCTGCTCCAGGACGTCCTTCCCGACCTGGGGATCGAGGTCCTGTGGCTGGACCGAGACGAGTTGGAAACGCTGACCGCGGAGCGCCTCGCCGGGTGCCGCGTCCTATACCTCGAAAGCCCCGTCAATCCGACGCTCGACCTGGTGGACCTCGGCCGCTTGGCACGGATCGGCCGCGAGGCCGGAGCCGTGGTGATGGTCGACAGCACGTTCGCGACGCCGGCGTTCCAGCGACCGCTCGAGCTGGGCTGCGATCTCGTCCTCCACAGCGGAACGAAGTACCTTGGAGGACACGGCGACCTGACCGCCGGAGCCGTCGCCGGCTCGCGGGACCAAGTCGAGCGCATCCGGCGGAGGCGGCGCGCCCTGGGCGGGATTCTCGACCCGTTCCAGGCTTTCCTGCTGCACCGCGGAATGCGTACGCTGGCGGTCCGAATGCACGCCCACGAGCGTGGGGCCCGGGCGGTCGCCGACGCACTGTTGGGACACCCCCGGATCCGGCGGGTGCATTGGCCGGGGCTCGCGAGCCACCCGCGGCACGATCTGGCGCGGCGTCAGATGAGCGGCTTCGGCGGGATGGTGACCTTCGAGGTCCGCGGCGGCGCGTCCGCGGCCGAGCGGGCACTGGACGGCCTGCGGCTGATACGGAGGGCACCGAGCCTGGGTGCCGTCGAGTCCCTCGCGTCGATTCCCGCGAGAGTGTCGCACCGCCACCTGAGCGCGGAGGAACAGGCCAGGGTCGGCGTCACGCCCGAGATGATTCGACTGTCGGTGGGTCTGGAGTCACCCGAGGATCTGATCGAGGACTTGCGGCGCGCGCTCGCCTGAAACTCGCCCCGAGACGGCACGCCCTCGCCGAGCGGTGCTCGCGCGAGGGCGTCGCGTCGCCGGGGTCATGGCCTCAGCTCTTTCGGCCGTTGCTCTGCGCGCGGGTTCCCGAACCCGTCGGGTCGGTGCGCCCCTGGTCGTCGTCGCCCGGACCGGGGGTCGTGTCGCGGTTACCGCGGTTATCGGGAGCGGTCAGTCCGGTCACGGGGAACCCGTCCGGCCCCTCCTGGATCCCGTCGGTCTGGAAGCCGGTCGGAGCCGGCGGCAGGGCTGCCCAGTCGAGCAGCCGGACCCCGGAGCCCGCGGAGTCGTATCCGAGAACGACGCTCCCGCTGACGACCGCGAGCGCGGGGGTCGCGGCACGATCCCGGCCGATGGCGATTCTCTGCGGTTCGAACCACGGCGCGCCGGGGTTCGGGCTCCACCGCGCCGTCATCCACACCTGACCCAACTGCTCGACGACGTAGGCGAGGTACAGGTTGCCGAACTCGTCCGCGGCCAGCGCCGGAGAGACTTGGTCCAGGCCGTCGCCCAGACCGATGAACGTCGGCTCGCTCCAGTCGTGATCGATGTCGCGGTGCGAGATCGCGATCGAGAACTCCCCTTCGCTCCGATAGGCCCACGCGCTGTAGGTGAAACCTTCGGCTGCGACGAACACCGGGGATCCATCGACCGCGGTCGAGTGCTCCGCCGGCGGTTCGGCGGCTGGGCGGGTGAGCCGAGGTCTCTTCGCCGCGCGGCCCCCCGGGTCCTGGGCCGCCACCCACGTCGACGCCGCGAGCGCCGCGGCGACGATCCCGACGACGAAAAGGAGGGGTTTCCTAGGCATGAGAGCGCCCCCTTTCGACGAACGCATCGAACGCCTCGACCTCGGGGAATCTCCTCTCGAGGCCGGATCGCAAGGCCTTCAGGCGCCCGAACGCGATCTTCTCGCGAGTCGGATTGTCTTCCTTGGCTGCCATCCGCCACTCGTAGAACGCGTTGACGAACAGCAGGTCGGGGTACCTGCTCTCGCCCGCGCCGGAGATCGCGTCGGACTCGCGCAGGCACTTGCGCGCTCGTTCGTGGTCCCCGAGGCGGAAGTAGGCCTCGGCCAGATAGCTCCACGCATGAGCGTGCTGTCTGCGGTAGCCCGAAGCGCGCGACTCGAGCAGGGCGCGACGCAGGAGGCGGATCCCCTCGCGCACCTTGCCCATCGCGACGTAGCATCCGCCGCAGTTGAGCCGGATCCGGATGGCTTCGTAGGTCTCGCCGCAGCGCTCGTACAGACCTGCGGCCGAATGGTACCGTTCGATCGCCGAAGCGTGATTCCCGCGCTCGGCCAACACGCGCCCCAAGGTGTGGAGCGCACGCGCGCACAGCACTTCGTGACCGTCGTTCTGCGCGCGTTGATAGGCACGCTCCGCTTCCATCTCGGCCAGAAGAAGATCGCCCTGGTCGGCGTGGACGTTGGCCAGGTTCAGGATCGCCTGAGCCGTGAGGGAGTCCCGATCGAGCGATTCGAAGTTCCGCAGCGCGCAGCGCAGCTCCTGCTCCGCGAGGGACAGCTTGCCCAGACGGTGGAGCGCGAGTGCGAGGCTGAGTCGGGTCTGCACGGCGAGCGAGGCACTCTCGGGTGTGGTCGTCTCGAGCTCCAGGACTTCCAGCGCGCGCTCGTAGCAGGCGAACGCCAGCGGCGTGTCGCCGGTCTTGAGCGCCTGCTCTCCCTGGGCGAGGAGCTCCGCCGGCTCCCCCCCCTCGGGCTTGAGATGCTCGTACGCCTCGAGGTCGACGACGTCGGAGAACACCTGGATCGGCACGTTCAGGACGCTCGACAGGACGCGCAGCTTGTCGAACGACGGGTAGCAGATGCCCTTCTCGTAGCGGCTGAGCTGCGAATTGTCGATCTCGCCGCCCTCGGCGCGCGCCCGTTCCTCGACGCGCCGCAACGAATAGCCGTACCCTTTCCGCAGTCGGCGCAGGTAATCTCCCAGCCGGGCGCTACCCTTCAGGCTCGCTTGCAGTCGTCCCATCTCCTCTCCCCCGCGGGCAACCTTGGCCCCTGCGGCCGGGATACCCCCATTCGACGGACGGATCAACCCCCGGGTCGTCGCTCTGCGGATGATGTGCAGCACGGCGGCGACAACCGGGCACATGTAGAATACGCCGACACCGGGAGTCGCGTCGAGTTCGAGCACCGGCGGCCGTCCCGAGCTGCCCGGAGAAGCAGGGTCGCCGAGCGCCCATGAGCTTCAGAAAGCTTGGAATCAAGAGCTTTGTCGCCGAGCCGGCCAGGCGCGAGACCCTCCGCGCGTTCCTGGTGTTCTCCGTCCTGCTGGTGATCCTGGTCGGGTATGCCGGGCAACTGCTGTTCAGGGAGCTCAGCTTCAAGGCGCTTGCCGACCGGCTGAGCCTCGGACAGGAAGAGGCGGCTCGCATCGCCGACGCCGTGGCCGCGCTCGGGCGCGACCAGGAGGGGATCAACTTCAACCTGCTGAGCCACAAGACGGCGACCCTGCGACAGGTCATCCTGGAGCGCCTGGCGGAGCGCCCCTACCTGATCGACGTCGAGATCCGCGACCGCTTCGGAGGCCCGCTGCTCTACGTTTCGCGAGACGCCCTGGATCCACCCGAGCCGACGAGCTTCCCCGAGGCGATCGGTGAGACGGCCACGGTCCGGCTGATGAGAGGGACGCGCCCCGAGGGCACCGTCAGGGTCGGCGTTTCCCGCGAGTACGGGGGCGCCGAGCTCCAGAAGCTCCGGACGGCGGTGCGAAACCAGCTGATCGTCGCGACGACGGTGGCGCTGGGCCTGCTCGCGGTGGCCCTGCTCTACGTCCTGCACCTCATCCGCAGGAACCGCGAGCTCGAGCACAAGCGCCTCGCCGCCGAGCGCCGCTCCTACGTCGGACTGCTGGCGTCGGGGCTGGCCCACGAGATCCGCAACCCGCTGAACGCCATGAACATCAACCTCCAAATGCTGGAGGAGGAGCTGCCCCCGGACGCTCCCGGATTCGATTCGGCGGAGTATCTCGAGCTGCTGGCCGCGACCAAGAGCGAGATCCGGCGCCTCGAGACCCTCGCGAACAACTTCCTGCAGTATGCGCGCCCCGGCTCGCTGCGGTTCGAGTCCAAGGACCTGAACGGCGTGCTGCAAGGGGTCGTGATGTTCCTGCAGGCCGACTTTCGTCAGAGGGGCGTCCGGCTGGAGACGGATCTCGAGCCGCTGCTTCCGAGCGTTGAGATCGACGAGACGCAGTTCAAGCAGGCGGTCATCAATCTCTTGGTCAACGCGCGACAGGTCGTGGGAGAGGGCGGCGAGGTCCGGTTGGTCTCGCGCGCGGGGTCGAGCGGAGAGGTGGTCGTCGAGGTCCGGGACGACGGTCCAGGAGTTCCCGAGGAGTCCCGCGACAAGATCTTCGAAGTGTTCTTCTCGAGCCGCGGAGGCGGCACCGGCCTCGGGCTGCCCATCGCGCGCCAGATCGTCGAGCGTCACGGAGGAACGATCGAGCTCGACACCGAAGTGAAGGTCGGAGCCACGTTTCGCATCCGCCTGCCGCGGCGCCATGCGCCGGCCGAGCCCCCGCTCGAGCGCGTCAAGGTGACGCCGTGAGCTCCGCTCGCGGCGCGCCGGGAGAGTCCGCGGCCCCGCAACGCGCGCAGGAGCTTCGCCGCCTCATCGCACATCACCGCAAGCGCTACTACGTCGACGACGATCCCGAGATCTCGGACGCCGAATACGACGAGCTGGAACGAGAGCTGCGGGAGATCGAGCGCGAGCATCCCGAGCTGATCACTCCGGACTCACCCACGCAGAGGGTCGGCGGCCAACCCTCCGAGGCCTTCGAGACCTTTCGCCACACCAAGCCTCTGCTCTCCCTCGACAACGCGTACGATCGCGAGGAGCTCGTCGAATGGGAGCGGAGACTCCGCCGCCAGCTCGGAGGGGAGCCGTCGACCTATGCTGTCGAGCCGAAGGTCGACGGGCTCTCGATCGCCGTGCACTACCGGGACGGGGTACTGGAGCGAGGCGTGACGCGCGGCGACGGCACCGTCGGCGAGGACGTCACCCCCAACGTCCGGACGATACGGTCGATCCCGCTGCGGTTGTCGCGCGCCGTCCCGTTCGTGGAGGCTCGCGGCGAGGTCTACATGCCCAGGAAGGCCTTCGAGGAGCTGAACCGCCAGCGCCTCGTCGAGGGACAGCCCGTGTTCGCGAACCCGCGGAACTCCGCGGCCGGCACGGTGCGCCTGCTCGACTCCAGGATCACCGCCGCGCGTCGCCTGGACTGCCTGTTCTACGCCCTCGAGCAATACGAAGGCGTTCCCGCCCCCGAAACGCACTGGGACTCCCTGGCGCTCCTGCGCGAGCTCGGTCTGAAGACCAACCCCGAGAGCGAATCGTGCCCGGACCTCGACGCGGTCGTCGAGTACATCGAGCGCTTTCGAGAAAAGCGCCGAGAGCTCGAGTACGAGACCGACGGCGTGGTCGTGAAGGTGCAGCGCTTCGACCAGCGCCGGCGCGCCGGGGCGACCTCCAAGTTCCCGAGGTGGGCCGTGGCGTTCAAGTTCCCCGCCGAGCAGGCGACCACCACGGTGCGGAACATCGTCGTCCAGGTGGGCCGCACCGGCGCGGTCACTCCGGTCGCGGATCTCGAGCCGGTCCGGCTGGCCGGCACCACCGTCTCGCGGGCGACGCTCCACAACGAGGAGGAGGTCGAGCGCAAGGACATCCGCGTCGGCGACACCGTGCTCATCGAGAAGGCCGGCGAGATCATACCGCAGGTGGTCAAGGTCATCGCCGGCAAACGGTCTCCGGACAGCAGCCCGTTCGTGATGCCGAGCGCGTGCCCGGTGTGCGGCTCGGCGATCGTGAAGGAGGAGGGCGAGGTGGCGAGCCGGTGCACCGGAGCGGCGTGCCCGGCCCGGCGGCGCGAGACGCTGAGACACTTCGCGTCGCGCGGAGCCATGGACATCCAGGGTCTCGGGGAGGCGCTCATCGAGCAGCTCCTGAAGCGCGACCTCGTGAGGGACGTCGCCGACCTCTACGCGCTCGACGAGGCGACGCTCGCCGGGCTCGATCGCATGGGAAAGAAGTCGGCCGCGAACCTCCTGGCGCAGATCGAGGAATCCAAGACTCGCCCCTTCGATCGCCTGCTCTACGCCCTCGGCGTTCGTCACGTGGGAGAGCGTGCCAGCCGCGTGCTCGCCCGGGCCTGCGGCTCGATCGAGCGGCTGGCCGCGGCGTCCGAGGAAGAGCTTCAGGCGGTCGAGGAGATCGGACCCAAGACCGCGAAGTCGCTGGCGACGTTCTTCGCGCAGCCCGCCAACCGCAGGCTGATCGATCGGCTGCGCGAGGCCGGAGCGCAGATGGCGGACGGCGCGACGGACGCCCACCTCGAGGTTGCCGCCTCGCCGTTCCGCGGCAAGACCGTCGTGATCACCGGCGCTCTGCCGGGCCGGACGCGCGAGGAGGCCAAGGCGTTGGTCGAGGCGTGCGGTGGGCGGGTGGCGAACAGCGTGAGCAAGAAGACCGACCTGGTGATCGCGGGGGAAGCGGCGGGCTCGAAGCTCGCCAAGGCGGAACAGCTCGGCATTCGCGTCGTCGGCCCGGAAGAGTTCGAGCGCCTCCTGGAATCCACCTGAATCCCAAGCGGGTGGAAGGGGTGGGACGGGCACGATACAGTACGGGTCGCGAGCCATGGACGAAAAGGCACAGGTCGTCCTGATCGAGGACGAAGAAGGAAACCGCCAGAGCTTCACGCGCGCGTTGGCGCGCGTCGGCTACCGCGTCCATGCCTTCGGCGAAGCTTCATCGGCGATCGACCACGTGCGCGAGAACCGCGACGTCGTCTTGGTCATCACGGATCTCATGCTCCCCGGCATGGACGGCTTCGGCGTGCTGGGGGCGGTGCGGGAGATCGATCCCGAGGTCGGCGTGCTCATGATCACCGGGCACGGCTCCGTCGAGTCGGCGGTGGACGCGATGAAGCAGGGCGCCGACGACTATCTCACGAAGCCCGTCGATCTCTACGTCCTGCGCAATCGCGCCAAGGCGATCGTCGAGAAGCGACAGCTCGCGCGCCGGGTCGACGAGCTCGAGAGCAGGCTGGGAGAGAAGTTCAGCAATCTCATCGGGCGCTCCAAGGCGATGGAAGCGTTGTTCCAGCAGATGGAGCTCGTGGCCAAGACCCGCTCCAACGTGCTGATCATCGGGGAGTCCGGCACCGGCAAGGAGCTCGTCGCGAACGCGCTGCACGAGCACTCGCCCCGGCGCGAGCACCGATTCCTGCCGATCAACTGCGCCGCCATCCCGGCCGAGATCCTCGAATCGGAGCTGTTCGGTCACGAGCGGGGCTCGTTCACCGGCGCGACCGGGCGCAAGGTCGGGAAGTTCGAGCTGGCGGACAAGGGCACGCTGTTCCTGGACGAGATCGGCGAGCTGCCCCTCGAGATGCAGGTCAAGCTGCTCCGCGTGCTCGAGCAGCGCGAGTTCATGCGGGTCGGCGGAAACGAGACGATCCGGGTCGACATCCGTCTCGTCGCCGCCACCAACCAGGAGCTCGAGGAGATGGTCAATCAGGCCCGGTTCCGCGCCGATCTGTACTACCGCCTCAAGGTCGTGACCCTCAAGATCCCGCCCCTGCGGGAGCGACGCGACGACATCCCGCTCCTCGCGAATCACTTCCTGCAGGACTTCGCCAAGGAGAACGGCCGGGGCGAGATGCGGTTCGGTCCCGAGGCGATGCGAGCTCTGATCGCGGCTCCGTGGGAGGGCAACGTTCGAGAGCTCCGCAACACCATCGAGAGTCTCGTGATCCTGATCCCGCGAGACGAGATCACGGTTGCCGATCTCCCTCCCGAGTACGCGGGAAACGCGGCCGGCGTCGCGGTGTCGCAGCCCACCGCAGCGGCGCGCGCCGGCGACGCGGGAGCGTCCGCCACGCCGGAGCCGGTGCACGCCGGGCTCACGATGGAGGAGATCGAGCGTCGAGCCATCCTCGAAGCCCTGGACCGCACCGGGGGGAACCGCACCCAGGCCGCCGAAATGCTGGGGATCGGCCTCAGGACCCTGCAGCGCAAGCTCAAGGAGTACCGGCTCGCGGGCAAGGCGGAGGTCGACAGTTGAGCGCCCAAGCGCGCGACCCCAGGGATCGCTCGGACAGGCTCCCGGCGACGCGCATGACGGGGTTGGGCGCCGCGCCCGCGCCAAAATGGCGGTTTCCGGCCCGATCTCCGCTCGGCATGCCGCCGGAAAGCCCGAGCTTGCGCCAAGTTCTCCGGAGCCACCGAGGGCACGGCCTTTGCCTCCTTGCGGGGGGAGAATGAGCGCCGCCACCAACGACCGGTACACCGTACTCGTGGTCGATGACGACCCGTCCGTGCTCTCGACCTACATGCGGCTCCTGGGGCGCTCCGGTTACCGCACCTTCAGCGAGGCCAACCCGTTGCGCGTATTGGAGAGCGGGGATGCCCTGGGAAGCGTGGACCTTGTGCTGTTGGACTACAAGATGCCCGAGATGGACGGGCTGTCCCTGCTGGCCGAGCTCAGGAAGAAGGAGTGCCGGGCCCGGTGTATCCTGGTCTCGGCATACCTGAACGATGAAGTCCGTCAGCAGGCGAAGCTGCTCGGCGTCGATCGCGTCATGGAAAAGCCGGTGGACGTGAAGCTGCTCCGCGGCGCGCTCGCCGACTTGTTGTCTTCACGCGCGCGAGGCTGAACGGAGGGTCAGCGTTCGGAAGGGTGGATCGGAGGATTCATGGACCGCAGATACTCGTTCGCCGTTCTTCTCGTCGTCGTGTCCGTCAGCGTCGTCTTCGGGATGATCCTGGGCGGACGGCTCAACGCTCCCTCGACGATGCTGGCCGTCACCGATCCCGAGTGGCTGAAACCACCGCAGTCGGAACGCCCGGCCTCGACCGGGGCCCTCATGGACTTCGCGGACATCGCGGAGCGCACCCTTCCGGCCGTGGTGGGTGTCCAGAACACCTCGATCCACACCGTTCCCGAGGGCGAAGGCGAGACGCCGTTCGAGCAGGACCCGTTCTTCCGGTTCTTCCAGTTCCGCCAGCAGGATCCCGAGCGTCGAAGCGACGGCTTCGGATCGGGCTTCATCATCTCGAGCGACGGCTACGTGCTCACCAACAATCACGTCGTGCAGGATGCGACCAAGTTGACGGTCGAGCTCAAGAACGGGGACAAGTACGTCGCCAACGTGATCGGGAAGGACCCGTCGATCGACCTCGCGCTGATCAAGATCGATCCCGGGGACAAGCCGCTGCCGGTTCTCGCCCTGGGCGACTCCCAGGGGCTGCGCGTGGGGGAATGGGTGCTGGCGATCGGCAATCCCCTCGGACTGGACTACACCGTCACCGTGGGCGTCGTCTCGGCCAAGGCCAGGAACTTCCCGATCGGCAACACGATCCCGGGCGTGGCGAGCTTCATCCAGACCGACGCGGCCATCAACAAGGGGAATTCGGGAGGCCCGCTGGTCAACTCCCGCGGCGAGGTGGTCGGCATCAACACGGCGATCTTCCGCGGCGGTTTCGACAACCCGCTGGTCGAAGGGGTCGGATTCGCTCTCCCGATCAACGTGGCGCGCGACGCGGTGCAGCAGCTTCTCGAGACCGGTTCCGTGCAGCGCGGCTTCCTCGGGATCACGATGAACAGCATCGACATCGACGAGGACGCTCGGGATTACTACGGTCTCCCGGACACGCACGGCGTCGTGGTGACCCGGGTTCAGACGGGCATGCCGGCCGACAAGGCCGGGGTTCGCCAGAACGACGTCATCCGCTCCGTCGACGGCGCGGAGATCGCGAACAGCAACGACCTGCTCGCGAAGATCGCCACTCGCCGGCCGGGCGAGACGGTGAAGCTCGGGGTCTTCCGCGGCGGCAAGACGATCGCCATCCCGGTCACCCTGATGTCGCGCGACGAAGGCCTGGCAGCCCAGCAGCGGCCGCTGACCCCAACCGCCGCACCCGTCCCGGAGGACTCTCCTGCGGACGACCTCGAGATCGAGGTCGACGAGATCACGCCGGCTCTGAGGGACCGCCTCGGGATCGACGAGAGCGTCGCTGGAGTCGTGGTCACCGACGTCAACGCCTCCTCCATCGCGGCCGACAAGGGCATCGCGCCGGGCATGGTCATCACGGCGGTGGACAACAAGCCGATCCGCAACATCGAGGACTGGAACCGCGCGATGAGCAAGCTCGGCGTGGGCGACATCGTGATGCTCGACATCCGGCTCGGGGCCCAGAACCTGTTCGTTCATCTCAAGGTGCCCGAGATCCAGTAAGGGGAACGTCCGGGCCGGCGGCGACCCTTCCCCAGCGCCCGTGGGGACGGCTCGGGACGACTTCCGTCCGGTTTCCCCGCTCCGGGGACGTTTCCGCGCCGGACTCGTGGTATCCTGGCGGCGCTTCGTCGTTCCACGCATCGAAGCGCCGTTTCTCGTCTCCCGAGGGCGACAGGCACCGACCCCATCCATGACGCTGCGCCCCACACCGCTCATTCTCGTGGTGGACGACGAAGCCGACATCCGGTCTTCGCTCCGCATGATCCTGGAGTACGAGGGCATGGAATCCGCCGAGGCGGCCTCGGGCGGCCAGGCGCTGGAGCTCGTGGAGCAGGTTCGTCCCGACGTCGTCCTGCTGGACATCAAGATGCCGCGCACCGACGGCCTCGAGGTGCTGACCGAGCTGCGGCAGCGGGCCGCCGACATCCCCGTGATCATGATCTCGGGCCACGCCACCATCGCCACCGCGGTCGAGGCCACTCGCCTCGGGGCCTTCGACTTCATGGAAAAGCCCCTGGAGCGCGACCGGGTGCTCCTGAAGCTGCGGAACGCGCTCCAGCACAGGCGGCTCCAGGAAGAGAACCGGGACCTGCGACTTTCGTTCGAGGAGCGCTTTCGGATCATCGGCGATTCACCGGCGCTGCGGGCGGTTCAGGAAGCGATCGGGCGCGCGGCTCCCACCAAGGCGGCGGTCCTGATCACCGGAGAGTCGGGTACCGGCAAGGAGCTGGTCGCGCGGGCCATTCATCGCAACAGCACCCGCAGCGCGCAGCCGTTCGTGAAGGTCAACTGCGCCGCGATTCCCGAGGAGCTCATCGAATCCGAGCTCTTCGGGCACGAGAAGGGGTCGTTCACCGGCGCGACGCGCAACCAGGTCGGGAAGTTCGTCCAGGCCGATGGCGGCACCCTGTTCCTCGACGAGGTCGGGGACATGAGCCTCAAGACCCAGTCCAAGGTGCTCCGAGCGCTCCAGGACGGCGAGGTCGAGCCGGTGGGCGCGGCGAAGTCGCTGACGGTCGACGTTCGCGTCCTGGCCGCGACGAACAAGGACCTGCCCGAGAGGATCCGGAGCGGCACCTTTCGCGAGGACCTGTTCTTCCGGCTGAACGTCCTGCCCATCCGCCTGCCGTCCCTGCGGGAGCGGCAGCAGGACATCGACAAGCTCGTCCTGTATCTCGGCGAGACGTTCTGCCGGGAGAACAACTATCGGACGAAAACGTTCGCCGCGGACGCGCTCGACGCGCTCCGCGGACTGCCCTGGCGCGGGAACGTCCGGGAGCTTCGCAACGCGGTGGAGCGCCTCATCATCATGACCGCCGGCGACACCATCCGCGCCACCGACATTCCCGCGGGGCTCGGGGCCGAGTGGAGCCCGACCGCGGTCGCTCCGGCGGCCGGTGTCGTGGTCGTGCCCCACGGCGGCACCACCCTGCAGTCGTTCAAGGACACGGCGGAACGGGCCTACCTGGTCGCCAAGCTCGAAGAGAACGGCTGGAATCGAGCCGCGACGGCGAAGGCCATCGACACCCCGCGCTCGAATCTCTACAAGAAGATCGAATCCCACGGCATCAGCGAAGAAAAGGACCGCCGCACATGAGCGGAGGCCGCGCGGTCGTGATCGTCGACGGCGTTCGCACGCCGTTCGTGAAGCTCAACACCGACTTCCGGCACGTCTCCGCGGTCGAGCTCGGCCGCGTCGTGGTTCGCGAGGCGATCGAGCGCGCCGACCTCGACCCCCAGGACATCGACGAGGTCGTCGTCGGGAACATCGCGGGACCCGCCGACGCCGCCAACATCGCGCGAGTCGTCGCGCTGCTGGCCAAGGTCCCGAGCCATGTCCCGGCCTTCACGGTCGCCCGCAATTGCGCTTCCGGGCTGGAGGCCGTCGTGGAGGCGGCCTATCGCATCAGGAGCGGCGATGCCGATGTGGTGGTCGCGGCGGCCGTCGAGTCCATGTCGCGCATCCCGCTCCTGTTTGGCGACGAGGCGCAGGACGTGTGGACCGAGGCCGGCCGGGCCAGGTCCCTGGCGGGGAAGCTGGCCGCGCTCGCGCGCTTCCGGCCACGGCACTTCAAGCCCGTGATCGCGCTCCAGCTGGGCCTGACCGATCCGGTCTCCGGTCTCAACATGGGCCAGACGGCGGAGGTCCTGGCGCGCGAGTTCGGAATCTCGAGAGTGGAGCAGGACCGCTTCGCCCTGCGCAGTCACCAGCGGGCCGAGGCCGCGTGGGAGCAGGGCCGAATGCAGGCGGAGGTCATGCCCGTCCCCGTTCCCCCGCGCTACGAGCGCGCGTCCGACTTCGACAACGGCATCCGGAAGGGTCAATCGCTCGAGGCGCTGGCGAGGCTCGCACCGGTCTTCGATCGGCGGTTCGGCACCGTCACGGCGGGCAACTCCTCGCAGCTCACGGACGGCGCGGCGGCGCTGGTGCTCGCGTCGGCGGACCGGGCGCGGGACCTCGGGCTTCCCGTCCTGGGCCGCGTGCGGTCGTGGGCGTTCGCGGGATGCGACCCGTCGCGGATGGGCCTGGGGCCCGTGCTCGCGACCCCCGTGGCGCTGCGTCGCGCCGGAGGGTTGTCCATGAGCCGGATGGAGCTGGTCGAGATCAACGAGGCGTTCGCGGCGCAAGTGCTGGCCGTGATGTCGGCGTTCGATTCGCGGGCGTTCTGCGAACAACACCTCGGCACCGCCCCGGTCGGCGCCCCCGATTCCGAGCGCTTGAACGTCAACGGCGGAGCGATCGCGCTCGGGCATCCCGTGGGCGCGAGCGGCGCGAGGCTCGTCCTCACGCTGCTGAAGGAGATGGAACGGCGCGATCTGTCGCTCGGGCTGGCCACGCTGTGTGTCGGCGGCGGCCAGGGCGGCGCGATGGTGCTGGAAAGAGGAGCGCCGTGACTCGGGGCGCGGACATCGGGATGACGCACGCCGTGGATCCGGAAGGATTCGCGCACGTCGTGTTCGACACTCCCGGTCAGAGCGTGAACCTGCTGTCGCCGGACGTGTTGCAGACTCTCGATCGTGTGCTGCAGGAGTGGGGAAGCCGGGAGGTCGTCCGCGCGGTCCTGTTCAGGAGCGCCAAGCCGGGGATGTTCATCGCCGGCATGGACGTCGAGGTGATCGGGGCCATCCACGACGCGTTCCGCGCCGCGGAGGGCGCGCGCTTCGGTCAGGCGGTGTTCCAGAGAATCGCGGACTTCCCGAAACCGACGATGTGCGCCATCCGCGGCACGTGTCTGGGCGGGGGGACCGAGCTGGCCCTGGCGTGCACGTTCCGTCTGGCGTCCGACCATCCGCAGGTCCGGATCGGGCTGCCCGAGGTGCAGCTCGGGATCATCCCCGGCTTCGGCGGCACGCAGCGCCTGCCGCGGCTCGTGGGCTTGGTGCCGGCGCTCGACATGATCCTCACCGGGCGCGGAGTCGACGCCCGCAAGGCGAAGCGCCTCGGTCTGGTGGACGAGGTGGTGCCGGAGGCCTACCTCGAGAGCGAGGCGCTGTCGAGGCTCGGGACGGCCGCCGACGGCGCGCGGCAGCGGGCGCGGGGCAAGCGGTTGTCGATCGCCGAGCTGGCGTACCGCGTCGCTCCCGTTCGAAGGTACGCGATCTCGCTCGCTCGCAAGAAGACCGCGGAGCGTGTTCGCCCGGCGGACTACCCGGCGCCCTTTCGCGCGCTCGAGGCCATCGACGCCGCGTTCGCGCTGCCGCTCTCCCAGGGCCTCGACCTCGAAGCGCGAATCGTCGGAGAGCTGGTCCCGACCTCGACGTCGAAGAACCTGATCTGGCTGTTCAAGAGCCAGACCGCGATCAAGAAAGGCGCCGGCGGGATCCAGGCGCCGCCGCGACGCGTGCGGCGTGCCGCGGTGATCGGCGCGGGCGTCATGGGCGGCGGCATCAGCCGGCTCCTCGCCGACGCCGGCATCCCGGTCCGCCTCAAGGACATCCGCTACGAAGCGCTGCTCGACGCTCTGCGCACCGCGAGCGGGTTGTGGAACAAGAAGGTCGATCGTCGCGCCATCTCTCGCGACGAGGCCCACCGCAGGATGGCGTTCATCGCTCCGACTCTCGGAACGACCGGGCTGCTGCACGCGGACGTGGTCATCGAAGCGGTGGTCGAGGACCTCGACATCAAGCGCAAGGTGCTCGCCGAGATCGAGGCACACGCCGGAGATCGAACGGTCTTCGCTTCGAATACCTCGGCCCTCCCCATCAGCGACATCGCGGCGAAGGCCATGCGTCCCGAGCGCGTCGTCGGGTTGCACTTCTTCAATCCGGTGCACCGCATGGCGCTCGTCGAGGTCGTCGCCGGCCGCCGCAGCTCTCCCGAGTCCCTGGCCACCGCGCACGACCTCGCCATCAGGCTCGGCAAGACCCCGGTGATCGTCCGGGACTCGCCCGGTTTCCTGGTGAATCGCATCCTCATGCCGTACCTCAACGAGGCGCTCGTGCTGCTCGGAGAAGGGGTGCGAATCGACGCGGCGGATCGCGCCATGAGCGCGTTCGGACTGCCCATGGGTCCGTTCGCGCTGCTCGATCAGATCGGGCTCGATACGGCCCATCACGTGGCCGGCGTCCTGAGCTCCGCGTTCGGCACGCGCGTCGGCGAGGCGACCCCGACGCTGTCCGACATGGTCGCGGCTCGACGCCTGGGGGCGAAGAGCGACCGCGGCTTCTACGGCTATCGGAACGGCCGCCGCGGGGAGCCCGACGCCGAGGTCTACCGGCTGATCGGGGACCCCGCGCCCCGCGAGCTGCCTCCCGAGACGGTCCAGGAGCGGATGGTCCTGGCGATGATCAACGAGGCCGCCGCGTGCCTGGAGGACGGGGTCGTCAGGGAGCCCCGCGAGGTCGACGTCGCGATGGTGCTGGGGACCGGCTTTCCGCCGTTTCGGGGCGGCCCGCTGCGGTACGCCGACGCAACCGGCATCCCGATCGTGGCCGACCGCCTGTCCAGGCTCGCGGACGCCCACGGCGCCCGATTCCGCCCCGCCGGCCTGCTCCAGGAAATGGTGCGGGGGCAGCGGCGGTTCTACGGATAGCGGCGCGGAAAACGGAGCCCATCGGTCCCTGCGCGGTTTTCACCACCTTGGTCGACCCGGCAACCGTGGGGTATGATTCCTCGTGCAACCGAGCAGGATACTGTCGGTCTCTCGCATAGGGGCCTCTAGTCATGAATCGAAGAAGCTCGTGGACTCGTCGGTCTCGAAACGCGGCCGTGATGGCGTGCCTTCTTGCCATCGGGACCACCGCGACCACGGGAACGGCATTCGCGTCCGAGGCTCTGCCGTATGCTCTTCAGGCGGACTTGGAGAGCGTCGTCCAGGCCAAAGTCAACAAGCTGCTTAGCCAGAAGAACGAGGACGGCGTCGCTTACCTGAGGGGAGCGTACTCCAAGAAGTTCCGGCGCGTGGACGGCAATACGTTCCAGGTGACCTTTCACCAGGACACCGCGGAAGGAAGCCATCTCAAGACCGAGCGCCTCCTGCTGACGCTCTCGAACGCCAGCGGAAAGTGGACGATCACCGACGAGAAAGTCCAGGACACCTACACGGGCCTGTACCGAGGCGCGCCCGGGGACGAGGAGTTCTACCGTTTCGAGAGCATGCAGTTCGACCGCGAGGGCTTGAAGGTCACCGCGACCAACGGCAGCCTGGCCAAGGACTTCCTCGAGGGACAACCCGCGAGGTTCTGGATTTTCGCGGACAAGATCGACTTCGAGTACGATCCTCCGAAAGATCTCGACTACTACCAGCTCCATCGCCAGGTGGTTCTCAAGGAGTACGGTCAGGACTTCGACTTCCCGGTGAAGTCGGTGAGGTTCGAGTGCGTGGCACCGTCGTGCGACGAGCTGGAATCCTCGATATTCTCCGGTCTCCGCAAGGTATCCATGACCGACGTTCACGCGGAGCTTCAGAAGGACTACAAGGAGGCACTGCAGGAGTTCCAGGACAACATCGCCGAGAATCCCTTCCGATACTACAGGCTCCTTCCGGAAGAGGATCGCAGGAACTACACCGTCTACATCGAGAGAGCCGGCGGCAAGGACCACCAGATCGGCCTCGACGTCGACAACTACGAGCCCAAGGAGGTCACGTTCTTCGCCGCGAAGTACGGGCCGGTCTACAGCTATTACTCCGAGGAGACCCGGGCGAAGGGCGTGCCGCCCTATGAGCTGGAGCTTCGCCCCGACCTGTCGGCGAGGCAATACGACGTCGTGACCTTCGAGGGGACCGTCGAGCTGGGACTCGAAGACTCGCAGGCCATCGACGGCGACATGACCTTCGTGATCAACATCAAAGAGGACCTTCGCGAGCTGCCCATCGCGATCTCGCGCCTGCGGACGCCGGGCCAGGATACGAGCGAAGCGAAGGACCCCACGCTGTTTCTCAACTCGATTCAGGACGACAAGGGAAACGAGCTGACGTGGGTCAAGACCGGACCGTACTCTGCGTTGCTGGTATTCCCGGAGAAGGTGCGGGCCGGCACGCAGCAGACTCTCAACGTTCAATTCACCAGCTTCGACAGCATCGCCAGGCTCAACCCGTCCTACGCCTACATGGACCGCGGCGGGTGGCTGCCGATCGTGCGCTTCCCGGACCGCATCGAGGAGATGAACCTGACAGTCAAGGTCCAGGACAAATACCAGGTGCTGGGGATCGGCAAGAAGATCTCCGAGTCGACCGAGGACGGGGTCAACACCACCGTGTGGGAATCGGAGAGTCCCGGTGCGCTCCCGACGGTCATCTTCGGCGAGTACATATCGGCCACGCCCGACTTCAAGGCCACCAAGCTCGACGGAACCGAGATACCGGTGACGGTCTATGTGGACAAGGTCAGCACCCACGCCGTCACCTCGTTCGAAGACTATGCGGCCGGGGCGGGCGACGTTCGCGGCAAGCAGCTCAAGTCCATCGCCGAGCAGGCCGCCAATGCGCTCAACCTCTTCAAGACCGTCTACAAGGTCGACTATCCGTACGCCAAGCTGGATCTGGTCGCGGCGCCGTTCCAAGGTGGGGCCCAGGCCCCCCCCTCCATCGTTTACCTGGATACAAACCTGTTTCGGGGCGAGGGCGCCATCGGCCACAGCGGCGGGACCGAGGGCACGAGGTTCATCAAGGACACCGTGGCTCACGAAACCGGACACCAGTGGTTCGCCCACCTGGTGAGCCACGCCAACTCGCGCCACTACTGGTTCGTGGAGAGCCTGGCAGAGTACTCCTCCGCGCTGTACGTCGAGAACGTCTACGGCAAGAAGGAATACCTCGACAAGGTCGAAGCGTGGCGTCAGGACATCCTGAAATGGGAAGTTCTGTCCAGCGTGAACGATGCCGGCGTCCTGTGGGGTGGAGAGTTCCCCGGTCCCGCCTACATCGCCAACGTCTACAACAAGGGTCCCTACGCGTTCCACATGCTGCGCGAGACCTACGGCGACGAGAAGTTCTTCAACTTCCTGGCGTTGCTGGTCGGACAGCTTCAGAACAAGTCGATCGTGACCCGCGATATCCAGGGCGTCGCCGAGCAGGCCTACGGCGTGCCCATGGAGTGGTTCTTCGACCAGTGGATCCGTGGGGTGGGCATCCCCGAATACACCTTCGATTACGCGACTCGACAGACCGAGGACGGCTCGTGGCTCATTCAGGGAACGGTCAAGCAGAAGGTCAGGGCGGGAAAGAACAAGTACGTCCTCGACGACGTCTACTACCTGGGCGCGGTTCCCATCACGGTGCTGGCGCGCAAGAGCAAGAAGGAATACCGGGTCCTGGTTCGGGTCGAGGGGCCGGAGTCGCAGTTCGCGTTCAAGGTCCCCGAAGAACCGCTCGAGGTCGCGTTCAACAAGTACGGCGAGATCCTGGCGTACGACGTCGTCACCCACGGCAGCAACTAGCTCCGAGGTGACCTCCGGGCTCCGGTTGCTCGACAGCGATCGATGGTGCTCGCGTCACCGGGATCCTGGTCCTCGCACCGGGGGGCCGACTCGACCGGAGAGATCCACTCGCATCGGGGAGTTCAGAACCCCTCGTGACGAGGAGCTGATCGAACCATGAACGATGTCGCGTCCCGCGGCGACGGCTCCATGATCCGAGTTCTGAACCTCGCCAAGCGGTACCCGGGGGGCACGACCGCCCTGGAGAGCGTCAATCTGGAGATCGAGCGCGGTGAGTTCGTGTTCATCACCGGCCCGTCGGGCGCCGGCAAGACCACGCTGCTGCGACTGTTCCTGCGCCAGGAGCTTCCGACCGAGGGCCAGATCCTGGTCAACGGCCGCAACGTCGGCGCGCTGCCCTCGTCGAAGGTCCCCGATCTGCGCAGGGCGATCGGTGTCGTCTTCCAGGACTTCAAGCTCATAAGCCGCAAGACGGCCCTCGAGAACGTCGCCTACGTCCTGAACGTGGCTGGCCTGCCGCGAGCGGAGCAGAAGCGCCGCGCCTTTCACGCCCTGCGCAGCGTCGGTCTCCATCACCGGCTCAACGTCCTTCCTCCGGCCTTGTCGGGCGGCGAGCAGCAGCGCGTGGCGATCGCCCGCGCGGTCGTCCACGAGCCGGCGCTGCTCCTGGCGGACGAGCCCACCGGAAACCTCGATCCCGATCTGTCCGTGGAGATCATGCGGTTGTTTCGGGAGATCAACGCCCGTGGAACGACGGTCGTGGTCGCCACCCACGACCGAGACCTCGTTCAGCGCATGCAACGCCGGGTCGTCGCGCTGGAACGGGGCCGGGTGGTGGACCCCGAGAGGCGCTCGTGAAGGCCGTCCTCGGCCGCCTGCGGTACTTCGCGACCGACGCCGCAGACGAATGGCGCCACAGCCCCGGAGTCAACCTCCTGGCCACGGCGACGCTGGCCGCGGCTCTGTTTCTCGGCGGGTCGCTGCTGCTGGTGCTGAACAACGTCTCGCGTCAGCTCGATCGCTGGAGGGCCGATCTCCGGGTTCAGATCTTTCTCCTGGACGGGGTCTCCGGCGAAGCGCTCATCGCGATCGAGCGCTCGCTCGGCGCTCTCGCCGAGGTCTCCCGCGTGGAGTACATCGACAAGGCGGAAGCGCTGCGACGATTCCGCGAGTCGTTCGGGGAGCCGCTCGCGAGCTTGCCCGTCGAGCTCGAAACCAACCCGCTTCCGGCATCGTTCGACGTCTACCTGTCGCCCGAGGCGGATGCCGCCACGGCCGCATCCCGGGTGGAGCAGGCGGCCCTCGGACTGCGGGGTGTCGAGGAGGTCCGCTTCGATCGCGAGTTCCTGGATCGTCTGCGAGGTTTCCTGCGTGTCGCGAGGGTCGGCGGGAGCCTGGTCTCGCTCGTCGTCCTGTCCGCGGTCGCCCTGGTGATGGGAAGCGTCGTGCGTCTCGCCGTCTACGCCCGACGCGACGAGATCGCGATCATGCAGCTCGTGGGTGCCACGCCGGGCTTCGTGCGCGGCCCGTTCATCGTCGCGGGGCTGGCGCAGGGCGCCGTGGCGTCGGCAGCGGCGCTGGCGACGGTCGAAGCGGCTCGTCGGGCGGTTTTCGCCTACCTGGGAGACGATCCCGCCGTCCTGGTGAACCTGGTCGCCGGCGGGAGATTGTCCGCGATCGCCTCCGCGACGATCGTGGCGATCGGTCTGGCGGTCGGTCTCGTGGGCGCGTGCTTCGCGGTCCGCCGCGCGACGTAGCCCTCGCTTCGTCGCTACCAGTCGTAGGCGATGTAGAACTCCGAGGCGTACCCGCCACCTCCGGCCTTGGTCGGGACCAGCACGTTGCCCAGCGGCTCGTAGACGTACTGCGTGTAGGGCATCTGGTTGGCCCACACGAAGTTGAACTCCAGCCCGCCGAGGAAGAAGAAGCTCAGTCCGAAGCCGTACGAGCCGCGTCCGTGCTCGAACCGGTCGTTCTCCGAGTCCCAGAACTTGAAAGGGATCGGCTGCCCGGTCTGCGGGTCGACCAGGAACGTCCCGAACGACGGGTCGTACCACTCCCCGTCGATGAACCACGCGGCGCCGGCGTCGAGGTACAGGAAGCCGCGGATGTTGCGCAGGCCGATGATCGGTGTTGTGAATTCGTCGATCAGCGGGAAACGCAGCTCGAGGTTCTGCCACGCGACCCGCGACCCGAAGAACTCCCTGAAGTCGTAGCCCCGGAGCTGGTTGAGTCCGCCGAGCGGGTAGGCGTTGGCCGAGCCTTCGTCGCCGTCGCCGTAAATCGAGGCGACCCTCCACGCGAGCGAGGAGCGCCGCGTCAACTGCTTGTACGCCCGGAAGTCCAGGTTGTACTGCAGGACGTCTCCGCCGATGTCGCCCGCTATGCTGGGGGCGTACAGGACTCCGACGTTGAATCTCTTTCCCTGGAAAGGTCCCCAGCTCTGGAAGCGCGTCGTGTCGCCGACGAAAGCGAGGTTGAACATCGCGAAGGTGTCGCTGACCGTCGTCACGAACAGCTGGCCGAAGGTCGGCGAGTTTATGTCAGTGTCCTGAACCAGGAAATCCTGCGAGCGATCGACCAGCCCGACCCCTCCCTGCACCCGGTAGTGGCGATTGAACGGGTACTCGACGGAGAAATCGCCGCCCGTGCTGCGCTGGACCTGGTTACTGTTGCTGGAGTTCGCCACGTTGACGTCCACGAAGTAGTCGCGGTAGTCGAACACCGAGGCTCCCCACCTGAAGCGGTGCTCGAGGTTGAGGTAGCCCGCCGAGATGTTCGAGAACGTCGAGACGGTCTGCGCCAATACGTTGACGCGCTGGTTGCCGAGCAGGTCGCTGAACTGCAGGAGCGTGTTGGTGAGGAACGTGCCGTCGTTGGCCACGCCCACCGTCACGGACGGCGACAGCAGATCCCACTTGGTCTTGTAAGGCAGCTTCTTGGCGTCATCGACGGTGAGCTGCAGCGGAGGCTCGAACGGCTGCTCGGGTTCCGCGCTCTCCTCGGAGGCGACGAGCGTGGCCTCGGGCTGCTCGAGAGGCATGCGGTACAGCGAGAAGGAGCCCTGGTAGAACGCGGTGAACAACAGCTGGGTCTCTCCGCCGCGCTCTCCGATCTCGACCGGCGAGAAGCAGCCGGCGACGACGTCGGTGTACTGAGCGATGTTCCCGGTCTGGAGATCCAGCGCGTAGATGTTGTAGACCTCGTACTTGTTGCGGTCCGAGGCGAAGTAGATCGTGTTCCCGTCCCGGGAGTAGGACGGCTGGATGTCGCTGGAGGGTCCGAAGGTGATCTGGGTCTTGCGCGATGGGTCGTCGTGGGCGACGGCGAACACCTTCCAGTACGATCCGATTCTGCGGTTGTACAGAACCGTCTTGCCGTCCGGCGAGTATCGAGGATTGGCGTCGTACTGATCGTCCCGGGTGAGATTGAGGATCTCGCCGGAGTCGAGGTCGTACTCGAAGATGTCGACGACCCCGTCCAGGTTGCCCTCGAACGCGATCCTGCGGCCGTCGGGCGAGTACGACGGGCTCGACGCCTGAGCGATGTCTCCGACGCCCATCTTCGCCTGGAGCTTGCCCTTGATCGCGTCGTAGATCATGAGAACGCGCTTGTTCTCCTTGCGCGCGAAGACCGCGACGTTGTCGTCCTCAGGGGACCACGACAGGTCGTTCTTGCCCGCGAAGCCCTCGGCGATCAGGTAGCGATACTTGTTGGTCCAACCCTTGGTGACGTTTCGCACCACGCTGCCGTCCTCCGCTTGCATGACGACCAGGTCGAGCTCGCCCTTCGGGGCCGACAGTGCGGCGACGAGCTCTCCCGACGGCGAAAGGGCCGGGGAGAACGTGAACACGTTCCGAAACTTGCGCGCGGCGATCTGCCGGCCGTAGTCGTCGGGGGACTTCTTCTCCAGCAGCACGGGGAAGTACTTCAACCTCAGGTAGCGGTTGAAGCGACGGTTGAACTCGTCCACATCGTAGCCGAACGTGTCCTCGATCGCCTTGCCGATGTTGCCCGTCAAGAGGTGCTTGCGGTACTCGAAGATGAAATTCCGCAGTCCCTCCTTGCCGTGCTCCTGCTCGATGTAGTCGAACACCGCGTGGCCGTAGCGATAGGCGAAGAACGGATTGAAGTCCAGGGCCTGGAGAGGGGGAAGGATGTTGTTGACCACCGCATCGCGGATCACCATCTGATCCACGCTGCTCTCGTCCTTGGCCATGAAGGAGGCGAGACCCTCCATGAGCCACAGCGGAGGGTTGGAGCGCAAGATCCTGCCCAGATTACCCTCGAAGAAGAACGAAAACTCGAAGATGTGGGTCAGCTCGTGGGTGATCAGCTTGTAGAGGAAATCGGGGGGACTGTCGATGGGGAACACCATACGGTTCTGCACGGGCTCCGCGAAAGCCAGCGTCGACTCGGGAATCTCCGAGAGTTGGATGTTGGTCTGCTCGAACTCGGCGTGGGTCTTGTAGACCACCATCGGGATCCGTTCCTTGATCTCGTGATCGAACTCCGTGCTGAGCGTGAGGTACGCGCTCTCGGCGAGCGAGACGATCTCCTCGAGGAACTGCTCTTCGGCGTCGTAGTAGTAGATGTCGAAGTGCGGCGACTCGTAGATCTTCCACTGGAACTGCTCGTAGACGATCTTGTTCTGTCCGAAATACTGGGCCGCAGCGGGGGAGCACAACAGCGCGAGGATCAGCGGGGGAGCGAAGAATCGTCGGCGAAGCCAGGTCATGCGGTCCCTCCTCCCCCGCCCTGTCGAGCCGTCATTATGATCCCGCGCCCAGCGAGCGTCAAAAAAAGGACGCACCCGGACGCCCGCGATCCAGCCCGGGGTCGTCCCTCGCCTTGAAGTGCTATCCGTTGAATACCCGCCGCTGCTCCACCTGCACGCGCGACGTCACGACGGCCAGAATGTCGCCGACGATCGCGTCGCTCATGGCGAAGAACGCGGTCAGCGAGTCGTTGCCCATGCCCTGGTAGCTGATCTTCTGCGCGACCTCGTCCCGGAACAGCAACTCACCGGTCACGCCGTCGAAGAACAGCACGATCATGCCGTAGCGGAACTCCTCCTCTTCGACGAACTGGGTTTGCCGGACCTTCTGCCCGGTGACGCTGCTGACGACGTCCACGTTGCGAAACCCGGAAATGTCGTCGCGGTCGAACTCGATCCTCCCCGAGACGATCAGGTCGGCATCGTATTGCTGCCCGAGGTGCTTCCAGAACTCCTTGTTCGCGATCAGGTCCTCGAGGCGCTGCTCCGGCACCGCCGGCGGCGGCACGACGTCGAGGACTTCGAGCGACGTTTCGCGCCGAAACTCGCCCCTCAAGAAGCGTACGATCTCGCGATTGATGTCCCGGAGCTCGTTGTCGTCGGTGAGCAGGCTCGCCACCAGGATGTTGTTCATCGCCGAGACGTCAAGCTTGGGCGGAAGCTCCACGCCGACGTAGACCTTGAAGTCTTTGGGCGCCTTGTCGACCTTCGATGCCGTCTCGGGCGGCGCCGCCGGCTCGGCGTCGTCTGCGCTATCCGTTTTGAGGCTCTCGAGCAGGAACTCCTGGCGCAGCGCGTTCTCCCGGATGGACTCGTTCCCGCCCGAGAGCGCGAGCGCTCGCGCGTAGTACTCCCGGGCGTCGCTCGGCTTTCCGCCGGCCTCCAGGGCCACCGCGATGTTGTTCAGGATGAAGGGATTGTCGGGCTCGACCGCGGCCGCTCTCTCCCAGCGGTACCGCGCTTCGCCCCAGTTCCCTTTCTTGGCCATCTCGGCCGCGAATTCCAGGAGCTCCTTCTGCTCCTTGTCGGCCTTGCCCGCCTCCACCATCGTGGCCGGGGCCGCGAGAACGGCTGCGAGCGCGGCCGCGGACCATCGACGATACCGGATCCTCGGGCGCTCCACGGGACTCTCCATCATGGCGCGGTGCACTCATAATACACTGAAACAATCGTGACACGCCGGTGCATCCAGCTCGCCAGGCCGCCCCTGTCGGGCACGTTTCGTGCCGTCGCCTCCAAGAGCGTCACCCATCGTGCCCTGATCGCGGCGTCCCTCGCATCGGGACCGAGTGCTTTGATCGGTCCGCTCGATGCCGACGACACTCGAGCCACGATCGAGGGTCTGTCGGCGCTCGGTTTCGTGACGCGGATGCTCGATGGACGGTGGGAGGTCGAGGGCCGAGGCGGAACCGTGCCCGGAGGAGGGGACCTCCGGCTGCGCGCATCCGGAACGTCGCTGCGCTTTCTCACCGCCGTGGCGGGAGTGGGAATCCGTTCCAGTCGGCTCGACGGCTCCGAACGGCTTCGCGACCGGCCGGTTCGCGAGCTGGCGCGCGCCATGTCCGGCCTGGGAGCACGGCTCCGCCTGACGCCCGGCGGCGGCCTGCCGCTGGAAGCCGGCGGGGCGGCGCTACGCGGTGGCCGGGTGCGGCTGTCCTCTCGACGGAGCAGCCAGTTCGCGAGCGCGTTGTTGTTGATCGGGTCGCGGCTCCACGGCGGCCTGGAGCTCGCGATGAGCGCCCCCGCGGTCTCGCTCCCGTACGTCGAGCTCACCGCGCGAGTGCTCGGGGATTTCGGCGTGGAGGTGAGGCGGACCTCGGAGCTGACCTGGCGGGTCGCCGAGGGCGACTACCGCGGCAGGGAGTATCCCGTCGAGGGGGACCATTCGTCGGCGTCGTACTTTCTCGCTGCGGCGGCGGTGGTCGGCGGACGAGTGCGAGTCGAGGGTCTCGACCCCGACAGCGCGCAGCCCGACGCGAGACTCGCGCGGATCCTCGGTCGAATGGGGTGCGCGGTCGGATCGGGGCCGCGTTGGGTCGAGGTCGAGGGATCGGGGCGGGTTCCGCCGTTCGACCTCGACCTGTCCGATTCGCCCGACCTGGTCCCCACTCTGGCCGTGCTGGCGCTGTTCTCCGAGGGGCCGAGCGTCATGCGGGGGATCGCGCACCTGCGATTCAAGGAATCCGATCGCCTCGCTCTCCTGGCACGGAACCTCGTCCGCCTGGGCCGCGAGGCGAGGGTATCGGGAGACTCTCTGCGGGTCTCGGCGCCGGCCGATCTGCGCGGTGCAGTCGTCGAGACTCACTCGGATCATCGCATCGCGATGGCGTTCGCGGTGGCGGGGCTTCGTCTGGAGGGCGTCACGATCGACGACGCCCGATGCGTGTCGAAATCGAACCCCGGTTTCTGGGGGGACTTCGCCGCGCTCGAGGGGGCCGGCCGTCAGCCTCGTCAGAACTGGTAGGTGATCCCGAAGGCCCCGCCCTCGTACTCGAGATCCTGGGAGTTGTAGACCCCGTCGACGCCCTGCGGGGCCTGCCCCGCGCTCTCGGGAATGATGATCGAGGTCGGAGTGAGCAGCACGTCCTGGTACGAGTTCAGGTTCCACGACGCGTAGAAGAACAGCCCCTCGACGGCCTGGACCCGGATACCGATCTCGACACCGGGTTGCCAGGTCGTCTTGCTGGTCGACCGTTGCAGCGACGCGGGCACGGGAACGAACAGACTGGAGGTGGTATCGCGGACCAGGGTGAAGAACCTCCCGGAATCCGCTTCCAGATTCGCGAAGACGAACGCGGCGTGCGCGTTGCCGTAGATCTGGAAGCGGTCGCGCCAGAACCGCTGTTGCAACTCGAGCGAGAACGTGGGCCCGACTCCCGTCGCTTCCTGGTTGAAAGTGATCAGCCGCAGCACGCCGCCGTCGGTGTAGCCCACGCCTGCAGCGTCGGCGTTCAGCCACGCGCCGGCGGGGATGTTGCCCTCGTAGATGTAGTATCGAATCCCCGCAGTCCACGCCGCCCGTGTCTTGCGTCCGCCGAATTCGCGCTGGTAGATCCCGTCGTAGGTTTGCAGCCGGTTCTGGAGGTTGTTCGGAGCCGGGCTCTGGACGACGAGCCGGTCGGCGGGATCCTCCAGGTAGCGCACCTCGTCGGGATCGGGAAGGTTGTTCTGGTTGGCGTCGTCCGCCGGGTTCCACGAGGGGACGGTTCGCACCGACTGCGTCCCCGACGGATCGGCGTTCACCGTCCACCACACGACCGGTGCGGTGACGAGGAAGAGCGTGCCGTCCGCACGGGCCTGCATGCCTTGCGCCTCGAACGCGTAGCCGTCTTCCTCGTAACCGTTGTACACCAGCGCGAATCGCCCCTTCTCGGCGGGGTTGAGCTGCCAGCCGATCGCCGCCCGCCCGAAGCCGTTGCTGTCGATGCGGAACAGGCCCTCCGAGATGTCGAAAGTGGTCGTGTCGATCGACGCGTCGAGGGGGGTCAATTCCATGTCGCCGCCCGCCGCCTCGACGTAGATGCCGAAGCGGAACTTCTTCTCGGGTGGCGAGTCCTGTCCTTCCGGGGAGCTGTCCTGGGCCACGCTCATCGATGCCGCGCTTGCCGCCAGGCCCACCCCAATCGAGAGAACCCGCTTCCAGCCCATGGCCGACCGCTCCCCCCCTCGTTGCGCGAGCCCACCCGCCGCAGCGCCGCCGGTGCGCCCCTGGTGTTCGGCTCAGAGTAAAAGACCCCTATATAGGGGAACCGGGTTCCGGAGTCAAGGCGCCGGGAGGCGAATCGGCCGGGATCGATTCGTTTCGTGCTGCATCGATGCAGATTGGAGCTGTGCTAAGATTCGCCCCTCTTGCCGCCCACCGGGTCTCGCGGGGCGGGGGCGCTGCTTCGGCACACCGCCGTGCTTCCTACGACCTTTTTCGACTTCGTCTCCGAATCCCTCGACCGGCACTCCGAACAGGACGTGCTGGGTGTCCCGGACGTGCGGGGAGGCTTCACCTGGACCGCGGTTGGGGCGCTCGCACGCGAAGTCGGAGCGCTGTCCTCGGGACTCGTGGTTTGCGGGGTTCGCCCCGGTGACCGGGTGGCCGTGCTGTCGCCGAGCGGCCGCGAGGCCTGGGCCGTCGAGCTGGCGGTCCTGGGCTGCGGGGCGTGCTGCGTGCCGCTCGAAGCGGCACTGGAGGAGCCGGCTCTCCGGCGCGCGCTGGCGGAGACGAGCGCCCGCGTCGCGATGGTCGGATCGGAGGACGGCTTGCGCCGGCTGTTGTCCGTCCGCCAGGACCTTCCCGATCTCGACTTGGTCCTGCTCCTGGGGGAGCCGCCGGAGCCCGGCGCGGTGCCCGCCACCCTCGCGCTGACCGCAAGCTCGCTCGGTGCCGACGCGCTGGCCGCCGACCCGCAGTTGCTCGCGCGGACGCGATCCGCGATGTCCGGTAGCGACGCTGCCTACGTCGTGAGCTCCGTCGGCGGCGACACGGACGGCCCCGTCGTGCTGGGCCACGAGAACCTCATCGCCGCATCCAGGGCCGTGATGGAGTCCATCCCGTTCGGCGCGGGCGACGTCGCGCTGTCGCTGCTCCCCGTGCACCGGATCGCCGCGCGACCGTGGTGGGGAGCGCTGCTCGCCAGCGGCGCGGCCCTGGCGTTCGCCGATCGAGGGGCAGGCGTCGCGGAGCTCCGGGGAATCCGGCCGACGCTCGGTCTTGCCGACGGGCACTCCCTGAACCGGCTTCTGCGGCAACTGTTGAAGACCGTCCTCGGACGCTCCGTGGCGGCTCGGTTGACGTTGCCGTGGGCTTGGAGGGCCGGACTGCGCGCGGCGCGTCCCGGGCTCGCCGAGAACCGCCTCGACACCCGCCGAACGTGGAGCTCCGACCTGGCGGACCGGCTGCTCCTGAGGCGGGTCCGGGACGCGGCAGGGGGCAGGCTGCGGTTCTTCGTGTCGGTGGAGAAGCCGCTCGGGGCGCGGCGCGTTCGTGCCTGTCTCGGCCTGGGATTGCCGTTGCTCGAGGGCATCGGAACCCCGTCCTCGACCGGCGTCATGTGCCAGAACACCCCTGAGGCGTTCCGTCCCGGAACCGTCGGCCGGCCGTTGCCCGGCACGGCGGTGAGGATCGACGAGGACGGCGGGATCTGGGCCCGCGGGCCGATCGTCGAGCAGGGGCTGGCCCCCGAGAATGTGACCCGGGCGGTCGAGCGAACCTGGCTGCGGACCGGGCTTCAGGGCTTCCAAGATGCGGACGGGTTCGTGCACTTGGTTTGACCCCGAGGCCGCGGGGCTGCACATTGGTGGGGGAGCCATGGCGCGGGCATTGCAGCCTACGGTGTCGAAGATGGCAAGACGGACGTTGCGAGTCGTGGAGGGGGTGGTCGCACTGGCCTGCCTCGCCGTCGGGGCCGCCGCCGGCGAGCCGGGGACGGCTCCCGCGCGCCAGAACGACGCGCCCGTAACGCGGGAGGACCTCATCCGGGCTCTCGCATCCGGGAAGGAGCTGGACGACGAGACTCTCGAGCGAATTCTGAAGCTCCCGCACACCGAGATCGAGACGGTCCGACTCGTGCTCCTGCCCGTGAGCGTCGAGGACCGTCGCGGCCGCCGGGTGCGAGGATTGACGCAGGACAACTTCAAGGTCTACGAGGACCGCGTTCCCCAGAGCATCGAGTTCTTCTCCGTGGAGTCCCAGGAGCCGCTGGCCATCGCGTTTCTCCTCGATGTCTCCGGAAGCATGCGCCAGCTCGGCAAACTCCAGGCCGCGAAGGAGGCCATCCGGTTCTTCGTGGAGAACCTGCGTCCTCGTGATCGGTTCGGGCTGGTGTGCTTCGCGGACGAGCAGGTCGCGTGGGTGACCGAGTTCACGTCGGACCGCGAGCGTTTTCTCGAACGACTCGACGTCCAGGAGGGCTTCGGGCAGACCGCGCTCAACGACGCGGTGGCCGAAACCCCTCGCCTGGTCTTCCAGGACGACATCGAGTTGAAGAAAGCGATCGTGCTCATCACCGACGGTGTCGACAACGTCAGCCGCCTGTCGACGGAAGAGGCCATCGCCGCCGCGCAGAAGGTCAGCGTGCCGATCTACACGATCGGATTCACTGCCTTGCCCGAGTTCCTGCTCGAGAAAGGAGAGCACGCGTACGACATGGGCGTGATCCGCCGGTTCTCCGAGGACACGGGCGGCGAGATGTTCGTCGTTCGCGACCCGGACGAGCTCAAGGAAGCCGCGGCGAAGATCGAAGAGGAGCTTCGCTACCAGTACGTGATCGGATACCGCCCTACTCGCACGCTGTGGGATGGGAGCTTCCGCTCGGTGCAGCTCCAGGCCAGCGACCGACGCCTCGTCGTTCGCACCCGCAAGGGTTACTTCGCCACCCCCTGAGTACCCAGGGTTTGTTTCCCGAGTCCCTCCTCCGAGGGATCTCCCCGCCAGGATTGCCGACTTCCGAGCCAGAATTACCTTGGAGCGGAACGAGTTACGCTATGGATGCGGACCCGGGAAACGCCGGGGGCGGAGAATCCTCACGCCGGGGCGCGAGTTATGAAGCTCCGGGGGCACTGGCACGCGCCTTGTAGGTGAAGGATGGGGGAGAAGTTCGCCCTGACCGGGACAGCCCCGTAGACTCTGCCCCCCGGAAAGGGTTAAAGTAGCACCGGCCCGGCAGCGGTGGGGCTGGGCTTCCGAGGCGAAGGAGACTCAGATGCTGAAGCGAAGAACCGACCTGATAGTCTTGGTTGCCCTCTTCACGCTGGTGGCCTCGACGGCCTGCGTGAGCAAGAAGGTCTACCGGGCCAACGTCGAGGAGACCGACCAGCGCGTTTCGGGCGTCGAGAGCGCTGTCGAGGCCAACGAGCGGCGAATCGCCGAGCTCGGTCAGGAGACCGACCAGAGGATCGAGAGCGTTCGTGGAACGGCCGAAAAGGCGGTGGAGATCGGCAGCACCGCGCTCGATACCGCGACGACCGCGCAGAAGACCGCCGAGAAGGCCGAACGGGGCAAGCTGCTGTGGACGGTCACGCTGTCCGACGACCTCGTGAAGTTCTCGTTCGACCAGGCGAGCCTGCCTGCACTGGCAACGCAGGAGCTGGACACGCTCATCGAACGGGCCAAGAACATGGACCGCGCGCTGTACTTCGAGATCGACGGTCACACGGACAACATCGGCAGCGAGGAGTACAATCTCCAGCTCGGGGAGCGCCGTGCCCAGGCCGTGCGCAACTACCTCAACCAAAAGGGCTTGCCCCTTCACGCCCTGAACGTGATCTCGTACGGCGAGAGCCAGCCCGTGTCCGACAACAGCACTCCGGAAGGCCGTGCGCAGAACCGTCGGGTGGTGATCCGCGTGCTCGAATAGCGGAGCCGCCGGGCCAGGCTCGCACAGATGCCGCGCGATTTCGGTGAGCTCCTCGAGGATCAGGATCGAGTTGTCCTGTTCGACGGCGCGATGGGCACCCGTCTGTACGACATGGGGGTGTTCCTCAACCGCTGCTTCGACGAGCTGAACCTCTCGTCACCGTCCATAGTCGAGGAGGTGCATGCCGCCTACGCCGGAGTCGGCGTGGACGTGGTTGAGACGAACACCTTCGGCGCCAACCGTGTGAAGCTAGAGAAGCACGGTCTGGGCGATCAAGTCTCGGCGATCAACACCGCCGGGGCGCGGCTGGCGCGGAAGGCCGTCGGCGACGAGGTGCTGGTCGCGGGAGCGATCGGCCCGCTGGGGATGCGGATCGAGCCCTGGGGGCCCACTTCGGTCGCCGAGGCCGCGGGGATCTTCGCGGAGCAGGCCGTAGCGCTCGCCCAGGGCGGGGTCGACCTGTTCTCCATCGAGACGTTCTTCGACATGGCGGAGGTCGAGGCCGCCGTGCGAGGCGTCCGGAGCGTGTCCGACCTCCCGATCGTCGCTCACATGACGCTGGAGGACGACGGCAACAGCCTCGAGGGTGTCAGCCCGTCGGTCTTCGGCCCGCAGTTGGCCGGGCTTCCCGTGCAAGCGATCGGAGTGAACTGCTCCGTGGGCCCCGCGGCGATGTTGCCGGCGGTCGAGACGCTCGCCCGGGTGGTCACCCTCCCGATCTCGGCCCAACCCAACGCGGGCAAACCCCGGGTCGTGGACAACCGCAACCTGTACCTGTGCAGCCCGGAGTACATGGCGGTCTACGCGAAGCGGTTCATCAACGCCGGTGCGCGCATCATCGGAGGATGCTGCGGGACGACCCCGGACCACATGAAGGCGATCCGCAGGGCGATTCGCGCCCTATCCCCGCGACCGCGTCGCGCCGTGGTCGCCGTCGCGCCCGCGGAGAAGTCCATCGAGATCGAGCCGGTTCCCCTCGCGCAGCGTTCCGGGCTGTCCGCAGCCGTCGCCGCGGCGCGATTCGTCGTCCTGGTCGAGATGCTGCCCCCCAAGGGTCACGACCTCACCAAGAACCTCGAGGGAGCACGCAAGCTCAAGGACGCGGGGGTCGATGCCATCAACATCCCGGACGGCCCGCGAGCCTCGGCACGAATGAGCCCGATGGCCATGGCGGTGACCCTCGAGCGGGAGGTGGGCATCGAAACGGTGATCCACTACTGCTGCCGGGACCGGAACCTGCTCGGAATGCAGTCGGATCTGCTCGGCGCTCACCGGCTGGGACTGCGGAACCTCATCATCATCACGGGCGACCCGCCCAAGCTCGGCGACTATCCCGACGCCACGGCTGTGTTCGACGTCGATTCGATCGGTCTGACCAACATGGTCCGCCGCCTGAACCACGGAGCCGACGTGGGGAACAACCCCATCGGCGCGCCGACCTCGTTCTTCATCGCCGTGGGGGTCAACCCGGGGGCGACGGACATGCAGCGCGAGATCGCCCGCTTCGAATGGAAGGTGGACGCCGGTGCCGAATGCGCCGTGACGCAGCCGACCTTCGACGTCGAGCAGTTCATGAGATTCCTGGAGCACATCAAGCACGTGCGCATTCCGATCATCGCGGCGATCTGGCCGCTCGCCTCGTACCGCAACGCGGAGTTCATGAACAACGAGGTGCCCGGCGTGAACGTGCCCGAGGTCATCCTCGAGAGGATGCGCAAGACCGACACCAAGGAGGCGGCGCGCGCCGAGGGCATCGCGATCGCGCAGGAAATGCTGGAGGCGCTCGTACCCCACGTCGCCGGCACTCAGATCTCCGCGCCGTTCGGGCGTTACGCGACCGCCATCGAGGTCGCCCGCGCCATCCCGGACAGGCTCGCGGGACAGCGCTAGCGGTCGCGTTCTCCCACGACGAACCGGCACGCAACTTGCTGTAAACGGGACGGGTGCGGCCTTCGCCGCACCCCCGGCCTTGACTCTCGCGCCTCAGGCACGAGATTGAACGGGCAGGATCTGGGGGCTTCGAAACCGCATTCAGGGAGGAATCCATGAACCCCGAAACGACTCTCAAGGCCCTTTCGGTCGTCGCGCTGGCCGCGGCGCTCGTGGCGTGCGGCAGCCCCGTCGGGTCGACACCGGCCACGTCGGACACCGGCGCACCATCGGCCGTCCCGAGCGAGCCGGCGCCCTTGGCGGAAGCGACACCCGAGCCGGCGGCGCCGGCCCGGACCCCTGCCGCGACCCCCGCTCCGCCGAGATCGGCCCCGGCGACGGCGCAGGCGCCACGACCGGCTCCGGAAGCACGTCCCGCGGCGGCGCCCCGCACTCCCCAGCCCGAGCCCGTCACGATGGTGATCCCTGCGGGGACGCAGCTCGACGTCTCGTTCCTGGATTCCGTCTCGAGCGCGGAGAGCCAGCCGGGCGATCCCGTTCGAGTGCGCGTGATGAGCGACATCTTCCAGGATGGCGTCGCGGTCGTGCCGGCCGGATCCGTCGTCGTCGGATCCGTCACCGAGGCCGTCCCGCTCAAGAAGATCGGCGGCAAGGCGCGCGTGGGTGTCGCGTTCACGACGCTCGAGCTCACCTCGGGCCGCACCGCGAGCATCAACACGACCTTCTCTCAGGAAGGGAAGAGCGAGACCAAGAAGGACGCGGCGACGATCGGCGGGGCAACGGCGGGCGGCGCGCTGCTCGGCCGCATGATCGAGGACGACGACAAGACCAAGGGCACGTTGATCGGCGCCGTGGTCGGTGCCGCGGCTGGAACGGCCATCGCCGCGAAGACGGACGGACAAGAGGTCGTGATCACGTCCGGCACTCGCGTCAGCCTCCAGCTTCTCGAATCCGCGACCGTCACCATCATCCCCTGAACCCAGACGGGGACAGGGACCGCGCTGCGTGACGCGGTTCCTGTCCCCGTTCGAGTGACCGCTGACGAGGTCTCGCTGTCCCCCGTCGGGGACACGATCTCGACGGACCGCGCCGTCGCAGCCGCCCCCGCCCCGTTTTCTCCCTGGCCCATCGTTTGCAATCCGGACCGTCGTCGATCGCTCCGCTCCGGAGCGTCGAGGGGGGAACCGAGGATGCGTCATGCGGCCGTTTCCATGGCTGTCGTTGCTGTGCGTGCTCGCCCTGTGCACCCCACTGTCCGCGCAGGACTCCCCGCACTGGCCCTCTCAAGCGCTCGAGTTCCGCGGCGGAGGTTTCTTCCCCGCAGGGGACTCCGACTTCTGGAGCGAGACCGAGGAAGTGTTCACGACGGATAGCGCCGACTTCGAGGACTTCGTCTTCGGGCTCACCCTGCTGACGGCGGTGAACAACCACGTGGAAGTCGGCTTCGACGTCGATTGGTACGGCGAGCGCGTGGGCTCCGCGTACCGTGGATTCGAGGACTCGGCCGGATTCCCGATCGTGCACGACACCTCGCTCGAGATCGTGCCGATGATGGTGGGTCTACGGATCCTGCCCGGCGGGCGCCACGTCGCTTCCCGATCCCCGGGACTTCATCCCAGGAGGAAGCCCGTGGTCTACCTCGGAGGAGGCCTCGGGGCGAACTACTGGAGCTACGAGGAAGTCGGGGATTTCATCGACTTCAGCCTCGATCCCCCCGAGATCTTCTACGACCGCTTCCAGGACGACGGCTTCGCCTTTGCCGTCCAGGCGCTGGCCGGGATCGAGGTGCCGCTGGGTCCGACGTGGAACGCGCTCTTCGAAGGACGCTACACATGGTCGAGCACCGAGCTGTCCGGAGACTTCGCCGGTTTGGGAACGCTGGATCTGAGCGGAATGGCCCTCTACGCCGGAGTCGCCGTGCGCTTCTGATCCGCTTTGCCTACGTCGACTTGTTCTCGCCGGCGCTGTCGTCGCCGAGCAGGAAGCCGACCTTGCGCAGGATGGACTCGCCGACGTTCATTCCCTTGATGACGACGTCGTCGGCGCCCAGGCGCCGCAGCTCGTCCCAGGAGTTGCCGTACATGACGGATTCGTCCTCCGCCGTGAAGATCAGGATGGGGCACGGCTTGAACGGCAGCGAGCGGAGCAGCTTCAGGCCGTCCTCGCCGTTGCTCAAGGTCACGTCCAGCAGGATCAGGTCGATCTCACCTGCGAGCAGCGCGGCCTGGGCTTCCTCGACGGTTCCCGCCGCCTCGACGCGGTAGCGTGGCTCCAATGCGTCGCGAGCGATGCCCCGGAAGTAGTCCATGTCCTCGACCACAAGGATGGTCCGGCGCTCGTTCTCGGGAGTCTCGCGATGCGCGGCGCGCGGCGCGAAGTGCAACCCGCATCTCGGGCAGATCACGTCGGACGCGGGCTCGCTCGCCCGCTGCTCGCCCGCGGGTCCCCGCTGGGGAGTCGCGGCAGTCGCTTCTTCGCGGCGCGCGGTTCGCCTCACGCTCGGGGGCGGCGGTGCGGCGTTCGCCGCGACCGGTGCCGGCGCGGCGGGGCGCCGCCGCATCGCGGCCTTGTCGCCTTCCCGGCCCAGGGCCGCACCACAGGCGGGGCAGGGCGCATTCGCACCTTCCTCGCTCTCGGCGACGTATCGTCGCCTGCACGACGGGCACCGCAGGCGGATCTTGCTCATTCCTGCGGCCCCCTCGCCAGATACGGCAGGGGATCGATGGGAACCCGGTCACGTCGAATCTCGAAGTGGCAGTGCTCGGTCGTTGCGTTGCCCGTCCGTCCCAGCAGCGCAATCGGCTCGCCCCGGCTCACCTCGTCACCGACGTGGACCAGCAGCTTGCTGTTGTGGGCGTAGAGCGACTGGAATCCGTCGCCGTGATCCAGGATCACGGTGCTGCCGTAGCCGCGCATGCGGTCGTCGCTGTACACGACTCGACCCGCCGCGGCCGCCATGACCCGCTGCCCGCGCGACCCGCCGATGTCCACTCCCTGGTGCGGGTGCGTGCGTCGCGACTCGCCGAAGCTCGCGAGAATCCTGCCGCCGGACAGCGGCCACAGGAAGGCCGTCCGGTGCGCGGCACGACCGCGCCCCACCGCCGTCGCGGGTGCGGGGTAGGGGACGACCTCGAGGATCTCGGAAGCGCCCGGCACCCACAGGCCGCGGCCGACCTCGAGAGCGGTCGGGTCCTCGATCCCGTTGGCGGTCGCGAGCGCTTCGAGCTCGACGCCGTAGACCTTCGCGATTCGCCACAGAGTTTGACCCTTTTCGACCACGTGAACCACGCCGGCCTCGAGGTTCTCCGCGGGCGCCCGTTCCTCTGGCGCCTCCGGCGGGACGGGCGGAGCACGGTGGACCGCGGCACACCCGGACCCCAGCGCGAGCCCAAGAACGAGGCACGCGACCCGGGTCCGCTCACGCGGCATCCCCCCGACGGAGCCGGCGGATCCAGTCAATTCGGCGACTCCCATCGGGGTTCACTATAGGTTCCCACCCTCCGATGAGACAACCGCCGGCCTGCCGGCTACCGTCCCAGCCGCGCTTTCTCGGGAAGGAGGCGTCCGGGGCGGGCGCGGGCAGGCTGCCGTATAATGAACCGCTCGAAGCACCAGATCGCCGGACACCACCCTGGTCGCGAGGCGGAACCCCGGGGGCTCGGAGAGGCTCGGCCATGCGTCACGCAAGGTCCATCGGCATCCTCATACTCGCGGTCGCGCTGCCGCTGGCGGCCCAGGCTCCGCCGGCTCCGGTCAAGGCCGTGGAGTCCGGTGCCGTCTTCCCCCCGGCCGAGTTGGAGAACCTCAATACCGGAGCCGGGGGCGTGGCCACGGTCGACCTCGGGCGCGTCCTCGGGAAGCGCCCGGTGGTGCTGTTCTACTGGCTCGCCGGCAACGAGCTGGCGGACTCGGTGTTCACCGAGCTGCAGGCCCTCGCGGACGGCATCGGACCGGCGAACGTCGCACTGTACGGCGTGGCGACGGAACGACCCGGGCTGGGACGCCAGGACATCCAGATGCGTATCCGCGAGCTCAAGATCCACGTGCCGGTGCTGAACGACGTGGGCTTTCGGATCGGCCAGCAGCTCGGAGTGCGACAGGTTCCGAGCATCTCCATCATCGATTCCGAAGGGAAGCTACGCCTCGCGAACGCCGGCAGCCTGCGGCAACCCCTCGAGTACAAGCTCGACGTCCGGGGCGTCATCGAGCGCGCCGGCCAGGGGGCGACCCTCGGCACGTATGGCCAGATGCCCCGGTGGTACCCGGTGAAGGAGCTGATCGGTCAGCGCTGTCCGGACTTCGAGGCGCCGACGCTCGACAAGGGGGAGATGCGGCGCTGGTCGAGCATGATCGATCCCGCGAAGATCAACGTCCTGATGTTCTGGTCGGTGGATTGTCCCCACTGCCGCAAGGCGCTCCCGGAGCTGAACGAGTGGCTCAAGACCAACTCCGATGGGCTGAACGTCGTGGGCGCCGCAAGGGTCAGCGACGAAGCCGAGCGAATCAAGACGCAGGAGTTCTGCAGCGGCAACGGCTTCATCTTCCCGACACTCGTCGATGTGAACCTCGACATCACCGACCGCTTTCGAGTCGTTTCGACGCCGACGTTCGTGATCGTCGGACCGGACGGTGTGATCGACTCGGTCGTCCTGTCGGGCGAGGGGGACCTCTCCGACAAGCTCGAGGCCAAGAAGAAAGAGCTGCTCCGTAACGCGTCGAGCGGCACCTGACCGATCCTCACGCGCCAGGCCTACGCCGGGCGCGCCGCCGCTCTCGAAATCCCGATGACGGGATCGTCATCCCGTGGGCTCAGCACGGCGCGCGTTTGCCGTCGATCGCCGCCGTGGCGGTGTTCTTGCAGCCCGCCGGGCCGGAGGGACTGTGCCATGAGTCGCAACTCCGGCGTTTACGATCTCGGGAATCTCGACGTCGGCTCATCCGCGGGCACGGAGACGGTCGTCTCACGGCCCGCCCCGCGCCCGGGGGCGCGAGCGGTCCCGCGGCGCTCCGGCGGCTACCGTCCGGCGGCAGTCGCCCCGCCGGCTCTCGACGTGTGCGGCAGCCTGTCGATCTTCGTGCCGGGATCGGGTCAGATCCTCCGCGGCGAGGTCGCGCTGGGTTTGTTCTACCTCGTCTCCATGGCCTGTCTGGGAACGCTGGCGTGGGCGATCCTGAGCACGCTCGGCCGCCTCGCGGCCACCCTGTCCTTGCTGGGGTACCCGTCCTCGGTCGCCGCCTGGATGCTGTGCGGGCTGTTCGCCGCCGCCGCCGCGCTGCACTTGGCATGCGTGCTCAATGCCGGATCGGACGGCGCGCGGGCGCCGCATCCCGCGATCGCGGCGGGCGCATCCTTCGTCGTACCTGGATGGGGTCAGATCTTGAACGGCGACCGGCTGCGCGCCGCGTTGTTTCTCGGTCTGGTGTGGCTCGCGGCGGCGGGGTGGATCCTGGTCTCGCCGCCGGCGATACGATTCCTCGAGATCCTCGGGCTGTACCTCCCCGCGTGGGCCGAGGTCCTGAGCTCACCCGCGGTGCGGTGGACCTTGCCGGCGATCGTGTGGACGCTGTCCGTTTACGACGCCGCCTCGCGGGCCGCTCATCGACGCTAGGAGCCCGTCCGAGTGATCCTCCGGGCGCCGTCGCGCGCCATGACGGGTAACGACCGGAGGTCGGGGAGCGCGTCGAGCGACGGGTCGAGCCGACCGGAGCGATCGACCAGCACGCCGACCAGGCCGGCGGCGCGCGCGCCCTCGAGGTCGGTCTCCGGAAGGTCTCCGACGTGAAAGGTCGAGTCAACCGTCGCGCCCAGCTCCCGGAGCGCGCGGTGAAAGATCCGCGGATCGGGCTTCTCGACACCCACAACGCTCGACACCGTGACCGCATCGAAGTACGGCGCGAGCTCCAACCGCTCGAGGACCGCGGGGAGCCTCGAGTCCCAGTTGGAAACGACGCCGAGCCGCACACCCTGGGCGCGCAGCGCCTCGAGCGTGGGGACGACGTCGTCGAACACCACCCAGGCGTCACGGTCGCGGAATGCGTCCCGCAGGGCATCGAGAACCGAGCCCGGCAAGCCGTCGGGCACGGGTCTCGCGGTGACCCTGCCGAGCGTCCCCCGCACGACGCGCAGCCAGAATCCCGACTCCCCGTCGGGGAAGTGCGAGTAGCGGTCCTCTCCGGCGGGGATCGCGCGGTTGATCTCGTCCCACTCGGCCCGGAGCGCGGCCTCGAAAGCGGCGGGCGGATACGACAAACCGTGTCGAGCCAGCACCCGCGCGTAGGTCTCTCCAAACGACAGCCGGGGGCCGATCAGGGTTCCACCGACGTCGAACAGAACCGTTCGGTAACGCATCGGCGGAAGTATGGCATGCCGTGCCATAGAATGTCGGGGACACCGAACCGGAGTCACCGGAGACGCCGATGGACAGGAAGCTGCTGCTCGTGAGCACGTCGAGGACGCATGGGACCGGCTACCTCGATCATTGTGCCGACGAGATGATGAGCCTCCTGGGCGGCGCGGGGCGCGTGCTGTTCGTCCCGTTCGCGCTTCACGACCGCGACGCCTACGCCGCCAAGGCGAGAGAGCGGTTCCTGAGGATGGGGCTCGAGCTCGAGTCCGCCCACGAAGCGGTCGATCCGCGGCGCTCCGTCGAGGACGCCGAGGCGATCTTCATCGGCGGAGGAAACACCTTCCGCCTGCTTCGCGACCTGTACGAGCTCGACCTTCTCGCTGCGATTCGGCGCAGGGTGGAAGGCGGCGTCCCGTACCTCGGGGCCAGCGCCGGCGCGAACGTCGCCGGCGCGACGATCATGACGACCAACGACATGCCGATCGTCGAGCCGCCGAGCTTCGAGGCACTGGCCCTCGTTCCCTTCCAGCTCAATCCGCACTACCTCGACCCCGATCCCGGCTCGACCCACATGGGCGAGACCCGCGAGACCCGCATCCGCGAGTTCCTGGAGGAGAACGACAACACGGTCGTCGGGCTCCGCGAGGGCGCGATGCTGCGCATCGCGAACGGCGCGGCCACCCTCGCCGGGTCGCGCGGGGCGCGCGTTTTCCGGCGCGGCCGGGATCCTGAGGAGTTCGAGCCCGGCGCCCGTCTGGACTTCCTGCTCGACCGCTGACCGGATCTTCGAAAGACGCGCGTGGGGGCACGCGAGCCGGCGCGGCCCCTCGATCCCGAGGGTCGTCCGCGCCGGCTCTCGCGGCAAGCTACTCGGTGGGAGGCCCACACCAGACGTCGAGACAGTACACCTGCTCGCACCTGCGGTACGGCGTGATGACGCCCCAGCTGATCACCTCGCCGCAGCAGCCCGTGCCGAACTGCCCGACCACCGTCCTGAACTTGGCGTTGCTGTAGTACGTGCAAACGCCGGGACTCGGCATGGCCTTCGGCTCCGGCAGCAGGGCCAGGTAGCCCACGACTCCCGCGACGACGACCAGGGCCGCGATCGCGACCTTGACGCTGCGCATCCTCTTCATGCTCTTCCCCCTCGCTCTCGACCGAGGCCGCGGCGCCATGCCGGGATCCTCGGGCTGGGCCACGTTCCGGCCCGGCGCACTCGGCCGGGACCCGTCGATGGCCGGTCACCAACCTACGCTACGACGCTTGCCGCGTCCCGCTCCCCGGTGCGTCTACGCCGCGGGCTTGGCGAACGCGCCGGAATCGACCTCCGGGTTCACCTCGACCGACTCGAGGACCGTTCGCATGATCTCCTGCCCCTCGAAACGCATGACCTGCACGTGGGGCAGGTGCAACCCTTCGATCTCGCGGTAATCCGAGTACAGGACCTCCGTCTTGCCGGGGGTGCGCTGCATCGGGTGCTTGCCCTGATAGACCTGCTTGAGCACCAGACCGTCCGGCCCGACCCACATCCGCGTCTCGACGCCGCCGAGCGACAGCGCGAGGATGCGGTACGCAACGCCGCCGATCTCCTCTTGTCCCGCGGCGACCGCCTCGACGCCGCTGCCGCCGCTCACCACGATGCGCGCCAGGTCGCGCGCCAGCTCCTCGGAGGCATCCTTGACGTCCTCGGCGGACAGGTCCAACACCCGTCCCCCGGCCTGCCGGAAACCGGATGCCCCGTCGAGGACCGTGGTCATCTCTCCCATGGGCGTCTTGAGAGCCATGCGGACCTTGTCGGGGAAGACCACGAGCAGATCGCTGCCCAACTGCATCGATTGTCCGCCGATCGAGAGCACGGTGCTGCCCTTGCGGTGGAGCGATCGGAACGAAGAGGGATCGTCGCCGGCGACCGCGAGAGACATCTCCGCCATGAGCTCGGCTCCCGCCTCGAGGCTGGCGGCGGTCCTGACCACCGCCGGCGCCGTGTCGGGCGGAGGAGGGATCGCGATGTCGAGCGTCGTCACCTCGCCGAACGTCGACACCGGCTTGTCGAAGTCCTCGGCCTTGCCGACGACGAGCAGGGTGAGCCGATCGGGGTGGATGTACTCCTTCGCCACGCGCAGCACGTCCGCGCCGGTCACCTTCTCGATGTTGGCGCGATAGGTCTCGAGGTAGTCGGCGGGCAGCCCGTAGTACGCATAGGCCATCTGTTGCGCCAGGATCTCTCCGCGGGAGTCGTACCGAAAGACGAACGAATTGAGGATGGACTCCTTGGCCCGGCGGAGTTCCTCTTCCGATGGCGGATTGTCGATGATCCCCGCGGTCTCGGCCTTCAGGGCCTCCACCGACTCGGCCATGGTTTCCGACTTGGTCTGCAGGCCGGTCTGGAACACGCCGGGGTAGTCGAAGGACGCTCCGACGCCGCCGAACACGCTGTAGGCCAGACCCTTGTCCGAGCGCACGACCTGCATCAGGCGGCCGGCGAAGCCGCCGCCGAAGATCTCGTTCAAGACCTGCACGGCGAAGTAGTCGGGGTTGCGCTGCTCGATGCCGAGATGGCCCAGACGGACGTGTGCCTGGTTGACGTCCGACTTCTCGATGAAGTAGACACCGGGCTTCGGCTCGTGGTACGCGACCGCGGGAAGCTCGAGGGCGGGGCCGGCCTTCCAGTCCCCGAACGTCGCCAGGATCTTGTCCTTCATCTTGGCCGAGTCGAAGTCTCCGACCACGCCCAGATAGATGTTGTTCGGGTGGTAGTACTTGCGGTGAAACTCCACGAGATCGTCGCGCTTGACCGCGGCGACGGTCTCGTACTCCACCATCCAGCTCAGAGGCGAGTCCGCGCCGTACATCAGGCGAGAGAACTCGCGGCCGGTGATGCCGCCGATGTTGTCGTTGCGGCGCGCGATGCCGGCGTTCATCTGGACCTTCGCCACGTCGAGCTTGTCCTCGGAGAACACCGGCGAACGGAGGACGTCGGCGAAGACGGCGAACGTGTCGTCGAAGGCGTCGGTGAGGGAGTTCATCGAAGCGAATCCGGCGCTGCCGCCCATCCCCGTTTCCACCGATGCGGCTCGCACGGCAAGGAACTCGTCGATCTCGTCGCCGGTCATTCGAGCCGTGCCGCCGGTGCGCTGGACGTCCGCCATCGTCTCCGCCAGCCCGGCCTGGTTCTTCGGCTCGTAGTTCGAGCCCGTCCGGATCTGCGCCTGAACGGAGATCAGAGGCAGCTCGTGATCCTCGAGAAGGAAGACGGTCATTCCGTTCTCGAGCGTGTGGACCTCCGGCTTCGCGATCTTGAAATCGGGGAGCCGCGGGTACTTGATCTTGCGATGGTCCTGGACCTGGGTCATCGCCGGAGGCGCGAGCACCGCGGCGACGGCAAGCGCGGTGAGCGCGAAGCGGCAAAGTCGGAGCTTCATCGTCCGTCCTCCCCTATTCCGACGCGTCCGCGGCGCCGTCGTCGTGGACGATCATGGCCACGGTTCGGTTCGTGGGAACGAAGGTGGCCTTCGCCACGCGAATGACGTCCTCCTTCGTCACCTTGTCGATGCGCTCCACCTGGCGGAACAACTCCCGCCAGTCCCCGTAGAGCATCTCGTAGCTCGCGAGCTGCTCCGCGATCCCCGAGTTGCTCTGCATCCCGCGGATCAGGGCCGCCTTGGCGCGGATCTTGGCTCGAGTCAGATCCTCGTCGCTCACCGCCTCGTTCTGGAGCCGCTCCAGCTCCTTCCGGATCGCCTCCTGGTTCGCCTCGTTGGTCTGTCCCGGCGCGGGGATGGAGGCGAGCAGGTAGAGGTTCGGGTACTTGTCTCCCGGGAAACCGCTGAACGCGAAGGCCTGAGCCGCGACCTTCTTGTCCACCACCAGGCTGCGGTACAGGCGCGACGTCCGCCCGCTGGACAGGATGTCACTGATGACGGTGTAGACCGCCTCCTCCGGATCGGTCGCGGAGGGCTTGTGATAGGCCTCGCAGTAGACCGGCTGGGACTCGTCCGGCATGGTGATGAACCGCTCCGTGGTTTGCTTCGGCTCGATCGTGCGCAGCGCATCCGGAGCGGGCCGCGTGGGCAGGCGCCCGAAGTACTTCGTGACGAGCGGGACGACCTGATCGGAATCGACGTCTCCCACGACCGTCACGATCATCGAGCTCGGCACGTAGTACTTCCGGTAGAACGCCTCGGCGTCCTGGCGCGTGAACGACTGCAAGTCGCTCATGTAGCCGACGACCGGGAGCCTGTAGGCGTGGGCGGTGAACGCGGTGGCCAGGGCCTGCTCGATCAGACGGCCGATCGGCTGATTCTCCCCGAGGCGGCGCTCCTCCATGACCACGTCGCGCTCCTTGTAGAACTCGCGGAACACCGGATCGAGGAAGCGCTCCGACTCCAGGTAGGCCCACAGCTCGACCTTGTTGGCGGGCAGCGAGAACATGTAGCCCGTGACGTCGCTGCCGGTGAACGCGTTCATGCCGACGCCTCCGGCCTGGTCCACGACCTCGCCGAACTCGTTGTTCACGACGTACTTGCCGGCCTGTTCCTGAGCGTCCTTCCACGCCTTCTCGAGCTGCGCGAGCTTCTCGGGATCCCCGCCTCCCGGCTTGTTGCGCTCGATCTCGTACGCGTGGAACGCCGCGTCCTCCGCCTCCATCGCCTTCTTCTCGGCCTTGTAGTTCGTCGTGCCGATCGTGGTCGTGCCCTTGAACGCCATGTGCTCGAACATGTGGGCGATGCCGGTGATTCCCGGGACCTCCCGCACGCCACCGACGTCCACGAGAGTGAAGAACGACACGACCGGCGCGGTGGGCCGCTCGTAGACCAGCACCGTCAGGCCGTTGTCGAGCCTGTGCTCGGTGAGGTTCTTCTCGAAGGCCGCGAGGTCCTGTGCGCGGAGCGTGCCGGCGGTCGCGACGAACACAACGCCGATCACGACGAGCGCAGCGGACCCGAATGAGAACCGACGCATGAACGCCCCCGTTGCCGCACGGGACGCACCGACGGACGGTCCGCCCGGAGGCCTTGGATCGAGACTCGATGCCACAGCTTACGCCAATTCCGTGCGGGAGTTTCACCCCACCCCTGGCTCCCGCCCGCGCCCCGGCCGGTCATGCAACGCGGACGTTGCGGCGCAATCCCCACGCGCCCGAGGGGTTCCGGGCGGCGCGGGGCCGTGTGCGGGCGTTGCCGGTCCTCGACGATATCCGGTATCGTCTTCGTCGCGGCGCCCGGAACGCGACCCGAGGGACTACTCGGACAGGCTCCGAGACTGGCGCGGTCGAGACGTCGATGTCCGAACTCCTTTTCGAACCACCCCTGCGCTTCGGGGGGTTGCCCACAGACGCCGGCGGCGTCTTCGCGATCGCCGACCGCGAGGAGCGCCGGAGGGCGATCGTGCGCACGTTTCACCCGCCGCTGCAGCGGCTCGCCGAAGACCTGCTCGAGCGGCTTTCCCCGCTGGCCGTGGCACCGCTGCACGCGCACCTGCCGCGTCTGGACTGGCCGCGGGGTTACCAGCCGTTCTGCACGTGGCTGGTCCTGTCGCGAGAGGCTCACGGCTATCAGGCCGGCCCCCAGCTGAACGTCGGCGTCCATGCCGATCACGTCGCGCTTCGCCTCGGCTGGGACACGCAGGCGACGGCGTTCGGCCGCTTCGAGTTCCTGTCGCGCCACGGCGGCATCGGCGAGGAGATGGCGAGGCTCGCCGCGGAGCACAACCTGCGATTCCGGGTCTACGCCGCGGCGCCGTGGCCCCAGGGCTCGCGACTCGCGTTCGACTCACCCACGGACTGGGCCGGGGCGTTCGACGAAGTCGCGCGGCGGGGCGTGTGGTTCGAGGTGGGAGAGCGGCACGATCTTCCCGGCGCCGCTGCGTGGGCCGGCTCCCCGGCCATGGGGCGGGACGCGTGCGCGCTGTTCCGCGCCCTCCTTCCGCTCTACGATCGGCTCGCGGGGCACGTCGACGCCCGAGGGGAGAGCCGCGACGAGGGCTGACCGCCGCCGCCCGCTACCGGCTCCACGACAGCCAGCGCGCGAACAGCCGCTTGACTCGCGGCGTCAGGCGCGTGCGATTGTAGGCGTCGCCGGCCCTGCGGATGGCCTCGGCCTGGGTGGGGTAGGGGTGGATCACCGAAGCGATCGATCCGAGCCCGATGCCGTGAACGATCGCCAGGCACAGCTCGCCGATCATCTCCCCGGCATGCGCGGCCACGATCGTGGCGCCGAGGATCCTGTCGGTGCCTTGCGCGACGTGGATCTTGACGAAGCCGTCCTCCTCGCCGTCGAGGATCGCGCGGTCGACGTCCTCCAGGGGGACCTCGAACGTCTGGACCGCGAAGCCCGCCCGCTCGGCATCCGCCGCGTACATGCCGACGTGCGCCACCTCCGGATCGGTGTACGTGCACCACGGTACCACGAGCGCGCCGAGCTTCTTGCGGCCCATGAACAGAGCGTTCTGGATGACGATCCGCGCGGAGAAGTCCGCGGTGTGCGTGAACTTGTACGGGATCGCGACGTCACCCGCGGCGAAAACCCGCCGGTTGGTCGTCCGCAGCGTGTCGTCGACCTTGACGCCGAGGCGCCGATCGTACTCGACCCCGGCCGCCTCGAGGTTCAGTCCGTCGACGTTCGGCGCCCTTCCCACGCCCAGCAGTATGCGGTCCACGCGCAGCCGGGTCTCGCTTCCGTCCTGGCCCTCGATGTGGACGATGTTCTCCGGGCCGTCGGTCTCGATGCGCGTCACGCGCGAACCGAGCCGGACGCGCACGCCGTCGCGCTCGAGCGCGCGCGCCAGGATCGCTGCGGCGTCCGGATCCTCGCGCTGCAGGAGCTGCGACGTCATCTCGACCAGCGTGACCTCGGAGCCGAGCCGGGCAAAGGCCTGGGAGAGCTCCGCCCCGATGGGGCCGCCGCCGACGACCACGAGGCGATCGGGTCGCGCGGTGAGCTCGAAGATCGTCTCGTTGGTCGAGACGGCGGCACGCTCGATGCCCTCGATGGGAGGGAGGATCGCACGCGCACCCGTCGCCACGACCGCTTTGTTGAACCTCAGACGCTTCCCGGCCACCTCGACCGTGTCCTGCCCGGCGAAGCTCGCCTCCCCGAGGAACACGTCCACCCCGAGGCCCCGGAAGCGCGCGGCGGAGTCGTTGCGGCTGATGCGCGCCCGCTTCTCGCGCATGCGCTCCATGGCGAGCGCGAAGTCGACCTCGACGCCTTCGGGAACGCGGACGCCGAAGCGCGGCGCGCCCCGCACCGCCGCCGCCGCGCGGGCGGAGCGGATGACGCCCTTCGAGGGAACGCATCCGACGTTGAGACAGTCGCCTCCCATTAGGTGCCGCTCGATCAGGGCGACCTTCGCTCCCAGTCCCGCCGCCCCGGCGGCGGTGACGAGACCGGCGGTCCCCGCGCCGATCACGACGAGGTTGTAGCGGCCGGAGGGCTCGGGGTTGACCCAATCGTGAGGATGGACGTTGGCGGCGAGCTGGCGGTTCCACGGGTCGTCCGGGAGCAGCAGCACGCGCGAGGGATCGCCCTTCACCGTCTCGCTCACCGCGTGCTCTCCGTCGCCGGGCTCGCGGGGCGACCGTCCGGCGAATCGGCGTCGACGTGCTCCCGGATCGCCCTGCGCGCGACCCGGGTCACGTAGACGGTGACCGCCACCGTCACGACGAGGCCGACGCCCAGGAGCACCTTCTGGGTCGTACCGCCCTCCACGTTGCCCGACACGACGTCGGCCAGCGACTTGACCGCGGTGCCGAAGTACACGTACATGACCGTGCCGGGCAACATGCCGATCCAGCTCGCCAGGACGTAATCCCGAAGGCTCACGGAGGTCAGGCTGAACAGGTAGTTCAAGACGTTGAACGGGAAGATGGGAGAGAGCCTGGTCAGGAGCACGATCTTGAAGCCGCTGTGCCGGACCGCCCGATCCACGGCGCCGAACCTGGGATTGCTCGCGGCGATCTTCTGGACCCACGCGCGGGCGAAGGTGCGGCCGATCACGAAGGCCAGGGTCGCTCCCACCGTGCTGGCCACCGAAACGGTGACGGTGCCCACCACCACGCCGAACACGAAGCCCGAGCCGACGGTCAGGATCGTTCCGGGGACCATGGCGATCGTCGCCACGACGTAGACCGCGCCGAGCAGCACCGGCCCCCACGCGCCCAAGGATTCGACCTGCCCCAGGAATCGGCCGGTGTATTCGGCAACCGGCAGCACCCGGAAGAGGATGAACACGGCCGCGATCGACGCCACGAAGATGCCCGCTTTCGCGACCCCTGTGCTCACCGCTCCTTCTCCGGCGCCTCGTTCAGCGACCAATCGTAATCGAGGTACTCGACCTCGTAACGCCCGCTCTCGAGATACTCCCGGTCCGCACCTTCGAGGTGCGAGGCGATGAAGCTCAGGACGGCACGCTCGCCGGGCTCGCGGCCCTCGAAGCCCTCGGAAGGCTCGTACGCGCCGATGAAGTCGTCGCCGAACCACTTGAAGATCGGCGACAACTCCACACGGTTGGCGTCGCGGTCGAGCCGGAACCTGTCGGGGGAGCCGAGGAACCGCACGGTCTGATCCTCGAGCTGGACGTCCAGATGCTCTCCGGAGTACGGCTCCCAGCGCAACGGCGGGCAGCTCATGGCCGCACAGACCAGGGCCATGTGGATCCGCGGCTCGTCGAAGCCGCCCCGGAGCTTCCGGTGCTCGATCTCGTCGAGCGTCAGGTCGGTGCCCATGACGCGGAACCGGAGGTCGGTCCACACCCCCGGAATCTGGCGAATGCTGTTCTTCGGGTAGATCACCGATCGCAACACCGAGGCCTCGATGGGGTAATGACCGACGATCGCCTCGAGGGTGAGCGCGTTGTAGGCGTTGATCCACAGGGCGATCTTGTCGTCGTCGCTCCACGTCTCGAGCGACGCGGGGTCGAGGCTCGCCAGCATCGCGCTGAACGCCTCCAGATCGCCGGCGTTCGCGGCCAAGCCCGCGTAGTCGACCCTGCCGCGCGCGTCGACGTATTCGAGCAGCACGTCCGCGTACGGCTCGTACGAGAACGCCACGCGCTCGGCGTGGGACACGGACGTTGCGCCCGCGGACGGCGAAGCGCCGGAGCCGCACCCGGGGATCGCGGCGCTCGCCGCCAGCATCGCCACGCCGACCTCGAGGAGACCGTCTCTCATCGCGCTCCTCTCGAGCCCCTCGGATTCCCGTCCGTGCTTCGACCGGAGAGCTGCCTTCCGTAGTCTAGCCGCAAACGCGGAGCGAGCGTCACCTCACGACCGAATCGCGAGCCGGAGCGTGCTATGCTGCGGCGTTCAACGTCACCCCGGGATCCTCGAGGTCACGATGCCTCGCCGAGTCGAGCCGGCCGATCTCGACCCGGTCCCTCGGAGCGATCGGGAAGGGAGCGTGTCCATGAAGCGTCTCGTTTTCGCGGTCGTCCTCCTTGCCCTGATGTCCGTTCGAGTCCCGGCAGCCACGATCAAGACCGATCACAATCCCGACGTCGACTTCTCGCAGTACAAGACCTACGGCTGGAAAGCGAAGGCCCCGCCGCCCGAGGCCGACCCGGAAGGCACCTTCCGCAAGCTGGACGAGCTCATCAAGGCGACCGCGGACGCCGAGCTCGACGCCCGGGGCTACGTGCGCGCCGAGGGCGAGCCCGACTTCTGGATGAGCTACTCCGCCGCCGCGGACTCCTCGTCCTACGTCGACGTGCATCACTACGCCGAGTTCTCGACGGCCCGCGTGGAGGTCTACGCGCAGGGCAACTTGGTGTTCGAGTTTCTCGACGGGAAGACCGAGAAGCTCGTGTGGCGCGCCTGGGCAGTCGGAGGCGTCAAGCCCGAAAAGATGGACACCCGCATTCCCAAGATCGTCAAGCAGATACTCCAGAAGTTCCCGCCGCCCGCCGCTCGACCCTGAGCATCCCGGTTGCGCGTGTCGGGGCATGCGTGCCGGAGGTCCGGGGCTCGGGTCGGGAGCGCCCATGAATAGGGACCGGATGATCGCGCGGCTCGAGTCCGAGGCGTTCGAGATCGTGGTCATCGGAGGCGGCGCGACCGGGCTCGGAGTGGCGGTGGATGCAGCGACCCGGGGCTATCGCACCGCGCTCGTCGAGGCGCACGACTTCGCCAAAGCGACCTCGAGCCGCAGCACCAAGCTCGTCCACGGCGGCGTCCGGTACCTCGAACAGCTCAATCTCTCGCTGGTCGTCGAAGCCCTGCGCGAGCGGGGCATCATGGCTCGCAACGCGCCGCACCTGGTCGGCGATCTCGCCTTCCTGGTCCCGCACTACAGGTGGTGGGAGGGACCGTTCTACGGCGTCGGGATCAAGCTGTACGACCTGCTGGCGGGAGCGTTGAACTTCGAGAAGAGCAGGAGCCTGGGCCGCGAGGAGACCATCGCCGCGATTCCCAACATCGAGCGCGAGGGGCTGATCGGCGGCATCCTGTATCACGACGGGCAGTTCGACGACGCGCGCATGGCGGTGACCCTCGCGAGGACGGCCGCCGCGCACGGCGCCGCCGTCGCGAATCACGTCAAGGTCGGCGGTCTCGTCAAGAGCCACGGCCGCGTCGTCGGGGTCGAGGCCGACGACGCCGAATCCGGATCGCGCCTCCGGATCCGCGCGAAGGTCGTCGTGAACGCGACCGGGATCTTTTCCGACGCCGTGAGGAGGATGGACGACCCCGGAGCCGTGGAGATGATCGAGCCCGCGCAGGGAGTCCACCTGGTCCTCGATCGCGCCTTCCATGCCAGCGACAACGCGATCATGGTCCCGCACACCGACGACGGCCGCGTTCTGTTCGCGATCCCATGGCACGGGCGCGTCATCCTGGGGACGACGGACACTCCGATGGAGGAGGCGCAGGTCGAGCCCCGCGCCCTGCCGGAAGAGGTCGACTTCATCCTGCGCAACGCGAGTCGCTACATGCACAGGAACCCGTCGCGGCGCGACGTGCTGAGCGTGTTCGCCGGGCAACGCCCGCTCGTCCATCCCCGGGGCAGGGCGAGCGCGAGCAAGTCGATCTCCCGCAACCACGAGGTGTTCGTGAGCGGCGGTGGCCTGGTCACGATCGCGGGCGGGAAGTGGACGACCTATCGCAAGATGGCCGAGGACACCCTTGCGCACGCGATCGCGGTCGGTCGGCTCGAGCGCCGGGAGTGCACGACCGGGCACCTCCGCCTCCACGGCTACATGGAGCGAGATTCCCCGGACTTCCCCGTGGAGGAACACCTCCGCGTCCACGGGACCGACGCCGCGGCGATCCGCGAGATGGCCGTGGAGCGCCCGGAGCTCGGCTCGAAGCTGCACGACAGGCTGCCTTACACCGGCGCCGAGATCGCCTGGGCGGCGAGACACGAGATGGCGAGGACCGTCGAGGACGCTCTCGCGCGACGCACCCGCGCCCTGCTCCTGGACGCGCGCGCCTCCATGGAAGCGGCCGAGCCGGCGGCGGCGATCATGGCGGCGGAGCTCGGGCGCGACCGGAGCTGGATCGAGAGGGAGATCGAGGAGTACCGCGATCTCGCGCGAGGCTACATCCTGCCGAGCTGATCCGGGCCCCGGCGGTCGTCGCTGCTTGCCATGCCCGCCGCGGTGTCGGAGATCGGCATGCCGCCGACGTACAGCTCTTCGAGCACCGCGTAGCCGTCGAGCACTCGGACGTCGACCCACGTGTCGCCCTCCCAACCCTGAGCCCGAACCGACGTGTACCGGCCGCGGAACGGATCGACCGGGTCCACGGGCGCGCACCGGAAGCGGAACGGCTCGCCCTCCCTGAGCGCGATCTCGCGGCGCGCGATCGGCCACGGGCACTCCCGCTTGCACCGCGCACGGGATGCGCGGTCTACGCACGGAGGCCGAGCTCCTTCATCTTGAGCTGCAGGCCGCGACGCGACAGGCCGAGGCGCTCGGCGGCGCGGGTGATGTTGCCCGCGGTCAGCTCGAGGGCCGCGCGGATCATGCGCCGCTCGGCCTCGGAGGCGGCGGCCTTGGCCGCGCCCTTGAGGTCCGCGGCCGGGGCGACCGCGCCGTCGTCCGCTTCGAGACCGAAGTCCCTCGGACCGAGCACCTCTCCCTCGGCGAGCAGGACCGCGCGCTCGACGGCGTTCTCGAATTCGCGGACGTTGCCCGGCCAGCGCAGCGCCGCGAGTGCCGTGATCGCGTCCGCGGAGACCGTCGGGCGGGGCCGCCGCAGCCTGCGGGACTGCTTGTCGAGGAAGAACTCCAGCAGGATCGGGAGGTCGTCGGCGTGGTCGCGGAGCGGCCGCAAGTGAATCTCGACGACGTTGAGGCGATAGAGCAGGTCCTCCCGGAATCGCCCCGCCGCGACCTCGGCCTTCAGATCGCGGTTCGTCGCCGCCACGAGCCGCACGTCCACCCGTCTCGCCGCGGTCGCCCCGACGCGGTCGATGACGCCGTCCTGCAGGACGCGCAGGAGCTTGACCTGAGAGGCTCCCGGAAGCTCGCCGATCTCGTCCAGGAACAGCGTTCCACCGTCCGCGAGCTCGAAGCGGCCGGGCTTGTCGCGATCGGCCCCGGTGAACGCGCCGCGCGCGTGTCCGAACAGCTCGGCCTCGACGAGATTGTCGGGCAGAGCGCCGCAGTTCACCTTGATGATCGGTCCGCGGGCGCGCGGCGAGCCGCGGTGGATCGCCTCTGCCACGAGCTCCTTCCCGGTTCCCGTCTCCCCGGTGATCAGCACGGTCGAGGGACCCGGTGCGACGCGCGCGATCAGCGCGCGCAGGGAACGTATCGTCTCGCTGTTCCCCAGAATGCCGTGCTCGACGTTCGCGGCCGGCGGTCCCTGGAACTCGCGCCGTCCCCGTTCGGCTTGTCCCGCCGCCTTGGCGACGATCTCGACGACCCTGTCCTTCTCGAACGGCTTCGTGAGGAAGTCGAACGCGCCGCACTTCATCGCCTCGACCGCGTTCTCGACCGTCCCGTGAGCGGTGAGGATCACCACCGGGATCTCCGGAAAGTCCTCCCGCAGCCGGCGCAGCAGGCCGAGACCGTCCATTCCCGGCATCTTGAGGTCGGTGAGCACGAGGTCGGGGTCCTTCGCCCGCACCACGTCGAGCGCCGCCTCGGCCGAGTCGGCGCGCGTCGTGACGTAGCCCGATTGCTCGAGGAGGGTGCCGAGGACCTTCCTGACGTTGGCCTCGTCATCGACGATCAGGACGTGGGGCGCGCCGTTCACGGCTCCATCCTACCGGAGCCGCGCGGCCGGCGTGGGAACGCCGGAAAGAGCAGCGTGAACACGGCGCCGATACCGGGTCGACCGTCCACTTCGATCCCGCCTCCGTGCGCCTCGACGATGCGGTGCACCAGCGCCAGGCCGAGCCCGGTGCCGCCGGCGCGCGTCGTCCGGAAGGGCTGAAAGAGCGAGGCGAGGCGCTCGTCGGGAATACCCGGGCCGTCGTCCTCGAACCGCACCCTGACGCGGTCCCCGGCGGATGCGATGCGGATCCGCAGCGTCCCGCCGGGACCCGTCGCCTGCGCCGCGTTCCGCACCACGTTCTCGAAGGCGCGCCGAATCTGGTCGGGATCACCGGCGGCCGGCGCGGTTCCCGGCTCGACGGCGAGATCGATGCGCAGATCGAGTCCCGCCAGACCGGCATCGCGCGCGACGCGCCGCGCCGCTTCCCCGAGATCCACCGGCTCGCGGCGCGGAGACGCCGGGCGGGCGTAGTCCAGGAACTCCCCGACGACCCTGTCGAGCCTGGCGGTCTCCTCCAGGATGACCTCGAGCATCTCCCGGGCTTGGCCGGGAGACGCGTCCGGCGTGATCGCCTGGGCCGCGCCTCGAATCGCGGCAACGGGGTTCCGCACCTCGTGCGCCAGGCCCGCGGCCATCTCGCCGACGGCGGCCAGGGCCTCGTGCCGCTTGGCCTCCTCCACGACGCGGATGCGGGCGAGACTGGCCACGGCCTGTTGCCCGACCGCGACCAGAGCGGCGGCGACCTCGGCTCGGACGTAGCCCTCCGGGTCCCCCCCACCGAGGGACAGCCAGCCGATGAGCCGGTCCTCTCCGAACAGCGGGACCAGGATCTCGCTTTCCACGGACAGCATCCGTTCGAGTCCCTGGCGTGCGAGCCGGCGGCGCTCCTCCGACTCCTCGCGCGAGCCGATCTCGAGGAGCCGCCGAGTCAGGGGCGAGCGGTCCCGCTCGAGAAGCGCGGGCACCGCGCCATTCGCCGGAACGTCGGGGGTCGAAGGGGGCGAGAGCTTCGGGTAGACGATCCGGAAGGTCGCGTCGCCCGGGCCCCGCAGGAGGATCGACATCCGCACGCCTCGGGGGAGCGCCCGCCCTCCCTCGTCGATCGCCTCCCACACCTGCCCGGCCTCCCGCGCGGCCTCGAGCTTGTGGCTCGTCGACACCAGCACGTCGGCCACGGGGTCATCCCCGCCGAGCAGGCCCCGCGTGCGCTCGAACAGCGCGCGCGTGAGGGGTCCGGCCGCCGCGAGCACCGCGAGGCTCGCGAGCAGCAGGGGAAGGAACCGCGTCCCGAAGCTCCGCGTCACCATGAGGAGCAACAGGGCCATGCCGCTCGCCGCGGTGATCAGCGCGGCGGCGCGGGCCAGGTAGACGTCGACGTCCAGGAAGCGGTGACGCACCACGACCGCCGAGACGATCAGCAGGAACAGCAGCACGAACACGGGACCGACTCGCGGAAAACCCGACGCTTCCCGGGGGACGAAGTCGGACAGCCCTCCCGCGACGGCGAGCACGCCCGCGGCCAGCACCTGGACGAGCGTCGCGCGCTCTCGGCCCGGCGGTAGCGTCCCCACGTGACGGCCCAGGATCGCGAGCGCGCCGACCAGCAGGGTGCCCAGCACGAACAGCGCCGTCAGGCTCCAGCCCCTCGGGTGGAGCGGGACGAAGCGCCACGCGCTCAGCCACAGCGCCGCGGACGCGAGATAACCGACCGCCAGTAGCGCGCGAGCCTGTCCGCGCCGAAGACCCGCCACCGCGACGGAGAAGTGCAGCGCGACCGGAGCGGCGGCGCACCCTCCCAGGAGGTAGACGAGATACCACGAGGAGCCTTCGGCCACGCCGCTCGCCTGGGCGACCCTTCCCAGGTTCCACACCGCCAGGGCGGCGCACAGCGCGGAGAACAGTCTGTTGCGCAGGCGAGTCGGAGCCCGGGACAGCACGCCGATTCCGAGCACCACGGCGCCGAGCCCCGCCATCGCATGCAGTTGGTTGGAAAGATCCACTGCACGTCTCCCGGGGGATTCTAACCGCGCTCGCGTCGCGGCGACCGTCCGACGGGTCGGTGATACACTATCCCCCGCACCGGGGGTGGGATGTCCGTCAAGCACAGGATCGCCGCCGACATGAAGTCGGCCATGAAAGACGGTGACAAGGACCGTCTCGGCGCGCTCCGCATGCTCAAGTCGAAGATCCAGATGGCGGAGGTCTCGCTCAGGGCGGAGAAGGGGCGCGACTGGGAGATCGACGACGAGCACGCGGCGAGCGCGCTGTCGAGCTATGCGAAGCAATGCACGGACTCGATCGAGAGCTACGAGAAGGCGGGGCGCGAGGACCTCGCCGCCAGGGAGAGAGCGGAGCTCGAGATCGTGCGCGCGTACCTCCCGCGGCAGCTCGACGAGGAAGAGGTGCGCCGGATCGTCGAACAGGCCATCGCCGAGGCGCACGCGACCTCCCCGAAGGACATGGGAGCCGTGATGAAGATCGTGATGCCGAGGGTCCGGGGCGCGGCCGACGGGAAGATGGTCAACCAGTGCGTCCGGGAGCTGCTCCAGGGTTCGTAGCACGGGGAAGGAGCCGACGATGCAGAAAGCGCGCGCGCGTCACATCCTGGTCAAGACGAAGGAGGCCTGCGAGGATCTGAAAGCCCGCATCGCCGGCGGCGCCGATTTCGCCGAGATGGCGAAAGAGCATTCGCAATGTCCTTCCGGCCGGCAGGGGGGCGACCTCGGAGAGTTCGGCCACGGCCAGATGGTCAAGGAGTTCGACGACGTCGTGTTCACCGCCGACCTCGGGTGCACCCACGGCCCCGTGAAGACACGGTTCGGCTTCCACCTCATCGAGATCACGAGTCGCACGGATTAGCGGATCCGAGAGGCGGGGTTCCCGCCGACGCCCCGCTCGTTCCCGATCAGCCGAGGAACTTGTAGCCGACGCGGTGGACCGTCACCAGGAAACGCGGGTCGTGCGGGGACTGTTCGATCTTCTTGCGCAGCTTGGCGATGTGCATGTCGACGGTGCGGGTGAAGGGCATGTTCTCGTAGCCCCACACGCCGTCGAGGAGCTGCTCGCGCGTCACGACCTCGCCGCGCCGCTCGATGAAGAACCGCAGGAGCTGGAACTCGCGCGCCGAAAGGCGGATGGGCTTCCCGGCGTTCCGCGCCTCGTGAGTCTTGAAGTTGATCGCGATGTCGCCGAACTCGTAGGTGTCGACGCGCTCCCGGGGCCCGGAGGACCTTCTCAGCACGGCCTCGACTCTCGCCATCAGTTCCATGAAGCTGAACGGCTTGGTGACGTAGTCGTCGGCGCCCAGCTTCAGCCCCAGGACCTTGTCGACCTCCTGTCCTCGGGCGGTCAGCATGATGATCGGGACCGTGCTGCCCTCGCCTCGCAGGCGCTTGCAGATATCGAGGCCCGTGACCTTCGGCAGCATGACGTCGAGAATGATGAGATCGGGCGACTCGCTCGTGGACAGCTCCATCCCGGCGGCACCGTCCCGGGCCAGGGAGACCTCGTAGCCCTCGTACTCGAAACCGTCCCGCAGGGCGACGGCCATCGCTTCGTCGTCCTCGACGATCAGAACCTTGCGTTGCACCTTGGCATCCTGCGTAACCGTCGATCGCGGTTCGGTATTCATGGTCGTTTCAGTCTACCCTGCGGCGTGCGGCAAAGGCCAGCCTAGCCAAGCCTAGCCCGCCTCCCGTCGCTCGGCCTCGCGCGCCGGCACGCGGGCGATTTCGGCCTCGTCGTCCGGCGTGGCCCGCTCCACCGCCAGCGGCAGGAACAGCGTGAAGGTGCTGCCCTTGCCGGGCTCGCTCTTGACCTTGACTTTGCCGCCATGCGCGCTGGCGACGTGGCTGACGATCGAGAGTCCGAGACCGCTTCCCTTGACGTCGTGGACCAGGCCCGTGCTCACGCGGTGAAAGCGGTCGAAGATCTTCTTCTGCTCGTCGGCGGAGATCCCGATTCCGAAATCCCGGACCGCCACGGTCACGAACCCGTCCCGGGTGCCGAGACTCACGCTGATGCGCCGGGAATCTCCGGAGTACTTGACGGCATTGTCGACGAGGTTGTTGATCGCCTGGCGCACGGCGTCCCGGTCCACCTGAGCGAGCGGCAGCGGATGCGCGGGCTCCTCGAAGTCGATCTCGAAGCCGGTGTGCCTCAATCGAACCTCGAACGTCTTGAGGGTATCCGCCACGATCGCCTCGACGTCCGCCGGTTCGAAGAGGTAGGTCTTCGCCCCGGATTCGATCTTGGAGAAGTCCAGGATGTTGTTGATGAGCTGGGTCAGGCGCCGGCTCTCCGTCTCGATGTACTCCCCGTATTCGCTGACCCTCGACTCCTTGACGCGACCCAGGCGCAGGAACTCGCCGAACACCCGGATCGAGGCGAGCGGCGTTCGGAGCTCGTGCGAGACGTTCGAGACGAACGTGTTCTTCATCTGGGACAGCTTCAGCTCGCGGCTCGTCGCCCGAAACGCGAGAACCAACCCCCCGATCAGCACCAGGGCCAGCAGGACGGCGAGGGTCATGTTGACCCCGAAGCTGACCTTGGCCCACTGCTCGGGAGTCAGACCGCGGCTCTGCACCCCGACGGTCCAATCGGTGAAGATGAACGGAATCGACCGCTCGGCGTCGTCCTCGCGGAATCCGTTCTCCAGCGGGCTCGACGAGAAGATCAAGCCTCCCGTTTGATCCCGCACGGTCACGATCACCTCCTGCTCGCTTCCCGGGAAGTCGTTGAACGCTTCCGTGACCTGGTCGGGCAGGACCAGCTTGGCGAAGTGTTCCGGATCCACCACGATGCCGGCGATCGCGACCAGGGTGCCGTGCTCGTCGGTGATCGGGTTCACGATGATACGGCTGCTCGGGTCCTGCTCGTGGACGGTGAGACTCGTGCTCTCGATCATGGAGCGCTCGAATCGCAGCACCATGAGCGGCGTCGTGGCCGCGCCGATGGCGCGCAGATCCGGGGACCTGGTCTTGGGGACCATCGTCCTCAGGTTCCGATCGTAGAACAGGAGCTGGGCTCTGTTGTCCCTCACGAAGTGCAGGACGAAGACCTCGCGCGCGCCCTTGATCGGCTTCTTGTTGAAGTGCTTGGCGACCTCCTCGGGATCGAACTCCTCGAACAGGGACGCCGGAAGATTCAGCGACCGCTCGCCGATCGCGCGATAGTGGTACCTGATGCGGCTGGCGACCGACTCGAGGTAGTGGCCGAGATAGGCGGTGTGCGCGATGGCCGAGGTCTTCTGGAGCTTGGCCAGCCACAGGTACTGCAATCCGAGGAGCAGCAGGAGGGGGATGACCGCGGCCGTGAAGCCCAGCCACAGCGGATGTTTCTTGAGGAACGATCGCACGCGGGACATCCTGTCGCGTCCCCCCGCTCGCTTCGCCCGGCCGGTGCCGACCCGTGAATATACTGCACCGCGACGCGCAGGAACGCACTCGCCGGACGGATGTTTACCAGCGGTTTACATGTAAGACACGATTTTACAGCCCCGTGAGGACATTTACACACGGCTCGCGTAACTTGAGAGCGACTTCGACAGTTCCGATCTTCAATCCGGAATCGGGAGGAATCGTGATGAAGAGCAAAACGCTGATGGCGGTCCTGGTTGCCGCCGCGATGGTCGCCCCGGCTGCCGCCGGTGACTACAAGTGCACCGAGGGCACCCAGGAGTGTCTGAACGCCATGGCGGAGAAGCTGAAGAACAAGGGCTGGGTCGGCATCGAGCTCGATCAGGACGAGGAGACCGGCGCCCTGACGGTCAGGCTCGTGGTCGAGGAGAGCCCCGCCCAGTCCGCCGGCTTCAAGCCGGGCGACAAGCTGGTCGCGATGAACGACCTGAGGTTCGGCGAGGCCAGCGAGGAAGCCCTGCACCAGGCGTGGGACAAGATGACCCCCGGCACGGAGGTCGTCTACACCGTCGCCCGCAACGGCAAGGAAACGAAGCTCGACGTGACGCTCGCGAAGCTCCCCGAGGACGTCATGGCGAAGTGGGTCGGCCAGCACATGCTGGAGCACTCCACCGTCGCCACCGCTCAGAAGTGACCCTTCTGCACCAGGTCGGGGGCCGGCTCGCCCGAGCCGGTCCCCGACCGTCAAGTGATCCCCACATCGCAATCCGACTCCCCGCCCGCGGTCATTCGCTCGCGCGGCGCTCGACCGCCTGCCACGCCCGAGCGTAGACGTCGGAGCGGATCGCCAGGTACCCCGGATACTCCGCTCTCGCCCGCCGCACCGCCGCGCGATCGACCGTCACGAAGGTCAACGGGTCCGTGGTCTCTACCAGCACCTGTCCGTCCGGCGCTATCGCCAGCGACGGCCCGCCGATGTCCACACCGCGCTCCGGACCGGGGCGATTCGTCGACAGCACGTAGGCGCACGACGTCACGGCGTTGGCGCGCAGGACGAGCCTCCAACGCTCGTAGGTCCGCGAGGGCGTGCAGCGCGGAGCGAGGATCGCCTCCGCGCCCAAGGCACCGAGGACGTGCGAGCCCTCGGGTCGATTGACGTCGGAGCACAACTGCACGCCGATCGGGGCGGCGAATGCGTCGATCACCTCGGGCGGGTCGTCGCCGGGCTCGTAATGACTCGTCTCGCGAAAGCCTTCCTCGTCGGGGAGATGGACCTTGCGGTAAGAAGCGGCGACGCCTCCGGCGGCATCGAGAACCAGCGCCGTGCTGAATCGCCTCCCCGTCCCGGGCTCGACGACCACGGCACCCCCCAGGATTCCGATGCCTTCCTCACGGGCCAGCGTCGCGAGCAGGCGGTGGCGCGGACCGTTCGGAGGCTCGGCGTCGGCGGCAGCGGCGTGGCGCGTCGCCGGAAACCACGGATCGAGCGCCAACTCGGGAAGCACCACCAGCTCGGCGCCCGCGCCTCGGGCCTCGCGCACCGCCCTGCGCAGGCGCTCCGCGCCGCCCGCTCCAGGGAAAACCTCGGTGACGAGCGCGACCTTCATTCCAGGGCGATTGTAATCGACCGCCCGTTGCCCGGGGAGACCCGGAACCTATATTGAACGGGTGTCGACGATCGGCCGCTACGAGATCCAGAGAGAAGTGGGTCGCGGGGCGATGGGCGTGGTCTACCTCGCCACCGATCCGCGCCTGCGGCGAAGCGTGGCCGTCAAGACCTTCGCGCTGCCCGACGGTCTGACCGACGATCAGAAGCACGAGTTCCGCGAGCGCTTCATGCGCGAGGCCCAGGCCGCCGGCGGACTGTGCCATCCCGGGATCGTGACCATCTACGACGCCGACGAGGACCCCGGTCGCGGCACGCCGTTCATCGCCATGGAGTACGTTCCGGGCAAGAGCCTCGACGAGGTGCTGTCGGACAAGGGGTGCCTCGATCCCGAGCGCGTCTTCGCCATGGCGGAGGTCCTGGCCGACGCGCTGCAACTCGCCCACGCCGCGGGGATCGTGCATCGCGACCTCAAGCCCGCGAACATCCTCGTGGGCGAGACGGACGGCGCGGTCAAGATCGCGGACTTCGGAGTGGCGCGCCTGCCGGCGTCGAGTCTCACGCGCTCCGGAACGACCGTCGGCTCGCCGGCCTACATGTCTCCCGAGCAGATTCGCGGACGCCCGGTCGATGGGCGGAGCGACCTGTTCTCCCTGGCGACCGTGCTGTACGAGTGCCTGTGCGGGGTGTCTCCGTTCTCCGGAGAGGACCTGCCGCAGCTCGCGTACTCGATCGTGCACGACACACCGATCCCGATCTCGAAGCGCGTGAACGGGTTGTCGGCGGCAGTCGACGCGTTCTTCGATCGCGCGCTCGCCAAGGACCCCGAGGGGCGGTTCGAGGACGGCGCCGAGTTCCGCCGCGCGCTCGATCGAGCCCGTCGAGCTTCGGACCCCGGTCAGGCGACGAGGGTCGACACCGCGAAGGTCCCGTCCGCCGCGAACACGGCGCGCGCGTTCCCCGGCGCGAGACGCGAGGACTCGAGCCTTCCGAGCGACACGCCGGCTCCGCTCCGCGTCGGCGCCCGGGCCCGGGCGGTCGCGGTCCTGACGGTCGTGGCGCTGATCGCGTGGTGGTACTGGAACGCGGGCGGAGGGGCCTACCTTCAGATCCGCGGGGAGAGCAGCGTGTCGAGCGGCAGCCTGACGGTCACGGTGGACGGCAAGCGCGCCTACTCGCGCGACCTCGAGGCTCGCGGCAACAAGGCCATGGGCCTGATGAAGAGAGTCGTCGGCAAAGGAGAGGAGAGTTTCGACGCGTGGATCGAGGTCACGCCGGGACGGCACGAGGTCGTGGCGTACGTCGTGACCGACGACAAGCCGACCGGCTACCAGGACAGCGTCACCGTGGAGGTCGAGCGCGGCGAGACGCTCAAGCTGCGGCTGTCCGCGGGACGCTCGTTCGGCACGCCGGTCGCCCTACGGGTCCATTGAGAGGAATGCGCGGAGGATCGACATGAGCGACAACGGGAACGCCACGAGCAAGACCGTGTTGGACTACAAACTGGCGCGGCCGCGGTTGAAGGAGGGCCTCGTTCCTCCCGACACCGGAATCTACCTGCGCATCGAGGAGGGTGAGGGGACGGGGAAGATCGTCACGCTGTCCTCGGGCGGCGTCTACGTGATCGGCCGCGAGGGCGCCGATATCGCGCTCGAGGACCCCAAGGTGTCGCGCAAGCACGCGGAGATCGGATTGTACGGCCCCGGCGCCTACGTCCTCCGCGACCTGGCGAGCACCAACGGGACGTTCCTGAACGGTAGGCGGGTCTCCGAGAAGCGGCAGCTGAGCCACTGGGACCTGATTCGCGTCGGTGGGACCGTTCTTCGGATCGCGATCGTCGAGGATTCGCTTCCGGTGTCGCGCTAGTTTCTCCGAGGCGGGACGCCGGAGCCCACCGCGGAGAATGCGGAGAATAAGGTCCGATGAGCGAAAAGGCGCTCCCCATCCGCGATGACGCCACCCAGGCGTTCCGCGTGCCGCTCGCCGAGGAGCTGAACTCGACTCTCGAAATCGTCGTTTTGAAGGTCGTCGCCTGAACGAGATGATCGAGACCGCCGAAACACCTCTTCCCATATCCGGGTAATCACTTCGGGGACTATCCCGGTTCCGTTCTTGACACATCCGGCGGCCCAACGTATAGGTGTGGTACAAACCTGTTTCAGTTTCGGAGACTGGCGGCACGGCTGAGGCCGCCGTCACCGGAAGGGGGGATCATGACGCGGCGCGTACTCTTCGTCGGACTGGCTCTGGCAATCGTGGTCGGTTTCGGCCTCGCGCCGGCGGAAGCCAAGGGAAGATGCCGCGCGGTCTTGCAGGGTACGGTCTGCTGCCTGCGTGCCGGCACCGACGGGATCGGGCCTGACTTCGCGCTCCCCGACCGCCACTGCCGGACCGAGGGCAAACTCTGTAACCGGGACGGCAGCGAATGCTCGACTCTCTACGCGCAGGTCGAATGCGTGCAGGTTCCTTGCGATGGAGGCACGGATGGTGGCGGCCCGAGCCAGGTGCAGGTCGGCTTGGGCTGCTTCTGTGGTGGCGGGAGTATCGGCACCGGCACGGCTCGCGAAGATCCGGTCTCTGCCGAAGACTTCCTGCGGATGCTCGAGGCGCTCGACGCCGAGGACACCGACGCGGCGACGTGCGAGGCGCCGCCGTCGCTGATGCCGGCCATCGCCCAATAGGCGGAACGGCCGGCAGCTCCGGCGCGGGTCGAGTGCGAACCGTCGCGCGGCGCCGATCGCTCACGACTTGGCGCGGAAGTAGCCGAGCACCATGGCCGAGAAGGCGCGCAACCCGAGCGGTCGCGCTCCGGCAGCGCGGTTTCTGGCTCCGATCTCGAAGGCGATCCGCCATTGCCGGAAGATCTTCCGGTAGGCCGGGAGAAGACCGTTCTTGGGATCGTAGATATCCGTGGACTCCGACGTCACGCCGTTGAGCTCGATGATCTTGAATCCCGGCCCCGGGTCCGCGGGATCGGGACCGAAGCCTCGTAGGTCGTACCTTCCGAAGTAGAAGCCCTCGTAACCGCGACTGATCTCGTCGATGGAGCGCTCCAGATCGGGGGTCGAGAGGGCCGCTCCGTCGAGGAAGATCGCTCCGCGGCAATGCGTGCCCAGCTCCACGAGCTGCACCTGCTCGCCGTCCCCCGGGACCTCGTCCAGGCGCTCGGCCTGCGCCTCGAGATAGGTCCGCGCCATGCACACCGCGCGATCGTCGTCCAGGATCAGTCGCGCGAGCGTGCGACGACCGTCACCGACCACCACCGGCATGCGCTTGTCGGTGATCGAGAAGATCCGACCGCGATCCTCGTCCGGAAAGCGAACGTAGAACACGCCCAGCTCGCGCCCCGGGACCCATTCCT
>Ga0302046_10000116_pt1 | contig 83867 bp, 69 predicted proteins | sample RVTome_11_FD_200261 | JGI IMG/M metagenome (GOLD analysis project Ga0302046, IMG submission 200261) | Soil microbial communities from uranium-contaminated site in the Upper Colorado River Basin, Wyoming, United States - RVT147D111 (version 2) ... | reverse complement strand
TTCCGGCTACTTCGGCCGCTGTCGAGACCGCTCGAACACGGTCCGCCCACTCCCTGGGGGTTGAAACATGGGCCTCCATATCAGCGCGAAAGGCGCAGCACGACCGCCGCAGCGCCGGGGTGCACGCCGGCGAGGCGCGCCTCGCCCTCCGCGGCGGGGGCGATGAGCCGGCCCAGCACGAGCTCCGTGGCGGTCCGCCGGGCGACGTCCTCGGACAGATGGTGCGTGCGGCGGGCGACGAGCGCGACCGCGCCGTCCCCCGCGAGCGCCAGCTCGAAGCGCCCCGCGGCGTCGCAGCGGACGGGCTCGGGCGGGCGCTCGGGACCGCGCTCGATCCAGACGCAGGCGTCGGCCGCCGGCGCGCCCGCCGCGTCGAGGACGAGGCCGGCGATGCGGCGGTCGAGCGGGCGCAGGACGATCTCGAGCGGAACCCCCTCGGGCTCGACCCCCGAGAGCCACGCGCTCTCCAGCGCGAAGCCGTTCTCCCCCGGCTCCTCGCGGCTCGCGCTCAGGCGGTGCGCGCCCGGCGCGAGCCCGTCGAGAAGGAACCAGCCGCGCGCGTCGGTCGTCGCGTTCGAGCCCAGCGGCTGCGAGCGGTCGCCGTCCTCGCGCGTCGCGTACACCATTACGTCGGGCACCGCTCGTCCCGCGCCGTCGAAGACCGCGCCGCGGATCGCGAGGCCGCTCGCGACCTGGAGCACGAGCTCCGTGCGGCGCTCGCCGGGAGCGAGCGCGAGCTCGTACCCGTCCAAGAGCTCGCGCCCGTCCCACCACGCGCGCAGGGTGTAGCGACCGGGCGCGACGTCTCCGAGGGCGAAGCGGCCCTCGGCGTCCGAATAAAACGGGCGGTAGGCGAGGAAGGAGCCGCCGTGCGGCCCGTCGTCCGCAGCCAGCAGCGAGAGCCCCGCGCGGACGCCCGCGCCGCCCGCGTCGACCACGCGGCCCGCGAGCAGCGCCGGCTCCGCGAGGCGCAGCTCGCCCAGCTCGAGGGTCGCTTCGCAGGCCGCGAGGTCGGGCACGGCGAAGACCTCGGAGCCCCGGCCCGCGGCGCGCACGAGCAGCTCGTAGCCGAGCTCGCGGGAGAGGCCCTCAAGGCGGAACGAGCCGTCCGCGGCGCTCTGGGTCGCCACGTGGTCGGGCTCGATGCCGGGGTCGTGGCGCACGGCCCAGGCCAGGACGTGCGCCGCGCCGACGGGCGCGCCCGCGGCGTCGATGACGCGTCCGACCGCCGCGACGCCCGGCTCGAGCTCGAAGTCCATCTCGGTCGTGCGCTCGGGGTCCGCCGTGCGCTGCGCGCTCGCGTAGCTGCGCGCCGTGGCGAGGAGCAGCGCCGGTCGCTCGGGCTCGACGCCCTCGAGCAGGTAGCGACCGCCCGCGTCCGCGCGCGCTCTCTTCGAGCTGCCGGGGTTGGTCCGGACCGACGCACCGGGAATCGGCGCGCCGGTCCGCGCGTCGATCACGCGCCCGGCGATCGAGAGGCCGCGCGCGACGAGGAGGCGCGCCTCCAGCTCGCCTCCGGGCTCGACCTCGAACCTCTTGTAGCGCCCGATCGCCGCGCGCTCGGGCAGGGCCAGGAGCCCGATCTCGCCGGGCACCAGCTCGTCGAACGTGAACGCACCCTGCTCGTCGACGAAGAGCTCGGCCACCCAGTCGCCGTGGAAGACGCGCACGCGCCCGCCGCCCACCGGTTGGCCGCCCTGGTCGCTCACCACCTCGCCGCGCAGCCGCGCGCCGCGCTCGAGCACGACGCAGAGCTCCTGGCCCGGCGTGCAGTCGCCGACGAGCGCGGGCGCGAAGCCCTCGGCGCGCACCTCGAGCTCGACCGGGCGGCCCGGCGCGAGCTCGAGCGCGAAGCGCCCGTCCACATCGGTCTCGCCGCTGCCCGCGGGCTCGCGCTCGGGCTCGGCCCAGAAGAGCACGGAGAAGCTCGCGGCCGGATCGAAGAGGGCGTCGAGCCGCGCGCCGGGCACCGCCCGGCCGAGGCGGTCGACGACGACGCCGCGCAAGAGGCGCAACTCGTCCGCGAGCGCCAGCGCCCGCGGCTCGCGCTCCGCCTCCGGCGCGCTCGCGATCGCCGTGCGCGCCTCGCCCGCCGGCGCGGCCGCCGCCGCGGGCTCGAGCGCCGCGCCGGCCTCGAGGCTCGCCGCCGCGATCGCCTCCTGGGGACCTCGCGCACGCGGTCCCAGCGCGCGCACCGCGAAGGGGACCGCCGTCAGGCACGCGAGCACGAGCGCCGCGAGCGCGGCCATCTGGGTCTTGCTTCCCACGATCACTCCTCCGGTCAACAGGCCACCGCGCGCCGGCCCGCGTGCCGCGGCGAGGGCGACCAGCCAGGCGGGCCGCGCGTCCTCGCCCTCGCCCGCCGCCCGGCGCAGGCGTTCCAGCGCGCGCATGAGGCGCGTCTTCACCGTCGCGACCGGCACGCCCTGGCGCGCGGCGATCGCCGCCGCCGAGAGCTGCTCGAGGTAGCGCAGCAGCACCGTCCCGCGGTACGGCTCCTCGAGCGCCAGCACCAGCTCGACCGCGCGCCGCAGGCTGTCGGCGCGCGTCGCGAGCTCGCTCGTCGCCTCGAGCGCCTCGGCGCGGGCCGCGGCCCGCTCGCGCGCCGCGCGGCGCGTCCGGCCGCGGTAGAGGAGCCGCACGCGGTTGCGCAGCACGGCCACCAGCCAGCGCCGCGAGGGCGCCGGGCCGCCGCGCTCGAGCGCCGCGACCAGCGTCTCCTGCGCGACGTCCTCGGCCGCGCCGGCGTCCCTGATGAGAACGCGCGCCAGCCGGTGCACCCAGGCGGCGTCGGCCAGGAGGGCGGGTAGGGGAGGGGCTTCCATGGTTCCGCCGCACGGGTTTCCGCGCGGCGCCGGATGGATTCAGGTTCTTCCGCGATTCCGCGCCGGGCGCCGGGGCGGCTCCCGCCGCCGGGCCTGGAGCGACCGCGACCTCGTAGCGGGATTACGGGCAGAACACCAGCGCCAGCCCGTCCGTCAGGTTGAACCCCGCGCCGCCGGCCGCGAGGTCGCGGAACAGGAGCTGGAAGTTCCACTCGCTGCCCGGCGCGATCGTGCCCGCGGCCGACGGCGGACTGGTCAGGTCGACCGGCAGCAGCGCGGACCCGTCGCGCCCGACGCCGTACGGCTCGCGCAGGCGGAAGACGCGCCCCGCGCCGACGCAGCGGAACCCGTCGCCGAAGGGCACCTCGAGCGCGCCTTCGCCGTAGAACAAGACGCCGAAGGTGCCGGGCGGCAGGTCGCGCGCGCGCAGGGCGAACTCGTTCTCGCTGACGCTCGTCGACCCCGCCAGGCCCAGCGTCCCGGGCAGGCCGGTCGAGCTCGGCGTGGCGGTGCAGTAGTTCCGCGCTGCGCCCACCTCTGCGTAGCGCGGCGTCAGGTAGACGCGCGCCGGGTCGGGCACGGCGCCCGCGACCGCCGTTCCGCGGCACGGCCGGGGGTCGGAGTAGGAGAGCCCCCCGTTCACGCTGAGCCCGCCTGCGCCCGAGCCGCCGAACGGCGACTCGCGCAGCGTCTCGACGCGCGCGACGAGGCGGTAGTGGCGCTCGCGCTCGAGCAGCACCTCGAACGGCAGCACCGTGCGCCAGTTGCGCGCGTCGGTGCGCGTGGCGAGCGCCGCGACGACCCGCGGCGCTCCCGGCACCGTGACGTCCCACAGGACGACGTTGGCGCCGCCTTCGAAGCAGCGCTCGCGCATGTCGAGCCGCCCGTCGAGCACCACGTCCACGAGCCGCACCTGGTGCGTGGCGCCCAGCGTGTCGAAGTCGAGGCCGACCCAGTGGTCGGAGCCCGGCGCGGGCGTGGGGCTCGGGATGCCCGTCGAAGCATCGGCGGAGACGAGCTCGGCCGCCGTCACGAGGCGCGGCGACTCGCCCGCGCACGGCTCGTGCAGCGTGCCGTCGATCACGACCCTGCCGCTGCGGAAGACCGTGATCTCGCGCTCCTCGAGGTCGGCGAGGTCGACGTCCGCCAGGGCCGCGTTGACGCGCCCGTCGACGCGCCAGCCGCCCTGCGAAGGCAGGCTCGGGAAGTCGACGACGATCGCGAAGCGCAGGTCGCCCGGGTCCTCCGGCAGGGGATCCGGCGGCAGCCCGAAGTGCAGGGCGTACTCGCTCTGGTTGAGGTATCCGACGCCGACGGACGTGAACTGCCGCCGCACGAGGGTCTCGGCGTGGTTCAGGAGCCGCAGCTCGACGGACGCCGCGAGCTCGTTCTCGATGCCATTCGGGACGCCCTCGGCGTCGCGCACCGGGCGCACGCGCACGTAGCGCCGCTCGGCCGCGGGCGTCGTCGCGTCGTAGGTCGTGTTCGCGTAGAACCAGCCGATCGTGCCCATGTTGCAGAGGGCCGAGTCGAGGTCGCCGTCGCGGTCCCAGTCGCCCCACGAGGGGTTCGCCGAGGTCGTGTGGGCGGGGTCGATCGAGGTCGTGGCGACCGTGAACGAGCGCGCGCCGGTCTCGATCCGCTGGTTGCGCCGGAATACGTCGCGCGTCGTGAAGTCCTGGTCCCCGTCGCCGTCCCAGTCCGCGATCGAGAGCCCCAGGCCCAGGCCGATGCCGGGCGATTCGACGACGCCCGTGGCGTCGAAGAACGTGCCGTCGCCGCGGTTCTCCCAGATGCGCACGCCGGCAGCCGGGCTGGTGTAGGCGACCAGGAGGTCGTAGTCGCCGTCCATGTCGTAGTCGGCGAGCGCAGCGCCCTCGTCGAGGGTCGCGTGCAGGCCGATGCCCGAGCCGGTCTCGCTCATCCAGTCCATGTCCGGCACGCCGACGGTCGAGTTGTTCTGGTACAGCGTGCCGTTGCTGTAGAGGTCGGGGTCCCCGTCGCGGTCGACGTCGGCGAACTGCGCGCCCTCCGGCCGCGCGCTGTCCGGCGGCGGGTTCTCGAAGCCGCCCGCGGCGGTGTACTCCTCGAAGCGGTACGCGCCGCCGGGCCCCGTGGGGCCGAGGTTGCGGTAGAAGGCGTTGCCGCGGCCCGACGAGGCCCAGGGCGGGTAGATCGGGATGAAGATGTCCATGTCGCCGTCGCCGTCGACGTCGGCGAGGCAGTTCGTCTCGCTGTCCGCCTTCGCCGTCACCGTGCCGCAGATCTGGACGTCGACGATGCTCGGGTCCGGCGCGACGTCGACGAAGTTCGGCCCGCCGCCCAGGTTCTTCAGCAGGTGGAAGCAGCCGCGCGAGCGCGGCTCGGTCGCGATGTCCGGGAGGCCGTCGTTGTCGTAGTCGCCGAAGGCCGAGCCGTAGCGCCCGCCCACGGGGAACATGACCGAGTGCAGGTCCGCGACGAGGTCCCAGCTCGTTCCCTCGCGGTTGCGCCACAGCGCTCCCGACTGCATCACGAAGAGGTCGATCCAGCCGTCCGCGTCGTAGTCGCCGAAGGACATGCCGGTGCCGACGGTGAGGTCGAGGCCCGTCGGGTAGTCGGGGTTCGTCCACAGGACGAGCGGCACCTCGACGCCGCCGCCGGCCGCCGCGCTCGAGTCTTCCTCGAGCAGCGCGTACGCCCACCCGAGGCCGCCCGAGGCGCCCGGCCGCAGGTCGTCGAGCATCCAGCCCGCGCGCGCGAGGGCGCGCGGGGCGCGCGCGTCCCCCGGCAGCTCCATCGGGAAGGTCCAGCCTTCGCCCGCCGGATCCGCGGGCAGGAACTCGCGCGTGTACCAGATCTCGCGCAGCACGCCTCGGCCGCGGTTCGTCAGCGTCGCGGCGACGATCAGGTACGGCCCCGCGGGATCGAACCAGAAGTCGTGGCGCACCTCGAGGTCGCCCGCGCGCGCGGTCGCCGTCGCGCGCTCGCCGCCGCCCTCGAAGCCGGTCGGCCGGACGGCCGCCCGCCCGCGCCAGTCGGGTGCCGTGCCCCGACCGCACGCCTCGACGCGGCCGTCCGCGCCGAGGAAGCTCACGCCGTACCATTCGCGGAAACCGGCGCGCAGCTCGGCGCGCTCGCCCAGCGTGCGGATGCCGCGCTCGGGGACGCGCGTCAGCACGCCGAGCTCGTTGACGTGCACGGCGAGCTCGCCGTGCGCGAGCTCGGCTCCGCGCTCGTTCGCAAACGCGAGGGAGGAGACGATCCACACGCCCAAGGGGGCGAAGGCAGGGTTTCGCATGGCGATTCTCGGTCGGAGCTCGGCGAGCGGGGAGGGTCCAATCTCGCCGCAGTCACGCCAAAGCGCAACGGAGCACCGCGCGTGCCCGTTCCTCCCGGTTAGGCTGCACGCCCGTGCCCGAGCTGCCCGAAGTCGAGACGACCGTGCGCCTCCTGCGCCCCCGGCTCGAGGGGCGCCGCGTCGTCGATGCCGCGGTGCACTGGCCGCGGACGCTCGGCGGCCAGGACGAGGCGCAGTTCCGCGCCGCCGTGTGCGGCGCGCGCGTCGCGCGCCTGTGGCGCCGCGCCAAGTTCATCGCCCTCGACCTCGAGCGGCGCCGCAGCCCCGCGGGCACGCTGCTCTGCCACCTGCGCATGTCCGGGCGCCTGGTCGTCGAGGCTGCCGGCGCCGAGCTCGACCCGCACGTGCGCGTCGTCTTGCGCCTCGACCGCGGCGCGCTGCACTTCAACGACGCGCGCAAGTTCGGGCGCTTCTTCCACTGCGCCGATCCGGCGGCGTTCCTCGCGGCGCTCGGCCCCGAGCCGCTCGGCGCGGCGTTCACCGCCGACTGGCTCGCGCGCGCGCTGCGCGCTCGGCGGCGGCTGCTGAAGCCGCTGCTGCTCGACCAATCCTTCGTCGCGGGCCTGGGCAACATCTACGTCGACGAGGCGCTGCACCGCGCCGGCCTGCACCCGCTGCGGCGCTCGGACCGCGTGCCGAGGGGCGCCGCGCGCCGCCTGCACGCCGCGATCCGCGCCACGCTCGAGGCGGCGATCGAGCGCGAAGGCTCGAGCTTCGACGTCTTCTACCGCACGCCCGAGGGCAACCCCGGACGCTTCCAGGACCAGTGGCTCGCCTACGGGCGCGAGGGCGAGCCATGCCGCAGGTGCGGGCGCGCGATTCGCAGGATCGTCGTCGGGCAGCGCGGGACGCACCTGTGCACGCGTTGCCAGCCCGCGCCGCGTCGGGGCGGCAACGCTCAGCGTCGCGTGGCGAGCTGGTAGCGCCGCATGGGATCGTGCTTGCCGGACCCGAGGACCACGACGGCTCTCGCATCGACGAGCCGTTTCATGCGGTTTCGAACCGTGCGCGCCGTTCGTCCGATCGCCTCGGCGATCTCCGCGGTCGACAGGCTGCCCCGATCGCGCAGGAGCTCCAGGATCTCGCTGTCTCGTGCTTGCGGCCTCTCCGCTGGAACCTCCTCGAACGGGAACACCACCCGGAAGTGGACGCCGACTTCTTCGAAACGTGGCTCGGCGGTCCCCGCCCTGCGGCAGGCCGCGATCATCCGCGGGACACCAGTGCCCCACTGTTCGATGAGGCCGAGCTCATGGAACACTCGCCCGAGCACCCGGTTGCGCAGCTTGGAGTGCCCGGACAGGATGTCCTCGATGGTCATGCCGAAGGGCAGTAGGCCTGGACTCTCCACCTCGACACGATTCGCGTAGACGGCGACGCCGATCTGGCTCCCACGTTGGGAGTAGTCCGCGTGAACGACCGCGTTCACGATGGCTTCCCGAAGGGCACTTTCGGGAACGCGTCCCACGCTTCGACGGCGAGAACCTCGGATCTCGAACCGCCGCCGCGTGTACTGCACGGCGAGCTCGAGAGCGCGGTCGATCGCAGGTACCGGCGTGGCGTCGATGGTCTGCATGTCCAGGATGTCGATCCGTCCGGTTCCCTCGAAGCGGGCAATCTGGATGACCGCATCGGGAAACAGCTCGAGACGATCACGGCCAAAGAGCAGTACACCGCCGATGGTCGGGACATCGCGGCCTGCGATTCGCTTGGTGACACCCAGGGAGCGAAGGTCGCCCTTTCGCAATCTCCGGACCGCAGCGAACTGCTCGGAAGCCAGTCGGAAGTCGATCGCTTCCGAGTCGAGATCGGCGAGAGGCTGCTCGTCGTAGGACACGCCGGTGTTGGCTCGGCGTAGCTCGTCGACCATCTCCGGGCCTGCACGCCGGTTGGTCGAGCCGACCCTCACGTAGCTGCCCTCCTCGACCCCGTGCTTGGCAATATGGTAGGGCCGTCCGGGGCCGGGATGGACCTGGACCACGAGCAGGCTCTGCTTGCGGAAGGCGACGACCTCGATCTCCACGACGACCTGCGGCCGAATGCCGTCATGGATCAGATTGGCGAGCCGTTCCTCTTCCCGGAGGGGATCGGCCAGCCCCCGCACAGCGTGGTCCTCGTCGTCGACGCCGATCACGATCGTCCCGCCCGCCGTGTTCGCGAAGGCCGAGACGGTCCGCAGCACGCCGGGTGTCGAAGAGAGATCGCGCTTGAACTCGAGGGTCTTGCCCTCCGGTTTCGTGAGCAACCGCGCGATTTCCATAGGTCGGAAATCTACTAGGAAGGGGACGGAAGTGCCAGGCTTTCCGAGCTCCGACTCCGGGGAACAAGCCGGGGCCGCCCCCGCGCCGCGCGGCGGCGGGATCGGGAATACCCGAAACACTCGGGCCGGGCGGGGCAAACTCGTCGGTGCATGAGCGCCCCGCGCGACCTCGAGCTCCTGCTCGCGCACTCCGACTGGCTGGCGCGCCTCGCGCGGCGGCTCGTCGCGGACGCGGCGGCGGCGGACGACCTCGTGCAGGACACGTGGGTCGCCGCGCTCTGCCGGCCGCCCGACGCCGAGCGTCCCGCGCGGCCGTGGCTCTCGTCGGTGATCCGCCGGCTGGCGGCGCTGCGCGCACGCCGGCAGGGCGTGTGTTCCGGCCATCGCCCCGATCCCGGCGACCCGGCGCCCCCGGCCGACGAGGCGCTCGCGCGCGTCGAACAGGAGCGGGCGCTCGCCGGTCACGTGCTCGCGCTGGAGGAGCCGTATCGCAGCGCCGTGCTGCTGCGCTACTACCGCGGGATGAGCGCGGCGCAGATCGCGCGCGAGCTCGGCGTCCCCGCGGCGACGGTGCGCACGCACCTCAAGCGCGGGCTCGAGCGCCTGCGCGCGCGCCTCGAGCGGACGACCGACGGGGGCGCCCGCGCGTGGACCGCGGCGCTGGCGCCGCTCTGTCGGCACGAGATGCCCGTTGCCGGCTCGCTCCTCGTCGGAGGTGGACTGATGCTGAAGCTGCCTGTGCTCGCCGGCCTCGTGGCGGTCGTGCTCGTCGCGTCGTGGCGCCTGGGCCGGGATCCGGCGCAGCTCGAGTCGATCGAACCGGAGAGCGTTGCGGTCGTCGAGGCCGCTCACGAGGGGCTCGCGCCCACAGAGCCTGCGGCGGGGGGATCGCTGCGCGACGCGCCCCGGCGGCCCGGCATCGGTGCCGGCACGGCCTCGCTCTCGTCCGCGCGGACCCTGACCGTCCGCGTCCACTTCGCCCCCGACAGGGTGCCCGCCGCCGGCGTGCTCGTGTGCACAAGGCCGCAGAGCGCTGGACCGCTGGCGAGCTCGCCGTGGCGGCCGACCGGGGTCGACGGCATCGTCCGCTTCGACGACCCGCCGCCCGGAAGACTCTGGGTGATGGCCGACCGCGGCGCGTGGGCCGACGTCGAGCCGGTCACGTCGCGCTGCGAGGTCGAGCTCGAGATCCCGGTGGGCATCGACGTCACCGGCGAGGTCGTCGACGAGGACGGCCGCCCGGTCGGCGGCGCCGGGATCTGGCTCTCGACTCGAGGTGGTGACGAGCTGGGCGCGATCGTGGCGCGCGCCGACGCCGAAGGCCGCTTCGCGCTGCGCTCCGTCGAGGGCCGGCGCGCCGTCACCTCGTTCGCGCCGGATCGCGGCTTCGGCCACGGCAGTTTGATCGAAGGCGCGCCCGGCTCGAAGCTCGAGATCCGGCTCGTCGCCGCCCCGGAGTCGAACGGGACGATCCGCGGCATCGTCGTCACCGCTGGCGGGGAGCCCCTGCCCGAGGCGACGGTCCTGATCGGCCACACGATGACGGCGTCCGGGAACGCGTTCTCGGACTACGAGAAGCGCAAGACGCACCCGCCCCCCCACGTCTTGCGCACCGATGCCGCCGGCGAGTTCCTCGCGAGCGGCCTTTCCCGCGAGCGGCTCCACTCGGTCTGGGTCGGCGCTCCCGGCTTCGCGCCGTGGCATCGAACCGTCGACGTCAGCCCGGGCGCCGTCGTGCGGATCGAGATGCAGCGCGGCGCGATCGTGCGCGGCACGGTCGTCGATCCGGAGGGCTCGCCCGCCCCGAGGTGCGAGGTGCGCGCCCTCCAGACCGGCATCGACCCGGCCGAAGGACAGGCGTACCAGGGGCCGAGCTGGGCGCGAGCCGTCACGTGGACGGACGACGACGGCGCGTACGAGCTCGGCGGCCTGCGCGCGGGGGCGTCGACACTGGTCGCGACGCACCGCGAGCTCGGCGCCGCGCGGCGCGAGATCGAGGTGTCCGTCGCACAGGTCGTCGAGTGGAGCCCCGAGCTCGACCGCCTGCGAGAGCTGTGCGGCTTCCTCGTCGACGCGGACGGCAACCCGCTCGTCGGATGGCGCGTCGGCACGCGCATGGAACCCGGGCGGCGTCTCCCCGCCGGTACGGTCACCGATGAAGCGGGATGGTTCGAGCTGAAGGAGTGCGAGGACGCCCTCTACGACTGCCTGTTCTCGCAAGAAGGATCGGCGATGACGAGCTGGGCCCTCGTCGTTCGCGGCCTCTCGCCGGGCGCGTCGCCGCACCGCGTCGTCGTTCCCGCCGAGCGCATCGCATCGAGCTACGCGACCGGCAGGGTCGTCGACGAGCACGGCGCGCCGTTCCCCGAGCTGTCCCTCGACTTCGTCAGCATCGAGGACGACGGCACCTCCCAGCCCGCCGCCTGCGACGGAGCGGGAGACGGGACGTTCCACGCGGGGCCGCTGCTCCCCGGACGCTACACGGTGTGGGCGCGCCGCAGCTACGACAGCGGGCGCTGCAAGCTCGGGGAGCTCACGCTCCGCGCGGGCGAGACCGCCGACCTCGGCTGCCACGTCTTCGCGACGCCGGGGTTCCTCGAGATCCACGCTTTCGACGACGGCGGCGCGCCGGCCGACCTGCGCACCGTCGTGATCGAGCACCGCGATGCCGTCCTGCAGGCCGAGGAGTTCGTGGCCGTCCCCGGGGTCGGCCGGTCGCGGCCGCTGCAGCCGGGCGAGTACGCCGTGTACGCGTGGAGCCGGGACGTCGCGATGACGCGCGCGACGGCGACCGTGCGATCGGGAGAGACCGCGCGCGTCGAGCTGCGCGTCCCGCGCGGCGTCGTGCGCACGGTGCAGCTCCCGGCGACACCGAGCCTAGGTTGCAACCTCACCACGATCTGGCGCGACTCCGCCGGCGAGGTGCGCATGGTGTGGGACACCGGCGACCACCAGACCCACCGCCCGCGCTCGATCCCGATGCGCTTCGCGCCCGGGACCTGGGAGGTCGAGGTCGCGACCCCCGCCGCTCCGAGCGCCTTCGCGACCTTCCTGATCGAGGATCGTGAGGACCCCGAAGAGATCCTGGTCCTGCCATCGCCGTTCGACGCGACGACGGCCAAGTAGCGGGGGGACGTCAGGCCACCCCGCTCCCTTTTCCAGGATTCGCCCTCGGCGTGGGCTCCGCCGGCCGATACTGCAACGTTCTTGACGTACGTTACCTACCCATGATGGATCGACTCGCTTGCACCGAGCTCCGTCGTGAGCTCGCCGAGCTCCTCAACCGCGTGCAGTACCAGGGGCTTCGCCTGGTCGTGCAGCGGCGGGGAAAGGACGCGGCCGCCATGGTGCCCGTGGAGGACCTTCGATTGCTCGAGATGCTGGAGGACCATCTCGAAGAGGAATGGGCCCTGGAGGCCGCGCGTGCGGCGCTTGCCGAAGGGGGAGAGCCCATCCTCGCGAACCGGCTCTGGAAGGAGCTCGGCTTGTAGTTGAGCAGGTACCGGGTCGAGTTCCTGTCCGCGGCGGCGCGGGACCTGCGCAAGCTGGCCAAGGAGATCGCGAAGTTCCAGCTCACAGCGATCCGGAACGCGGTCATGGAGCTGGCAGAGGACCCGAAACCCCAGCAGGCGAAGGCGGTCCGCGGCCATTCGGACCTGCTACGGATTCGCACCGGCGACTACCGCATCGTCTATCGAGTCGCAGACGAGGTTCCCACGGTGCTCGTCGTCGCCGGCGGTGACAGGGGTGACGTGTACGATCGCCTCCTTCGCCGATGGAGCGAGTAGCCGCTCTCGACGTGCGAACGTCCGCACCCGCCCGCCTCGGCAGGCCCGCTTGCACGCGCGCAGCGTCGCTATTTCCCGTCTCCGCCGCGCTCCTCGCCGCCCTTCCCGGCCGTCCAGTCGACGCTCCCTTCCCACACCACTTCGTTCGGCGGCGCCACGATGCGCACCGCGTAGGCGAGCCCGGGGCGCAGGAGCAGCGCGGGTGGCTCGTCCGAGCGCCAGAGCGCGCGGTCGAGGGGCACCGCGGCCGCCGGCTCGCCGGCGACGCGTGCCTCGAAGAGCAGCGGACGTCCGGGGCTCGGCGCGACGTTCTCGTCCTCCGGCTCGAGCTCGAGCTCGCGCCGCAGCCCGCCCATCCGCATCCACTGCGGGCGGCCGGCCGCGTAGCGCGAGCGCGGCAGGAACGCGGTCACGTCGATGTGGGAGAAGGCCGAGTACGGCGCGCCGTCCGCGTCGAGGAACACCGTGGGTTCCTCGACGAGGCCTCCCTCGACGGCGGCGCGGTACACGTCGCGCTCGCGCTCGGGGACGTCGGCCTCGTTCAGGACCATCAGGTCGACGCTCAGCGGGTCGATGCCGGAGAGCTCGGCGAAGATCCCGGCCATCGGCGTCCAGCTCTCCTCGCCGGGCTCCGCGCGCAGTTCGCTCAGGTGGTGGCGTCCGCACCAGACGACCACGCGCGCGTCGGGTTGCGCGTCGAGGACGGCGAGCAGGTTCCGCGCCTGCTCGTTCTCGCGCCAGTTCGTGCTCGCAAGCGGGTCGCCCGCGAGCTCCTTCGGCCGGCGCGCCGAGTCCGCCTCGTAGCCGGTCACGACGAGCCCGAGCTCGAGCGCGCGCCGCACCAGGTCGCCGAGGACGGGGTCGCGCGTGTAGAAGCCGTCGCCGACGAGCGGGTGGCCGCGCTCCGCGAGCGCGGCGAGCGCCGCGGGGTCGGTGATCAGCGTCTCGAGCGCGAGGTGCGTGAAGCCCGCCGCCGCGAGCGGCGCGAGCAGCTCGTGGGCGAAGGCGCGCTGCTGGCTGCGGCGGTGCTCCTCGTTGAGCATCACGACCTCGCGCCCCGCCGCCAGCTCGACGATCGCCTGGACTGCGTCTTTCGGCGTGAAGCCGTCGAGCGCGGGCTCGGAACGCCTCCCGCGGTTCGAGGCGTAGGCCGCGCAGTCCATGCGCAGCGCGCCGGCCGCGTCGCCCGCGAACGTGAGGCGCGTGCCGAGCAGATCGCGCCAGACGTCGAGCGCGGCCCAGCCGTCGCGCTCGGCCTCGGGGACGGCCTCCATCGCGGCCTCGAGCGCCGCGACGACGGCGAGCTCCCCATCGGGTTCCGCCGCGCGCACGACCGCAAGAAGATCGGGGCTGCCGGAGCCGCTCGCGGGCGCCTGGAGCGCAGCCGTGCCGCAGAGCGTCGTGGCGCACGCGAGCGCAGCCAGCGTGCCCCTCACGGAGCGAAGGTCACGGCGACCGCGCTGGAGAGATTGAAGCCGAATCTGCAGGGACCCGCCGGATCCCGGTACCAGGTCTGGAAGCTCCATGTGTCGCCGGGGTCGATGTGGCCGGCGCCCGGGAAGCTCGCGCTGGCGTGGGCCGCGATGCCCGGTCCGAGCACGAGCGTGCCGAGGGGCCCGGAGTTCTGGAGGGGGAAGAAACGGAACATGCCGACGCCGCCACTGCCCACGCAGCGCTGGCCGTCGCCGAAGGGCATGTCGAGCTGGGCGGCGCCCATGTAGAAGAGCCCCCACTTGTTGGTCGGCAAGCCGGAGGCAGTCAGCAGGAGGTCGTCCGCCGCCACGCTCTCCGAGCCGCAGGCGGTGAGCAGGGCACCGCCGCCCGAGGAGTTCGCGCAGCCAGCCTTGGCATCGTCGTTGCCGCACGGACAGCCCACCCCGAAGCAGTAGCTCGCCGCGAAGTCGGCAGCCGGGATCTGATACACGTAGGCGGATCCGGACCAGGGCCCCTCGTCGTCGTCGTGCGGAGCCCCCACGAGGACGGTTCCCTCGGACAGGGAGACCGAGTAGCCGAACTGCTCGAAGTCCTCCCCGTCCCCGGCGGTGAGCTTGAGCATCTGCCGCCACCCGAACTCGGTGCGCTCGAAGAGGTAGGCCTTGCCGGGCCCCCGCCAGTAGGTCGAGCGTTGCCAGGCTCCGACGAGGGCATAGCCGCCCCAGAGCGAGAGCGACCATCCGAACCGGTCGCCCGGCGCCCGGTCGGCGACGCCGAGCTGCGACACCCACAGCCACCCGGTGGGCCTGCGCTCGTAGACGTGGGCCGTGCCGTATCCCGAATACGCGCCCACCAGCGCCTCGCCGCCCGAGAGCGAGACGGCGCTCCCGAAGTCGTTGACGTCCGGCGCGCCGTTGACGAGCTTCTGCGTCTCCACCCACCCGGTCGGGGTGAGCTCGAAGACGTACACCGCGCCGTACGTGTAATGCGGCGCCCCCACGAAAGCCGTATCGCCCGAGAGGGAGACGGACCAGCCGAACAAACGGCCGGGCTCTCCATCGCTGGCCGAGAGCTTCTGCGTTTCAAACCACCCAGAAGGCGTGCGTTCGAAGACGCGGACCGAGCCGAGGGCACCGCCCGTGACGTAGTCGTCGCCAGGCGAGCCCACCAAGGCCCGGTCTCCGAAGAGCGACACGGACCAGCCGAAGTCGGCGCCATCGCGCGGCAGCACGGCCGTGAGCTTCGCCGTCGCCACCCATCCGGAGGCCTCGCGCTCGAAGACGTGGACCGCCCCGGCGTGGTAACCTCCGTCGCGGTCGCGCGGCGCCCCGGCCATGGCCGTTCCGCCGTAGAGGGAGACGGCGAACCCGAATTGCGTGTTCGGCTCTGTTCCGCCGGCGGTGAGCCTGTCCGTCTCGACCCAACCCGCGGCGCTGCGGTCGAAGAAGTGGATCGCTCCCGGATCCGCTCCGGAGTAGGTGTTGTCGCTCGGAGCACCGATGAGAGCCGTCTCTCCCGAGAGGGAAACGGAGTGCCCGAAGTAGTCGTAGCGGGCAGCCTCGCGCGCGATGAGCTTGGTGTCTCCGCACACGTCGGGATCGCCCGGGTCCGTCTGCGCGGTTGCCGGCAGGGCGAGCGCGACGGTGGTCAGGAACGTGACGGGAACCGAAACAGGGGCGGTGTTCATGGAAGGGCCCTTTCCCGGATTCGAGTTGCCAGCTGCCAGCGGCCTCATGCTACGCGATCTGCGGGGCCGGCGGGGGCCTCGCGCCGGACTTCATGGCCGCCGTGGCGTGCGTCAACGCCTGAACGTGACCACGCGCGGCCGGCCGAGGACGCCGGTGCGCGAGACGGCGCGGACGCGCACGCGCAGGACGTCGGTCGTCTCGGTGACGGGGAGCTCGAGCGCGATCCGGCCGCTCGTGCCGTCGGCCGCGAGCTCGGTTACCGCTTCGACGACCTCGCGTGGGAGCAGGTCGCGATCGCGCTCGACCTCGAACCCCAGGAGCCCGTCGGCGCACTCGGCCGTGGCGACGATGCGCGGCGCTCGCTCGCCGAGCGGTTCGAACCGCAGCTTCGGCTCCACGAGCTCGAGCGCGGGGAGCTCCGGCAGGGCTGGCACCCGGCTGTGGATTCCGGCCGCGGCCGCGAGTACGCGCTTGGGGTCGAGCAGGATGCTCGCGTAGGCGTCGAGAGGGAGGGAGACCCCGTGGCGCAGCGCGTGCGGCGCGGGGGCTTCCAGGCCCAGCACCTGGTAATGGCCGCTCGCCGACTGCGCGACCGATGCGCCGTTCCGGCGCGGGCCCCAGCGGTAGAGGAGCGCGCGCGACGCGGCATCGAAGACGTCGAGAAAACCTTCCGCGCGCCGCACGACGAGGTAGCGGCCGTCGGCGCTGCCCAGCAGCTCGTCTAGCGTCCACGGGCTCTTGTCGAAGTAGGAGCCGCGACCGGTCGCCACGTCGACGATCTCGAGCGGGAGTCCGCCCTGGATCGGCGAAAGCAGGACCTCTTCGTCGCCCATGAAACGCACCCGCATCCACGCCGGTCCGCCCCAGCACTCGCGCTTCCAGAGCAGCTCGCGCGGGTCGGCCGTGCGCCGGCAGTGGACCGAGGGGATGTGGCCCGCACCGGCGACGGCCAGGACGAACGCGCCATCGGGCGAGAATCGGACGTCGTGCGCCAGGACGACGTCGCCGATGAAGCCGCGCTCGGTCCACGAGGCGGCAGGCTCCAGCAGGCGGCCGAGCGGCAGCGCCCAGAGCTGCAGCAGGCCCGATTCCGAGATCGTCGCGAGGACGTCGCCGCGGGGCGAGACGCGCAGCGCGCGCACCCTGCCGTCGTTGGGCAGCGGCAGGCGACCGCGCGCTCCCGCCCGCGAGTCCCACGTGCGCAGACCCGTCGCGTCCGCGTAGTACAGCGTCCCGTCGGGCCCGTAGTCCGCGCCGCACGTCGAGCGCGTCCCCAGCTCGACCTCACCGTCGAGCCGCGCCACGCGCAGCGTGCCGCTGCTCCAGACCGCAAGCCTCTCGCCGTCCGGGTGGAACGCGAGCGCCCGCCCGCCGGCCGCCGAGAAGTCGTACAGCGTCGCGAGACGCACCAGCGTTCCGCGGTCCAGGATCGAGAGCGAATCCCCGCTCGCCACCGCGAGGACGCGCGGGCCGAGCCACGAGCCTTCGCCGTGGATCCTCGAGCGCGCGGAGGCCGGGAGCCGCACGGCTAGGCCGCGCGCGCCCGCCATCTCGAGGTCGAGGACGCGCATCGACCCGTCCCCCGCGGTCACGGCGAGTCGCGCCCCGCTGAGCGCGAGCGCGTCCCCGACGCTCTCGAAGGGGAGCTGGGGCTCCACGAGCTCGAGGCGCACGCGTGGGTCCAGGACCCGCAACTTCGGATCGTGGCGCACGTACACGCGTCCCTCCTCGACCTTCGACACCTGCGTCCACAGCATGCGCAGCGAGGTCGTGCGGTCGAGCAGCGCCCATGGCTGGCGGGTCGCCTCGTCCTCGAAGTCGACGACCACGAGCGGCCCGGTGCGCGGCTCGGAGGCGATCGCGGCCGCGAGCTCCCCGCGGTCGAGGTCCCACACGTACACGCGCGCGCGGTTCTCGAGCACCGCGAGGTGTCCCCGGCGGCTCGTGGCGATCCACTGCGCGTGCGTGCTCCAGTCGAGCTCGATCGCCGGGGCATCCGGCGCCCCGGCCTCCGCCTGCGGCCCCATGCGCGCGAGCACCTCCGCGAACGCCTCGCTCCCGCGCAGCGCCGCGAGGTCCGGATCGAACACCGCGACGGCGCGGTCGGCGTACCCCCAGTCCGCGGCGCGCGCGAGCCATTCGAGCGCGCCGTCCCGGTCCTCCGCGCGCGCCGCGACGCAGGCGAGGTAGAAGGCGGTGTTCGCGTTCTCGGGGCTGAGCTCGAGGGCGGCCTCGAAGGCGCGCTGCGCGCCTTCGAGGTTCCCGGCGGACAGCGCGCCCCAGCCCGCGTGGAAGCGGCGGGCGTAGCTCCAGGGGAGCTCGGCGTCGGCTTCTTGGAGGAGCGCGGCCGCGAGCGCGAGGCAGGCGCAGAGCATCGCCGGCAAAACCCTCGGGTGGTGGGGAGGTTCCGATCGGTGTCGCCGCCCCCGACGGGACGTCAGCGCCGGAACGTCACGACGCGCGGCCGGCTGAGGACGCCGGTGCGCGAGACGGCGCGGACGCGGACGTAGACGGCCTGCGCCTCTTCGTGTGCCGGGAGCCGCAGGTCCAGTCGCGCCAGCGTCCCCTCGCCCGAGAGCTCGGTGGCTCTTGCGACTGTGGTGTATGGCAGGAGCGCGCCGTCGCGCTCGACCTCGAAGCCGAGCAGGCCGTCCGCGCACCCGGCCGTCGCGACGACGCGCGCGGTCCGCCCCTCGAGGGTTGCGAACCTGCGCTCGGGCGATTCGAGCTCGACCTCGGGCAGCCCCGGCAGCCGAGGCACGCGGCTGTGGATTCCGGCCGCGGCGGCCCGCACGCGCTTGGGATCGAGCAGGACGGCCGCGTACGCGTCGAGCGGCGTCGAGGCGTCGCCGAGCAGCGCGTGCACTTCCTCGTCGACCCCGCCCTCGGCCTGGTAGTGCCCCGCCGCCGTCTGCGCGATCGACGCGCCGTCGCGGCAGGCGGCCCAGCGGTAGAGGAGCTCGCCGGATCGCCCGTCGTGCACGGCCACGCCTCCGGTCCGCACGACGGCGAGGCGCTCGCCGCTCTCGCTGCGCAGGACGTGATGCACGTAGTCTCCGGTCAGGTCGACGAGAGACGAGCCTTCGGCGAGATCGACGAACCCGTTCGATGCGCCGTCCGTCAGGAGGACGGTTCGATCGTCGACGAATCCGGCCTCGAACCCGTGGCCCGCGCGCTTCCAGACGACCGTGGTCGGATCCGAGCTGCGGCGGCAGTGGATCGCACCGAGGCCGATGTCCTCGTACGCGAGCACGTGATCGCCCGCTGGCGAGAAGAGCATCCCCGAGGGCCTGAAGAACGGTTCGTCGCGGTCGTCTTCCCGCCACTCGAACAGCAGCCGACCCGCGGCCACCCCGGGTACCAGGCTCCAGAGACGAAGTGTGCCGTCCTCGGAAGCCGTGAGCAGCCGGCTCGCGTCGGGCGACACGACCAGCTCCGTGATCTGGTCGTCGAGCAGGGCGAAGTCGGCCAGGGTCAGCGTCGCGCCCGCGGTCGTCCGGATGCCCGTCGTGTCGGCGTAGAGCAGCGTTCCATCGGGGAGGTACGCCGGACCGCAGCTCGAGTACGCTTCGAGCTCGACGACGCCATCGGCGAGGCGCAGAACGCGCAGCCGGTCGTCGCGAAAGACGGCCACGCGCTCGCCGCGCGGATCGAAGGCCACGTCGCGCGCGCCGCAGCCCGACTTGCCCGCGACCTCGCAGAGCGGCGCGCCGCTCCCGAGGTCCAGGAAAGCGAGCTCGAGGTCGGCTGTGAAGACGCCCAGGCGATCGCCGGCCGGAGCGAGCCACAGGCGCCGCACCCACTGGGACGGCGTACGCGTCCGTTCGCCTGCTCCGACCTCGAGGACATCGGCCGTTCCGGACGCGAGATCCATCCGACGCACCGTGCCGTCGCTTGCCGCGAGGGCGACACGGTCCCGAGGGGCGCTGGGTGCCGCACCCTCGAGCCCGACGCCGGGTAGCGACAGCCGCTCGGGCAGCTGTCGGTGCCCTTCTCGATCTCGACGAGCGCGGCGTCGGAGGTCGACGTCGCGACCCTCGCGCGCCTTCGGTGCCGGGACCGCGGCGACGATCAGGGGCGCAGAATCGATGAACGAGCTGGCAGACAGTCGTAGCGGCAGTGGCTCCGGGCCATTCCAGCCCCGGCGAACGGGGAGGGCGGGATCCGCGAGGTCCAGCACCAGGGCGTCGTGCATCGATCGGGGGCCGCGACGGAGACGGACCACGGCGCGAAGCTCTTCGCGGTCCCCGTCCCAGAGGTACGTGCGGTCGGCGCTCTGGTAGACGACGACCTGGCCGTCGGAGCTGACGAAGGTCCCTTGGTGGCTCGTGCTCCAGTCGAGCTCGATCGCGGGCCGTTCCGCCGCCTCGGGCTCCGCGTCCGGCCCCATGCGCGCGAGGACCGCGGCGAACGTCTCGCTCCCGCGCAGCCCCGCCAGGTCGGGATCGAACGCCGCCACGGCTCGGTCCGCGTACCCCCAGTCCGCCGCTCGCCCGAGCCATTCCAGCGCCTTTTCCTCGTCCTCTTCGCGCGCGGCGACGCACGCCAGGTGGAACGCGCACGTGGGGTTCTCAGGGGAGAGCTCGAGCGCCGCCTCGTAGGCGCGTCGCGCACCCGCGAGGTTCCCGGCGGAAAGCGCGCCCCAGCCGGCGTGGAAGCGTTGCGCGTAGCTCCAGGGGAGCTCGGCCTCGGCGCCGTCTTGCGAAAGCGCGGCGGCGAGCAGGAGGCAGGCGAGGAGCATCGCTCGCAAAACCCGCCCGCACCGGCGAGGTTCCGCGGACGGTCCCTATAATCCCGCGCCATGATCGAGACCAGCGAGTTCAAGAAGGGCGTGTGCCTCGTCTTCAAGGACGCGCCGATGATCATCGTCGACGTGTCCTTCAGCACGCCGACGGCGCGCGGCAGCAACACGATCGCCAAGACCAAGCTGCGCAACCTCTTGACCGGCCAGCTCCTCTCCGAGTCGATCCGCAGCGGCGAGAAGTTCCCCGAGGTCGACCTCGAGCGCCATCCGGCGAGCTACATGTACAGCGACGGCTCGCGCTTCCACTTCATGGACGATCAGAGCTACGAGCAGTTCGACCTCTCCGAGGAGGACCTCGGCGACTCCGCCAAGTTCCTCGTCGAGGGCATCGAGGGCATGCAGGCGATGCTGATCGACGGCCGCGTCGTCAGCATCCAGCTCCCGCACTCGGTCGAGCTGAAGGTCGTCGAGTGCGACCCGACGATCAAGGGCGCGACGGCCCAGGCGCAGCTCAAGCCGGCGAAGACCGAGACGGGGCTCATCGTCCAGGTTCCGCCGTACCTCGCGCAGGGCGAGGTGATCCGCGTCGACACGCGCGACGGGCGCTTCCTCGAGCGGGCGAAGTAGCGGCGGCGGCGAAACTCCGCGCGCCGCGCCGGGTACCCCGCGTGCAAGGGTCTGCCGGAACGGAGCTCGCGGATGACGAAAGCCCGGCCCGATCGTCGCTTCCTGTTCCTCCTGCCGGCAGCGGGAGGGCTGCTCGCGCTCTTCGTGCGCGTGCAGCTGACCGACGAGCAGCGCTTCTTCACGGACGTCGAGACGCCCGCGGTCGACCTCGACGCGTACGCGGAGCTCCTGCGGCCGGCGCTCTCGCACGAGCAGCTCGTCCAGCGCGCGCGCGAGGTCGCCGGCGCCCTCGGCGTCGAGACGCAGGGGCTCTTCCACGCGGTCCAGCCGCGCGTCGACAGGCCGGCTCTCGAGCGCCTGCACGGCGCCCACGGCGTCCCCGAGATCCTGGCCTTCGCGGCGCGTGGGGCGCCCCTGTGCGTGTGGAACGTGGAGCTCTACGAGCCCATCGCGAAGGCGAAGGGCAGCGTCGCGTTGCGTGTGAGCCTCGACGGCCAGGGCCGCGTCACCGGCCTCGACCGCCCCGCGGAGCGCGAGCACGGTTCGTACACCGCGTGGCTGGACGAGAGGCGCGCGGAGGTTCCGCGCTGGCTCGGGAGGGACCCCGCGTCGCTCGAGCCGATCGACGTCGGCGGCGCAGAGCTCATGGGCCAGCGGCGCCGGTGGGAAGCGCAGTGGAGGGTGGTGGACCTCGCGCTCGGAGATCTCGAGGCGCGGATCCGGGTCGAGCTGAACCGCGGGCGGGAGAGACTCGCGCTCTTCCTGCACCGGCCCTCGGACCCCGACTCCGGCTCCAGCGGCGACGGGCGTTTCTCGTTCTGGGGCAGCCTCCTGCTCGCCGTCTTCATGGCGTTCGGCATCGGGCGGAGCGCGACGCGCGGTCCGCCGGCCTCCGGGCCCCGCGCGCCCGCGAGGTGGCCGCTCGTGGTCGGGCTCGCCCTCGCGGCCGGCGTCAGCGCGACGCAGCTCGTCCTCACCGACCGCTCGACTCGCCTGGGGCCATGGCTGCTCGGCGTCTTCGCGCTCGCGCTCGCGTCCTTCCTCGTCCTGGCCGTCCTGGTCGCGCGCGCCCGTCCGGACGCGCGGCGCCCCGGTCCGTGGGCGAGGTGGTTCTTCGTGGCCGCCCTCCCGGCGAGCTACGCGGTCATGTACCTGGGCTGCTCCTTCGATCCGTTCCGCGGCTGCACGGACGTCTGCTCGCTGGTGCGCCTGACCGTCGTCCCGCTGGCCCTCCTGTCGCTCGTCGCCGGCCGCGACGACGGTCGCTTCTACGCCTACGCGCTCCTCTTGTGCGCGATCAGCCTCGTGCCGCACTGCAGGTGCGCCAACGACTTCAACCGACCCTGGATCGAGCTCGTGGGCGCGAGCCCGATGTGCTACTTCCTCGGCTACGCGGCGGCGCTGCTCTCCGTCATGGGGCTCTCCGGCATCCTCCCGCGACTCGCCGCGCTGCTCTTCCTCGCCGCCGGGACGGGCGGCCTGCTCGTGGGGCTCGGGCACCAGCTCTTCGGGTTCCCCTGGTAAGGGCCCACGCAAGAATGACTTCGTGTTTCGCCGGCCCTCTCCGCCGCTGGCTGCGTTGCGGGGTCTCCTTCGAAACGACCCACCGGGTCGTTTCGATCCGCCTTTCGGCGGACCGGAGCTTACCCCTCGGAAATCAGCCAGGTTGCCTGCGTCGGCGCGCCTTGCCAGCGGCGAAGATGGCTCGCCGAAACACGAAGTCATTCTTGCGCGGACCCTCGAGGGAGCGCGAGTGCGGGATCAGCGCGGCAGGTCCACGCTCACGTCCTCCCCCGCGCCGACGCGCACGCGCCGCTCGCACACGAGCTCTCCGCGGCTCACGAGCTCGAAGGAGTACTCGCCCGGGAAGAGCTCGTAGCGGCGCGGGGGAGGGCCCGAGCCCTCGTCGAGCACTTCGGGGAACCACTGCGTCGGGTCGAGCCGGTGCTTGACCAGCCGGTAGCCCGCGGCGAGCCCGTCCGGCGGGGCGTCGACGAAGAGCCGCCCGGGCTCGGGCGCGCGCAGCGTCCCGAGGTCGAGCGTCTGCCCCGCGTCGACGTCCCAGGTCCCGAGCAGGGCCTCGCCGCGCGCGGCCTCGAAGACGTAGACCTCGTACCGGCCCGGAGGCAGGGGCTCGACGCGGAAGCGCCCTTCGGCGTCGGGCAGGAAGCCCTGCGTGATCCGGCTCGCGCCGGTGACCCTCACCTGACCCTCGGCGAGCGGCCTGCCGCGCGCGTCGACCAGGCACCCTTCGAAGCTGCCGGGATCCTCGTCGCCGCCCAGCTCGATCACGCGCAGGGCGCCGTCGGCGCGCACCTCGCGCGAGGCCGCCGGGAAGCCCATGCGCAGCGCCGAGCGCAGGACGTGCGCGCGCAGCGGCAGATCGGGGCAGTCGAAGAGGTGCAGCTCGCCGCGCGCGTCCGAGATCCCGATCCGGCGCCAGGCGACGCGCGGGTCCACGGGCAGCACGTACACGAAGCACCCGGCGAGCCGCGTCCCCCTCTCGTCGACGGTCGCGACGTGCAGGCCCGGTGTGCGCTCGAGCGCCGCGTCCCAGCGCTCGGCGTCCCCCGCGGGGATCGTGAGCTCGGCGGACGCGACGTGCTCGGGCGCGTCCATCGACTGCGCCCAGACGACGTGCCGCCCGGGCGCGAGGCCCGCCAGCCGGAAGCGACCCGCGGCGTCGCAGGTCGTCGCCGCGCGCGGCGGGCGTGGCTCCCCCGGGTCGACCCAGACGCGCGCGCCCGCGGCGGGACGCCCGTCCGGGTACGCGGCCGTGCCGGCGAGCTCGCCGCCGCGGCCGAGCACGAGCGTGCACTCGACGCTCGCCTCACGCGCGCCATCCAGGGTGACTCGCGTCGACACGTAGCCGGCGGCCTCCGCGCGCAGCGGATGGCTGTCGGGCGGCAAGTGGCGCAGCTCGAAGCCGCCGGCGGCGTCGGTGATCGTCGGGCAGAGGAACGGCGTGAGCACGATGCCGTCCGCCGTCGTGGTCTGACAGCGCCCGCGCGGCTCGAGCCGCACCCGCGCGCCCGCGACCGGCGCGCCGAGGTCGTCGAGCACCCGCCCGTGCAGCGTGAGATCGGGGCCGCCGAGCGCGAGGCGCAGGCGCGTCGTGTCCGCGGGCGAGAGCGGCACGTGGTGCACGCTCGAGGCGCTGCGGCCCGCGATCCAGGCGACGAGCGGCACGCGCGGGCCGGCCTCGGCGTCGGCGAAGGCCGAATGGAAGTCGGCGTCGCTCACCGAGAAGGACCCCCTTCCGTGCTCGTCGGTCCGCGCGCGCGGCTCGGCGCGGTCGTCCGCCTGCACGACCGCGACCGTCGCCCCCGGGACCGGGCGGGCCCGATCGTCGATCACCGACACCTCCACCCGCCGGCGCGTCGACGCGACGGGCTCCTTGCCGGCGGGCGGCTCCGATCCGGGCGCGCGAAGCGATCGCGGTCCGGTCGCCGCGAGGGCCTCGCCCGCGCGCGCGGCGCTCGCCCCCGGCGCGGCGCTCGCGGCCGGAGCGGTCCGCGTCGCGCCCCAGGGTCGGTTCGCCACTCCCAGAAGGGCCACGATCGCGGCGCTCGGAACGACCAGCGCCGCCGCGGCGAGCCGCCAGCCGCGCAGGAATGGCCCGGCCCGGGGACGCTCCGGCGGCGGCTTCCCGGGTGGGAGCGCCGGCGGGGACGCTTGCGGCAGCGTCGCGGACGCGAGCGCGGCGAGCCAGCGCGAGCGGTCGCCCTGCGACTGGCGGTCCAGCTCGAGGCGCAGGCGCTCGAGCGCGCGCAGCACCTGGCTCTTGACCGTGTTCACCGGGCGCCCGAGGCGCTCGGCGATCTGCGCGATCGGGAGCTCCTCGAAGAAGCGCAGGCGGACGACCGTGCGGTAGGGCTCGGCGAGGGCGTCCACGTGGCGCTTCACGCGCGCGAGGGCGGCGTCGTGCTCGAGCTGCTCCCGCGCCCCCCAGTCGACCCCTTCGGGCCGGGCCGCCTCGCGCTCCCGCGTCCAGGCGCGCATGCGCGTCAGGCGCTGCCGCCGCGCCACGCGGCGCGTCACCGTCTTCAGCCACCCGCGCAGGTTCTCGCGGTGCCGCGGCGGGCGGCGCAGCGCGGCGAGCCAGGTTTCCTGCAGCAGGTCGTCGACGCAGCCCTCGTCGAGCACGAGGCCGCGCGCCAAGCGCGTCAGGGCGTGGCGGTGGGCGAGGAGCTCGTCGGGCGAGACGGGAGTTCGGACGTCCATGCGGGGCCTGCCCCTCCATGCTCGCCCAGTCCACGGAGGTTGCACCGAAAAACCGGTTCCTCAGCTCCCGAAGTCGCAGCAGACCGCATCGGAGGTGTTGAAGAACGCCCCCCCGCCGGCCGGATCGCGGAACCAGTACTGGAAGTAGCGCACGCCCGAGAGCCCGCTCGCGTCGACGCTGCGCGTCGCCGTGCCACCGCTGGCGAGGGCCGGCGGGAGCAGCCGCACGATGCCCCCGCCGGCGCACAGGAATCCGTTGCCGAACGGCACGCGGATCGAGCTCGGCGCGTGGAAGAAGATGCCCGGCTGGTCGGGCACGGGCGCGGCAGAGAGCTCGAGCGTGCCGCCCGCGTGCGAGCCCTCGATGCGCGCTCCGGCGCCGGCGGACGAGGGGTTCGACTGGCAGACGCTCGTGCACGGCTCGTCGGGGTCCGTGTCGCCGTAGAGCTCCACCCACCACGCGGCGAACGGGTTGCCCGAGCGGTACCCGCCGAACCAGAAGCACCCGTTCGGCCATCCCAGGCCCCCGACGTCGAATAGGTAGAACTGGTCCTGGATGCCGAGCCCCGTCGCGCTCGCCGCCGTGGGGTTCTGATAGTACGTCCCGTCGCCGTAGGGGAAGTTGCGCGGATCTCCGTTCAGGAACGGGCCCGCGTACCCGCCCGCGGTCGAGACGAAGCCGAAGGCGAAGCCGGCGCTGTCCTGGTCGAGGATCCCCTGGTACCCGTCGCCCCCCTCGCCCTCGATCGCCGTCGTCAGCGACGTTCCCGCGAGGTCGACGGTCACGATCCAGCACGCGGTCACGCCGGCGGCGGAGCCGCCCGGGAGTCCCGTGATCGTGGCGGCCAGCGCGGGGGTGAAGAGCGTCGGGTCGGTGCACGTGACGTACTTCTCGTACAGCCTCACGTGCAGCCCGACTCCCGCGGGACCCTCGGAGTTGCAGTAGCCGAACTGGAATCCGTCGACGACGTAGTGGTTCGCCGAGACGTTCGGCAGCGAGGGGTCGCCGGCGGAGGGGATGCGCAGCGAGCTGTGCCAGAACGTCCCTGCGTCGTGCAACCCGAAGTAGCCGGTGTTCGCCGTGTTGCTGTACAGCGTCTTCGGGCCGAAGCCCAGCGCGGCGTCCGTGCCGCGACTCCACGTGCCCGTGGCCACGTGGTACACACCCGCGTCGCGGATCGGCGAGCGGATCGGGCGCGGGGCGAGCGTGCCCTGGGCGCCCGCGAGCGCCGTGACGCCCAGGGCGGCGAGGACCGTGAGCGGCGTGAGCGGAGTGCTCGGCCGCGGGGAGATCGGATTGCAGGGGCTGGGATGGCTCATCGGGAGGTCGTCGGCTCGTCGTCGAGGTGGGGCGTGTGCCGCCCGGGGCGGGTCCCGGACGTGCTCTCGGTCGCTCGATGCCTACCCGCCGCGCTCGCGGTGCGCGGAACCGCCCTTTTTCTGGACCGCGGGCGCCCCGGCGTCATACTCGTCCGCCCCCGATCGCGATGGACCAGGCCTCCCGCGAGCGTACGACGGACCTTCGAGCTCGTTTTCGCCGGGCGCTGCGCGCCGGCGACGACCTCGTGCGCGGTTCGGTGACCGCCGAGCCGACCGAGGCCTTCGCCCGCGCCGTGGCGATCGGGCTAGGGGGCGACCCGAAGTGGCTGCCCTGCCACTACCTCTACGACGCCGCGGGCAGCCGGCTCTTCGAGGAGATCACGGCCCAGCCCGAGTACTACCCGACGCGCTCGGAGGCGGCGATCCTCGAGGCCCACGCCACGGAGATCCGCGAGATCACGGGCCCGGTCCACCTCGTCGAGCTGGGCTCGGGCTACTCGGTCAAGACCGAGCACCTGCTCGCCGCCTACTCGGGCGAGGGCGAGGCGCTGCGCTACGTCCCGGTGGACGTGAGCGCGAGCGCGCTCGTCGAGGCGCAGCAGTCGATCGCCAAGGCCTTCGACGACGTCGAGTTCACGGGCATCCACGGCACGTACGGCAACGCGTTCCCGGTCTTCCGCGAGCTCTCGCCGCAGATGGTGGTGTTCCTCGGCTCGTCGATCGGGAACCTCAACCCGAGCGAGGCGGCGCGCTTCTGGACGAGCGTCACCGAGCACCTGCCGGTGGGGGACTTCTTCCTGCTCGGCGCCGACCTCGTCAAGGACCGGGCCGTGCTCGAGGCGGCGTACGACGATGCCGCCGGCGTGACGGCGCGCTTCACGAAGAACTACTTCGCGCGCATCAACCGCGAGCTCGGCGCGCGGCTCGACCTCGACGCGATCGAGCACGTCGCGGCCTGGAACCCCGCGAAGGAGCGCATCGAGATCTGGGCGCGCTTCCTCGCCGAGCAGGAGATCCGCATCCGCGCGCTCGACGCGAGCTTCCGGATCGCCGCCGGCGAGGAGATCCTCGTCGAGGTGAGCCACAAGTACCGCGTTCCGGAGCTGCGCCGCGAGCTCGCGCGCTTCGGGCTGCACACGCGGCGCGTGTTCACCGACGAGCGCGAGTGGTTCGCGCTGCTGCTCCTCGAGCACCGCTAACGCATGCGCCAGACCGTCTCGACCTCGCTCACCTGCGGCCACTGCTCGGCGCACATCGCGAGGTAGAGGGTCACGTCCTGGGCGTCGAAGTCGCGGTCGAGCCGGGTCACGGTCTCGGCGACCCGCGCGGGATCCGGCTTCTGGAGCTCGACGCTCGAGATCATGCCGTCCTCGTGCTCCACCCCGGTCCCGTCGAGGAACGTCGTCACAAGGCCCTTGCATGTCTTCATGAGGTAGCTGCCGAAGAGCTCGTAGGCGAGCTCGGCGTTCGCCGTCCGCTCGAGGATCGAGCGCGCGCGGCGCGCGCGCTGCTCCATCGGCAGCTTCTTGATCGCGTGCGGGCGGAACTTGAGGGCCTTCGCGACTTCCCCGTCGAGCGGACCGTAGCCGTCCTGCTCGAGCGCCTGGTAGATCGCGAGGAAACGCTCGGGGCTCAGCGCCTTGAGCTGCTCGATGACTCGCATGTTCGGTGTCTCGATCGCGGGGCGCCGGATTCTACCAGCGCCGCGATCGTCCTCGGCGTCCACCCGGCGCGCGGGGCCGGCGGGGACCGGGGGGTGGCGGCGGCTCGACGGCGCGCGGGAACGCCGGCCCGCTGGCCGCTCCGAAGGCGCTATCCTCTTCGCCCTCCAACGCCCCCCGCTCCGCTCCGTAATCCGCTGCCCGAATCAGTCCGCAGGAACCCGCCCGATGACTCCCGAGACCCACCCCGTACCCCAGAAGGAAGACATCGACCGCGCGAGCGCCTGGACCGGCGAGCTCGAGCGCGCCCTCGGCGAGGTGATCGTCGGACAGGCCGGGCTCGTGAAGAACCTCCTGATCGGCTTGCTCACCGGCGGCCACGTCCTGCTCGAGGGCGTCCCCGGCCTCGCGAAGTCGCTGGCCGTGTCGTGCCTGGCGCGCGCCGTCCGGGGCAGCTTCGCGCGCCTGCAGTTCACCCCCGACCTCCTGCCTTCCGACCTCGTCGGCACCGAGGTCTACAACGTGAAGGAGGGCAGCTTCACCGTCCGCAAGGGCCCGATCTTCGCCAACTTCGTCCTCGCCGACGAGATCAACCGCGCGCCGGCGAAGGTGCAGTCGGCGCTGCTCGAGGCGATGCAGGAGCGCCAGGTGTCGATCGGCGGCGAGACCTTCGAGCTGCCGCGGCCCTTCCTCGTCCTCGCGACGCAGAACCCCCTCGAGCAGGAGGGGACCTACCCGCTGCCCGAAGCGCAGGTGGACCGCTTCGCGCTGAAGGTCCTCGTCGGCTACCCCGACCGCACCGAGGAGCTCGAGATCCTCGGCCGCATGGGCCGCACGCGCCCGAACACGGCCGTGCGCGAGGTCGTCGACCTGGCCGAGATCGCGCGCGCGCGCGAGCTGGTCGACCGCGTGACCCTCGACGGGAGGCTCGCCGAGTACCTCGTCGCGCTCGTGTTCGCCACGCGCGATCCCAAGGCGGCGGGCCTCGGCGAGCTCGCGGGCCGCATCCAGTACGGCGGCTCGCCGCGCGCGACGATCTGGCTCGCCCTCGCCGCGCGCGCCCACGCCTTCCTCGCCGGCCGCGGCTTCGTGACGCCCGGCGACATCAAGGCCGTCGCCCCCGAGGTGCTGCGGCACCGCGTCGTGCCGACCTACGAAGCCGAGGCCGAAGGGCTCGACTCCGACGTCCTCGTCGCCCGCGTCCTCGAGACCGTCCCCGTGCCGTGAGCGCTGCCGTGAGCGCTGCCGTGAGCCAGAAGGGCGAGGAGGCCACCCCGCTCTTGATCCCGGAGCTGATGGCGCGCGTGCGCCAGATCCAGCTCCGGACGCACCGCCTGGTGAGCACGGCGCTCTCGGGCGGGTACCGCAGCACGTTCCGCGGGCAGGGCGTCGAGTTCTCGGAGGTGCGCCCCTACCAGCCGGGCGACGACGTGCGCTCGATCGACTGGAACGTGACCGCGCGCACGGGCGAGCCGTTCATCAAGAGGTACGCCGAGGAGCGCGAGCTGACCGTGCACCTGATCGTCGACACGAGCTCGTCGATGGACTTCGGGAGCCGGCGCTGGACCAAGCGCGAGGCCGCCGCCCAGCTCGCGGCGCTGATCGCCTTCGTCGCGATGCAGCATCAGGATCGCGTCGGCCTGACCCTGTTCGGCGCCGAGCCCGGGCTGCACCTGCCGGCGCGCAAGGGCTCCAAGCACGTCCTGCGCATCGTGCGCGAGGTGATCGCGGCGCAGCCGTCCGGACCGGGCAGCGACTTCGAGACCGTCCTGCAGCACGAGCTGCGCACGTTCCACCGCCGCGGCATGCTCTTCCTGATCAGCGACTTCCTGGCCGAGGACGCCGGCGAGGAGTGGGTCGACGTCCTGGCGCGGCTCGCCCTGCGGCACGACGTGATCGCGATCCGCGTCGTCGACCCGCTCGAGGAGGACCTTCCGGCCGCCGGGCTCGTGCGGCTGGTGGAGATCGAGAGCGGCGTGGCGCTCGAGCTCGACTCGCGCTCGAAGACCGTGCGCGAGATCTGGCGCGCGCGCGCCCGCGGCCGGCGCGCGCGCCTGGTCGACCGGCTGGCGCGCGCGCGGGTCGAGCTGATCGACCTGCCCGTCGAGCGCGACCTCGCGGACCCGCTCGTGGCCTTCTTCCGCCGGCGCAGCCTGCGCCACGGAGGCGCGCGGTGAGGGGCCTGCTCGCGGTCGCGCTGGCCGTCGTGCTCGCGAGCGGGGCCGCGGCGCAGGAGCCCACGGCGACCTGGACGGTCGAGCCCGCGGAGGTCGCGGTCGGCGAGCCCAGCACCTGGACGCTGCGCGTCGAGCACGCGCGCGGCGCGCGCCTGCGGCTCGTCACCGAGGACCCGGCGCAGGGCGCGGGCTGGGTGCTGATCGAAGGCCCGACCACGACGCGCGCGCGCTCGGCCGAGCGCGCGTCGACCACCTATTCGTGGACCGTGCTCTCGCTCGAGGGCGGCGAGCGCGCGCTGCCCGCGCCCGACGTGCGCACAGCGGACGGCACGCTCGTCCCCGTCGCGGAGCGGACGCTGCGCGTGCAGAGCGAGCTCGCCCCGGGCGACGACGCGCCGCGCCCGCTGGCCGGGATCCCCGACGTCGAAGGACGCGGCCGGGGCGCGGGGTTCGGGCTCCTCGCCGCCGCGCTGGGCCTCGCCGCCCTGGCGCTCGCCGCCTGGGCGCTCCGGCGCCGCCGGCGGCGCGCTCCCGCGGCGCCTCCCCAGCCGACGCCCGCCGAGCGCCTGCGCGAGCTGCGCCGCGGGCTCGAGCAGGACGGCGCGCCCGGGGCGCCCGGGCTCCCCGGGTTCGACGGGCGCCAGCTGATCTTCGAGGCGTCGCACGTGGTGCGCGCCGGGGTCGACCGCTCGCTCGGCGAGCACCCCGTGGGTTTGACCGACGAGGAGTGGCTCGAGCACGTGCGCGCGAGCGGGCGGCTCGCGACCGGGACCGAGGAGGATCTCGCCGCGCTGCTCGCGGCCTGTGCGGAGGTCAAGTACGGCGGCGCGACGCCGACCCCCTTCCGCGTAAGGGAGGCGCTCGAGCGCGCCGGCGGCATCCTCGGATCGCTCGCGGAACCGGGCGGCCGCGGGGAGGTGGCCGCGTGACCCTCGCCCCCGCGCTGCTCGCCGGCCTCGCGCGCCAGGCCGCGGAAGGACCGGTCAAGAGCGCCGCCGAGGGCCGGCTCGACCTCTGGCGCGACCTCGCGCTGTCGGACCCCGTCTTCCTCGCCCTCGTGCCGGTGGTCGGGCTGGCGGTCTGGCTCGGCGTCCGCGGCCAGCGCGAGCTGCGCGGCCACGTCCCGAAGGCGGCCGCCGACGTGCCGCGCTCGCTCACGCAGCGCCTCGTCTGGGTGCCGCGCGCGCTCGAGGCGGCGGCGATCCTGCTCGCGATCGTGGCGCTCGCCAGGCCGCTGCGCGGGAACATCGAGCTGACGCGCAGCAGCGAGGGGATCGACATCGCCCTGGTCGTCGATCGCTCGACGTCGATGACGCACAAGGACCTCGAGGCGGGCCGCACGCGGCTGGACGTCGTCAAGGACGTCGTCGGTGACTTCGCCGCGCGGCGCATGACCGACCGCGAGTCCGCGGCGGACAGCTGCGCGCTCGTCGTGTTCGCGAAGTACCCCGAGCTGCGCTGCCCCTTCACGCTGGACGTGGGCGCGCTCAGCGGCTTCCTGCAGGAGGTCGACTTCGCCGAGCAGCACGAGGGCGGCACCGGGATCGGGATCGCGCTCGCGAAGGCGGTCGCGGTCCTGAAGGAGAGCGAGGCGAAGTCGCGCGTCGCGGTGCTCTTGACCGACGGCGAGAACAACATCGACGTGATCGCGCCGCTCGCCGCCGGCGAGCTGGCGGCCGAGGCCGGCATCAAGGTCTACACCGTCTTCGCCGGGCGCTACGCGACCGACCCCCTCGGGCGCCTGATCGAGGCCGAGGAGATCGACACGAGCGACCTCGAGCGGATCGCGGAGATGACGGGCGGGCGCTTCTTCCGCGCGCGGGATCGCGAGGCGCTCGAGGCCGCCTACGCCGAGATCGAGGCGCTCGAGCGCACGCCGCGCGAGGAGACGCGCTTCGCGGAGCACTTCGACCTGTACATGCGCCTGCTCGTCCCGGCCTTCACGCTGTACGTGCTCGGCTGGGTCTGCGCCTGCACCTGGGCGAGGAGGCTTCCGTGAGCTCGCTCGAGTTCCTGGGCTTCGACCTCCTGCGGCCGCAGCTCGCCGTCTACCTGATCGGCGTGCCCGTCGCGCTCGCTCTGGGGATCGGTGCGCTCGGCGCACGCCGGCGCGCCCGCGCGAAGCTCGTCGACGCGCGGCACCTCGCGGCGTTCTTCCCGCGCTTCTCGCCCGGTCGGGCGCGCCTGCGCACCCTGTTCGTCACGGCCGCGGTCTTCTTCCTCTCGCTCGCGCTGATCGGCCCGGTCGGCGGCTACACCCTGCGCGAGGTCAGCCGCAAGGGGCTCGACATCGTGGTCTGCCTCGACAGCTCGCGCAGCATGCTCGTCCGCGACCTGCGGCCCGACCGCCTCGGGCGCGCGCAGAACCAGGTCGCGCTCCTGCTCGACCGCCTGAAGGGCGATCGCGTGGGCCTGGTCGCCTTCTCCGGCGACGTGCGCAACGTCGCGCCGCTCACGCACGACCGCACGACTCTGCGCACCTTCCTCTACACGGTGACGCCCGACGACAACCTGATGGGAGGCACGGACATCGGCGCCGCGCTCGAGCACGCCCTGGGTCTGTTCGACGGGCGCACCGGCGCGCACGAGGCGATCGTGCTCCTGACCGACGGCGAGGACCTCGAGGGGCGCGGGCTCGAGGTGGCCGAGGAGGCAGCGCGGCGCAACATCCGCATCTACGTCGTCGGCGTGGGAACCGTCGCCGGCGGCAAGATCCCCGACGGCAGCGGGTTCCTGCACGACGAGACCGGCAGCGAGGTCGTCTCGCGCCTGGACGACGAGACGCTCGAGGCCATCGCCGCTGCGACGGGCGGCGCGTACCTCTCCGCGGAGCGCAACCCGCTGCCGCTTGAGGAGATCTACGCGAAGCGCCTGTCGCGGCTCGAGGGGCGCGAGCTGTCCGCCGGCAAGGAGCGCATCCCGCACGACCTGTTCCAGTGGCCGCTCGTGCTCGCGCTCGTGTTCATGCTGGGCGGCGCGGGCCTCGCCGAGCGGCAGCCGCGCGCCGCGGGCTGGAAGAGGAGGACGCCGTGAACGCGAAACAGAACATCCTCGCGCTGGCGCTCGCGCTCCTCGCCGCCGGGACGCCGGCCTTCGCGCAGAACGCTCCGCCGCCGGATGCCGAGGTCGCTGGCGCTCCGGTGCGCCCCTGGCCCGGGACGTTCGCCGAGGGCATGGCCGAGCTGGCGCGCCTCGTGGAGGACGGGCGCCACGCCGACGCGCTCGCGCTCGCCGACCGGATCCTCGAGCCGACGGCGGCGGCGCGCCTGCGGGCGAGGCTCGAGCGCGTGACGGGTGGGATCTCCGAGAAGGCCCTCGCCCCGCTGCAGGCGCCGCTCGAGTGGCTCGGGATCGAGCCGCTCTCGGCCGCCGACCGCGGGCGCGTGCACTACGCGAAGGCGCTCGCGCGCGCGAGCGGCGGCACGCTGGAGGGGGCGCTGGAGGACTTCGAGCTCGCGCGGGTCCTCGCCCCGGGCGAGACGCGGCTCGCCGCGACGTACAACCTCGGGACGCTCGATCTGCTCGCCGGGGACGCGCTGCGCTCGCTGATCCCCGAGCTCGCGGGCGGGGCGGGACCCGGCGCGGCGCCCCCGGGTCCGGCGCCCGGTCCGCCGTTGCCCGGGGGGCCCGGGGGGCCCGGGGGGCCCGGGGGGCCCGGGGGGCCCGGGAGCCCCGCCGGATCCGGGCAAGACCCGCTGGAGCTCGCCCGCAAGGCCTACCTCGCCGCGCGCGAGCGTTTCGTCGAGCGCCTGCGCCTGGACTGGACCGACGCCGACACGCGCGCGAACGTCGAGCTCGTCGTCCGCCGCCTGCGCGAGCTCGACGAGATCGAGCGCCAGCGCGAGGAGCAGGAGAAGCGCGACCAGGACCAGGAGCAGCAGGACGAGCAGAACGACAACCCCGAGCAGCAGGGCGAGGACGAGGAATCGAAGCCCGAGGACGCGGGCGCCCAACAGGACCAGCCGCCGCCGGACGACGCGCAGGACGAGCAGCCGCCCGACGAGGAGCAGCAGCGCGAGGAGCAGGCCCAGGAGCAGGAGCAGAGCGAGTCCTCCGAGGAGGGCGAGGACCAGTCCGACCCGCGCGCCATGCAGGAGCAGCGCCTGACGGAGGAAGAGATGAAGCGACTCTTGCAGATCCTCGCCGAGCACGAGAAGGAGGGCGAGGAGGTCCGCGCCCAGCTGCTCGGCGCCCGGCGCATGAAGGTGAAGAGGGACTGGTAGATGCTGCGCGAGCTGTGCACGCTCCTCGGGCCCCTCGCGTCCCTGGCGGCGATCGCGCCGGAGCCCGCGGTCGCGGCCGTGATCCAGCAGCGCCGCACCGGACCCGAGGTCAAGGCGTACCTCTCCACCGGCGTCGTCAAGCTCGGCGGCAGCGTGCAGTGGATCGTCGACGTCGAGGGCGCGCGCAACTCCTCGATCGAGGAGGTGCCGACCGTCGAAGGGCTCTCGATCGGGATGCCGATCGGCCCGCAGGAGAAGGTCTTCTCGTCGATCACTGCGTCCGGCAGCTTCACCACCGTCTCGCGCAGGTGGTTGATCCCGATCCAGCCCGAGCGCGTCGGCGACTTCGTGCTGCCCGGCTGCCGCCTCTCGGTCGAGGGCGAGCGCGTGATCACCGAGGAGATCCCGCTCAAGGTCGTCGTCGACATGCGCGGCGAGGAGCTGGGCTTCTTCGAGATCCACGGCCAGCCGCAGCGGGTCTACGAGGGCCAGCCGTTCACGATCGACCTCGCCTTCGGCTGGGACGACAGCCTCGACATCCGCGCGGCGCGCCTGATCCTGCCGTGGTGGGGGCGCCTGCCGGGGGTCCTCGAGCTCGCGGGGACGCGCACGAGCCTGACCGCGCGCAGCGTGCAGATCGGCCTCAACACGCGCAGCCTGATCAAGGTGGAGGAGGTGGTCACGACCGAGCGCGACGGGCGTCCCTACCGCACGTTCCGCTTGAACCGCAGGTTCGCGGCCACGCGCCCGGACACGCTCGAGTTCCCGCAGAGCTTCCTCGAGTTCCGCCAGCCCGTCCCGGGCTCGCGGCGCGGGATCTTCGCGCAGGAGACCTACGAGGACTACTACGTCCACCTCCCCGCGCTCACCGTCGAGGTCCTGCCCATCCCCGAGGAGGGCCGCCCGTTCGAGTGGACCGGCGCCGTCGGCACCATCGACGTCGACCGCCGCGCGGACCGCTACGACGTCGACGCGGGCGACTCGATCAAGCTCACCGTGAGCTGGTTCGGCGACGCCAACCTCGAGTTCTTCGACCCTCCCGACCCCTCGCGCATCGACGCGTTCGAGGGTTTCCGGCTGCTCGGGACGAAGGACGAGTACCTGGGCGAGGAGCGCCGCGTCACCTACGACCTCGTGCCGACCACGCCCGAGCTGAGCGAGATCCCCGGCGTCCCGCTGTGGACCTTCGACCCCGAGCTCGGCGAGTACCGCCGGGTCGAGAGCAAGGCCCTGCCGATCCGCGTGCGCGCTCTCGAGACGACCGACGAGCTCAGCGCCGAGGGCGATCGCGGTCCGGTGCTCGACATACGCGACGTGCACGCCGAGCTGGCGGTCGCCGCGAGCTTGCCGCGGCTCGGCGCCACGGTCGTGTTCGCGAGCCTGGGCCTGGTCGCCGCCCTGTGGCTCACGCTGCGCAGGTGGATCCGGCGGCGGCACGGCGATCCGGACGCACCGCTCGAGCGCCGCCGGCGCGGCGCCCGGCGCCGGCTCGCGCGCCAGCTGCGCGCGGCGCGCAGCGCCGAGGAGCAGGCCGCGGCCCTGCACGAGTTCCTCGCGGCGCGCACGCGCGAGCCGGCGCAGGCCTGGGTCGGCCGCGATCCTCGCGAATGGGCCGAGCCGCTGGAGGCAGCGCCGTCGCGCGAGGCCCTCGACGGCCTCCGCGACGTGATGCGCGAGCTCGACGAGCGCATGTACGGCGGAGCCGGGGCGCGGCCGCTCGAGACCGCGCGCATCCTCGCCGCCGCCGATGGCTTCCTGAAGGAGTCCCCGGCGCGATCCCGTGAAGTCGCGACGGGATCGGCGCTTCGCAGCGTGATCGTGCTCGGCGTGCTCCTCGGCGCGCTCGTCGCCGGACCGCTCGCCGCTGAGGACGGCATCGAGGCGTACCGCGCCGGCGACTACGAGACGGCGCGCAACGTCTGGATGCGCGAGCTCGAGCTCGCGACGGCACCCGCCGAGCGCGCGCGCCTCGCCTACGCGCTGGGCAACGCCGCCTACCGCGGCGGCGCGATGCTCGAGGCGGTCGGCTGGTACACCGCGTCGCTGCGGATCGCGCCGCGCAACTCCGACGCCTGGTACAACCTGGAGCTCGCCCGGGGCGAGGCCGGGCTGCCGCCCGCGAACAAGGGCGAGCTCAGCGCCACGGTCGGCCGCCTGCTCTCCTCGCTGACGCTCGTGGAGAGCGAGTGGGGGGTGCTCGGCGCGACCCTGCTCCTGGCCGTCTTCCTCGCCGGCGAGGCCCTGTTCGGCAGCCGGATGTGGCGCAACCTCGCGACGGCCGGGCTGCTCCTCGTCCTCTTCACCTCGCTCCCCTGGCTCTGGAACGCGCTCCAGGCGCGGCGCCATCCGCTCCTGGTCGTCGAGGCCGGCGGCACGCCGGCGCGCTCGGAGCCCGCGCCCACGGCGAAGTCGCTGGCCCGCGTCGCCGCGGGCGAGATCGTCGAGCGCCGCGACGCGCTGCCCGACTGGGTCAAGGTCGAGGTGCAGGACGGGCGCGAGCTGTGGGTCCGCGAGGACGCCGTCTTCGATCTGGTGCGGTGAGCATCCCGAGCCCGAGCCCGACTCTGCACGCGCGGGCACGCGCGGGCATGGCCTCGGGCACGAAGAACGCGGCGAAACAGCGGGTGCCGGCCGCCCGAAGGCGCGATGCTGACACGATGCGCGCGTCGCTCCTCGCGGCCCCCCTCCTCGCCCTCGGCGCTTCCTGCGGCGGCGGCGACGGGGCCGGCGAGGTCGGGCGCGGGGTGCTCGTCATCGCCGTCGACGCCCTGCGCGCCGACCACCTCTCCGCGCTCGGCTACGACCGCGAGACGACCCCGCGGCTCGAGCGCTTCGCGCGGCGCGGAGTGCTCTTCGCGAACGCCTGGAGCTCGGCTCCGGAGATGACGCCGGCGCACGTGACGCTCCTGACCGGCTGCTATCCCGAGATCGCGCGCATGCCGCCGCTCCCCGACGGCTCGATGCCGATCTCGACCTGGAGCGTGCCCGGCGACGTGCCGCGCCTGGCGCAGGAGTTCCTGGCCAGCGGCTGGCGCACGGCGGCGTTCGTCGACCACGCGGGCCTGGGCGAGACCCCCGGCCTCTCGCAGGGCTTCCAGACCTACGAGGACCCGGGCGACGCGCAGCGCGCGGGCGATAACTGGTTCGGGATCGAGGGCGTCGGGCGGCGCTTCGTGGACTGGCTGCGCCGGCTCGAGCACGAAGAGGAATGGTTCGCCTACCTGCACCTCAACGACCTCGACCGGATGTGGGGCGGCCTCGAGGGCGAGCTCGAGCCGCGCTTCCCGCCGCGCGGGTCGGAGAGCGTGCCCCCCGTCTCCGACGAGCGCCCGATCTTCTTCGCCGTCCCGCGCTCGCGCTGGGACGGCGAGGCGCACACGCTCGGCGAGTACGAGAGCCTCTACGACACGGCGCTCTGGCACCTCGACGTCAAGCTCTCGAGCCTGCTCGAGGAGCTGCGCCGGCGCGGGAGGCTCGATTGCACCACGGTGGCGATCGTCGGCAGCTTCGGATTCGGCTTCGGTGAGTCGGGCTTGGTCGTCGACAACGGCTCGCTCTCCGACGTCGACCTGCACGTCCCGCTCTACGTCCACGTCGATCAGTCGGTCGGCTACCCGATCGGGCGCGAGGTCCGCGAGCTCGTCAGCACCGTCGACCTCGCGCCCACGCTCCTCGACCTGGCCCAGATTTCGAAGCCGGCCGGCATGCACGGCCGCTCGCTCGTGCCCCTGATCTGGGGCCCGGGGACGCCGGGCGGATCCACGCCGCCGGTGCGCGAGGAGGCGTACGCGAGCAGCGCGCTCTACCCCGGTTTCGCGGTCGTCGATCGCCGCTTCTGCTACGAGTACGCCGAGATCGGCGCGCGACCGAGCCGCCTCGCGCTCTCGTGGTACGGGCTGGATCGGCCGACGAAGGACGAGGCGGACTTCCTGCGCGAGGGCACGAGCCGCGTGCTGCACGACCGCGATAGCGATCCGCGTCCGGGACACCTGCGGCGCGGCGTCGACGACGAGCAGCGGGCGCAGAGCATGCACGCCAGGGGCGAGGCCTGGCGCGCGCTCGTGCTGCGCGCGCGCGACGTGCTGCACCGCGTCCCGTGGCGCGAGGCGCGCAGCGACCCGGAGGAGCTCGCCGAGCTGAGGCGCCTGGGCATGATCGGCGACCTGCCGCCTTAGGCCTGCCGGACGCCGGGCGTCGCGGGGTTGCGGCGCGCTTGCGCCCTCGCGTACAGTCCCGCTCCTCCTCCACCCAGGCTCGGTACCGGACCATGCCGAAGATCAGGTTCCTGAAGACCGGCGAGACCGTCGAGGTCCCGGCCGGGACTCGTTTCCTCGACTACTGCCAGGCGAACGACGCGCCCCACGACTTCGGGTGCACGGTCGGCAGCTGCGGCACCTGCGTCCTCGTGCTCGAGGAGGGCGCCGGCAACATCCAGCCGATCACGAACGAGGAGCGCGAGACGATCGAGATGTGCACGAGCGAGGAGGGAGCCCGCCTGGGGTGCCAGATGATCGTGAACGGCGACATCGCCCTGCGTCCCGCGAACACCTGAGGAAGCGAAGATGGTGCGAGTAGGAGTCGTGCTCTCCGGTTGCGGCGTCTTCGACGGCGCCGAGATCCACGAGTCGGTCCTGGCGCTCCTGGCGCTCGACCGCGCCGGCGCCGAGGTCCTCTGCATGGCCCCGGACGTCGAGCTCGACGTCATCGACCACAGGACGCAGCGGCCGAGCGGCGAGCGGCGCAGCGTCCTCGTCGAGTCCGCCCGCATCGCGCGCGGCGACATCCGCGACGTCGCCGACGTGACCGCGGACGAGGTCGACGCGCTCGTCTTCCCCGGCGGCTACGGCGCCGCCAAGAACCTGTGCGACTTCGCCGTCGCCGGCGACCGGGCGCGCGTCGAGCCTTCCGTCGCGAAGCTGATCGCGGGCGTGCGCCGCGCCGGGAAGCCCATCTGCGCGATCTGCATCGCCCCCGCGATGCTGGCCGCCGCCCTGCGCGACGAGGGAACGTCGGGCTCCCTGACGGTGGGTAACGACGCTGCGACGGCGCGGGCGATCGAGTCCATGGGCTCGCGCCACGTAGCCTGCCCCGTCGAGGCCTTCCACGTCGACCAGGAGAACCGCGTGGTCACGACGCCGGCCTACATGCTCGCGGGCAGCATCAAGGAGGCGGCGGAGGGGATCGAGAAGGCGATCGCGGCGACGCTGCGGATGGCGGGCTAGGCTAGGCCAGGTCCGTGCGACCCGCTTCCAGCGCGAGCTCCGAGAGGCGCGCGCCCAGGCCGAGCTCCGTCCTTGCGCCGGTTCGCGATCAGCTCGAAGACGAGCAGGTCTTCGATCGTCACGGCCTGCGCGCGACGAACTCGTCGAAGCGCTCGGAGGGCGTCCAGGGGCGGCCGGGGTCAGCGGAACATGTCGCGCTTGCGGCTGACCCACGTCGCCCACGCGGGCAGCATCGGGTCGAGCGTCGCGTCTCCGCCGAACGTGCGTCCGGCGCGCGAGAGCGAGCACGCGAAGCAGCAGATCGCCATCAAGAGGGCGAAGGGGCGCTGCTCGGGCGGACCCGCGAGGCAGAGGTTCGCAAGACCCAGGCCGGCGAGGCACCCGGCGGGGCGCGTGAGCACGCCGAGCGTCAGCGCGGCGCCGCACAGGAGGCCGCCCCACACGAGCACGTGCGCGAAGACGGTCGGCGCGCGCAGGAACACGTTCTCGGCGAACCACGCGTACGCCGGGGGGGCGGCGGCGATGGTGGTCGCCGCGCCCTCGACGAGCTCGGCGTCGATCCCGGAGCGGAAGGCGTTCCAGCTCTGAAGGGACAGGATCAGGCCGCAGCTGATGCGGATCAGGACGAGGCCCCAGTCGGGGTAGACGCCGGCCCGCACCATGGCGCGAGCCTAACCCGTCCGGGCGGACCGATCCACCGCTTCGCGCGCGGGGCCAGCAGCGCTCCGCACGCCCGGCGGGTCGCGGGTGGCGCCCGGCGCGCGAGGGCGGATACCCTGGCCGGATGCCCGGAGCTTCCGACGGCACCCGGGAGATGCAGGACCCCGCTTCCATGGGACTCCCGGGAGCGAACCTCGCGCTCGACCTCGTGCCGGCGGCCGTGCTCTTCCACGACGTGGACGGGCGCGTCGTCTCCGCCAACCGCGCCGCCGCGCGGCTCTTCGGACGCTCCCGCGAGGAGCTCGCGGGCCTCGCTCCCGGCGAGCTGCTCGGCCCGGACGCGCCGGCCTACGTCGAGGCGCTGCGCGCGGCGGCCCGGCGCGGGGAAGCGCGCGAGGGCGGGATCGAGGTGCTCCCCGCGGCCCTGCCAGGCACGTGGGTGCGGATCGACCTGCACCCCGTGGCGGCTGGAGAGGCGCGCGGAGTGCTCGCGGTCTGGACGGACGTGACCGAGCTCGCCCTCGCCCGGCGCGGCCTCGTGCGCGCGACAGGCGCGCTGGACGACTTCCTGCGGAACGCGGGGCACGACCTGCGCGACCCGCTGCGCAAGGTCCTGGCGTTCGCGGACTTCCTCGCGCGCGACCTGCCGGAAGGAGTCCCGGCCGAGGCGCGCACCGATCTCGAGCACCTGGTCGCGTCGGCACGGCGCATGCGCGAGTACCTCGACGACCTGCTCGCCCTGGCCCGTGCCTCCGGCTCCGCCCACGACCGCCGCGAGCACGAGGTGCTCGCGCTCGACGAGTGCGTCGACGCGGCGCTCGATCACCTCTCCGTCGCCATCGCGGAGACGGGTGCGCGCATCGAGCGCGACCCGCTGCCGCGCGTGCGCGGCGACCGCGTGCAGCTCGTGCAGCTCTTCCAGAACCTCCTCGCGAACGCCCTGCAGCACCGCGGTTCGGGAGCGCCGCGCGTCCGGGTGAGCGCGGAACGCGGCAGCGCGGGCTGGATCTTCGGCGTCCGCGACGACGGGCCCGGGGTGGGGGCCGAGCGCGCGCAGGCCGTCTTCGAGCCCTTCCGGCGCGCGGCGCCGCCCGGCGCCGGCACGCGGACCGGGCTCGGGCTCGCGATCTGCCGCAGGGTCGTCGAGGCCCACGACGGCAGGATCTGGGTCGAGCCCGGCCCCGAGGGCGGCAGCCACTTCCGGTTCACGCTCGGCCCGGGCTCGAAGAAAGGGGGTTGACGGCCGGCACGGGCTGTATTAGTTGTACTAGTACAGCCGAGACAGGTGCCAGCGTGCTCATCCGCGTCGACCCCCTCGCCCCCGATCCGATCTTCGAGCAGATCGCCTTCCAGGTGAAGGGCGCGATCGCGCGCGGCGAGCTCTCGCCGGGCGATCGGCTGCCTTCGGTGCGCGACCTGGCGCGCTCCGTCTCCGTTAACCCGAACACGATCGTCAAGGCGTACGACGTGCTCACCGCTGAGGGCGTCATCGTCCGGCGCCAGGGGGCGGGGTGCTTCGTGACCGGCGCGGGCAGCCTCCTCGAGTCGCGCGAGCGGCACCGCAAGCTGAGCGCGCTCGTCGAGAAGACCGTGACGGAGGCCTACCACCTCGGCTACGGGCCGGCCGAGGTCAAGGAGGCGCTCACGCGCGCCTTGAGCGAGGTCCGGTTCGCCAAGGCAAGGAGCCGCAAGTCGTGAATCCCACGATCGTCTTCGACAACATCCATCGCGCCTTCGGTGCGCGGCACGTCCTCCGCGGGCTCTCGTTCGAGGTCGCGCCGGGCGAGGTCTACGCCCTCCTCGGCCGCAACGGCGAGGGCAAGACGACGGCCATCCGCGTGCTGCTGGGGCTGCTCGACCCGATGGCCGGGCGCAGCTCGGTGCTCGGCGTCGACTCGCGCGACATCGACGGCGCGCTGCGCGAGCGCATCGGCTTCGTCGCCGAGGGCCACCAGCTCGAGGGCCTGCGCACGGTCGCGGGGACGCTCGACTTCGAGCGCGTCACGCGCGCGCGCTTCGACGAGGCGTGGGTGCGGGGCGAGCTGCGGCGCCTCGACCTGCGCCTCGGCTCGAAGGTGTCCGAGCTCTCGCGCGGCCAGCGCGCGCAGCTCGCCCTCGTGCTCGCCCTCGCGGGACGCCCCGAGGTGCTCGTCTTCGACGATCCTGCGATGGGGCTCGACGTCGTGATGCGCCGCGAGCTGCTCGACGTGCTCATCGACCTCCTCGCGCGCGAGGGCGTGTCGGTCCTGCTCACGACGCACGCCCTCGCGGACGTCGAGCGGCTCGCGGACCGCATCGGCATCCTGCACGCGGGACGCCTCGTCGTCGACGCGACGCGCGAGGACCTGCGCGAGCGCGTCGAGCAGCGCTTCCTCGCCTCCAAGGCGAGCGAGGCGCCGTCCGGCGGCGCCGTCGTGGCGAGCCGTCGGGTCCTCGGAGGCTTCGAGCTGACGCTCCTCGACGCCGGCGAGCGCGACCTGCAGCGGCTCGGAGCCGGCCTGTCGCCCGAGGCGCGGGTGCCGACGCTCGAGGAGCTGTTCGTCGCGCTGACGGCGCGCGCGGCGCCCGGTGACGCGCAAGGAGTCGAGCAACAGGAGGTGAGGGCATGAGAGGCTACCTGCGCTTGGTGCTCGGTGAGATGGTCCCGATCACGCTCGTCTTCGGCGTCATCCTGTTCATGACGACGTTCACCGAGAGCTTCAGCGAGAACTTCGTGCTGCCGGGCGGCGACCTGTCCGAGGAGCTGCTCGTCAAATGGTGGCTCGCCGGCCTGGTTCTCGGCGTGCTCAACACCGTATGGGACGAGGCGTGCTCGACGCTCGACTACGCGCGCCACCGTGGTCTCGCCTTCGAACGGCAGGCCTGCGGGCTGCACCTCGCCAGCGTGCCCTGCCTGGTCCTGCTCGTCGGTGTGCCTCTCGCGCTCTGGCTCGGCTTGAAGTTCCTCCAGTCGGACGACTTCGCGATCGCCGAGTGGGGGCGGCTCCGGGCGCTCCTCGTCCTCGGGTCCGTCAGCCTCGCGGCCTACGGGGTCGGCGCCTGGTTCGCGGGCCTGCGCGTGGGCGCGCCGGCGCGCGTCCTCGTCGGGATCGGCGCGTCCGCCGTGGTGCTCGGCCTCGCCCGGCACCTCGCGCGCCCGAGCCCGGGCGAGTGGAGCGCGTCGCCGCTCGCCTTCGTCGCGGTGCAGCTCGGGATCTGGGCGGCGTTCCTGCTCGTCGCCCAGCGCTCGGCGTCCCTGGGGCGCGATCTTGACCGGCCGCTGCCCGGCGGAACCTCGGTCCTGCACGGCCTGCTCGCGGCCCTCCTCTTCTCGCTGTTCGTCGGCGAGCTCGTGCGCGGCGTCGAGCGCAGGCAGCAGATGACGCTCGCCGCGAGCTATCCGTTGGTCGTGGTCCACGACGACGGCCGCGAGCTCGCCCTGCTCTCCAACCACGTGCCCGGCGTCGAGGGATTCGCGCGCGTCGGCGCGGACCACGCGCCGCTCGGCGAGGCCCGCGAGCCCTATCGCGAGCCCTACGAGGTGCTGTTCTCGCCGTGGCGCCACTGGGTCCGCGCGAAGAAGCCCGTGTGGGAGCGCGAAGCCGCGCAAGGCGAGCGCTACGTCGACGACGACGGGTTCCCCTTCGAGGGCCCGTGGGAGGAGCTGGTCGAGCCGCGCGACGGCGGCCGGGCGTTCCTCGACCGCTCGGACGGGCGCGTCAAGGTCTACTACCCAGCCGGCGACCTGCGGCTGGAGCCCAAGCGGATCGTGTTCGACGAGCCGCGCTTCACGCGCGCGACGCGCGTCTTCGGCGAGGAGGAGGGGCCGGCGTTCCTCGTCGGTCCGGGCGCGTGGTCGTTCACGATGGAGGGCGGCGAGGCGCGGCTCGAGCCGGCGAGCGCGCCCGAGCCCGCGCGCCCGGAAGGGCCGCACCTGGCGATCGACGATCCGATCGAGTACCGCGTGCGCGTCGAGCTGGACGGCGCCAGCCACGTCGTCCACTTCGCCCCGCGCACGCGCGCGGAGCGGCGCGCGGCGCGGACGATGCAGCTCGTCTCGCTCCTGCGCCCGCCGCTGTTCCTCGCCGCGAGCCACGTGCGGGCGCTGCCGCGCGAGGAGTGGGCGCGGCTCACGTTCGCGCGCTCGGGCGTGCTGGATCCGCTGTACTTCGGCGGAAAGCGGCGCGCGTACCTCGCCCTCGCCCTGGCGCTGGCGGCGGCCTGCGGGGCGGCGGCGGCGGCGCGGCTGCGCGCGCTGGGGGCGGGGCCGCTGCGGGCCGTGGGATGGTTCGCGATCGCCTTCGGGTTCGGCGTGTCGGGTCTCCTCCTGTCGCTCGCGCTCGAGACGCGCCGCGCCTGGCGCTGGCAGCGCGCGGAGGTCTTCGAGCGTGCGCCGCTGCCGCGCATCGTGAGCTTCCGGAGCTGACGCCGGCGCGCGGCGCCCGTCAACCGACGGGCGTCAGCCGCAGCTCGCGCGTGCTCGCGACGGCGCGGCGCCTGGGGAGCGCGGGCGCCAGCCGCGCGAGGACCTTCTCGGCCGTGCTGCGATACCCCGTCAGCTTGCCGCCGTAGATCGTCAGCACGCGCGGCGCCCGCGGGTCGTCGGCGTGCAGCATCACCTCGCGCGGGCGGTCGAAGGCGCGCCCCGTCCCGCGCGGGAGCACGCGCAGGCCGGCCCAGGCCGCGATGCGCTCGCCGGCGTGGGTGGGGAAGTAGTGGTGCAGCGTGTCCTCGAGGTAGCGGATCTCCTCGCCGGTGGGCTCGATCGCCGCCGGGTCGCCGTCGTAGGGCGTCTCGGTGGTGCCGACCAGCGTGTGCCCCTTCCAGGGCATCGTGAACACGGCCCGGCCGTCGGCCGGGGCCTCGGCGTAGTAGATCCCGCGCCGCAGCTCCCCGGCGAGCTCGACGTGCGCGCCTCCGACGAGGTCGACGGCGCGCGGCGCGGGCGCCGGTCGAAGCCGCGCCATGACCTCGTTCGCCCAGGGCCCCGCGGCGTTGACGAGGACCGCGGCGTCGGCGCGCTCCTCCGCGTCGCCGCGCCGCAGCCGCGCGCTCCAGCGCCCGCCCGCGAGCCGCGCCTCGACGAGCTCGGCGCCGACCTCGGCCGTCGCCCCGAGCTCGAGCGCCGAGCGCAGCACCGCGCGGCTCAGCGCCGCGTCGTCGGTCTGGCCGTCGTGGTAGCAGAAGACGGCCTGCAGGCCGTCCAGGCGCAGGCCGTCCAGGTCCTCCCACTCGGCGCGCGGCACCTTGCGGAACCGGGCGTGGGCCGAGAGCCCGCCGAGGAGCGCGTAGAGCGAGAGGCCGGCGCGGATCTCCCACGGGCGGCGCCGCGTCGAGCGGTAGATCGGGACGTGGAACGGCACCAGGCGCACGAGCTCGGGCGCCAGGCGCAGGAGCAGCTCGCGCTCGGCGAGGGACTCGCGCACGAGCCGCAGCTGCCAGCTCTCCAGGTAGCGCAGCCCGCCGTGGATCAGCTTGCTCGAGCGGCTCGAGGTCCCGGCGGCGACCGCGCGCGCCTCGAGGAGCAGGACGGAGTGACCGGCGGCCGCGGCGGCCTGGGCCACTCCGACGCCGTGGATGCCGCCGCCCACGACCAGGACGTCCACGCTGCGATCCGTCATCGTCCGGCGTGCGTCGGTCGAGGCTTCCAACGCGCGCGCCGGGGAGCGAGGATTGTCGATTCGAGAGCCCGGTGCAATCCCCGTGAGGTCCTTCGCTCGCAGCGCCGCGGCCGCGCTCGCCGCGGCCGCGTGCATCGGGCCGCGGCTGCGGCGCTACGCGCCGACGGCCGCGCTCGCCGCGGCCGCGTGCATCGGGCCGCGGCCGGCGGAGCCGCCGTTCGTCGTCGTCGAGGACGCGCACACGCGCGTCTACGCCGCCGACGTCGAATCGACGGCCGCCGCGCTGCGCGCCGTCGCGCTCGAGGCCGGCTACACGCTCGAGCCGCCCGACGTGGCCTCCGGACCGGAAGCCGGCGCGCTGCGCGCGCGCTCGCCGGTCGAGACGCGCTTCTTCACGCTCTCCGGGGAGCTCTCGCGCCAGCACGTGCTCGCCGCGAGCATCGCCCCGGTGCCGAACCTCTCGCGCGCGCGGGTGCGGCTCGACGCCGAGCTCGTCTCCGGCCCGGCCGGGGCAGCGCCGGTCGAGAGCCAGGCCGTGCGCGACGGGGAGTGGTACGCGGGCTGGTTCGCGCGCCTGGAGGCGAAGCTCGCAGCGGAGTAAGGCGTCGCGGGTTTCCGCCCGTGGCCGGGCGCGAGCGACCTGATCTGGCTTCCCCCCGCGGGCACGATCAGCGCAGCAGTGAAGGCCCGGCTCCCCGGACGCTCGCCGTCGACATGACGATCTCGACCACCCCCCGTCGGCGCCCGGCGGATCCAGAGGGCGAAGGGGTCGATCAGGCACGCCAGCCGCGACTATCCCTGCGTCTCGATACGGACCAGAGCTACTACGCCACTCTGGGCTCATGGTTCACGTGCCCGAAGAGGCAGCGCGACGGGATGAAGGAGCGTCGAGGGCGCCAAGGCCGGAACTTTTTTCGGTCCCCAGTTTTTTCCCCAGTCGGACCGCAAGTCGAGCGGGGGAGCTGGACGAAACGACCCCGGCCCTCGCGTCTCCCGACATGGTCGCGCGCTTCCTCATCTTCGTCGCCATCCTCGTCGCACTCCTCACCGCGGGAGTGTGCTGGATGACGACCGCCGGCGAGGCCCCGGTCATCGGGCCGCGCCGCACGCTCACCGAGGACGAGGAGAAGATCGGCGAGAAGCTCCAGATGCACGTGCGCGAGCTCTCTTTCCAGATCGGTCCGCGCAGCAACAGGCACTCGACCACGCTGCGCCAGACGGCGGAGTACATCGACGCGAGCCTGGCCTCGTTCGGATACCGCGTCACCAGCGAGGCGTTCACGAGCCAGAGCCAGAAGCTCCACAACGTGATCGCCGAGCGCCGCGGGTCGACCAAGCCGGACGACATCCTGCTCCTCGGCGCGCACTACGACTCCTACCGCAGGAGCCCCGGGGCGAACGCAAACGCCTCCGGGGTCGCCGTGCTGCTCGAGCTCGCCCGCGTCCTGCGCAACGACAATCCCACGCGCTCCATCCGGCTGGCCTTCTTCGCCAACGGCGAGCGGCCGTTTCTCGGCACGGAGGGCAGCGGGAGCTTCAACCACGCGACGGGCGCGCGGGCGCGCAGCGAGGACATCCGGCTGATGGTGTGCCTGGACACGATCGGCTACTACTCCGACAAGGAGGGCAGCCAGTCGTTTCCGTTCCCGCTGAACCTGCGCTACCCGAGCACGGGCGACTTCCTGGCCATCATCGGCGGGCTCAAGCGCCGCGACCTCGTGACCAAGATCGTGACGCGCTGGGCGGAGATCTCGGCCGTGCCGGCCTACGGCGGGGCCCTGCCGGGCTGGTTCCCGGGCGTGCTGCGGTCCGACCACGAGATCTTCGAGAGCCTGGGCTACCCCGCGGTCCTCTTGACGGACACCGCCGAGAACCGCTGGAGGGACGCGCGCACGGTCTACGACAAGTTCCCCTACCTCGACTACAAGTCCCTCGCGCAGATCGTCACCTCGCTCGAGGCGCTCACGCTCGAGCTCGCGAACGGGGACATCTGAGGCTCTCTGCGGCAGGTTTCGCGGACGGCCGACTTCGTTTACCCTTCGGCCCCTTCCGGGCGCTGGTGCCCGCGACCGAAGCCGTGAGCCAAAGTCCCAGAGACCCGAGCCGTCCCGACGCGCTCGCCGTGGCCGGCTTCAGCAAGAGCTACGAGGGTCTGGCGGCCGTCGTCGACCTGTCCTTCCGCGTGCGGGCGGGGGAGATCCTCGGGCTCGTCGGGCCGAACGGCGCCGGGAAGACGACCACCCTGCGCTCGATCGCCGGCATCCTCCCGATCCAGAAGGGGTCCATCACGGTCGCGGGGCACGATCTGGCGATCGACGAGCACGAGGCCAAGTCGCGCCTGGCGTGGGTCCCCGACGACCCCCAGCCGTTCGACAGCCTGACCGTCGAGGAGCACCTGCTCTTCACCGCGCGCCTGTACGGCATCGACGAATGGCGCGCGCGCGCGGGCGAGCTGCTCGCGACCTTCGAGCTGTCGGAGAAGCGCGGCGCGCTCGGCGGCGAGCTCTCGCGCGGCATGCGCCAGAAGCTGGCCTTCGCGTGCGCCTGGCTCTCGCGACCGGAGCTCCTGCTCCTCGACGAGCCGCTGTCCGGCCTCGACCCGCGCGGCATCCGCGCGGCGCGGCGCGCGATCCGCGAGCTGGCGGACTCGGGCGTCGCCGTGCTGCTCTCCTCGCACTTGCTCGAGCTGATCGAGGCGCTCGCCGACCGCATCCTCATCATGGACCGCGGGCGCGCCGTCTTCGACGGAACGCTCGAGGAGGCCCGCGCGGCCCTCGCGCCCGAGAGCGGCAGCAGCCTGGAGGAGATCTTCATGGCGGCGACGGGAGAGGCGGGGGGCGACGGGGCCGGCTGACCATGCTCGTCCCGCGGCCCGCCCTGCGCAGCCTCGCGCGGCTCAAGCTCCGCGGCTACGCCCGCTCGGTGCGCCGCCGGCTGTCGCGGCCCTCGGGGTTCTTCTTCGGGCTGCTCGGCTTCGGGCTCACGGTCGCCTGGATCGCCTTCTTCCTCGTGCGCGGGGGGCGCACGGGCGCGCCCGTCGACGAGTCGCTGCGCCTGCCGCTCATCCGCGGCGTCATCGCGACGATCGGGATGCTGTCGATCGTCGGATCGCTCGGGTTCCGCGGCGTGTACCTGCCCAAGGAGGAGCTGGAACGGCTGCTCGCGGCGCCCGTCTCGCGGGCGGACCTCGTCCGCTACCGGATGTGGATGAGCGGCGGACGCTCGCTCGTCTTCGCGCTGATCGTCGGGTTCGTCTTCGCGCCGCGCATGCCGCGCCCGTTCCTGGCCTTCCCGGCGATCTTCGTCACCGCGATGACCCTGCCCGTCGTCGGTCAGGCGGTGGCGCTGGTCGCGGGCGACGCCGAGAACCGGGTCGGCCGGATCGTGCGGCGCATGCCGCTGACGCTCTTGCGCGTCGTCGTCGCGCTCTTCTTCTGGTTGCTCGTCGTCTCGTTCTTCTTCTGGGACGACGTGCGCGACGTGCTCCCGGGGATCGACCCCGAGCTGGGGCCCGCGGCGCTCTTCGCGCACCCTGCCGTGAGCCTCCTGACGGCGCCGCTCGTCCCCTGGGCGCGCGCGATCGCGGCCGGAGGGGCGGGCGAGTTCGCGCTCTGGTTCGCCGTGATCCTGGTCCTGTGGGCGGCTCTCTTCGAGGGCACGGCGCGGCTGCCCGTCGACTTCCGCGAGCTCAGCCTCGTGACCTCGGCCGACGTCGCGCGCCGGCTGCGCCGCATGCGCTCCGGGCGCAACCTGATCACGGGCGCGAGAGTCTCGCAGCGCGCCCTCGGCTGGCAGGTGCCCTGGGTCCTCGGCCGCGGTCCGTTCGGAGCTATCGCCTGGCTCAAGCTGTGCGCCATCCTGCGCAAGGCGCGCGGGACGCTGCTCTTCGCCTCCTTCGTCCTGCTCCTCCTGACCAGCGCGTCCACGCTCGGCGCCGACCTGTTCCCGGGCACGCTGACCGGGTCCGCGGTCCTGGGGTTCCTCGCGACGATCTACCTGGCCTTCGGGCTGCGCTTCGATTTCCGCTCGGACCTCGACTGGATGGACGTGATCAAGACCTGGCCCCTGGCGCCGTGGCGCGTGTTCCTCGCCACGGTCCTGCCGCAGGCGCTCCTGATCTCGCTCCTCGCCTCGACCGCCGTCGTGCTGCGCGCGGCGGCCCTCGGTGAGCTCGGCCCCGAGCTCTCGGCCGTCGTCGTGGCGCTGCCTTTCGTGTCGCTCCTGTGGCTGGCGCTCGACAACGCGATGTTCCTGCTCGTCCCGGTGCGCTACAGCCCCGACCAGGGCGGCGCGATGCAGCACACCGGGCGCGGGCTCCTGCTCGTGCTCCTGCGCATGCTGGTCCTCGGGGTCATCGGGGTCGCGGTCGCCCTCGCGATCGCTTTCACGCAGCTCGTCGGAGCGCACCTGCACTGGGCCGACTCGATGGTGACGCTGGTCGCGGCCGTCCTCGCCAGCGCGACGGTGCTCGCCGCGCTCGCGGCGCTGGTCGCCTTCGGGGGCTGGGCGCTGCGGCGCTTCGACGTGTCGCGCGACCGGCCGGGCTAGCGCAACTCGAACCGGCCTACCCCAGCTCCTCGCGCAGCACCGCGGCCAGGTGCGGGGCCAGGCGCCGCGCCGTCTCGGGGTTGGCGTAGCCGACGAAGCTGACCGGAGTCTTCGTGTCGATGGGGAAGTCGAGAGGCTCGGACCGCGGTCCGGTGACGACGCAGCCCGCCTCGCGCGCGCAGAGGATCGCGCCCGCCATGTCGTAGGGCTTGGCCGTCTGCGTGGCCACGCCGCGCCGCCGGGCGACGAGCTCGCGCGCCTCGAGCACCATGCGGTAGACGCCGAACGCGAGCTGCATCAGCTGACCCGCGCTCGAGATCAGCTGGTCGTCGTAGCAGGCGCTCGGGTCGGCGCCCTCGTCGCGCTCGATCCGCGCGAAGAAGCGTGCCGCGATCCGCGCGACGTCGGGTCGCAGCGCCGGGTGGAAGCTGAAGAAGGTGAAGTAGCCGTGGTCGGGGCGGTCGTCGGCGTCGGCGCGCAGGGGCTGCGAGGCGACCGTCGCGCCGCTCTCGACGTCGCAGATCGTCAGGCTGGCGCCCGCGCCACGGCTCGCCTCGACCACGCGCAAGCGCGCGGCGCGCGAGTCGGGGATCTCGGCCACGATCCCCTGGCGCACGTCGGCGAGCGTCGGCTGCCCGGCGCCCGGACCCGCGGCCGAGAGCACCGTCCAGGCCGAGCGCAGGTCGTACATCAGGTGGCGCGTCCCGTCGATCGGGTCGACCGCGAGGCGCGGGCCGCCGTGGTCGAAGTCCGGGAGCTCGACGACCCCGCCCGGGCCGGGCCCCAGGTGCCGCCAGCCGCTGTCCTCGGTGAGCACCGAGAGCGGGCCTTCGCGGGCCTGCTCCTCGCTCCACTCGCGCACGGCGCGCTCGGCGCCGAGGTCGAGCCCGTAGGTCACGTCGCCCGAGCCCTCGGCGACCGGGCGCGCGATCTCGTCCATGCGACCGCGCGCGAGGGCGGCGCCGAGGGCCTCGCGCGCGCTCTGCCGAATGCGCAGCGCCAGGTCGAGGAGCGCCCCGCGGGTGGGGGACGAGGACCCGAGAGCGTCGGTGCTGGACGAGGAGCTCACGCCGGCCGCGGCCGGCGCCGCGCGCCTACCCTACGGAACCGCGACCGCGGACGACACGCGCGCTGCGAGCGCTTTTTCGCCTCGTCGCCGGCGGAGCTTGCCTCCGCGGCGAGCGGGCCGGAGGCTCTCCTGGATGGAGCGAGCGCAGGAGCGGGCCGCGACGCCGCGCCGAGGGCGCGCGGCGCTCGGCGAGGTCCTCGTGGCGGCCGTCCTCGCCGCGGGCACCGGCGCCTCGATGCTCGCGCTCGCCTGGGCCCTGCGCCGCTCCGACAGCGTGCGGGCGCTCTCGCTCCCGGAGTACCTGCTGCTCGCCGGGGCGCTCGTCCTCTCCACCGCGCTCGGGCTCGCCGCCCTCGCTCGCCGCGCGCGCGCCTTCGCGCGCGGCGCGGGAGAGCCGGGTGTCGCGGCCGCGTGGCGGCTGCGCGCGGGCGCCTACCTCTTCGCAGCGGGCACGGCGCTCCACCTCGCCCTCTTCCAGCCCTTCAAGCCGCTCGTCCTGGTCCTGTTCTGGGGCGCCGCGGCGGGCTCCTTCGCGCTGCTCGACCTCTGCGGCGAGCGGCTGGCGCGAAGGGTCCCGCCGGCCCTGCTGCGCGCCCTCGACCGCGGGCTGCTCGGCGTGCTCGTGCTCGCGGCCGGCCTCGAGCTCGGGCTCAGGGGGCTCGCGCACCTCTCCGCGTCGCCGATCCTCGCGCGACCCGACGACCCCGCCGACATGATGCGCCGCCACCGCTACCCGCCGGGCACCGTGTTCTTCGGCTTCCCGTTCGACAGCCGCGGGTACCACGACGACGAGCCGCTGCGAGGCGCGGACGGGCCGCTGGTCGTGACGGTCGGCGACTCGTTCAGCATCGGCGTCGTACCCCATTGCTTCCACTACACGACGGTGTGCGAGCAGCAGCTCGGAAGAGGCGCGATCTACAACGTCGGGATCCCCAGCACCGGCCCGCGCGAGTACCTGCGCATGCTCGAGGCGGACGCCCTGCCCCTGGAGCCGGACGCCGTCGTGGTCGCCCTCTTCGTCGGCAACGACGTCGTCTTCCCCTCGTACCGGGGGCCGCTCGCGCTGCTCGAGCGGGCGTTCAGCCGCGAGAGCTGGATGCTGTACGCGGTCCAAAGGCGCCTCGCGCGCCTCTCGCGCGAGCGCGCGCGGCGGACCGTCGAGAGTCCCCTCGGGCGCCTGCCGGGGATGGAGACGGGCGCGGACGTCGCGCGCGGCGCGTCACCCGCCGAGCTCGTGGCGCGCTACCCGTGGCTCGGCGACCCCGCGCTCGAACGCCCCTCGTTCTCTCCGGAGACGTTCCTCGAGACCGAGACCGGGCGCGCGCTCCAGCTGTGCCGGCCGGGAAGTCCGCGAGCGTACGCGGGTCTGTTCGCCGCGCTGCGCGCGATGCAGGCCGCGGCCGGGGACACCCCGCTCTTCGCGCTGCTCATCCCCGACGAGTTCCAGGTCGAGGACCCGCTGTGGGAGGACGTCGTGCGGCGCGCGGAGCGCATCGGCGAGCTCGACCGCGACCAGCCCCAGCGCGTCGTCGGCGCGTGGCTCGCGGAGGCCGGGATCCCGCACCTGGACCTGCTGCCGGCCTTCCGCGCCGTGCCGCCCGGGGACGAGGGCCGGCGCCACCTCTACCACCTGCGCGACACGCACCTGAACGTGCGCGGCAACGACGTCGCCGGGCGCGCGCTCGCCGGGTTCCTGCGCCGCCACGTGCGGTAGCCCTCGTCACCAAACGGGGCGTCCGCCGTAGCCCCCGTCCGAACGCTTTGTGATCCAGAGGCCGCGCCCTACACTACCGCGCCCCGACGACCCGCTGCCATGCCCGAAGCCCGCAACGTCATCATCATCGGCTCCGGCCCCGCCGGCTACACAGCCGCCATCTACGCCGCGCGCGCCAACCTGAAGCCGCTGCTGTTCCAGGGCATGCAGCCGGGCGGGCAGCTGACGATCACCACCGACGTCGAGAACTACCCGGGCTACCCCGACGGCGTGCTCGGGCCCGAGATGATGGAGGAGTTCCAGCGCCAGGCCGAGCGCTTCGGGACCGAGGTCGTGTTCGACGAGGTGACCGAGGTCGACTTCTCGAAGCGGCCCTTCACGCTGAAGGCCGGCTCGGAGACCCACCGCGCCGAGGCGGTCATCATCTCCACGGGGGCGTCGGCGCGGCTCTTGGGCCTCGAGTCGGAGTCGAAGCTGATGGGGCACGGCGTATCCGCGTGCGCGACCTGCGACGGAGCGTTCTTTCCCGACAAGGAAGTGCTCGTCGTCGGCGGCGGCGACACGGCCATGGAGGAGGCGAACTTCCTGACGCGCTTCGCCTCGAAGGTCACGATCGTGCACCGCCGCGAGGGCTTCCGCGCTTCCCAGATCATGCTCGAGCGCGCGCGCAAGAACCCGAAGATCGACTGGATGCTGAACAAGGTCGTCGTCGACATCCGCGCCGGCGAGAACGGCAAGGTGACCGCCGCGGTCCTCGAGGACGCGCAGTCGCAGGAGCGCACCGAGGTCGCCACCGACGGCGTCTTCATCGCGATCGGCCACACGCCGAACTCGAAGATCTTCGAGGGCCAGGTCGACATGGACGAGAACGGGTACATCCTCGTCCACGACGGCACGTACACCTCGGTCGAGGGCGTGTTCGCCTGCGGCGACGTGATGGACCACGTCTACCGTCAGGCCGTGACCGCGGCGGGCACCGGCTGCATGGCGGCGATCGACGCCGAGCGCTGGCTGGAGAAGCAGGAGGGCTAGCGCCCGTGTCGACCGGGCGCCACGCCGGCAAGCACGTGCTCGTCACGGGCGCGGGGACCGGGATCGGGCGCGCGATCGCCCAGCGCCTCGCTCGCGACGGAGCGCGGCTCTCGCTCCTGGCGCGCGACGTCGGGCGGCTGGTGCGGACGTCCGCCGAGATCGGCGCCGAGGTGCACGTCGCGTCCTGCGACATCCGCGACCGCGACGCCGTCGAGGCCGCCTTTCGCGACGCTGCCCGGCGCGGCGGCGCGCTGCACGCGCTCGTGGCGAACAGCGGCATCGGCGGCCCGAACGCCCCCGGGCCGGAGGACCGCTTCGATGACCTCGTGGCGACCAACCTCACCGGCACCTACAACTGCCTGCGCGCGGCCCGCGAGCATCTCGCGCCGGGGCCCGGCGCGCGCCACCTCGTCGCGGTGGCCTCGATCCTCGCGCGCATCGGCGTCCCCGGCTACACCGGCTACTGCGCCTCGAAGGCCGGCATCCTCGGCCTCGTGCGCGCCCTCGCCGCCGAGCTCGCCCCCGACGACGTCCAGGTCAACGCCGTCTGCCCCGGCTGGGTCGACACCGCGATGGCCCACGCGGGCCTGGCGGACATGGCGCGCGGGATGGGGACCAGCGTGGACGAGGCCCTGCGACAGGCGCTGCGGGCGGTGCCGCTGGGACGCATGAGCCGGCCCGAGGACGTGGCCGGGATGGTGTCGTGGCTCGTGTCGGAGGACGCGCGCGGCGTGACGGGTCAGGGGCTCGACATGAACGGCGGGGCGTTCATGGGCTGACCGTCAGCCCCCGATCGTCATCAGGAACTCGCCGTTCACCTGCGTCTTCTTGATCTTGGCGATGAGCATCTCCATCGCCTCGACCGGGTCGAGCTCGTTGAGGACCTTGCGCAGCATCCACACGCGCTCGATCTCCTCCTTCGTGAAGAGCAGCTCCTCCTTGCGCGTGCCCGAGCGGTTGATGTCGATGGCCGGGAAGATGCGGCGGTCCGAGAGGCGCCGGTCGAGCACCAGCTCCATGTTCCCCGTGCCCTTGAACTCCTCGAAGATCACCTCGTCCATCTTCGAGCCCGTCTCGACGAGCGCCGTCCCGAGGATCGTCAGGGAGCCCCCGTCCTCGATGTTGCGGGCCGCGCCGAAGAAGCGCTTGGGAAACTGCAGGGCCGTCGCCTCGATGCCGCCCGAGAGCAGCTTGCCGTTGCTCGGCGCCTCGACGTTGCACGACCGCGCGAGGCGCGTGATCGAGTCGAGCAGGATGCAGACGTCTTTGCCGGCCTCGACCATGCGCTTGGCCTTCTCGATCACCATCTCGGCCACCTGGATGTGGCGCGCGGCGGGCTCGTCGAAGGTGGAGCTGATCACCTCGACGTGCTCGCCCTGGATCGAGCGCTCGAAGTCGGTCACCTCCTCGGGGCGCTCGTCGACGAGCAGGATGATCAGGTGCACCTCGGGCGCGTTGTGCACGATCGACTTCGCCAGCATCTGCAGGAGGATCGTCTTGCCCGTGCGCGGGGGAGCGACGATCAGCCCGCGCTGGCCCTTGCCCACCGGGGTGATGAGGTCGACGATGCGCATCTCGAGCGGGTTCTCCACTGTGCCCTCGAGGATGATGCGCTGCTCGGGGTAGAGCGGGACGAGCTCCTTGAAGGGCGCGCGGCCGCGCGCCTCGTCGGGAGTCGCGTGGTCGATCTCGTCGACCTCCCAGAGGCACAGGTACTTCTCGCCGTCGGCCGGCGGACGCAGCTTGCCGGTGATCGTCATGCCGCGCTCGATGCCGTAGCGCTCGACGACCGACGGGGGCAGGAACACGTCCTCCAGCGCGGGCATGTAGTCGTTGTACGGCGAGCGCAGGAACGCGTGGCCGTTGCCCATGTTGTCGACGATGCCCTCGACCACGACGGGCACGCGGCGGCGCAGGCGATCGCGGGTGATCTCCCAGATCGCGTCGCGCCGGTTGCGGCCGACGAAGTCCTCGACCTTCTCCTGGACCCCCAGCTCGTGCAGCTCGCCGAGGTTCAGGCGCTGCAGCTCGGCGTGGCTCTCGGGCTTGGGCTTGGTCTTCTTCTTCGGCGCCGGGAGCGACTCGACGAGCACGCCGTACTCGGTCTCGCTCAAGTCCGACGGCAAGGCCTGGTGATCGATCTGGAGCGCGGTGGCGCCCCTGTTCTGGCCGGGGCCGCGGTAGGGGCGCGCCTTGAAATGCTTCTTGAAGGGGCGCTTCTTGTTCGCCATCGGTGTCGTGGGGTGGGGCAAGAGGGGATCATTCCAAGCCGACGTCTTCCAACACGTCCCGGACCGCCGCTGCCAGCTCGTCCGGGGTGCCGTCGTTGGGGACTCGATAGTGGGCTCGTCGTCGCTTGTCTTGGAGCACGAGCTGCGCCTTCTCGCGCCGCCCCACCTCCCCGGGCCGCCACTGGCGGCGGGTCGTGGCGCGGCTCTCGCGCACCTCGTCCGAGGCGTCGACGAACACCAGGTAGTCGCACAGCCCAGCCAGACCGTGCTGGGCGTCGTTCTCCAGGAGCAGCGGGACGTCGAGCACGACGCGTTCCGTGCCCCGGGACCTGGCCTCCGCCAAGCCGGCCAAGATCTTCTCACGAACGAGCGGGTGGATCCAGCCCTCGAGCCGTCTGCGGGCCCGGTCGTCGTCGAAGACCCGCCTGGCGAGCGCGGCGCGGTCGGTCCGACCGTCGGGGCCGATCGCATCCGGTCCGAACGCCCGCTCCAGCTCGCGCTGGATCCGGGGCAGGTCCAGGGCCTCCTGCGCGAAGTCGTCGGCCGAGAGGACGCGACCGCGCGGGCCCGCGAGCAGCCGCGCGACCTCCGACTTCCCCGAGGCGATCCCGCCGAGGACCCCGAAGACCGTCGTGCGCCGGGATCGCGCGGGCGCCCCGGTCGAATCGGGCGCCAAAGGGGTATCGCTCGGGTCGTCGTGCGGACGCGGGCCCATGGCGGAATGCGGAAACCCGGGCGGCTCTCGGAGGTAAGGCGCCGGTGCCGACCGCACACTCTCGTCTTCGCGCGCGCGTTCCTCAAGCAGGCCGGCGGGCCGGAAGAAGGCCGGCGGGCCCGGACGACCGCAGCGCGCGGCGCGGCACTTGCTGGCGTGGGCGGGTTCGGTTATCAAGATGCCCCCCTTTCCGGCCTGAGCCCCGGCCCGCTCGTTCGGGAACGCCGGGTCCTGCCCCCCGGCACGTTCGAGGACTGTACCGCATGAAGCACCTGTCCAAGCGGGGAGCCGCCCGCGTCAGCGCCGTCTGGCTGATCGTCGTCATCGTCCTCTTCCTCGCCGCCCTCGTGTACGGCTACTCGATGGGCGAGGAGGCGAGCCGGGCCGAGCAGCGGGCCACCGCCGCCGCCATCGAACGCGACGCGGCGGAGCAGCGCACGCACGAGGGGACGGTCAAGCTGCAGGCGATCACGGAGAAGGTGGGCTTCAACGACCGGGACACCGTCGGGTCGACCTCGAACCCGGACGTCGCCGAGGAGGGGCTCAAGACCCTCGCCGCCGCCTTCCCGCTCGATGCCACGGCGACGACGTACGAGGCGACGATCCCGCTCCTCGTCACCGCCTACCAGCGCAAGCTGCGCGAGATCCAGGATCTCCAGACCCAGATCGCCGACCTCGAGAGCCAGCGCGACCAGACCCAGAGCGCCCTCGCGTCCGTGCAGACGCAGAAGGACGGCGAGCTGGCCGATCTGCGGACGCAGATCGGCGACGTCGAGCGATCCGCGCAGTCGGAGAAGGACGAGCTCGAGGGTCGCATCGCGACCCTGACGAGCGCCCGCAACCAGGTCGAGAACGACCTCGTGGCCGCGCGCGACACCATCGACTCGAAGGACCGCGAGCGCACGCAGATCGAGCAGGAGTTCGAGACGCGCGAGAACGCGACGCGCAAGGTGCTCGGCTTCCTGCGCGAGCCCGACAAGCCCGACGGCGAGATCCTGGCCGCCTCGCCGGGGATCCGGCGCGGCTGGATCAACCTCGGCGCCAAGGACCGCATCAACCTCGGGATCCGCTTCACGGTCATCAACGGCAGCCCGACCGACGACCGCGTCAAGGGCTGGGCCGAGGTGGTCGACGTCGAGGAGGAGCAGTCCGAGGTGATGTTCTACGACCTCACCGACCCGTTCGACCCGATCGTCCAGGGCGACCTCGTCTTCAACAAGCTCTACGACTCGTCGGGGCAGCGCAACGCCGTGCTGATCGGGCGCTTCTCGGGGACGTACAACGAGAAGGAGCTGCGCATCCTGATGGACCAGATCGGCATCCAGGTCCAGCCCAAGGTCGACAGCGAGACCGACTACCTGGTCGTCGGCTCCGAGCTCTGGCACGACGCGGAGGGCGAGCCGCTCGAGGATCCGGTCCAGCCCTCGGACCTGCCCGAGTACCGCGAGGCGGAGGCGATCGGCGTCCAGATGGTCACCCTGCGGGACGTCGAGCGCTACTTCCGCAAGTAGGGGGGACGAGCCGCGCCCGAGCCTGACGAGCAGAAGGAGCTCGAGGGGTCGCGCATGACCCTCGGCGAGCACCTGGAGGAGCTGCGCACGCGGGTCATCCGGGCGGCGGTCGCCTTCTTCGTCACCTTCGTGGCGTGCTGGATCTACCGCGAGGAGATCGCCGATCTGCTCATCGTGCCCTTCGATCGGTCCGTCGTGTGGCTGAACGAGTACCTGTACGGGTACTTCCAGAAGGAGGTCGCCGGCGGAGTCCCCTGGAGTCAGTACTTCGAGGTGGAGGCGCCCGCCGGGCCCCAGGACATCCTCCCCGAGAAGCGGGTGAGGGACACGATCCGCACCGACCTCGCGGCCGGTCCCTTCGTCTTCTACCTGCGCTTCTCCGGCTACTTCGCGGCGTTCCTCGCGGGCCCGTACGTGCTGTGGCAGTTCTGGCAGTTCATCGCCGCCGGTCTGTACCGGCGCGAGCGCAGCGTCGCCTACCGCTACTTCCCCATGAGCGTGGGGCTCTTCGTCGCCGGCGTGCTCTTCGGCTACTTCGTGATGGTGCCCTACGCCCTCTACTTCCTGGCCAAGATCGGGATCCACCAGTTCGAGTGGTGGCAGAGCCTGGACAAGTACGCGACCTTCCTCTCGAGCCTCACCCTGGCGCTCGGCATCGTCTTCCAGCTTCCGATCCTCATGGTCGCCCTCTCCAAGCTCGGGCTCGTCGAGCCGCGCCAGTACGGGCGCTACCGCGGCCACTTCATCGTGGCCGCGCTCGTGATCGCCGCGATCCTGACGCCGCCCGACCCCTACACGCAGGTGATGATGGCGGCGCCGATGGTCGTCCTCTACGAGCTGGGCCACGTCCTGGCGCGCCTGGGCGCGCGCGCCGCGGAGCGGCTCGGGCCCGCCGCCGGCGGCCCCTCTGCCGCATGAGCGCGCGCCCCGACTGGGCGGCGGTCGTGGCGGTGGGGGACGAGCTCGTCGAGGGGCGCGGCCTCGACACCAACTCCGCGAGCCTGGCGCGCCGGCTCGCCGGGACCGGCCGCCGCGCGCGGCGCTTCGCCGTCGTCGGCGACGAGGAAGAGGCCATCGCAGCCGTCGTGGAGGATCTCGCCGAGGACCACGGCCTCGTCGTGCTCACCGGCGGCCTGGGGCCGACGCTCGACGACCTCACGCGCCACGCCCTCGCGCGCGCGGCGCGGCTCGAGCTCGTCGAGTCGCCCGAAGCCTGGGAGCAGATCCGCGCGTGGTTCGAGCGCGCCGGGCGCGAGCTCGTGGCCGCGAACCGCCGCCAGGCGCTCCTGCCGCGCGGCGCGGCCCTGCTCGAGAACCGCTGGGGCACGGCGCCCGGCTTCCGGCTCGCGGCCCTGGGCACGACGATCTTCGCGTTGCCCGGGCCGCCGCGCGAGCTCGAGCCGATGGTCGAGACCCATCTCCTGCCCTGGCTCGCCGCGCGCCCCGTCGCCGCCGGCGTCCTGCGCGAGCGCACGCTGCACCTCTTCGACCTCTCCGAGAGCGTTTTCGCCGAGCGCGCCGGAGCCTGGATGGAGCGCGGCGCGAACCCGCGCCTGGACGTCACGTTCCGCGACGGGGTGCTGTCGGCCCACGTGCTCGCGAGCGGCGCCGCGGAGGCCGCCGCGGAGGAGCTCCTCGAGATGCGCTGCGGCGAGCTGCGCGCGCGCTTTCCGGGCCACGTTTTCGGCGAGGAGGGCGACGCGCACCCCGCGGCCGTCCTCGGGCGCACGCTGCTCGAGCGGCGCCTCTCGGTCACCTGCGCCGAGTCCTGCACGGGGGGCCTGGTCGCCGGCGCGCTGACCCGCGTGCCCGGCATCAGCGAGGTGTTCGAGGAGAGCTACGTCACCTATTCCGACGCCGCGAAGACCCGGCTCCTCGGCGTGCCGGCAGGGCTCCTCGCGCGCCACGGCGCCGTCTCGCGCGAGGTCGCCGAGGCGATGGCGCGCGGGGCCGCCGAGCGCAGCGGGGCGGACCTGGCGCTCGGCGTGACGGGCATCGCGGGCCCAGGGGGCGGGTCGGCGCAGAAGCCGGTGGGGCTGGTCTGGTTCGGCACCTCGTTCCGGGGCGCGGTGCAGGGCGTCGAGCGGCGCTGGCCGGATGCCGGGAGGGACAGGGTGCGCGCCTGGGCGACGACCTTCGCGCTGGGGCAGATGCTGCGCGCGCTCGGCAAGGGTCCGGGCTAGGATTTCGCCGCGAGGGTCGCAACCCGCGCCGCCGGTGTTATGTTGTCGCCCCGCCAGAGGCGCTCCCTCCCGAGGAACGCCGCACTACCCCGTGGTGTAATTGGCAACACATCTGGTTTTGGTCCAGACATTCCAGGTTCGAGTCCTGGCGGGGTAACCATCACCGGGCTGCGTTCGCGGGAAGACCGCTCGCCGCGCTCCGTCTACGCAGCGGCCCCGTCCGGCGACCCCTCGCCCCAGGAAGGCCAAAGGAGCCCCTCGATGCAGCGTCTGGCCGGCCCGATCGTCCTTGCCGCCACGTTCCTCCTCCCGTCCGCCCGGGCCGAGGGCCTGGTCCAGCTCTCCTTCCTCGGCAGCGTGGAGCCCCTCGCGGGAGCGCCCGTCGAGTTCGAGATCGGAGCCTTTCCGGTGGACTCGGAGGCGGGCGAGCGGCGCGAGCACCGCCTGCAGCTCGAGCTGCACCTCGCGCCGGCGACGAGCGGGGCCGAGCTCGCCACGCTGATCGCCGACCGCCTGCGGCGCCTCGAGCTCGGCGTGGTGGCGCCCGAGCCGAGCGGCGACAGCGCGCAGCTCTTCATCGAGGCCGTGACCTTCGTGAACGTGCGGCTCGGCCACGGCCTGCACGCGATCGTGACCTCGTCGCACGGCCCACCGACCGGCGTGCGCTTCGAGCGCCCCAAGCTGAACCGGGCGGCCGCCGAGCTCGTCGTCTCGGCGAGCACCGCGCACTTGCACTCCGAGGCGCGCGGGCTCACCTCCTTCGAGCTCTCGATCGGCGCCGACGTGCACGGCGCGCAGGTCGCCGGCGACCTCTTCAAGGCGGCGCTGGAGGCCAACTGGAAGGCCGAGCGCCCCGAGACCGACGTCTGGACCCCGGTCAAGATGAAGGACGGCGCCGAGCTCACCGGGTTCTCCCTCGCGCTGCGCTCGCAGGGCGACTGGCGGATCGAGATGCGGCTGTAAGGAGGGTCCGCGACTCCAGGAGGGCCAGCCGTGCCCGTGCCCGGAATCGAAACCGTCCTGGCGGTCCAGTTTCGCGGGTCCCGGCGCCGATCTGGCGCGGATGCGGCGCGCGATCCAGCCCTGCGAGCGCGAGCGGCTCGAGCAGCTCGCGCGCGCCCTCGAGGTCGTGCCCTGGCCGTGGACCACGATGCGGCGCGGGCTCGCCGGGCTCCTCGCCGGGCTCTTCGCGGTCGGTCTTCCCACCTGCCTGATCGCCGGCTTGCGGTTCGGCAGCCCCGAGGCGCGCGTCGCGCTCCTCGCGCCCGCCTGGACGCTCGCGCTGCTCCTCGCCGGCGGGGCGTGGGTGCGCGCCGTCGTGGAGCGCCTGGAACGGCGCGCGGCCCTGCGCTCCGACGCCCTCGAAGGCGAGGTCGAGGTCCGCGAGCACGGCGCCCGCCGCGCCTGGGTGCTCGCGCGCGCCACGGGGCCGAGCTACGCGCTCGAGCTGGACGGCGCCCGGATCCTCTTCCTCACCGGCGATTCGCTGCGCGTCCAGGCGGCCGGCGACTCGCCGCCCTTCCCCACGCGTCGGCTGCGGCTCGTGCGCGCCCCGCGGAGCGGCGCCCTCCTGCGCGTCGAGCCCGTCGGCGAGCGCCTCGCGGCGGAGCGCGTGCTCGACGCCGCCGAGCTCGGCGCCACCCTGCCGTCCGACGGTGCGCTGCTCCCCGGCGTCCTGGACACGCTCGAGGAGGGCGTGCGGTACCTGGGGCCGTGATGCGGAGCCCGAGCAACGGGCTCCGTATCACCGCCGCCGCACGAACGCGTCCGAGCCGAAGAACTCCGCGCGCTCGTGGGCCGCGTCCAGCTCCGCGGCGCTCGGCTCGGCGCGCTCGAAGCGCAGCCCGAAGCTCCGCGCGAACGCCGCGCACAGCAGGCCCGCGAGCTCCTCGGGCTCGACCTCGCGCCCGGCGCGCACGAGCGTCGCCGCGCCTTCCTCCATGGGCGTGGCGCCGAGCTTGATCGACCCGTGGTGCAGGATCCCCGCGTCCTTGCGGCGCTGGGCGGAGCCGACGCCCTTGCGCCCGCCCCACGCGAGGTCGAGCGGCGTCGAGGCGTGGAAGCACATCCCGGTCCCGTGGCGGTCGGATGCGAGCGGCGCGTCGCCGCGCAACCCGGCGTCGACGCCCAGCTCCGCGAGCGCGCCGGCGATCGCGCGATGGACTCGGGCGTAGGAGTCGGCGACGGTGCCGTCGTACGGCGGGTGCCCGCGCGGGACGCGGATCGAGAACGTCAGCTCGCGCGCGTGGTGGATCGCACCGCCGCCGGTGAGCCTGCGCACGACGGCCTCGGCGCGCTCGATCCCGCGCACCTCGCAGTGGCGCTGGAAGTAGCCGAGGCTTAGCGCGGCGGGCCGCCAGGTGTAGAAGCGCAGCGTGGGGGCCGGGCCCCGGGCCAGCAGGAGCGCCTCGTCCAGGGCCATGTTGAACCCCGGGGCGGCCTCCCACGTGTGGAGCAGCCGCCAGGTCCCCACGGCCCTAGCGCTGGCTCTCCGCGAGCAGCGACTCGTACTCCGCCGCGTCCTTGAGGTGCTCGAGGGACCTGGTCGCCGGCTTGATGCGGATCAACCATCCGCGCTCCCAGGGATCCTGCGACAGGACCTCCAGGTGCTCCTCGATCTCGCCGTTGATCTCGAGCACCTCCCCCGCGACGGGGGAGTTGAGGTCGGCGACGGCCTTGACCGACTCGATCTCGCCGAAGGTCTCACCCGCGTCGAGGACGCGTCCGACTTCCGGCAGGTCGCAGTAGACGAGGTCTCCCTCGTTGCCGCTGGAGAGCTCCTCGACGGCGAAGTCGGTGATTCCGATCAGGACCGTGTCGCCTTCCAGCTTGGCCCATTCGTGAGACTCGGTGTACTTGCGATCGTCGGGACGCATGGGGTTACTTGCGGGTTCGGGAGTAGAAGGGAAGGTCGACGACGGAGCACGCCTGGCGCTTGCCACGCACGTCCATCTCGACCCGCTCGCCGGCGCGGGCGAGCTCGAGCGGCAGGTAGATCGAGCCGATGTTCTTTCCGAGCGTGGGCGAGACGGCGCCCGAGCAGACCTGGCCGACCTCGCGGCCGCCGTGGAAGATGCCGTAGCCCTGGCGCGGCACGCGCGGGCCGTCGGTCGTGATCCCGACCAGCTTGCGGCGCGGCGCGGCGCGGATCCGTTCCAGCGCTTCGCGGCCGATCCACTCGCCCTTCTCCTCGTGGAAGGAGACGCCGAAGTGGAGCCCGGCCTCGATCGGGTTGTGCTCGAGGTCGATCTCGTGGCCGTAGAGCGGCATGCCCGCCTCGAGCCGCAGCGTGTCGCGGGCGCCGAGGCCGATCGGCGCCAGGCCGGCGTCGCTCCCGGCCTCGAGCAGCCCCTGCCAGACCGCGTGCGCCGCGTGGACCGGGAAGTAGACCTCGAAGCCATCCTCGCCCGTGTAGCCCGTGCGGCTGATGCGCACGCCCTCGAGGTCCAGGAGGCGGCCGAAGGTGAACCGGTAGTAGCCCAGCTGCGCGAGGTCGACGTCGACGAGCTCCTGGAGGACCTCCTGCGAGCGCCGGCCCTGCAGCGCGACCATCGCGAGCTCGCCCGTCTGATCGAGGACCTCGACGTCCGAGCTCCCCGCGTGGCCGCGGATCCAGTCCAGGTCGGTCCGGCAGTTGGCCGCGTTCACGACGAGCCAGATCCCGTCCGGTTCGCGGTAGACGAGTACGTCGTCCAGCGGTGCGCCGTCCTCGCGGCACAGGAGCCCGTAGCGGATCGCGCCCTCGGGGATGCGCCCCACGAAGCACGTCACGAGCCGCTCGGCCAGCGCCAGGGCGTCGCCGCCGCGCAGCGAGAGCCGCCCCATGTGGCAGAGGTCGAACAGCCCGCAGCGCTCGCGCACGCGGCGCACCTCGTCGAGGATCGACCCGTACTGCACGGGCATCCGCCAGCCGGCGAAGTCGACCATCTTGGCGCCGCACGCGACGTGCGTGTCGAAAAGGGGCGTCTCTTTCATCGGCGGGGGCCGTCGGCGGGGAACGAAGAAGAAGTGCGACAGGGGCGCAGCGCGCGCGCTACGCCCCTGTCCCGGGCTCTCCGGCGAGGGCCGCCGGGCGAGTGTTCAGAGGTGTCCGAGACCGCGGTCCTTTTGCCTGAGAGTTTCACGCGGGCCGTGGCCCGGCTTGCCCCTTCGGCGTCCGGTGGGCGCGGCCCCCCGGAGCTCTCCCGCGGCTCGGCGAATCGGGTCGCGGATTCTAGCCCCGGCCGCGCGCGCTTCGACCACGAAGCGCCCAAAACGACGCGCGCCCAGTCCGCCGGGGCGCCGCGCGGGGGGGAAGCCGCTTCCGGCTCGGCGGCCCCGCGGAAACTGCCCGCGGGCGGGGGTTTGCGCTTCAGGTGTGTGGACTGGGTTCCCGATACGGGCCAAGAGCCCGATCCGGGGCGCGTCCCTGCGGTAGGTCCCGCCGCGCCTCCGATGTGGCCAAGCACACGTCCGGTGACCCAGATCCTGAACGACAACCACCTGCTCGTCGAGGACGTCGTCGCCTCGCTCACCGGCGTCGACGGCGGGGAGCAGCCCGAGCAGCCTCGGTCCATCAAGGAACAGATGGAGCGGGCCGCGTCCGAGGTCGACCGCCGCACGGCGAAGTCGTTCGCGCGCGCACTGCTCGACAGCCTCTGCGAGGATCCGGGGAGCCTGCGCAACCTCGAGGCGCTCCTGATCCTCGGCCTGGCGCACCCCGAGGTCCTGCGCGAGCACCGCATCTCGCTCGCCGTCGAGGGACGCCGGCTGGCGGTGCTCCTCGAGCGCGCCGGCGAGGTCGAGCGGGCTCGCTGCTTGCTCGAGCTCCTGGCGTCGCGCATGCCCGACGAGCGGGCGATCGACCACGAGCTCGCGGGCATCCTCCGCCGCAGCGGCAACACGGAGGAACTGATCGACCGCTACATGACGCGGGCCGAGGAGTGCGTCGCCGCCGGGCGCGTCGCCGACGCCATCCCCTGGCTTCAAGAGGTCCTGCTCCTCGACCGGACGCGCCGGGACGTGGCTCGAATGATCCGTGATCTGCGCTACCAGGTGGCCGAGCGCCGCGCGCGCATCGCGCGTCGCTTTCGGTCGTTCCTCGCGCTCGGTCTCATCGCCGCGTTGGTCGCGGGCGTCGTCGCCCGGGAGCAGCGCATCCGAGACGAGTACGCCTCCTTGACGACCGCCGACCCGAACGAGCCCAAGAGCGTTCGCGTCCGCCTCGACCAGCTCGGGTCGATCATCGACACGAACCGCTTCTGGTTCGGGATGTTCGACGCGATCGAGGAGCGCGAAGGTCTCGAGCTGAAGATCGCCGAGTTCAACCGCGAGCGCGAGCGCATCGCGCGCGAGGCCGAGATGGCCGAGCAGCGCAAGCAGGAGATGGCCGAGGCGGCCCGCCTGCGCGCCCTCATGCACTTCGATCGCGGCGAGTACCAGGACGCGCTGCGGGACTTCCAGCAGGCCCTGGACCTGGCGTCCGACGACTGGGCGCACCGCGAGCGCGTCATGGCCGACATCAAAGCGCTTGAGGCCTGGCAGGGGGGCGATCGTTGAGCGTGTTCAAGAAGCTGGTGACGAAGGCTCGCGTGCGGCAAGCCGCACGCGGCCTCGCTTCCGATCCGAGCGCGGGCAACTACGTCGCCCTCGCCCGCGAGTACGTCGTCGCCGGCCAGACCGACGAGGTCCTGCGCATCTGCACCGAAGGCCTCGACATCCACCCGAACAACGTCGAGCTGCAGCGCCTCGCCGAGCGCGCGCGGCAGCTCCAGGTCGAAGAGCGCACGCGCGCGCTGCTGGCCGAGGCGCAGACCTCGCCCCGGCCCGCCGTCCTGCGCGAGCTGTGCGAGATGCTGCTCGAGAGCGGGCGCCTCTCGAAGGCCGACGAGGTCGCGCGCCGCTGGTTCGACCGCACCCGCGACGGCGAGGCGGTCTACTACTGCGCTCGCGTCGCCCTGGCGCGCTTCCTGACCGACCGCCGCCAGCGCGACGGGCTGTCCGCCTACCGCATGGCGATCGACGCGCAGGCGGCGATGAAGAACGACCCGCGCCCGCTCTTCGTGCAGGAAGAGATCGCCGCTCGCGCGGGGGCGTACCAGGAGGCCCGCCGCGCCCTCGCGCGCCTGCTCGAGCTGATGCCGGGCGACCCGAGCCTCGAGGCGCGCTTCCGGCACGTGCTGCACCGCTGCGAACAGTCGAAGGAGCTCGAGCGCGGGCTCGCCGACGTCGAGCGCACCGGGCGCTTCGCAGGCGACGAGCCCGACAAGGGCAAGCCCAACGCGCACGTCGCGGTGCGGCCGATGCTCCAGGAGATCAGCGCCAACACGGACGTGCGCGCCGCCGTCTACCTGCGCGGCGGGACGGCCCTCGTACAGGGCCCGCGCGGCGCCACCGCCGACCGGACCGCGCGCGCGGTGCGCGAGCTCGTCCAGGAGACCTGTACCGTCACCCAGCGCCTGCGGCTCGGACAGCCGTTCGAGGTGCGTCTCGAGGGCGACTTCGGCGCGCTCCTGCTCGCGCCCGCGGCGCAGGGCGCTTCCGCGGTGTGGTGCGTCGGCGCGGTGAAGCATCACCACGAGCAGCTGCTCAAGGACCTGTCGGGCATGGCGGGCTTCTCCGGGGGCGGCGCATGAACGAGCGGATGCACGAGATCCTGGAGCCGTTGACGCTCATCCCGGGCATCCGCATGGCGGCGCTCATCTCCGAGGATGGCGTCCCGATCTGCGTCCTCAAGGGAGTGCGCACGCACAACGCGGGAGAGGACCTGCCGCCGGAGCTCTCGGGCGACTTCGAGGCCTACGCGGCGCTGGCCGCCAGCTGGCTCACCGAGGTCACGCGCACCGTCGGCTCGCTCTCGTGGAACCCCCCGCAGCGCGCCGTCCTGCGCGCCGCGCGCGGGACGCTGGTGCTGCACCACGGGCCCGCGGCGGTGCTGCTCGTCGCGCTCGAGCAAGGCATCGGCGCGGAGGAGATCCGCGTCCCGATGGAAGGGACCATCGCGCGCATGCAACGGCACCTGCGGTCGATGGGGTCGCGGACGAGCACTCCGCAGGCCGCGCGCCCGGCGCCGCCGATGCCGGCCTTGCCTCCGATCACTCAGCCTCCGGGCATCCGCCCGGCCTCGTACGAGAACCAGGGACCACCGCCGAATCCAACAACGCCCAACTACTTCTCCGAAGTCTCCGGGGACACTTGAGATGGTTCAGATCAACTTCGCCCAGAAGTCCGTCAACGTAAAGATCGTCTACTACGGTCCCGGCATGTCGGGCAAGACGACCAACCTCGAGGTGATCCACCAGCGGGCGCCGGAAGGAAACCGCGGAGATCTCACGAGCATCTCCACGGATGGGGATCGGACCCTGTTCTTCGACTTCATGCCGCTCGACCTGGGCACGGTCGCGGGCATGCGCACCCAGTTCCAGATCTACACGGTCCCGGGCCAGGTGTACTACAACTCGACGCGCAAGCTCGTGCTGCAGGGCGTCGACGGGGTGGTCTTCGTGGCCGACTCGTCGGCGTCGATGCTCCAGGAGAACCTCGACTCGCTGCGCAACCTCGAGGAGAACCTCCTGGAGTACGGCAAGAACATCGAGACGATCCCGTGGGTGATCCAGTACAACAAGCGCGACCTGCCGGACGCGATGTCGATCGAGGACCTGCAGCGGACGCTCAACCCGCGCGGCGTCCCGATCTACGAGGGCATCGCCAACACCGGACAGGGGGTGTTCCCGACGCTCAAGTCGCTCGCCGCGCTCGTGCTCGACGCGGTGCACGCGAGCAACGGCATGGCCGGGAGCTCGCACTCGAGCCGTCCCGCTGCCCAGCGCCACGGCGTGGTGCCGCCCATCCCCAGCGCGCCTGCTCCGCATCCGGCGCCGAGCATGTCGCCCGGCTCTCCCCCCGTGCAGACGGCGGGTACGGGGTTCTACTCGCAGGCCGCGGTCCCGGCTCCGCCGTCGATGCCGCACTCGGTTCCTCAGCACGCCCCGGCGGCGGCCCACATGCCGCCCGCCGCACCGCGGCCCGAACCGCCGCCGCTCACCCCGGCCCAGGCGCCGTACATGGGGCAGCCGGCGGGCATGCCGCACGCCGGCTACGACCCGGCGGCGTACGCCCCCCAGCCGTACCCGGGTATGGCACACCAGGCGGCCCAGCAGTACGCGCCGGCGCCCCCCGCGCCGCACATGCAGCCGGGCGTTTCGATGCACCCGGGCATGCACGACATGGGCGCGCAGGTGCCGATGACCCACGCGCCCGGGCCGCCCATGGCCCCGCAGCACCACCAGCGGGCGCCGCAGCACGGCTCGCCGGGGCTGCGTCTGGCGGCCCAGGGACCCTCGGCCGCCGCTCCGATGCAGATGGACGGCGGCGCGGCTCCGGCTCCCTCGCCGAACTACATGCGCAAGGGCGGCGCGCGCGCGCCGCGAGCCAGCGGTCCGGTCCCCAAGCCGGCGCCGACGCGCCTGACGCCGCGGTCCTCGCACGGCGGCTCGAAGAAGGCGGGCAACAGGATCGCGATGCTCACCGGCCTCTTCGTCGCGCTCGCCCTCGCCGCGGGCGTGCTCATGGGGAGCCTCGTCTTCAACATCTTCTAGGGCGCCATGAAGATCTCGGATCAGCAACTGCGCGCCGACCGCCTCATCTTCTACGAGCGGGACATCGAGCGCCTGGCCGGGGAGCTCGACGGCTTCCTCGAGCTGTCGAAGGCGAAGTGCGTGCTGCTCATCGACCGCGAGGGACACCTCGTGACGCGCCGCGGAGAATCGGTCACCCACGCGCTGGAGTCCCTGTCCGCGCTGGTCGCCGGCTCGTTCGCGGCGACGCGCGAGATGGCCACGCTCCTGGGAGAGCCGCAGTTCTCGTCCCTGTTCCACCAGGGAGAGCACAGCAGCATCCAGATCAGCCTGGTCGGCGGCCGCACCCTGATGGGAATCGTCTGGGACGACCGCACCAACCTGGGCCTGGTGCGCTTCTACGCGCAGGAGACCACCAAGCGCCTGGAGGAGGTCTTCGAGGACATGGACCAGCGCAACCCGGCCGACGACCCGGGGCTCTCGAGCAGCTACTCGCAGGAAGCGGCAGCGGCCCTCGACGACCTGTTCTAGCCCGTTCCAGCCCCGCCCGGGCCGCCGGAGGAGCGGTCCCGGGGCCGGGGGCTTGCCTGGGCGCCGCGCGCGCGCTACCGTCTTCGCCCTTCTCCGCCACTCCGAAGCGAGCGAGACACCGATGGCACGGGTTTGCGAATTCTGCGGCAAGCGCACGACCTCCGGGGGCAGCATCGCCCGCCGCGGCCTTCCCAAGAGGAAGGGCGGCGTGGGTCTGAACATCACCGGCCACACCAAGCGCACGTTCAAGCCGAACGTCCAGCGCGTCCGCGCCACCGTGGGGGGGGAGGTGAAGCGCGTCAAGATCTGCACGCGCTGCCTGCGCAGCGGACGGATCTCCAAGCCCCTCGCCGTCGGCGGCTGAGCCCTCGGCGCTCCGGCCGCGAGTTCTCCACAGGCCGCGCGCGCGATGCGCGCGATCCGCCTGGCGAGCGCGCTCCGAGGGCACCCGTGCCGGCCGTTCGTGGAGAGCCGGCGCATTTTCGCGACTCGGATTCTCGGCCGCGCACGAGCGGCTCGGTGCGCCGCCGGCGCCGGCGGCGCGCCGTCCTCGGCGGCGGGGGCGCGCGCCGCCGCCGCGCGCCTCTCCAAGCAGCCGCGCGACAGGCATAACTACCTATGAAGACGTGGCTTACGACGAGCTCGGGTCCCTCGGTCATCAGCCTGCGGACAACGAAAAGGACTCCGATTTCGACTCGGTAGTCGTCACGCAGACCGCGCGCGAAGCGGCAAGTTGAGGGATCAGGATCGCGCTTTGGGCGACTTCATCGCGCGAAAAGATCGAGATTGCGGGGAAAGCATCCGGGCGCAAGCGCCGATGGATGCAGTGATGTCGTGGCTTCCTAACTGACGCCCGACCGGGCCATACAGGACAACGTGTCCAAGCAAGGAGATATCTCCCAATGGCTAAGAAAGGTTCCCGAAGGAAGAAGGCGACGCGCAAGAAGGCCGCACGCAAGCCCGCGCGTCGCAAGAAGGGCGCCCGCAAGGGCAAGCGCAAGGCCACCAAGAAGAAGGCCAAGCGCAAGGCCCGCCGGAAGAAGGCCGGTGGTCGCAAGAAGGCGACTGCTCGGAAGGCCACTCGGAGGAAGTAAGCCCGACGTAACCGCGGAGGTGCCGCCGTGAACAAGAGCCACCTCGTGGTCTACGTCGCCAAGCAGCTCCAGACTTCGAAACTGCAAGCTGCGAGGCTGGTCGATACGGTGCTGGATGGAATCAAGATGGGTCTCCAGTCGGACAAGAGCGTCACGATTTCCGGCTTCGGGACCTTCGAAGTGAAGGCTCGCAAGGCCCGGGTCGGGCGGAACCCCCACACGGGGGAGCCCATGCCCATCTCGGCCGGCCACAGGGTCGGCTTCCGGGTCGGGAAGACGCTGAAAGAGTCGATCTGATCCCATCCTCCGGACCTGTCTGCCCCAAGGGCCGGTCCCGCGGCACGCGCCGCAGGGCCGGCCCGATCTCTTTCTCCGGCGGAAGAGGTCCGGGCTACGACTTCCGGCTCGCCCGCGCGCGGGCCTCGAGGGCCTCGACCTCGCGCGCGACCGTCGCGTCGTCGATCCGCGCGAAGAGGCCGGTGACCGCGCCCAATGGCTGGCCGGCCGAGAGGCCGCGCCACGCTCCCCGGCGCGGCGGCGCGGGCCACCCCGCCCGCGCCACGCTCCCCTCCTGACCCAGCATCTCCCACAGCTCCTGCGCCTTGCGCGGCATGAACGGAGCCATCCAGCGCGCGACGTGGGCGATCCACTCGCACAGCGTGTTGAGCGCGCTGGCCGCCTTGCGCGCGTCCGTCTTGACGAGCGTCCACGGCGCGAGCCGATCGACGAAGACGTTGGCCACGGTCGCGTTCTGCACGAGGGCCTCGGCGGCCGGACGGAAGCGGAAGGCGCGCACCTCGCCCGCCGGGTCCTGGACGGGGCCGCATTCCTCGAGCAGCACGCGGTCGAGCTCCTCGACGTGCTCGTCGAAGAGCGGCGGGACGCGCCCGTCGAAGTTCTTGACAACCATCTTCAGAACGCGCGTCGCGAGGTTGCCGATCGTCCCCGCGAGCGCCGCGTTCGTCGTGCGCTGGAAGCCCTGCCACGTGAACTCGGCGTCCGCCGTCTCGGGCATGCTGAGCAGGATGTGGAAGCGCGCCGCCTCGTTGTCGTACTTCTCGAAGAACTCCTCCAGGTCGATGTACCAGCCCCCGGACGTCGAGAACTTGGCGCCCTGCAGGTTGTAGAACTCGTTCGCCGGCACCTGCCAGGGGAGCTCGTACCCGTCGCGGACGCCGAACAGCATCGACGGGAACAGGAGGCAGTGGTGCGGGATGTTGTCCTTGCCGATGAAGTGCACGATGCGCGCGTCGGCGCTCTTCCAGTAGTCCTTCCAGCGCTCCGGCTCGCCGCGCCCGGCGAAGTACTCCTTGGTGAAGGAGATGTAGCCGATCGGAGCGTCGAACCAGACGTAGAGGACCTTGCCGCGCTCGCCTTGCGCGAGCTCCTCGGGCAGCTGGACGCCCCACTTCATGTCGCGCGTGATCGGCCGCAGCGGCACGTCCTCGAGCATGTTGGCGATGAACGCCTTGACGTTCGGCTTCCACGGGTGCTCCGCGATCCAGCGGCCGATGTGCTCGTCGCGCAGCTTCGGCATGTCGAGGTACCAGTGCGTCGTCTCGCGCTGGTCCGGGCGCGTGCCGCACACCTTGCAGCGCGGCTCGATCAGCCGCAGGACGTCGATCCACGTGCCGCAGGCGGGGCATTCGTCGCCCCGCGCGCGCCCCTCGCCGCAGACGTAGCACGTGCCCGTGACGTAGCGGTCGGCGAGGAACATCTCGTCCCTCGGGCAGTAGAGCTGCAGGCTCTTCTGCTTCTGCAGGTAGCCGTTCTCGTCCAAACGCCTGAAGAACTCGAGCGCTGTCGGCGCGTGGAGCTCGCTCGTGCTCGTGCCCGAGAAGACGTCGAACTCGATCGAGAGGGCGGTGAAGAAGTCGTGGATCGCGCGGTGCCAGCGCGCGACGTACTCCGGGTAGTCCTGGCCCGCCCGCTCGGCGCTGATCGTGATCGCGACGCCGTACTCGTCGCTCCCGCAGACGTAGAGCACGTCCTCGCCCAGCATGCGCAGCGTGCGCACGTAGACGTCGGCCGGCAGGTAGGCGCCGGCGACGTGGCCGAAGTGCAGCGGGCCGTTGGCGTAGGGCAGCGCGCTCGTGACGAGGTAGCGGGGCAAGGCGTCCTCCGGGTCGGTTCTCGTCGCGGGTATACTCCGCGCCATGTCAGCCTTCCAGCAACTCGACTTCTTCGACCTCGAGGCCGAGCTCTCCGAGGACGAGCGCATGGTCCGCGATACGGTCCGCGCGTGGGTCAGCGAGCGCTTCATGCCGCTCGTCATGGAGCACTTCGAGGCCGGCACGTTCCCCATGGAGCTCACGCCCGAGCTCGCCGAGCTGGGGCTCTTCGGGCCCACGACGCCCGAGGAGTACGGCGGGGCCGGCCTGAACAGCGTGGCCTACGGGCTGATCTGCCAGGAGCTCGAGCGCGGCGACTCCGGCCTGCGCTCGTTCGTCTCGGTCCAGGGCTCGCTCGTGATGTTCCCGATCTTCGCCTACGGCAGCGAGGAGCAGAAGCACGAATGGCTGCCGCGGCTGGCGTCGGGCGAGGTGATCGGCTGCTTCGGGCTGACCGAGCCGGACTTCGGCTCGAACCCGGCGGGCATGCAGACCAAGGCGCGCCGCGACGGGGACGGCTGGATCCTCGACGGGCGCAAGATGTGGATCACCAACGGCACGGTGTCCCAGATCGCCATCGTGTGGGCCCGGACACCGGAGGGCATCCGCGGCTTCATCGTGCCCACCGACCTCGAGGGCTTCAGCGCGCCCGAGCAGAAGCACAAGTGGAGCCTGCGCGCTTCGATCACCTCCGAGCTCGTGCTCGAGGGGGTGCGCGTGCCCGACGCGCTGCGCCTGCCGCGGGCGGAGGGGCTCAAGGCGCCCCTCGGGTGCCTCAGCCAGGCGCGCTACGGCATCGCCTGGGGCGCGCTCGGGGCCGCGCTCGCGTGCTTCGACGAGGCGCTGCGCTACGCCAAGGAGCGCATCGTCTTCGACAAGCCGCTCGCCGCCTACCAGCTGCCGCAGAAGAAGCTCGTCGACGTCGCGACCGACATCACGCTCGGCCAGATGATGGCCCTGCGCCTGGGCCGCCTCAAGGACGCGGGCCGCGTGACCCCGCAGCAGGTCAGCATGGCCAAGCGCAACAACGTCATGCTCGCCCTCGAGTCGGCGCGCACGCTGCGCGACGTCCTGGGCGCCAACGGCATCACGCTCGAGTACCAGGTCGGGCGGCACATGGTGAACATGGAGTCGGTCGTGACCTACGAGGGCACGCACGACATCCACACGCTCGCGATCGGCCAGGAGCTGACGGGGATCCCGGCGTTCCGGTAGTCCGGCGCCTTCTCTTGCCGCAGGAGCTCCGACAGCCGCACGAGGGCGCGGTGCAGGAGGACCCGCACGGCCGCCTCGCTGGCGGCCCAGCTCCTCGGCGATCTCCCTGCGCGACACCCCCGCCACGTGGGCCAGGGTGACGGCCCGGCGGTACTCGCCCGGCATGCGCTCGAACGCGGACTCGAAGCGCTCGAGCTCGTCGCGGACGATGGCGTGCGGGCTCGGCGTGGTGAAGCTGGGGTAGCAGTCGCCGCGTCGCGCGACGGAGACGTGCGTGCGGATCGTGCGCGAGGTCGCCGAGGCGCTCGAGCACGCCCACCGCTGCGGCGTGGTGCACCGCGACCTGAAGCCGTCGAACGTCATGGTGACGCTGGGCGGCCGGGTCATGCTGGTCGACTTCGGCATCTCGAGCGACGAGGGCGCCGAGCGCATCACGCGCACCGGGTCCCAGGCGGGGTCGCTCGCCTACATGCCTGATCGAGCAGCGCCGCACCGCGGGGACGCCGCCCCTCTACCGGCGCGCCCTCGAGGTCGCCGAGCTGCGCGGCGGGCCGATCCGGGCGACGTGGGCCACCGCAGCCTCGTGGCGACCGTGAGGCACAACCTGGCGAGCGTCCTGCGCGACCAGGTGGAGTACGAAGACGCGCAGCGGCTCCTCGACGAGGCGATCCCGTTGACGACCGCCAATCTCGAGGCCAGCCCTGCCGAGCCCGAGCCACCTCGAGCTGATGTCCAAGCACGAGGGCCTGCGCGCCGAGACGCTGGCCTGGCTCGGCCGGCACGCCGAGGCCGCGGCAGCGCTGCGCACCCGGACGCCGGTCGCGGACTACGCGTCCGGACCGGTGGTCAGCTGGTCGCTCTGCGCGCGCGCCGCGGAGCGCGACGAGACGCTCGACGACGCGGCGCGCCGCGCGCTCGCCGCGACCTACGTCGAGGAGGGCCTCGCCGCCCTGCGCCGGGGGATCGAGACGGGCTTCCGGAACTCCGGGAAGCTGCGCGGCGAGAAGCTCGCTCCCCTGCGCGCGCACCCGGAGTTCGCGGAGCTCGAGCGGAGGATCGCGGAGTAGGGGCTCACTCCTTTCCCCCCCCCACCCTCTCGAGCGCGTGCTCGAGGTCCCCGATCACCTTGTCCAGGTGCGCCGCCTCGCCGGCTTCCAGGTTGCCGCTCGTCCGGTCGCGCAGCATCTTCAGGTCGTCGATCAGCATGCGCGCGTTCGGGAGGTTCGCCTGGCGCGTCCTGGTGAGCGGGTTCTCGAGCAGGCCGAGCGACAGCATGCCCTGGAACGAGAGGCGCGTGATGAACAGGCGGAAGTTGCCGCCGGGCAGCGGCAGGTCCTCCGCGGTGCGCGCGCGCTCCGCGCTCACGCGAAGGAGCTCTCGGTCACGGGTGGGGCGTGGCCGGCGCCGCGCGCGCGGTCGAAGGCGGCGCGCACGAAGCCCTTGAAGATCGGGTGCGGGCGCAGCGGGGCGCTCTGGAACTCGGGGTGGAACTGCACTCCCAGGAAGAACGGATGCCCCTCGATCTCGACGATCTCGACGAGCTGGCGGTCGGGGTTGATGCCCGAGAGGCGCATCGTCGAGCCGCCGAAGAGCGCCTTGTAGTCGTCGTTGAACTCGAAGCGGTGGCGGTGGCGCTCGGAGACGCGCGGCTCCCCGTAGAGCTCGCGCGCGCGGGTCCCCTCGGCGACGTCGCAGTGGTACGCTCCGAGCCGCATCGTGCCGCCCTTCTCGTGCACGTCCTCCTGGTCGGGCATCAGGCTGATGACCGGGTGCGGGGTGTGCGGCGAGTGCTCGAGCGTGTGCGCGCCCTCGAGGCCCAGGACGTTGCGCGCGTACTCGATCACGGCGCACTGCAAGCCGAGGCAGATGCCGAAGAAGGGCGTGCCGCTCTCGCGCGCCCAGCGGATGGCCTGGATCTTGCCCTCGATCCCGCGCTCGCCGAAGCCGCCGGGGACGAGCACGCCGTGCACCCCGCGCAAGAGCTTCTCCGCGCCCTGCTTGAGCACGTCCTCGGCGCGCACCTTGCGCACCTTCACCGTGCAGCGGTTCGCGATCGCCGCGTGCGACAGGGCCTCGTAGATCGACTTGTACGCGTCGTGCAGCTCGATGTACTTGCCGACGACGGCGATCTCGCACGAGCCGCGGGTGTTCTGCATCGCGTCGAGCATCTCGCGCCAGTCCGCGAGGTCGGTGTCCCGCTCGACGTCGAGGCCGAGGCGCTCGGCGATCAGGCGGTCGAGGCCGGCCGCGACGAGGTTCACCGGCACCTCGTAGATCGAGAAGGCGACGTCGCGCTCCTCGATGACGCACTCGCGCCTCACGTTACAGAAGAGGCTGATCTTCTGCGCCATCTCCGCGGACATCGCCTGCTCGGTGCGGCAGATCAGGATGTCGGGCTGGATGCCGATCTCGCGCAGCTTGCCGACGGACTGCTGCGTCGGCTTCGTCTTCATCTCGCCGGACGCGCGCAGGTAGGGCAGGAGCGTCAGGTGCACGAAGAGCACGTCGCCGCGCGGCTTCTCGAGCGCGAACTGGCGCACCGCCTCGAGGAAGGGCAGGCTCTCGATGTCGCCGACGGTGCCGCCGATCTCGGTCAGGGCGACGTCGACGTCCGGGTCGCCGACGCCCTCGTGGATCGCCTCCTTGATCGCGTCGGTGATGTGCGGGATGACCTGGACCGTGCGCCCCAGGTAGTCGCCGCGGCGCTCCTTGGCGATCACGGTCTGGTAGATCTTGCCCGTCGTGAAGTTGCTCGCCTTGGTCAGCCGCGCGTGCGTGAAGCGCTCGTAGTGCCCGAGATCGAGGTCGGTCTCCGCGCCGTCGTCGGTGACGTACACCTCGCCGTGCTGGAAGGGGCTCATCGTCCCGGGATCCACGTTGATGTAGGGGTCGAGCTTCTGGATCGACACCTTCAGGCCACGGCGCTCGAGGATCATGCCGATCGCCGCCGTCGTGAGCCCCTTCCCGAGGCTCGAGACGACGCCGCCCGTGATGAAGATGTGCTTGGTCATCGTGAGTGCGTTCTCCGCGCCGCGCAGCGCGCGACGAACTCCTCGTAATCGCGGCGGGTGTCGATGCCGCGCGGGAGGTGGCGCGCGGGGAGGACGCGCATGCGACCCCCGGCCTCCAGCCAGCGCAGCTGCTCCAGGCTCTCGAGCTCCTCGAGCACGCCGCGGGGCAGGTTGCAGAAGCGCTCCAGGGCGGCGGGCCGGAAGGCGTAGACGCCGACGTGCCGGCGCGACGCGGCAAGCCCGGGTGCGCCGTCTGCTCGGGCGGCGCTCCGCGCGTGGACGCGCGTGGGGATGTCGGCGCGCGAGAAGTAGAGCGCGTCCCCGCGGTGGTCGCAGACGACCTTGACCACGCTCGGGTCGCGCGCCTCCTCCTCGCTCGCGATCGGCGCAGAGAGCGTCGCGACCTCGACCCGGGGCTCGGCGCCGGGGCCGGTGAAGGCGCCGTGGCCGGCGAAGAGGGCGATCAGCGCGGCGAGGTCGCCCGAGTCGACGTCCGGCTCGTCTGCCTGGACGTTGAGCACGACGTCGAACGCGCCCCCGAGCGGGCGCAGGGCCTCGAACACGCGGTCGGTGCCGCTGGGGTGCTCGGGGCTGGTGGCGCAGGCCTCGAAGCCCGCCGCGCGCACGGCGCGCGCGATCTCCTCGCTGTCGGTCGCGACCAGCGCGCGGCCCACCGCCGGGCAGCGCAGCACGTTCCTGATGGCGTGCACGACGAGCGGCGTGCCGGTCTCCGCGAGCAGCATCTTGCGCGGGAGCCGCTGCGAGCCGATCCGCGCGGGGAGGATGGCCACCGTCTGCAGGGCGGGGAGCGGGTCCCGGTTCTGCGCGGCGGCCGGGTGCATCAGTCGCGCGGGTTTCCTTGCTTGACGGCCGCCTCGAACTCGATCGAGGTCTCGGACTCGACCGACTGCAGGGCGTAGGTGTTGGTGTAGACGGCGAGGAAGCCCTCGACGCAGTGGTGGAAGTCGCGCGCGTCCTCCGCCCGCATGCTGGCGAGGCGCAGCGCGTGGCGCGTCTCCCCCCCGCGCGTGACCTGGAGCGACTTCGTCGCGCCCGACGCACCTTGGGCGTACGGGCTCGCGGAGCCCGGGACCGAGATCGAATCGAGGTGGTTCTTGTCGAAGTGCTTCAGCAGCGCGTTCATGATCTCCGCGGTCTGGAACTTCGTCGAGGCGTCGTCGCGCCGCTCGGAGTAGTACTTCAGCCGCTCCTCGTCGTCGCCGCTCACCAGGACGAAGTTCTCGCCGGAGCGGTAGTCGCGCAGCTCGACGCGCACCGTCCCGTCCCCCCCCGCGCCGTGCGACGTCGAGCCGCAGGCGCAGACTCCGGCCGCGGTGCACAGCGCGAGGGCGAGGAGGAGGGCTTTCATGGGGCGGGCGTCCGGCCCCGAATCTCCGGACTGGTGGACTCTAGCCGCCCTCCCCGGAGGGCTCAAGGGCGGGCGCGCGAACCGGGCGCGAGCGGCGATCAAGGACGCGTGGGTTCCGGAACAGGCTTGCCGTCGTCGGCCAGGCGCGCGCTCTCGGGTACCGGGAGGAACGTCCCGCCGACGCGCAAGAGGTCGTCGACGCTGAAGACATGGCCTTCCGGCGTCCTGCGCGCTCCCGCGAGAGCGCCGCGTCGCAGCGGCTCGTGCTCGCCCGCGCGCGCGGGCTCCATCCGCCCGGTCACGCGCAGGCGGCCGGGCTCCTCGCGCGACGGCGCGAAGGTCGCGAGCTCCAGCCACAGCCACGCCGGCACGAGGTCGCCGCGGCGGTACGCCCCGCCCAGCGGGCGGTAGGGCGCGCGCCAGTCGAAGGGGTCGGCCGCGGCGACGACCGGCCAGCTCTCGCGCACGATCCAGCCCGGCTGCCAGCCGCCCTCGAGCGCGCTCGCCGTGCGGTGCACGCCGTACGCGGGCGCGTGGTCGTTCTGCCAGGCGGCGCGCTCGTCGTAGGTCGTGAGGCGGTCGACGATCGTGTAGTCGGCCAGGATCGGCGTCGCGCAGTACCAGTGGTAGGTGATCCAGCCGTGGCCAGAGCCTCCCGGAAGGTCCTGGTACTCCCAGCCGAGCAAGCGGATCTCCTCGTAGTGCGGGTCGCGGCCGGGCTCCAGCGCGAAGTCGTGCGTGCGCACGAAGGTCACGACCGGCGCGTCGAGCCGCCGGCGGCGGCGGTACTCGTCCGGGTCCGCGCCGCGGACGACCTGGAAGAAGCGCCGCGCGCGCTCGTCGCCGTCCCAGCGCCGCAGCACGAAGAGCTGGCCGAGGTCCTCGAACGTGCCGTGCTCCCAGAGGAACGCCTCGACCTGGAAGCGCTCGTTGACGAATGCCATCAGGCTCGGGTGGTTGGTCAGGACCGGCAGGTGGACGAGGAACCAGTCCATCTCGCCCAGCACCGCGAGCGTCTCCGCCCGCTGGTCGGGGCCGAGCTCGGCCCAGTCGTCGAGCAGGTGGGGCAGCTTGACGAGCTCGACGCCGGGAGCCTCGCGCAGGAAGACGGCCCAGTGGTAGGCGGACGCCACCCTGGGCCGCTCCGCGCCCGGCTCGACGCGCCCGGCGACGAGGTCGATCGCCCTCCAGTAGCCCGAGAACTTGCGCGTGTTGCGCGCGGCCAGCACCTCCTGGCCGAGGACGAGCGCGAGCGGGAGCGCCGCCCACGCCACGAGGGCGCGCAGTCGCCCGGCGCCGCGCTCGCCGTGCAGGAGCTCCCAGCCCCAGGCGACGATGGCCGCGATCGCCGGCAGCAGCGGCAGCCACAGGCGGAAGTCCTTCGATCCCTTGCGCGAGAGGATCGCGACGCCGAGGACCACGAGCACGGCGAGCATCGTCGAGCGCCAGTGCGCGCGCTTGACGCAGCGCGCCAGGCCCAGCACGCCGCAGAGGAGCAGCGGCCAGACGATCATCTGCGGCAGGTGCGTCAGGTAGTACGTCACCGGGCTGAGGGAGCGGATGTCCTCGCCGGTCGTGTCGACCGCGGTCACGCGCTCGTGCGCGGTCATGCCGATGTCGTAGATGCGCTGCGCCAGCTCGCGGTCGCCGAGGCGCAGGACCCAGACGGAGACGATGTTGCCGAAGTGGCCGAGCAGGTAGGTGTAGAGGCTCTGGCCCCAGGTGCCGTAGGTCAGCTTGTCGAGCGCGACCTGGGCCGCGACGCCGATCGCGAAGCCGGCCAGGGCCCCGAGCAAGAGGGCGCGCCGGCGCCAGCGGTCGCGCAGGAGCACGAGGGCCAGCGCCGGAAGACCCACGAGCATCGTCTTGTACGCCATCAGGAGCGCCGCCCCCAGCCACAGCCCCGCGCGCAGCCCGCGCCGGAAGTCGCCGCGCTCGATCAGGAGCTCGAGCGCCTGGGCGAGGCAGAGCGCTGCGGCGACGTCCGAGATCGGCGAGATGCCGTACTGCAGGTAGATCGGGTTGACGCCGACGGCGAAGCCCGCGACGAGCCCCGCGCGGCGCCCCGCGAGCCGCGCCCCGATGCGCACCGTGACGCGCACGAGCAGGAGGGCGAGGAGCATCTGGAAGACGCGCACCAGCGCGACGACCGGACGCAGGTTCTCGAGTCCCAGCCAGTCGGCGACCGCGAAGAAGGGGACCAGCAGCGCCGAGAAGCCGAACGAGCGGATCGCCGCGGTGGCGTCGATGTCGTGGCCGCGCGCGAACGCCTGCGCGCGCTCCATGAACTCGACCGAGTCGGCGAGCTGGTAGCCCTCCAGCCGCGCCCAGGAGACCGCGAGCAGCAGCGCCACGAGCGCCAGGAGCCCGAGGACGTCGCGATCGGCGAGGCGCGGGAGCGGCTCGCCGCCCGCCCCGCGCGCGGGGCCGCTCGGCGGGCTCGCCGGCGCGGCGCTGCGCGAGACGAAGCGCACCTGGCCCGCCGGGGGCTCGCGGGGCGGCGAATCGGGCTCGACGCGCATCCGGGGCAGAGCTTACCCGACGTCCCCCCGCACAGAGAAACTCCCCGGGCCCCACTGCATTTCGCGCATCGACATCCTCTCCACACAGGATGTCGGGGGTGGTGGGCCGAGTTTTTCTTTGACTCGGCTTGCCGTGGTTGGTGCAGTCCAGTCGCCGCGGGCGCGGCATCGATCGCAAGCCGTTGGGTGCAAAGGATCAGGCGGCCGTCATGGGCAAGGTTGAGAAGATCGTCGTCCTCAGTGTGTTGTTTCTGATCACCGTCATCCTCGCCGTCTCGCTGCAGGCGGGCGGCGAGGAGGACCCCGTGGGCGACGTCCCCGGGGCCGACGGCTTCTCCGCGGCGCTAGAAGGGCCCGCTCCCCAGATCGAGGAGGGGGGCGCGGCGCTGAGCTCGGCCGACGTGCGCGGCACCGCGCGGGCGAACCCCGAGACGCGCGAGCGGCTCTCGGACCTGGCCGACGACCCGCTGCCGATCTCCGGGGCGGACGAGCCCGCGCCGGCGGAGCCCGCGCCGCGCTCGCTCGACCGCCCGGCCCCGGGCTCCTCGGGCTCCTCGGGCCTGCTCGACAGCTCGGTCGAGGTCGAGCCCCGGCGCGGGCCTGCCCCGCCCGCCGCCGAGCCGCGCGAGGAGCTCCTCGGGGAGGACTGGGACCTGCGCTCGCTGCGCGGCCTCGTCGAGACCTACGACCCCGAGCTTTGGATCTACCCGGCGCGCGCCGGCGACACGCTCGAGAAGATCGCGACGGCGTACTACGGCGACGCCGCCAAGGCCGAGCTCCTGCGGCGCAACAACGAGGGCGTGGGCCGGCTCGTCGGGAGCGAGCAACTCCTCCTCCCCGTGCGCGACGAGAGCGCCTTCCGCGGCACGGTCTACCGCGTCGTCGAGAACGACAGCCTGTGGGGCATCGCGAAGAAGGTGTACGGCAAGGGCTCGCGCTGGGGCGAGATCTTCGAGGAGAACCGCGACATCCTGCCGACGCCCGAGACCTTCCTGCGGCCGGGGATGACGCTGCGCATCCCCTAGCTGACGGTACCGTCAGCGCAGCTCGTAGCGGTCGAGCTTCTTGTACAGGTGGCTGCGCTGCATCCCCAGCTGCTCGGCCGTGCGCTTGATGTTGCCCTCGTTCTCGGCCAGCTTGAGCCGGAAGAACAGGGCCTCCGACGCCTCCTTGAACTCCTCGAAGGTGCGCTTCGCGAAGGGGTCCCCGGCGGCCGGTAGGCCGTGGCGCGCGGGCGAGGTCAGGGCCGGGCCGTTGGCGACGATCTGCTCGCAGTCGGCCTTCGTGATCGTCTCGCCAGCGGCGAACACGGACGCGCCCTCGAGCACGTTGCGCAGCTGACGCACGTTCCCCGGCCAGTCCTGCGCCCGGAGGAAGCCCACGGCCTCGGGCTCGATCCCCTGCGGCCCGCGGCCCGTGCGCTCGGCGACCTGCGCGAGGAAGTGCTCGACCAGGAGCGGCACGTCCTCGAGGCGCTCGCGCAGCGGCGGCACGGCGAGGGGCACGACGTTGAGGCGGTAGAAGAGGTCGAGCCTGAACGCCTTGGCCTCGACCGCCTGCGCGAGATCGGCGTTCGTCGCTGCGATGACGCGGATGTCGACCGCGATCGGGCGGCTGTCGCCGACGCGCGTGACCTCGTGCGTCTCGAGGGCGCGCAGCACCTTGGCCTGCGCGGCGAGCGGCATGTCACCGATCTCGTCGAGGAAGAGCGTGCCCCCGTCCGCGGCCTCGAAGTGCCCCGTGCGCCGCTCGTGGGCGCCGGTGAAGCTGCCCTTCTCGTGGCCGAAGAGCTCCGACTCGATCAGCTCGTGCGGGATCGCCGCGCAGTTGACCGTGACGAACGGACCGGCGGCGCGCGCTCCCTGGTAGTGCACGTTGCGCGCCACGACCTCCTTGCCCGAGCCGTTCTCGCCCGTGATCAGGACGGAGGCATCGGAGTCCGCCACCTGCGCGGCCTGCTGCGTCAGGCGGCGCATCGGCGCGCTCTCGCCCACGAGCGCCCAGCGGCCGGTCAGCTGGCGCCGCAGCCCGCGGTTCTCGCGCGCGAGCTGGCGCTCGCGCAGCACGCTGCGGATCGTCACCAGCACGCGGCTCTCGTCGAGCGGCTTCTCGAGGAAGTTCGCCGCGCCGCGCTGCATCGCCTCGACCGCGACGGGCACGTCCCCGTGCCCGCTGATCAGCACGACGGGCGGCGCGTCGGGCAGCTCGCGCGCGCGGTCGACGAGCTGCAGGCCGTCCACGTTCGGCATCTTGAGGTCGGAGAGAACGAGCGCGGCCGAGCGGCCGGCCTGGGCCTCGCGCGCGAGCCGCGCGAGCGCCTCGGCGCCGTCCTTCGCCGTCCACACCTCGAAGCCCTCGTACTGCAGGAGCATCTCGAGGGCGAGGCGGATGTCGCCGTCGTCGTCGACCACGAGGATCGCGGTGCGCTCGGCCCCCCCCTTGGCGGCGGCGGAAGAGGCGGACGAGCCGGGCGGCGCGGGCGAGCTCATGCGGGCATCGTGCCAGGACGCCCGGCGCGGCGCCAAACTCCCAACCCTTGCGAACTGCATGGGTTCCCTGTGGGCGCGGGGCGCCAGCGGGCGCGAGAACGCTGCAACCGTCGAGGCCTTCCAGCGGTCCGGTGTCCCAGAGGCCCTCCTCCAGGAGAACGGACCATGTTCGCCCCC
>Ga0302046_10000115_pt1 | contig 84089 bp, 59 predicted proteins | sample RVTome_11_FD_200261 | JGI IMG/M metagenome (GOLD analysis project Ga0302046, IMG submission 200261) | Soil microbial communities from uranium-contaminated site in the Upper Colorado River Basin, Wyoming, United States - RVT147D111 (version 2) ... | reverse complement strand
CGCCACGGAGAAGCTGACGACGACATAGGGACCAATCCCCGCCAGAAGCAACGCCAGCACGCCAAAGAGCGTGAACACCAACGCCGCGAGGCGCGGAAGGAGGAGAATGAACCCAATCTGTTCCTCGAGCGTCCGAGCCTCGACGATGAACAGATCGGGGTCCACCACCGTGGCGGCCCGCCGCAACACGCTCACCAGCTCCGTCGCCGAAACCGTGCCTTTTGCGACAAACTGGATCGTCGAGGTGCTCACCTGGTCGAGCGGCAAATAGACATAGGGACGCGGTCCTTCACCGATCGAACGGATCTTCGCGTTACCGGAAACACCGACCACGCGGATGTCCGAGTTCGGGTCCGAGGCAACACGGATTGCCTGACCCACGGCCGACCGATCCGGCCACCACCATTCAGCGGCTGCTTCGTTGACGATGGCGACACGGGGACGGTCACGGCCGTCAGCGTCCGTGAAGCCTCGACCCGAGATGATGGGGATGCCGAGGACTTCGAAGAACTCAGCCCCAATCGCCGCCGACTGTACGAAGCCGAATCCGTCCCCGCCAAACAAATCGAGACTAGGGACCGCAAACCGAACGCCGCTGTTCCAGAAGTCGAGCGGAAGCCGATCAGTCTGCACAAGGCGCTCAACGGCAGGCTGCTGTTCGATCGACCGATACAATCTCTCGTAAAGGTCGGGCCACGCGTCATGCTCGTAGCCACTTCCGCGAGCGTCAATTCGCATGATGGCAGCTGGTTCCTGCGAAAAACCCAGATCGGCCATTAGCGCCTGACGAAAGCTCCGGACAAACAGGCCCGCGCCGACGAGAAGGACCAAGGACACGCCCATCTGAGCAACAATCAATGCTTGCCCCGAACTGAAGCCGCGGCTTACCCGTTTGGCGGCATCGACACCACGCAGCATGCTCGCCGGATCCGCGCAAGGATCCGCCGCCCACGTACGGCATCACATAATACGGGTATCCGGCCGCTTCGTCGGCGTCGAGCAGTGTCAGGATATTTGGGTGCTCGAGACGCGTCGTGTATCGGATTTCCCGGACTTCACACCAATGCCGCTGGCACCTCGAGAAGGGCCCCGAGTCTGAGTCGGACGCGCATGGATCGGACAGCCGGGTAGACGGATCCTCGGTTCTAACGCTCCTGTGCCTCGAATTGTGGGCTCGAGGGGAAAAAGTGTTCGAGATCGTTCGATCTGCCGACCCGTCCCATTCGTGCAGACCATTTTCCGTCGTACCTGGTTGGCTCGGGTATTGCTAGGTCAGGGGCGGATCCCGGGCGGCCGTCCTGTGCCTCCCTAGCCTGGTCGGCCTTACGTCGCCATTTTACACCAGCCCGAAACGGGCGCGTGCGGCGGTTCTGCCAGCCGATACTTTAATGAATACTTGGAGGTCTCGAGCGTGGCGCGAGGAGCTTGGATTCGGCGGGCCGGCCTCATCGGGCTTGCCCTCGCTGCGGGAGCGTGCGAAGACATCGCGCAGCCCCCAAACCCGACAACCACTTCCCTGGCGGTCCTCCCGAACTTCGACGCGGCGGGCGGAGGTTCGATTGCGAGCGTAGATCAACTCCGGATCGTCATCGATCAGAAGCGCCCTTCAGGCGATTTTACCAATGTGGTCGACACGACTCTTGCGATCGATCCCGGTGCCGGCACCATCGAAGTGGACCTGGAGGTCCCCCTCGCTCAAGATCCCCAGGTCTTCCGCGTAACGTTACAGGCATCACTTGGCGGCGTGGTACTGTATGCCGGTTCGAGCGAGATATCGGTGTCACGGAGCGACGCCAATACGACACCGACGGTTGAGGTGCCGGTGGTGTGGGCCGGGCCACCGTTCGAGGCGCTCACCCTCTCTCCGCGCGACACAATCGTGCCGCCAGGATCCACCTTTGACCTCCAGGCCTTCGTGTTCGATAGCACGGGCCAATCCATTCCCGCGCCACTGGTGTCGTTCAAGCTGTTGAATCCAACGGATTCGACGCAGATGACGATCTCCGAAGACGGGACGATCACCGTTTCACAAACCGCGCTCACCACGGCCGTGATCGTCGTCGCGGAGACGCCGGACACCCTGATCGATCAGGCCCTCATACAGATCGGCGATTTCGTCGCCAGACGCCGTTGGGTCGTCAATCCGGCTGCCGCTCAACCGTTTCCGACGCAGTGGGGCACAGACGAATATCCGTTCAGTACGATTGGGCGTGGTTTGAATCGCGCCGGCATTCGGGACACCGTCGCCGTTGCTGTCGACACTTACACGGAGGCACTCAGCGGCACGAGACCTGTCATTCTACTCGGCGATTCCAACGCTGCAGGCGTGCCGACAATCATGTCGCCGGGACCGAGTGGGACAATTCTCTCGCCGACGGGCGCCGTCGACCTGCATCGGATGCGTTTCCAGGGGGCAACCGGACCACTCACGATTCGCGGCACATCCATCAACATGACATCGGTAGAGTTTACCGACGTTGCAGGTCCCGCCATGGCAATTATACAGTCGGGACCAACAACCATCCGCGGACTCACGATCGACGGCGTAACCGGTGGGCCCCTCGGGCGCGGTCTCGAAGTCATGAGTACCGCTGGTCTCAATCTACGATCTGCCGACATATCCAACACGGACGCGGCCGGCATTCGTGCCGAGTCGATGGGATTCATTCACATCGCGGCGAGCGAACTCCAGCAGACCGGAATGGTCAACGATACGGCGTTTGGGATCGAAGTGGCGTTTACGGATTCTGTTCGCATCGATTCGGTTCGTGTGCATGACACCAACGGCGGCGGCATCGCCGTCGGTGGAGCCACCATCCTTACGGCCAGAGGAGATTCGATTTATCGGACGCACGTCAACGCTGAGGAGCCGAACGGCTTCACGGACCGAACCGCCTTCTTTGCACAGGATGTTCTGGTCGGTCGCATCGTCGACGCGTCGATAACGGACAATGTCGCCGCGGGCGTACTCGTGTTCTATACCAACGTCAATGGAAGCGTAGCCATCGACAGCAGTACCCTGACTGGTGACTACTGGGGTATACGAGGATTCGGACCGTCCACATCGATTGGTCGAGTGACCGCTGAGGGCAACACGATCACGGGTCGTCTGGGCGGCCCCCTGACGCGCGGCATCGGCCTTGGACCCTTGCGCACGATGATCGTCCAGGGGAATCAAATCAGCTCGGTGTCGGGCGAAGGGATCTTCCCGGCGCCCGGAGACAGCGTGATCATCCGGAAGAACACCCTGCTCGGAATCCGCCCCGACGATTCCACTGCGGTAATCACTGGTCTCGCCACCCGCATCGCCCAAATCGATTCGAATTCCGTGGATTGCGATGGGAGTACCGCCGCATTCGGCATCGCCTACCACGAGGGCAGCGGGATGATCGACTTCAACACGGTAACCGGATGCACATTCGGCGGATACTCGAACGCGAGCAGCGGTGAGTTTGATCTCTTCATCAGGTCGAACTCCTTTACCACGGGCCAGGGACCAGCGGTTCCGTCCATGGGATACCAGGTGCAGGGGCAAGGCTATCACGTAGAAATGAGAGAGAACAACGTTTCTGGTGGAGTCTACGACCCGTTTGGTGCGCTGGTTGTTTTGGGCGGACCAGCAGGCATGCGAAGCGCCAGGATGATCTCCAACGTCGTCGGGTCTGCAACGGGTCGCGGTCTGAGCATCCAGAACGTCGACACAGTGATCGTCGACAGTAACACGGTATCATTCCTCGATTCCATCCCGGGCAATGTGTTGCCGGCCATTCAGACGAGCGGCGTCCTGGAAATGGGCCGCTACCGCTACAACCAGATCACGAACAACTCGACACAGGGATTCTACTTCGGCGGCGTAGCTACCGACGTTGCCGTCGATTCCAATACGATCACCAACAACGCCGGTCCCGGCATCTGGCTCGACCAGGCGGCCACCCTGGGCGTGGATGCGGTGAACGCGTCGTTCAACCTCATTGGCGGCCAGTTCAACTGGGGTGTGCTCGTCACCGCAATGGGCGGGAGTTTCAGGAACAACGACTTCATCGGTAACTTCATTGGGCTGGAAAACCAGCATTCGTCGCTCGTCATCGACGCAACCTTGTCGTACTGGAACAACCCGCTCGGCCCACAGTGTGCCGGCGCCCTCACAGGATGTGACGTCGAAACCTCGGGCGATTTCGTATCGGGAGTGGTCCCCGGATCCGTCGTCTTCATCCCCGTGTCTTCCAGCCCCAACGTCGTGCTGCCCGGGCCAGGCTCCCCACCCACCGGCAATACAGCGACCCCTCAGCGGCCCGGAGCGGTTGCCTGGGTCCTGACGGCGGACGTCGCGGCTCGACTCGATGGCACCACACGCGTCGGCGGGGGAGCAAGACAATCGATCGGGCGAGCACTGCAGGGATTTCCCCGTTAGGCGAGGATCGTGGACACCGAACTTGCCTTCCTGGTCAACAACCTCGTCATTCCCATCGCCGGGATGCTGACCGCCATCATCCTGGGTGGCGGAGTCCTGCGAACGGTCAGGCACTACATCGATAGGCGGCTCGCCAAGAGTGAGGCGGTCTCAACGCCACAGATCGAGGAGTTGACTCACAGACTGGAGGAGTTGGAGCGTGCGGCTGGACGAGTCGATGACATCGAGGATCGACTGGAGTTTGCTGAACGACTGCTGACGAGAGCCAGGGAACCTGGCGAGGCGCGGCGCAGTCCACAATAGTTGACTACCGCGGCTCGACTTTGACCTTCAGGTCGACGCCTTCCATCATGTGCACGAGCATCGTCGTCGAATGGGCAAGGGCTAATCGCCCGCGTTGTGTCAGTGCAAAGTACTTGCGAGCACGGCCTCCGGGGATGGGAAGCGGATCTGAGATCGCGTGGTCAACGTACCCCTTGTCATCCAACCGGCCGAGCGTGGCGTACACCGCTCCGATGGAAACCGGACGTCCCGTTCTGACCTCAATCTCCTTACGGATCGAAACACCGTACGCATCATGACCAAGCCTGGCCAGCGCTAGCATAACATACAACTCGAATTCGGCGAGAAATCTTCCTTTGGACATGACCGTTACGACACTCTGAGTGCATCTACCGGATCGAGGCGTGCGGCTCGTGTCGCCGGAAGAAGACTGGCCAGCGCCGCTACGCCCAGCATCACGAAGGAGATCAGGGCGTATGTGTTGACGTCATGGGGACTCACCTCGAAGAGGAAGCTGCTGAGCACACGTGTCACGAACGCAGCAAGGACGAGCCCCAAGACAATCCCAACCATCGCCACTCCCAGGCTGCGCAACACAACGAGACCGAGAATGTCTGCCTTCCCTGCACCAACGGCAATCCGGATCCCAATCTCGCGCGCGCGGGAGCCGACGAAGTATGCGATGACACCGTAGATACCAATGGCCGCCAACCCCAGGGCCATAATCGCAAAAGTGCCAACCATGGTCATCTGAAATCGCAAGGGCGCACTCCACCGCGAGACAAGATCCGCGAGACGCGTCGCGCCGCTTGGGGGTAGACCCGGATCCACCATTGACACGGCGCTGCCGATCAGGTTTGTCACTGCGGTCGTCGGCACACCAACTTCCGACTTGATCACGACCGTGAAGAAGGCCCACGGATCCTGCCCGAACGGCACGTAAACCTCCTCGGGGGCGTCCGCCGTCGGATCCGCATGACGGACATCAGCGATCACACCCACCACCTCCCTCGAAACGGGGCCAGTCTGGGAAACGACTGTGAGGCGCCGGCCGACTGGGCTTCCTGCCCCCCACACCCTATTCGCGAGTGTTTCATTCACGATGACGGTCGGAGGACCCTCCCTCTCTGCCGCGAACGTACCACCAGAGAGAAACGGAATGCCTACAGCTGAAAAATAATCGCGACTCGCTGCATGGTATTGGGCAGACAACCGTTCCGTGGAATTGTCCATCGTGCCATCGGCGTGGTAGCCGAACCTCATGCTGGACCCACTCATTGGGAGATTCGTGGTCAACGCCACAAGTTGGACGCCATGCTGTTGCGACAACAGCTCGGTGAGGTTCGACGCAAACAGGGCCTTGTCTTCCTGCGTGTCGTATCGTGACGACGGCAGGCTGATGTGCGTCGTGAATACCCGATCCGGCACGAATCCAAGGTCGACGGCTCGAAGACGCACAAAGCTCTGGACCATCAACATCGCCCCGATCAACAACACGATGGAAAATGCGATCTCGCCAACGATCAATCCGTTGCGAAGGACCAGTGCAGCACGACTCTGGCCAGCCGATTCACTGCTCCGCAGGAACTGCGAGGGCGACAAACGCGTAACGGCAACCATCGACGCGCCGCTGAGCACGAGCGCGGTGACCAGGGCCACGAGAAACACCACGGCCACCGTAGTGCCGCCAACCGTCACGTCGGCGTGAGGGGGCAACGGATTTGGGATCAACTGAAGCAGCGTGCCCAAAGAAAGGGAAGCGAGTGTGGCGCCGGCAGCAGCACCAGCCAAGGCGAGCAAAACGTGCTCGACGGCGACCTGGCGAAAGATCTGCGTTCTGGTGGCCCCCAATGCCGTTCGCAACGCAATCTCCCGCCACGCCGCCGTCGCTCGTGACATCACCAGAGCGGCTACATTAGCGCATACTATGAGAAGAATGAAAACGACCGCCCCGAACAGTAACAGGATTGCCAACCGGACATCGCGCACAACGGAGTCCCTCAATGGCGTGAGTGCAACGCCCCAGCCCCGGTTATTGGGATGCATCTGCAGCTCGTCGGCCAGGTTTGCAAAACGTTCACTGGCGACCGAAACCGAAAGTTCAGATGACACTCGACCCAACACCCCGAGATATCGAGCCCCCCGCATGCCATCGGTTCGGTCGTCCGGTCCGAACCGCAGGGGAAGCCAGACGTCAACTGGCTGGATGTAACGAAAGCCCTCCGGCAACACACCCACAACACGATGAACGACGTCATCGAGGAGGAGACTTGCTCCGCTGACGAACGGGGTATTTCCAAAGTGACGGAGCCAGAAGCCGTGGCTGACGACCACAACTGCCTCAGCCCCCTCCAGTTCGTCCGCGAGCGTAAAGAGCCGTCCGTCTCCCGGGGCGACACGCAATACGTCAAGGAAATTCGACGAGACGACGAGACCGTCAACCCGTTCGCGACGACCGTCACTGGTCAACACGACGTTGTTCGGGCTCATTGCCGCCACCTCGATGAACCCATTTGCCTGATCCCGCCAGTCCAGGAAGTTCGGCGGCGAGACCCACGAGTTCGCGCCCCCCTGCTCCTGGTCCACTTCATTGACCAGAACCAATTCTTCCGGGTCGGGGAACGGCAGCGATTCGATCAACACACCGTTGACGACGGCAAGGACCGCCGCCAGGGCACCGATGCCGAGCATGAGCGTGAAGAAAACCACCGACGTATACACCGGCGTCGATACGATTCGACGCACGGAATACCGGAAATCCTGTTCGAGACCAGACCATACCCCCGCCCTGGAGACAACTGGTTGCCGTACGCGCTGTCGTCGCCAGCGGCGCAACACGCTCGGTGCGGCCGATCTCATTGCCTGAGAACGATACCAGCGCCTGGCCGCACTCGGCCCCTCGTTGTCGACGCGTTCCTGAAACTCCTCATCGAGATCCGCGAGCAGGAACTGACGTTCCTTCCGCTCGACAGTCCATTCGAGCAGCAAACGGGTAAGCCGCGGGGGTTGATTCACGGTTGGTTGCCTCATTCATGGCTGATAAGTGATCTTATACAAAACGATAGATATAGGCAACTCCAGAAGCGCCGCAACATGCCCCTTCCAGATAGGATATCGGTATGATATTATTTCGATATCCCTTGATGGAGTACCGCTCGTGTTGCGTGAAATCGATCGACAGGCTGCGTCTGGCTATCCATACCTGGTGATCCTGCCCATCCTTTCGGGCGGCGTGGTCTACGGTTTTGTACGGGGCGCACTGGACCAATCGGCGGCTGCCATGGTCGTTACGGGCGTACTGGCGGCAGTCCTGCTGGTGTCCTTTGCGGGTTTTTTCATGGTTCATCCCAACGAAGTCCGAGTCTTGCAGCTGTTTGGCGCCTATGTGGGGACAACGCGTACGCCAGGACTTCGATACGCCAATCCCTTCTATACCAAGCGCCGGGTGTCCGTTCGTATTCGCAATTTCGAAACCGAGAAGCTCAAGGTAAATGACGAGAACAGTAATCCGATCGAGATTGCGGCAGTGGTAGTCTGGCGTGTCGTGGATTCCGCGGAGGCGCTCTTTGAAGTCGATGATTTCGAGGAGTACGTCCATGTGCAGAGCGAGTCCGCCCTTCGCGGGCTTGCGACACAATACCCGTATGATGCGCATACCGACGGCGAGAAGGCCCTGAGCAGTCACCTCGGAGAAATCGCCGAACAGCTGCAGGCGCTGATTCAGGAACGGCTCAACAAGGCCGGAGTCGAAGTCATCGAAGCCCGCATCAGTCACTTGGCATACGCTCCGGAAATCGCGTCCGCCATGCTTCAGCGTCAGCAGGCCAGTGCGATCATCGCCGCGAGACAGAAGATCGTCGAAGGTGCCGTCGGAATGGTTGAACAGGCACTCAATGCCCTGACGGGGCAAGGGATTGTGCAACTGGACGAAGAACGTAAGGCAGCCATGGTCAGCAACCTTCTTGTTGTCCTGTGCGGGGATCGCGCGCCGCAACCTGTGATCAATACCGGGACGCTTTACCAGTAACGGTTGAAACAATGGCCAACCGTAAGTCATTCCTTCTCCGGGTCGACAGGGATCTCTTCAACCAGATCGAACGCTGGGCGGCGGATGAACTACGGAGCGTGAACGGTCAGATAGAGTACGCACTTCGTGACGCCTTGTGCCGGGCCGGACGTGCGGGAGGAGATCGAACCGAGCCAGACCGGGAGAAGCGGCGGTAACTAGCGGAGGAGGCTGAGGGGAACCTCAGGATCCTCCATGTAACCACTTCGAAACCAACCGCACCGCGCTCCCGTAGTCGTACTCATCCTCCGCCGTCAAAGGACCCTATGCTGGAATCCCTATTCAAGGACCTGCGTCAGGGCGTGCGAGCCCTGCTCAGAAGACCGGGCTCAACCATCATCGCCGTCCTCGCCTTTGGACTTGGGATCGGACTCTGTTCGACCATCTTCAGTCTTGTGTATGGCGTCTTCATCAGAGGGTTGGGCGTGCCCGAGGCGCATCAACTGCACATCGTCAATCGCACCAATCCCTCTGAGAATATCGAACAGATGAACGTTCATCAGCACGACTTCTACGATTGGCGCGACCAGCAACAATCGTTTGAAGGTCTGGCGGGGTTTTTCACCGGAACCGTCAATCTCAGTGGCGCCGAAGGGCCGGAACGCTACAATGGTGCCTTCGTCACGGCAAACACCTTCGATCTCCTGCGCGTGCGCCCGGCCGTCGGGTCGACGTTCAGGCAGGGGGACGACGCGCCCGGTGCGCCGCTGACAATCGTCTTGGGTCACGAAACATGGGAATCCCGATACAACTCCAATCCTGGGGTCATCGGCCAGACCGTCAAGGTGAATGGTGAACAGGCCACAATCCTCGGCGTCATGCAACCGGGTTTTCGGTTTCCGGCGGATCATGCCCTTTGGGTTGCACACCGAGACCAGAGGACAACGCTTGCCACCCGCGGTGACGGAAGCTCGTACAAGGTCTTCGGAAGGCTCAAATCCGGTGTTTCACGGGATCAGGCAGCATTAGACCTCAATGCAATCGCCCTTCGTCTGGCGCAGGAATACCCGCAGAGCAACGAAGGTGTCGGGGTAGTCTTTGAAACCTTCGTCCAGGACGACACCGGTCCCGAACTACTCACCATGTTCGGGGCTATGCAGGTTGCTACGATTTTCGTACTGCTCATCGCATGCGCCAATGTCGCGAACCTCCTCCTGGCACGCGCTGCGTTGCGCACAAAGGAAGCGGCATTGCGATCCGCGCTGGGAGCGTCGAGGCTTCGTGTCGTTTCGCCGTTCTTCGCGGAAGCCGCGATCCTGGCGGCAACCGGTGCTCTCATGGGCATCGGCATCGCATATTACGGCGTCTCTTTGTTCGACGGTGCAACGCAGGAAGTCGGCAAGCCGTACTACATGGAGTTTGCCATCGACCTCCCGGTCCTGGCGTTCGTCGTCGGCATCACCGTCTTGACGGCTTTGATTGCAGGAGCGGCCCCAGCATTCCAGATCTCGAAGACTGACGTCAACGCCATCCTCAAAGATGAAGCACGGGGATCGTCCAGCTTCAAGGCAGGCAAGTTGAGCCGGGTTTTGGTCATTGGTCAAATCGCCCTTTCATGCGCGCTCCTCGTTGGTGCCGGGTTGGTGACGAAAAGCCTCCTGAACCTCAGAAGCTACGACTTTACCTTCAACACCGAGAACGTCTTTACGGCACGGGTCGGTCTATTCGACACGGACTACCCTGACCGCGTCGCCCGCACCAGGTTCTTCAATGATCTGTTGTTGAGGGTGGAGGCCGTTCCCGGCGCGCAGGCCGTTGCACTGTCTGAAGCGATTCCGCCAGGGGGCGCTGGTGGTGCACGCTTTGCCATCGAGGGAGAGACATACGAGTCAGATCAAGACTATCCGTTCACGCGGACAAACGGCATTTCGCCGGGGTTCTTCGAGACGTTCGAGATCGAACTCTCCCGCGGCAGGGGTTTCACCGCACAGGACGATGCAGACGCGTTGCCGGTTGCCATCGTCAGTCAGCGCTTCGCCGACCGCTTCTTCGAGGGACAGGATCCCATTGGGCGTCGCATACGCGAAGGGACCGCCGAAAGCGAAGCGTCCTGGCGGACCATCGTTGGCGTGGCGCCAAACGACATCGAAGTGGAATGGAGCGGCGGAAACGATCTCGACCCCACCTTGATGTACATTCCCGTTCAGCAACGGGATGCCCGTTTCCTGACCATCGACATCAGAACCAGCGGCGATCCACTCCAACTCACGAGCGCAGTCCGTCGAGCCGTTCGCACTATCGATTCGGATCTGCCCATCTACAACGTGTACACGGCCCAAGGCGTGTGGGAACGTGAGACCTGGTTCTTTTCGGTCTTCGGGTCGTTGTTCATCGTGTTTGGAGCCGTCGCGCTCTTCATGGCTTCAGTCGGACTCTACGGTGTTCTGTCCTTCTCGGTCAGCAGGCGCGTCCAGGAAATGGGTATTCGCATGGCACTCGGTGCGCGCGCGCAGGATGTCGTCAGACTCGTGCTACGACAAGGCGTCGCGCAGCTCGCGATCGGCTTGGGAGTTGGACTTCTGATGGCCTTCGGACTCTCGAGCGTCCTCGGAATCCTCATGTTCGATGTCGAGCCTCGAGATCCTCTCGTTTTCGGGTTGATTGTTGCCGTCATCTCCGTCGTGGGGATCCTGGCAAGCTTCGTCCCGGCACGACGAGCAACAGGAGTGCATCCGATGGAGGCACTGAGATACGAATAGGACGGACCGACCAAGATGGACGTGGAGGCTTTCGGTCTCCGGACACCCCCGGAGGCCGTCTTCTTTCGAGTGCTGAAGGTGTGCAGGCGGTAGGGAGCGGGAGTGGGCGGCTTGTCCCCCCTGCTTGACCTGAAGAGGAAATGGAAGTCAATTGGCTTCGACTTCACGAAAATGAGGATTCGGATCGATGCCAACGCCAAAGTTCATCATCAAGAAGACCACCGCCGGAAAATTCATGTTCACGCTCAACGCGGCGAACAGTCAGGTGATCCTGACATCACAGCACTACGCCACACGAGCCGGCGCCACCAACGGCGTGAAATCCGTGAAGACCAATGCCAGGCGTGACGATTGCATCGAGCGTCGAAAATCCCGGGACGGCCTCGACTATTTTGTCGTCCTGGCGAGCAACAAGGAGATTATCGGTCAATCACAGCGTTACAAATCGGGCTCCGGGCTCCGCAACGGCATTGCCTCGGTCCAGAAGAACGCATCGAAGGCCACGGTAGACGACCAGGCCTGAGACGTTCGGCGTCAGCGGTCATCATCTGCCCGGCCCTGTTTGGGGGCCGGGCCCGGTCATTCATCCCGTAGTGCGGCGACCGGATCGACACGACTCGCTCGCGACGCAGGGATCCAACACGCCAGTAGTGCAATCGCCGACAAAACGACCGTTACGCTCACAAATGTCAACGGATCGGCCGTGCCCACGCCGTAGAGCACGTTGGAGAGAACACGTGTCGACACGACTGCGCCAACGAGTCCAAGACCGACACCCAACAGCGTGTACCTCATGCCGTGGCCCACCACCAGTCGAAGCACGCCCCTCGCCGAGGATCCCAGCGCAATCCGAACGCCGATCTCACTCGTCCGTTGATTGACCCAGTAGGAAAGCACACCGTAGATGCCGGCCGCGGAGAGTGCCAGCGCCACGGCCGCGAAAATGCCGAGGACCAGGGCGTAGAATCGGCTGGCGGCCACCGTGTCCGACACGAGGTCGATGAGCGGCACCACGCTGTGCGCCGGTTGGGCCGGATCATGGGCGGCAATCTCCCGCCGCACCGCGTCGACCAGTCCAGTGGGATTGCCGTCCGCACCGACGACATACGACATGTTGCTCCGCGGAACCTGGTTGTGTACAACGTACATCTCGGGTCGTGGATCACTATCCAGCCCATAGTATCGCGTGTTGGCAACCACACCAACGACCTGGAAAGTGTTCCAGTCGGTTGATGGTGTGTTCACCAGCACACCAAGGGGGCTCCTGCCAGGCCATGCCATCTCGACCATGGCTTCGTTCACCAGCATCACGTTGATTGTCTCCGCACGATCCGCATTGCTGAAGGTGCGCCCGGAGCGCAGAGGAATCCCCATGGCATCGAAGTACCCCGGCGTCACCACGCGAAAATCGGCCTCGGGCAGCTGGTTGTCAGGCAGTCCAGCGTGTCCATCCAAGCGGTATGGTAGATCGTAGTTGATCCCCATGGGGTCCATGGGTAGCGCGGACGATGCGCCCACGGCACGCACACCCGGCACGGTCGCGATCCGCTCCTGCACCTGTGAGAAGTAGTTGCGAATCGACTCCTCGTCCGTGAACCGATTGCCGTCCAGGAATGCCCTGGCCGCCAGTGTGCGGGTGGTGTCGAACCCAGGATCCACCCGGCGCAATTCAGCCATGGATCTGATGAGCAGTCCCGCCCCGCATAACAACACCGTGGCCAAGGCAAGCTGTGCCGTCACCAGACCACCGCGCATCTGCGTTTGCCGCCGCCCTGCCGTCATTCCCTTCCCGCCCCCGGTCTTCAGCGCATCCTGGAGGTCCACCCTGGTGCCCTGAAGCGCCGGGAACAAGCCGAACAGAAAACCGGTAAGCAAAGCGACGGCCATGGCGAAAACGAGGGCCCACCCATCAATTGAGAGTTCCTCAGCGCGGGGGATGATACCCGGTTCAAATCCGAGGAGCAGCCAATGCGTGAAAACGGCGAATACAACGCCGACCGAACCACCCAAAAGCGCGAGGATCACGCTTTCCGTGAGAAGCTGTCGCGTGATCCGACCCCGCCCCGCTCCCAACGCTGAACGGAGCGCAATCTCTCGCTGACGGGCCGCGGCACGCGCGAGGAGCATATTCGCAATATTGACACACGCGATCAACAGGACGAGTCCGACACACGCAAAGGCAATGAGCAACGTCGCTCGCACGTTACCGACGACCACTTCCTGTAGTGGGACCACTGCCGCGTCCCACCCGTCGTAGATATCCGAGTACTCACCCGCACGAAGCTCTGATGATATTCGTGACATGTCAGCTTGTGCCTGCGAAACACCCACACCGTCTTTCAAGCGACCAAATACCGTATACCGCCTGGAATGCCGCTCCCAGCGGGCGGGACTCTGCAATCCCGCGGCAACCCAGATGCTCACATCGGGATCTGGTGCCGCCACATCAGGACGCATGACACCAATGATGGTCGCCGTCCTTCCATCCAGTCGTATCGTTTCACCGACTACACCCGGGTCCCCGCCCCACCGGTCGCGCCATAACGCGTGGCTGATCAATACGACGTCGCTCCGCTGACCAGTGGGTGCGTCGTCCATCACAAAGGTTCGACCAAACAGCGGACTGTATCGCAACACGGAAAAGAAATTGGGATAGACCCAAACACCGTCGAGTACTTGGGAATCGTCCTTGGTCTGTAGCACGAATGTGTCCCATGTCCAGGTCGTCATGTCCTCGAACGATTGATTCTTCTCCCGCCAATCGAGAAACGTACCAACCGCGGTTTCACTGGCCTCGACGTTCCCTCCGGCGTTGACCTCCCATACCACCGTCAGATCTCCGGGATCGCCGAACTGCAGCGGTTGCAGAACAACGCCATTGATGACGCTGAAGATTGCCGTATTCGCACCGATGCCGAGTGCCAACGTCGTGATCGCAATCACGGCAAACGTTGGGTTGCGCAGAAGGGTGCGGAACGCGTATCCGATATCCTGTCGTGTTGTGTCAAACATGTCGCCTGCACTCCTCTTTCGACTCGACGCGTAGCTTCCGACGCCATCGTGAATGGAACCGACACCTGAAGCAACCAGCGCCGGTCGTGCACGACGCGGTGTCCGCTCCAGAAGGCCTTGCCAGATCACGTCGACGATCACCTTGATCCAATTTCCCAGCGGCCGTCCCCCGTCGCGAAACCGATCATGAAACATCTGCACCATGTCATCGCCGAACTCGCGACGAAAACGCGAGGGATACGCGTACAGCAGGAATCTGTAGACTCGATCACGCACGGACCGGCGCCGCACCGACTAACCTCTCCCGCCTGATCCCGAAAGGAGCTTGTGCGACCGCGCGACAGCGACCAGCTCCTCCAATCTCACGACCTCGGCCCGGGCTACCCGCAAGCCGAGCGGTGAGATGCGGAAATAACGTCGGCGTTGATCGTCCAGTTCCGGATCCGGCCGCGTGTGCGATTCCTCGATCAACCCGTCCGCCAACATGGTACGAAGCGAGCGGTACAGGTTGCCTGGCTCGATCCGACGCCCATCGCCCAGGCGGTCTTCGACGGCTTTGACGATCGAATAGCCATGTCGCTCCTCATTCATCAGGGCGAGGAGGATGTGAAAGATGATTGGCTTGAGGGGCAGGAGCGACCGGACAGCGGCGTCGGTTTCTGGCGTCATGAAGACCTCCGACTGGTGGCGTGATGACAAGAGTCAGCTAGACTATAGTCGAAATGATACTATTAGACAAGGCCCGACCGCTGATTTGAGCGCGCAGGGGCCCTCCGTTATCGTCGCCGGTTTTCGAGGAGGACCAGGCCGCCGGCTATTCCCCCTGAGAACAGATCGTCATCACCGTCTCCATCGATGTCGACCCAGGCGGGAGTGGAAAACGGCGGCAGCGACACGGAAAACGACGAGTCGACGACAAAGGCGGGATCAGTGGCTGATCCCTGATTGCGGTACAGAAGGGGGGCGCCCACCTCACGCCCGACGATCATATCGTAGTCGCCATCCGAGTCGATATCCGTGAAGGTTGGGACACTGCGCCGACCGATGTCAATTTCATCGAAGCGATCACTGACCAACTCAAACACCGGCTCAGTGCTCGAGCCAACGTTACGATAGAAGTTGATTGTCCCCGATGACTCACCGACGAACAGGTCCAAATCGCCATCTCCATCAATGTCAACCAGGGCGGGTGTCGCGTTGCTTCCCCGTGTGAGTTTGACGATTGCGGAATCCACGAGCACGAAGTCGTGGGTCGCGGGAGTTCCTTCGTTTCGATAGTATGCCAACTCATCCCGCCAGTTGCCGAGGATCATGTCGAGATCACCGTCGCCGTCGAGGTCGGCAAAGGCAGGTGCGAAGTGGTAGTATCCGGAGTACTCCCAAGGGCCACGCCACACGAATTCCGGTTGCGTCATGTTTCCGACGTTTTCAAAGTAGTACATCCGCGCGGTGGACTGGTCCAGCTGCTCGATCTTGTTGCTGAGGATCAGGTCGAAGTCTCCATCTCCATCCAGATCGGCAAATGCTGGGAAGCTCTCGCTGCCGACGTCAATGGTCGTGATGAGACGCGACGTCCGCGAAACAAATTCATCCGGTGCAGTCTGTTCGAGGAGGTACAGATTGTCGATCGTCGTGCTGTTGGGATTGTAGGCGCCACCCAGGACTCCGACAACCATGTCTTGATCACCATCGCCATCGATATCCCCCAACGCCGGGGCATTGTAGCCGCTTGTTACCAGAGGATCATTGGCGGGAAAGGCTGTGGGATCACCCCGCATCGACGGGCTGGCGCATGTCCCGGTGTTTTCTATCAGCAGGACACCCGGTTCAAAGAAATCACCCCAAAAAAGGTCTACGTCACCATCGCCATCGTAGTCCGCCATGTCCATGGTATTCGCTCCATGCAGACTGCCGACTTGCGCGACGATCTCAATGTCTTCGAAACGGTCCGTGATCAGCCGAAACTCAGGAATCCCGGTGGTATTGCCCTCTGTCTCCTCATACCGCATCACTGTGCCGGTGAGGCGCCCGATGAACAAGTCGAGCAGGCCGTCACAATCTATGTCTGCCACGTTCGGGATGTTCTGGCGATCGGAAAAGATCGGTTCACCAGAGACGTCACGAAGCGTATCAGCTGCGAGCACAAACCTGGGCTGGAAGGGGGTTCCTTCGTTGCGATAGTACCGAATATAGCTGAACGGACTCTCGGCAAGCAGGTCAAAATCGCCGTCGTGATCGAGGTCCACGAACCGATACCACTCCGCCACGTCGAGGTCCGCGAACTTGTCAGTTCTCCACACGAAACCCGTTTCAGGTGAAGGGCTGACGCGTTCGAAAAACATGACCGACCCCGAATACTCCTGGATAAACAGATCCAGATCGCCATCGCCATCGATGTCTACGAGTTGTGGACGAGGAATATTCAAGCCACCGAGGAAGGGATGGCCGAATGGCTGCCCGGACGAATCGCGCACAACAATGGACGTCACCCGCCGTGTGAATCCGGACTCCGTCCCCTCGCCGGCCACGGGGACCTGTCCCGAGCGGGTGGAGGCAGCACACGCCATCGCGGCACAGACAAACCCTGTCAGCACATTCACCCACTGCACTCGCATCCTTCGGCCAACCCACCATACCATCGCTCGCATGTTCCCCCTCACTGCGGCCAGAAACGATCTCGAGCGCTGCGTCGTCTCACAGGGGGCTGCGCGTTCCCGACTCGCACCGCTCGTTGAGGCGCACGCAAAGGGCAGAGCAAGTCCACCGATCGTACCCAGAACCAGAAATACATTATGCGTGTTGATTGACGCTTGCAGATATGTGGCGAGTGGGCACCCGAGCAGCAGGTGCCCACCAGCTCGCGACGCGGTAAACTCAGGGAATGATTTCCTGTGACCGTTTCTTGAGCAGGAACAGTCCCTCACTTCCACTGGTCACGATGATGACACCGCTCTGGAAGAACGGGTAGTTGCTCCATGACCCGCCGAAACCCGGAGTGTCCTCTCCGTACGGGACTGTATCAAAATAACCAACCTGTCGGGGGTTCTCCGGATCGCTTACATCGAGCACACGCAGGCCACTCTGATAGTTCGATTGATACATGAAGTCACCACGAACGTACAGGTTGTGATCGCTCGCGAGATTCTCGGACATATGCTCCTTCACGAGCACCGGATCATCCAGATCGGTTACATCCCAGACGAGCGTCCTCGTCCCCACGACATTGCCGCTCAACTCGTCCAGCTCGTCGTTCATGTAAAAGTATCGATGGTCTTCCGTAAGCCATCCTTGGTGGGAATAGCCAACGTTGGGATAGGTCGCCATGGCGAGCGCAACGGGATTGCCCTTGTCGGTCACATCCGATACGCTGAGGGCCGTCTCATTCGCGCCCATGCAGATCTCCTTGCCAACATGCTCGCTATCAGGACCGCGGTAGGTAACACATTGTGCGTCGTGCGAATAGCCGGTGCCGCGGCGACCGGTGTTCGGGTCGGCGAAACAACCGGCAAAGGCCGGCGAGGCGGGATCCTGTATGTTGATCATATGGAGCCCACCGCCGCACGTTTCGCCGCCGGCACTGCTCCCGACAGCAAACGCAAAGCCGGTTTCTTCGTTGATCACGATGTTGTGCGCACTGTAGATCTCGCCGTAATGCGCCGTTTCCGTGAACTCAACCGGTTCATCACCCACGCTGCGCAAACGCGTCAGATCGAAAATCTGCATTCCGTGCTGACCAGCACCGTCCGCGACGATGAAGACGTGATCCCGGTACACTTTCATATCACGCCACGTACTGGCTCGCGAAGTTTCTGTCTTGGAAAGATTGCCTAGGTAACGCGGTTGGGCGGGATTGCTCACGTCGACGAATGACGTGCCATCGAGACGGCCCACAATGGCGTATTCTCTTCCGGTCTGCTGATCGGTCCAACCCCAGATGTCGTTGAGGCGGACACCCCTGCTTCCGCCCAGATCCTTGATGGGCAGGAAAGCGACCATATCCACCTCATCGCAATCAAACGCGGAGGCAACACCCTGCGTGCAATCAACCTGACCACCGGTAACAGCCTCAGGCCCCTTGATCTCACCCCATACCTTCTGACGGGCCGTCCACTCGCCGCCTTCCCGTTCCAGGATCACCGCGGTGCCCGCGCCGAAGTCATCACCCGGTACGCTGGCGACGGCAAGGTCACCTCGAACGGCCAAAGCCGACGCAAATCGATCCCGCGATTCGAGATCAGAACCTCCAGAAACCTTGGAAACCCCCTGCCAGGATCCATCCTGACCCGTTCGAAACAGGTAAACCTTCCCGATCTCATCAGCGCCCGGTGTTCCAATCCACACTTCCTCCCCGTTGACCGCTACGGCCGCACCAAACTGTGGACGTCCACTGGCTTCAAATGGTTGCAGGGCTTGCCGGGAAACCCAGTTCCCAGTGGTTTCATCAATTGAGTAAATGTACGTGACGCCGACACCGCTGTGTTGACCCGCGGCCGTTACGTAGATTCTGTCGCCGTGAAATGCAACCGAAGCGCTGAAACCCGGGGCCGGCGTGTTCTCCGGCTCGTCGATCCACCCCTGTTCCACCCAGGCTCCGGACATGTCGCGGTGAAACAAGTACACAGCACCGCGACGATCTGCATTCTCGTTTTGGGAGCGACCAAACCTGAACTGGGGCAGTGGCGCACCAATCGCAATGCGCTCACCGTCGGTGACGAGGACCTGACCGAAAGGAACCCGGGATGCCACGTCCGTCATGAGCTTCGCCTCTTGGATCCAGTCGGAACCGTCCCGACGGAAAACATAAACGGCACCTCTGTCATCGCCATGAGCCCAGCTCGAAACCAGAACCAGGTCACCGTGAATCGCCACGCTGCGCCCGAACTCATCTCCCTCCACCCCATCCGCGGCGGTGAGAACAGACGTTTCGACCCAGTCGCCCGATGCATTCCGCTGGAACACGTAGGCCGCGCCCGTGCCGTTTTCGCGGGCCGTGGCCCCAACGACCAGGGTCTGGCCATCGGCGGAGATTGCACTTCCGAAGCGATCGCCGTCGCGGGCATCCGATGCCATGAGTTGCGTGATCTCCCGCCACGCCCCGGTGCCGGTCTTGCGGTAGACATAGACGGCGCCAGGCGCCATCTGGTTTGCCGCCTCCGCGACGAGAACTTCACCGGCGCCGATGGCAACATCATTCCCAAACCCCTGGCCAAAGACGGAGGCGGGAACTCCACTCACCAGGAGGACGGCAAGAGCCCAACGGATCAAGATTCTCATTCCTTACTCCCCGATGTCTGCTTCAGTAAATCCAAGTCGTGCCATGACGACGGGACGCTTCGCGCGACGCGACGAAAGATACACCGAATCCCGCTGGACGTGCCGTGGCCACATGAGACGGGACCGATTGCCCGGTAGTCGCGTACTATTTCCTTATATAAGGTTGCGTTCTTGACGTGAGAACTGCCCGAACCCATCATATACCATCGCGGAACAGGGATTTGGGATTGCATAACTTCATATCTCGTAAGAGTTTAACGAGGTTCATCCGGGGAGGTGGCCTCGTCCTCTACCTCGGCGTGCTTCTCACTGCCCCCGGATTGGACGCAATACTCGAAGCCGGAACGACCAAGCACGTTGCCCACCTCGAAGCCCAGTCGACAAAGATCTGCACCCCGGCGCACGACGAATACCTTTGCCAACTCTGCCGCCTGTTGAACATGCCGGCTGGTCCGTCCGGGCGCCGTCAGCTCACATGGACCGTGTCGACGCGATTCCTCTTCCCGGCCGTCACGTTCTTCAGGGTTGCCGGTGCACCGCGATCTCACATCCCCCGCGCACCCCCAATCGCCTGATCCAACAAACAGCTCGCCAGGGAACACACTCCGCGCACGCGTTGTGAGCGGAGGTGTGAATGTTTGCTTACGACCAGCATGCGTTGGACCTAACAGGGGGATGGAACCGTGAAAGTTGAAACAACATGCTCAGCAAGCAGGGCGTACCGTGCAAGGTGGGCACACCCGACAAGCGCCCCTGTGATCGCTCTGGTGATCGCGGGCGCGATCGTGTTGGGATTGCCCGGTTCCACAGAGGCACAGGTGCAGACCCCGGACAGCACAGCCGCCCTGCTGCGCGCGCTGCACCAGCGATTGGATTCTCTGGAGCGGGTAATCACTGAACTTCGATCAACGCGAGCAGACACTACCGAGACCGCGGACGAGCTGGCCGCCCTACGCGCCGCCGCTCAGGCCGCGGCGGGTCCGGGTGAGACGGGTACGGAGCGGACACCGGCGGGCAGTCGGACCAGGAGTCTCCAGATTCTCAACCCCGAAATCAGCGTGACCGGGGATGTCGTCGGAACCTTTGTGTCACCTGACGGCGAATCCGGCTCGTTTTCCGGAGTTCCACGAGAGTTTGAATTCTCGTTTCAGGCAGCGCTCGATCCCTACACACGAACCAAGATATTCGTGACGCGGCATGAGGACTTCGAGATAGCGGGCGCCCCTGAGCATGGCCACGCGGAAGAGGAAGGCGACGAGGGAGAGGAAGACGGCCACACGGAGGAGGGACTCGGCTTCGAGATTGAAGAGGGATATATGTACTGGGTAGGTCTGCCCGGCGGATTCGGAGCCAAGGTCGGGAAATTCCGTCAAGAGATCGGACTCTACAATCGATGGCATACGCACGCGCTTCTCGAGGTCGAACAACCACTTGCGATGTCCGTCTTCCTTGGCGAAGACGGCCTCGCGCAAACGGGAGTTGCGGTTACGTTTCCCAGCTTCACGGTCGGCCCGGCCACCCAGACCCTCACGTTTGAAGTGACACGCGGAGACAATCCGGTACTGTTCGAGGAAGGCAGCCAGCTGAGCTATCTCGGTCGCTTTCAGAACTTCTGGGATCTAGGCGCGTCGACGTACATACAGCTCGGTGCAACCGGTGTGTACGGCAAGAACCCGGATCTGGAGCTTGAGTCGCGTCTGCTGGGCTTGGACGTCTCCTTCCGTTGGACGCCGTCCGGACAGTCGCTGTACCGCGACTTCCAGTTGAAAGGGGAGTGGTACTTCGTCGACCAGGATGAAGGCGTGGAGTCACGTGCCGGGGATGGCGGCTACGTGCAGGCCAACTACCGACTCAACCGACGATGGATCGTGGGTGCTCGCGCCGACTACGTGAACAGCTTGGATGATGATCCCAACCTCGTTCAGGTCGTACCAAGTCTGACGTGGTGGCAGAGCGAGTGGGTCCGGATACGACTGCAATACAACATGCTGAGACCCGAGGCGGGATCACCCAATCACACGGCCTTGCTTCAATTCGTCTGGGCAATGGGTCCACACAAACATGAATCGTACTAACGGTGGTCGTCGCGACCACATGAGGATACAGCGATGAGAAGATGCATCTCAGGCATCGTCGCGCTCAGTGCTGCACTGGCTCTGTTCGCCCGGACGCCTGCCGTAGCGCAGAACAGAGTTCGGGTCGTCACGACCCTTCCTACGTACGCGGCGCTTGCACGAGAAATCACCGGTGACCTGGCGGACGTGGAAGCCATCGCCAGGGGTGACGTCGACCCTCACTTCGTCAATCCGCGGCCCAGCTTTGCCGCGATGATGCGGAGCGCCGATCTGTTCGTGACAACGGGACTCGATCTGGAGTTGTGGGTCCCGACGCTACTGGACCGCGCTAACAACTCGCGCATCCTCGATGGCGCACCAGGTCAGGTCGTGGCCTATGCCGGTGTCAGGCTGTTGGACATCCCGGAGTCCGTGTCGCGCACGGGCGGCGACGTTCACGTGTTCGGGAATCCGCACATCCATACGAGCCCAATCAACGCCATTACGATCGCGCGCAACATCACTGCCGGTCTCAAACGTGTCGATGCGCAGCATGGTTCAACGTACGATGCTAATCTGGCCGACCTCGAGTCGCGACTTCTGCGCAGGTTGTTCGGAACCGAACTGGTGGACGCGCTAGGTGAAGAGACGCTCTTTCGTCTGGCTGCCACCGGTGAGTTCTGGAGTTTCGTGGAAGCGCAATCGCTCGGCGGAAGGCCTCTGACCGATTATCTGGGTGGGTGGCTGGCGCAGGCAGCTCCGTTCAGGAACCGTCGGATTGTGTGTTATCACAAGAACTGGGCCTACTTCAGCGACCTGTTTCGCATTGAATGCGCCATGTACGTGGAACCAAAACCCGGTATCCCACCTTCTCCCGGTCACGTCGGAGACGTGATGAGCTTCATCCGCGACCAGAACATTCAAGCCCTCCTCGCGGCGAATCACTTCAGTCGCAGCCAGGTAGAGCGGGTGGCCTCCCGTACAGGTGTGCAGGCGGTCATCGTACCTCTCCACGAGGGGGGGGAAGAGGGAATCAACGACTACTTTGCGCTCGTGGATGCATGGGTGAATCGGCTGGTTACCGCGTTTCAGGCCGCGCCTTCCGAGATTGATTGAGGACACGGTAAATGCTCGAACTCATGCTGCCGGCGCTAGTCGCATCCCTCGTGTTGGTCGGAATCCACGGTTACCTGGGGATTCACATCATTGCTCGTGGGGTGATCTTCGTGGATCTCGCCCTCGCGCAGGTGGCCGCCGCAGGGTGGGCCGCGGCCAACCTCGGCCTTTCCATCAAGATCCACCAGTGGACCGGACTCCCGGAGTCGGTGACAGGTTATGCCGTTGGGGTTGGCGCAACGTTGATCGCCGCGGCCCTCTTCAGTATGACGCGCCTCGAACACAAGTATATCCCACAGGAAGCGATCATCGGCATTGTATATGTGGTGGCGTCGGCCGTGACCATTCTCCTCGCCGCGCAGGCCCCACAAGGATCCGAACACATTGAGCAACTACTCACCGGCAGCCTGCTCTGGGTCACCTGGCCCACGATCGCTAAAACGGCAGCGATTTATGTGGCGATCGGAGCAGTACATTGGGCGCTGAGAAAACGATTCCTTACCATCTCGCTCCATCCCGAAGAGGCACGAGAACGCCAATGGTCGATCGGTGCATGGGACTTCCTCTTCTACGGTCTGTTCGGGTTCGTCGTCACGTCATCGGTGGCCATTGCGGGGGTATTGGTAGTGTTCAGCTTCCTGGTCATCCCGTCAGTCATCGCGTTCTTATTCACCTCGTCCCCAGCCACCCTGCTTGCCATCGCCTGGGGTTCAGGCACCGTGGCAACATTACTGGGGCTCGTTGTCTCCTACCAATGGGATCTTCCCACGGGTCCCGTCGTGGTATGCGCTTTCGCGCTCGTACTCATTGCGGCGTTTGTGGTGCGGAGTGCCCGGTCATCATCCAAAGTCCGGCGTTCAACGTCCAACATACATGGTTCGACGTCCAACGTTTAACGCCCAACAACCAGGTGTGTTCCGGTCATCAGGGCTGACCTAATCGGATGAATCAGCGGAGGAAGGAGTGCTGCTCAAACAACTCACGGGTAGTGTATTGTCACGTTGAGCCGTAACGGATTTAATGCATTCGGCCAATTCCGGCGACAGTTCAGACGTCCGGTCCGTGCCTGGCACCGAGTCAATGAGGGCCGAGTCCCTCAGCGAGCGATCCTGGCCCCTGTACCATTCGATTCCCGATTGGTTGTGAAATCTGATCACCCCACCCGACGTGTACTGGAAACCAAAATACCGGGAGATTCGGTCAAGACCCGCGTACTCGATTTCATAGAGGTTGATTGAGTCGGTCCTTTCCGCGCGAAATCCCAGGATTTCGAAGTCCATGTGACCTGAGTCCGGCACCTGCAGGGTCAGCGTCGAGCCACTGATGCGGAACCCCCGATCGGCATACCGTGCATCATCCGAATTCCACCAGCCGATCAATTCTCGAGGCATCAGGTCGTTCTTGTCGGGCCGGTCAACACCCATGGCGATCGTGCCACCTACCACGATCAGGGCGACAGTCGGCAGGATCAACTTCTTTGGGTTGAAGCGTTTGTGCTCCTCGAGATCAATGAGTGGGAGCTTTGCCAGGGTCCGTCGTATCTCGTCCGGCGCCTCGATCTCACGCGTAAACTTCTCAAAGTCCATGTCTAAAACTTCTCCCCGAGCCCAATGAACCCACCGTCGTCCGCGCGGACGATGTCATCGTGCGATGCCGATGCCGTCAGCGCGAGATTCGTCCTGCCGTCCTTGCCCATACTGTATAGGTCGAAGGTGGAGTTCAACGGCACAATGAACTTGTCCATGCGCTTTCCACCGACTCCCGGAGTGTCACCAAAGGGCGTGTACACGTATGGGTTGCCCCACGGGTCGAGCATCCCTCCACGCCCTACGCCGGCAAGCGTCGCGGGGAGGCCCTCCTTGCTACCCTCCATCGCCATCAACTCGAGCTGAATCGCTCGTATATCTCCGATGGCCCGGGCAACCTTCGCCTTGTCGATCGCCTCATGCAGCTTCGGAATTGCCATTCCGCTCATCGAAGCGATGATGGTCATGACTGCAAGCATCTCGATGAGCGTGTAGCCCAGTCCTTGTTGCGACCTGAGGCGAGTCACTGTCGTAGTTCCACCTGTGAGTATTCTACCTATGTAATGCTGTGCAATTCTCACCGAATCATCGGGCACACTGCGGCACCCACCGCAGGGTACACAGCCTTTACCCTGCAGTATCGGTAACGGGACAGTGCGCTTTAGTCAGATTATGGTTTCGTTGTACGTAGCTTCACAAAACCTTGAGATTCCGTCACGCACTCGATGCCTGGGCTGGCGCAGAAGAATCCGGTAGGCCGATGCAGCGGACCATCACGGATCGCAACCGTCCGTGATCGAACGGCTTGCTGACGAAATCCGTCATACCCGCATCGATGCATCGCTCCCGATCCCCCTCCATGGCATTCGCCGTCAAGGCAATGATGGGGACGACCTCATGGTCCTCACGCGTCGTCTCCAACTCCCGAATGCGCCGCGTGGCCTGGTACCCATCCAATTCGGGCATCTGGCAATCCATCAACACAATGTCGTACCGTTCCCGGGAGAACTTCTCGATGGCCTCGAGCCCGTTGCGTGCGAGGTCGACGTCGCACCCCCATGCCTCCATCAGGTCGAACATCAACTCCTGATTCAACGGATTGTCCTCGGCGAGGAGGACGCGGACGCCGAGGTCTGCCGTCGGTACGGACCGCATGTCAAACCTGGCGCTACCTGCGGGCGAGGAATCCGCCTTACGGAAACGAACGGAAAACCAGAAGGTACATCCTTTCCCATCGATGCTTTCCACTCCAACTTCACCCTCCATCATCGCGGTGAGCTGCTTGACGATGGCCAATCCCAAACCGCTCCCACCAAACTTGCGTGTGGCGGAGCCATCCGCCTGCTGAAATGCGTCGAAAACGCGTTCCCGGACCTCCGGTGGCAAGCCGACGCCCGTATCCCGTACGGCACAGATCACAGTGATGTCGTCTGCGGTTTCCCGCAGCGAATCCACTTCTATGGACACTTCACCGTGTGAGGTAAACTTGATCGCGTTGCCAACGAGATTGGTGACGATCTGTTGCAACCGACCTGGATCGCCAACCACCGCCGAATGCAAACCGGGTGGAAGGGACGTGATCAGTTCGAGTCCCTTTCGGTGCGCGCTGTCCGCAAGCAGCTCCACGGCCCCTTCGATCGCATCGCGCAGATCGAAATCGACTACGTCGAGTTCCAGCTTACCTGCCTCGATCTTCGAGAAGTCGAGAATGTCATTGATGATTCCCAGCAGAGCATGGGCAGATCGCTGAATGTTGGCGACAAACCGATATTGACGCTCGTCGAGTTTGGTCTGTGCAAGGAGGTCCGCCATACCAAGAACGCCGTTCATCGGTGTACGGATCTCGTGACTCATCGTGGCAAGGAACTGTGACTTGATGGCGTTGGCCCGATCGGCCCCGGTCCTGGCCTCACGTATCTCCTGACGGAGTGCGTCTTCACGCTCGCTCACGAGCCGTCCATCACCGCGTGCGCGGCGAGCATTGGCAAAAGGGGGGTCTTGCTTGCCCTCCAGCGGATCTCGGGTCGCTTGTCAACTGTCATGATGTGGCCTGGCGGCGGGATCAACGGACATCGTAGGGATATAGGTACAGTTGTCGGTACGTCGAGCATTCTGCTTGAGGTTTGCGGGAGGTTCCGAGTCGTAGTAGCAGTCAGATTCCATCCTCAAGAAATATCCAACGGCGCCCGATCTTTAGTCTCAGCAGATCTAACTAACGAAAGGCTCTCGGCTGAAGGGCCTCCACCCACCCCACCACCGAATACGCCGTGGGCCTAGACAAACGCCTGTTTCGCACTCGCCTGTCGAGACGCCTCGTCTGGATGTTCGTCATCTCGGCGCTCATCCCGGTTGGCGTGTACTCCACGCTCTCGTACGGTCGCCTCGGGCGGCACCTCGAGCAGCAAAGCGTTGATCGTCTCCGTGGGACCGCAAAGACCATTGGAACGGCCGTCGTTGACCACCTCTACGAACTCGATCGAGAGGCGGAGGTCATTCTCCGCACATTTCGCAGCGTGCAAGGACCGGACGAGACCGTTGACGTGAATGCCACCTATCGATTTCGCTCCGTCCTCGTCGCGAGATCGGATCAACTCGATCACCTGGCTGGAGAACCGCAGCCACCACCCCAACTGTCGAGCGAGCAGGAACAATGGCTCGCATCCGGTTTCCCCTTGCTCGTTCTGCGCGGGAACAATGCTCGAGACCTTCTGATTGCTCGACGGGGGGACGCTGGAGACCATTCGCCGGTCACCGTATGGACGGAGCTTCGCACCGACAGGATATGGCAGCTGATTGAGCGGATCAGACCGTCAGATTTCACGGTTTGTGTGTTCGGCCCTTCGCACGCGGTGCTGTACTGCAGTGAAGATCTCGAAACGGACGAGATTTCGAGGCTGCAAGGCGTGACGCTGGCGCAGACCACGCGCGTCGAGAGCGTGAAGTGGGACGCCCAGGGCGGCGAGCAGCATATCGCTGGAATCTGGCACATCCCATTGGGGGTGAGTCACGGCGCCGCGCCATGGACGGTGGCATTGAGCCAATCGGTTGCCGCCATCCAGGCTCCTGCCGAGGGACTCACCACGTCCGCGGTGTGGGCGCTGCTTTGCCTGATATCGATTGTCATGCTGGCCAGCAGTTCGCAGATTCGGCGTACCATGGAGCCCCTCGTTGAACTCAAGCGGGGTATCGACCGCCTCGCCAAAGCTGATTTTGGACAGCGTGTCGAGGTGAACTCGAACGATGAGTTCCAGGAGGTTGCCCACGCGTTCAACGACATGCTCGGCCGTCTCGGTCAGTATACGTCCGCGCTGGAACGCGAGGTGGCGGAACGGAAGGCTGCCGAGTCAGCGTCACGGGCAAAATCCATATTCGTGGCGAACATGAGTCACGAAATCCGCACGCCTATGAACGGAGTGCTCGGAATGGCTGAGCTCTTGATCAATACGGAGCTGAGCCGGACGCAACGCCGGTACGTGGAGCGGGTCGTCAGGTCCGGCGAGTCCCTGATGACGATCCTGAACGACATCCTCGACTTTGCAAAGTTCGAGGCCGGCAAGATCGAATTGGAACAGGTGCCGTTTGATCTGTTCATCTGTGTCGAGGACATCGTTCAGCTCTTTGGTCCCCGAGCCCATGATAAGGATGTCGACCTGGTAGTTCACTTCCCGGCGGATACTCCCAGATCCGTCACCGGGGATGCCAATCGACTCCGGCAGGTCATTGCAAACCTCGTCAGCAACGCCATCAAGTTCACACACGACGGCGAAGTATCCATCACTGCCCACCATTCGTCCGGTTCGTTCGAGATCGCGGTCGCGGACACCGGAATCGGGATTCCGGCGGATCGGCAACAGGAGGTCTTTGCCCGATTTGCTCAGGCCAGCTCCAGCACCAGTCGGCAGTTTGGCGGCACGGGGCTCGGGCTGGCCATTGCTCGTCAGATTACCGACCTGATGGGCGGCAAGATCACCCTGACGAGTGAAGTAAATGTTGGCTCCACGTTTACGGTCCACGTTCCTCTGGGTGTTGACCCAAAGGAACGCGCTGAACCGAATACGCCATTGGCACAAGCCAACATACTCATCGTCGGCGGCCGGCGAGCGCTGCGCCACGCGCTGAAGTCTCAGCTCCAGGGGTGGGGTGCTACTGTCTCCCTGGATCCCGCCGGAGATCAGGTAGCTCGAGTCGTCACGAGGCGCGACACGCCATTTACGCATGTACTTGTCGATGAATCCGGCCAGGATTTTAGCGCCCGCGAGATAATCGAAACCATCAGATCGCACACTGATGGACCGATCATAGTCGAGATCACGAGCGCCACCGAAAACGGGCAGGATCACTCCGAGCAAGGCAGTAACGTGAGCAGGCTTCAGAAGCCACTCACCGAAGCCGAACTCCTCGACGTCCTGACGACACAACCCATTACCCGGTTCGTCGAAGGCGCGATGGAATCAGATCAGGCCCGGAGCGAGTCAGAGGAAATAGCGGTTCTTCTCGCTGAGGACAACGAAATCAACCAGGAGGTCGCGGTCGACATGCTGACGCTGCTGGGATGTCGTATCGACATCGCGTGCAATGGGAGGGAGGCGGTAGATCTGGCAGACCCCGCGAAGTACCGCATTGTATTCATGGACTGCGAGATGCCCGAAGTTGATGGATACCAGGCTACAAGTGAGATACGCCAACGATGGCCAAACGCTAAGGACCTGCCGATAATTGCGATGACAGCCAACGTCCACGCGACGGATCGGGATCGCTGCCTTGCCGCTGGTATGGATGATTTTGTACCCAAGCCGGTAACCCTCGACGCGCTGGAGAACGTGCTCAAGCGGTGGATCCCGGACTTTCATTCGGCGCGGCAAGCAGCCCTGCGCTGATTGGCTGATCAATTCAACCTGAGGACACACGATGTCGATGCATGAGGATTCGACAAACACAAACTGTTCCGAGGTGGCGATGGGCGTGGAGGCTCCGAGCGGATGGCAAGTCGTCTCTCGATTGAGCCACACGTTCCGGACACCATTGAATCACGTTCTGGGGTTCGCGGAGATCCTCGACAGTCAATCGTTCGGGCCGCTCAATGAGCGTCAACAGAAGTACGTCAAGAAGATTCAGGCAGCCGGTCGGCGGCAACTCAAACTACTCGACCAGCTGGTAGATATCGCGCGCGTCCGAACGGCCGAATTGACGGTGGAGGACGACGAGTGGGAACTGAAGGCGACCGTCGAGGAATCCGTGAAGGCACGACATCCCGACGCGGAGGCCCGTGGCGTAGACCTGATCGTCCATATGGATTCACCGCGCCGCGTCCGAGGAGATTTCGACCGATTCTGTCACATCGTGGACGGCCTCGTTGCCTACGGGATAAAACGTTCACCACCAGGGCACCCCGTGACCGTTGCGGTCGAGGCAACCGATGCGAGGACCTCACCAACAATCTTCAATATCTCCGTGTCCGACGCGGGCCAACCCCTCACTCCCACGGAGCAGATGCTGTTCGACGGAGGCGCAGTTTACGGAGGGGGACAACTTGGCGAGGTGGAAGGGTTGGGATTGCTCCACGCACGCGCCCTCACCGAAAAGCTCGGCGGTTCACTGTCGTGGACACCGGGGCCGGAGCAAGGCATCACCACAGTGCTCACTGTTCCTTTTGTTCAACCGGCACCTGGCTCATAGTCAAGATGTCCCGCGAACACACGAACCGTTCCAAGCCGCGCGTCCTGGTGGTCGATGACGAGCCCGAAAACAGGGCTCTGCTGAGGGATATTCTCGAAGACGACGGATACGAGGTCACAGAAGCACAAGGCGGCATGGAAGCCGTCCGGATCGTCGGGGAGAACCCTCCGTCCGTCGTACTCCTGGACATCATGATGCCGGGAATAGATGGTCTCGAGGTCTGTCGCAGTTTGAAAGCCAACGACCAGACCGCGCACATTCCCGTCATTCTCGTAACGGCTCAACGTCAGCGGGAAGAACGGCTGGCAGGCATCGACGCAGGTGCCAACGACTTTGTCTCAAAGCCGGTTGACATCACGGATCTGCGCCTGCGTGTACGGAACGCCGCGAAGACACAGGTACTCTACGAGCAGCTTCAGGGCGAGTACCGGAAGGTACAGGAGCTGGAGTCCATGAGGGACCGGCTCACGCAGATGATCGTCCATGATCTCCGTTCACCCCTTTCTGTGATCGGGATGAACCTCGACATGGCCCTCATGAATACAGAACGGATGTTCGACGACGTCGAGATGCAGGGCCTTCACGATGCCAAGAACATGACCGACAAAATGAGCCAGATGGTAAGCACCATGCTGGACCTCAACAGGCTGGAAGCCAACGCCATGCCCATCAGGCGCGAGAGCACGGACCTCGTGGAACTCGTGTCGAACACGGTCCCTGCCCTCGGCGTGGGGGACTCGCCGGTGTACATCGACATTCCAGGGACAGCCAGTTCAGACTTCGTGTCCTGTGATAGCGAACTGATTCGCCGGGTCCTGATAAACCTGGTCAGCAACGCGGTCGATTTTTCCCCCAAAGGCAACCCGGTCACGGTTGGCATCGAACGGTTTGACGGAGGGCATCGGATCAAGGTCACGGATCGTGGGCCCGGCATCGCTCCGGAAGATCAACAGCGGGTGTTCGAGAAGTTCAGCACGTTGGACAGCGGCCCGCGCAGACGAAAGGCTTCCTCCGGAATCGGATTGGCGTTCTGTAAGCTCGCCGTCGAATCGCATGGCGGATCGATCGGCGTTGACAGTGAAGTCGGCAGGGGCTCGACGTTCTGGTTTGAACTGCCCCGCTGAACTACTCACTCGCTACACTCATCTGGATCAGCGGTGGGAGAACTTACCGCTCCCTGACGCGTCAACTGAGCAACACGGAAAGCACGAAGAATGAAGAAGGAAGTGGAAAGGTTGGGTCCTTCCGCCTTCCTTCTTCAGTCTAAGGGCGGCCTAACTGCCAAACCGTTTCCTGAACGGCCGCTCCCGGTCCCTGGCGGCGAGGTCAAGTTCGAATTCTTCCCCGTTCACCGACAGTGTCACATGCTGCGTGCCGTTGAATTCGATGACGACCGTCCGTTCGCGAGTCTCATCACCGTTCGGACCGTTCACGATATCCACGATCACGTGGCGGGTTATCGTCCCTGAAAGGGGCCACGGGTTCTCCTCACGTGGCACACCGCGCACCACATTCGCGATCTCCCCCGTTGCGCTCATGTCGTAACTCCGCTCCACTTCCCCCTCGATGTGACGGCTGCGACTGACATCTCCAGTGGCTGTGCCGTTCCAGATCCGTGTCGTTTCCTCGCCCTCGAGGCCCGTCACCATCAGGCTTCGCGTTCGCTCGACGGAGGCAGACCACCGTTCGCGTTCCACGGCCCCGCTGATGACAACTTCTATGTGAATGGAGTCAGTGGTGAGTGGATTGTACGCTGCTGTTTCGACGTCGTCTTCATAGTATGTCACGATGCGGGATCGCGTATGGGGAACAGCGGCGCCATCAAACGACGCTACGCCGGTGGCTATGCCCATCTGCGCGAGATCGTCGAGCGCCGCATCCGCAGCGACCATGGCCACATCTTCATTGAGTTGCAAATCCAATGCATCGCCCGGCCCCGTAGCGTCACACGCGGCAATGCCAAAGGCAAGCAACATTAATGAGCCGGAAGGTCTCTGTATCTTCATCTTCTCTATCTCCTTGATCTGCACCGAGAGCGGTGCATGTCATCGTCGTTTGCCGTGAGACGACGAGCCGAAGGAGATGTTAAGGGATGAGCGGACAGAGGCGCCCTATTTCTTCGTCATATGCAGCGCAAACATCCCCCCCTGGGGATCCATGCATTGCGCTATCCAGTCACCGCCGGGCACTTCCATCGGTCCGTTGACAACCTGACCGCCCAGTTCCTTTGCCTTCCTGACCGTAGAGTCCAGATCCTCCACAGTGACGTAGTACAGCCAGGCCGACATGGGCATTTCCGGCGGCCGGGTGAACATTCCTCCCATCGGCCCATCCCCTCGACCGTACATCCGATACACACCCATCTCACCCATGTCATTGTCCTCAGTGACCGACCATCCGAACAGGCCCTTATAGAACTTCCAACCTGCTTCCAGATCTGCAGTTGCAAGCTCATGCCATGAAAATTGGCCGGGGCCGGGTGGGCCGTTCGGACTCTGGGACTCGCTCGACGGAGAGAACACGGCAAACGTTGCATCCTGCGGATCTGCCAGGATCGCAAACCGGCCGATTTCCGGGATATCGGTTCCCGGGACACGCACCGAGGCGCCAGCCGCCTGGGCCTCTTTCACTGTGGCATCGACGTCCGGTGTCGCGACGTACCCCAGCCAGTGGGGCGGCGCTCCGGCCTCTTTTGCGTCATCGGGCAGGGCCGTCACGCCGCCGATCGGGTTTCCATCAACTGTCCACATCGTGTACTGGGAGTCGTCCTGCTCCCATTCGTGGGTGCCCCAACCCATGAGACTCGTGTAAAACTCTTCGGCCGCATCCGGGTCCGTCGTCATGAGGTCGTACCACACGAACTTGCCCTTGGGTGCCGCGTTTGTCATAAAGCCTCCAGTGTCCCATCGCAGTGAACCCGAAGTATGCAGAAGCTGGCAGGTGCAGACAATGGTGGGCGGAGCCGGGCGATCCACTCCCCCGCCAGTGATTCTCGATCTCGTGCTTCGGTGACATTTCATCTCGTCGATCTCTCTCCGAGTGACAGATTTCCGATCACGAATGGTCCGCTGGAGATCCACGGTCGCGGTGACCGCCTCCGCACGTCACGGTCCGCCTCTACTGCTCCCGGTTTGCGAACGTCCCATCCCGCGCCTATCCTCCGTAATTCCTCCGGAGGCCGTCTTGAATTCCACTACGCTCTTTCGCATCGTGTCCTCGTCAGCCGTCATACTCCATCACATGGCCCTTCCGACAGACGTCGGTGCCCAGGAGGCCCTCGCCGTGATTCCACAACCCGCGGCCGTCACCGTGGGGTCGGGCTTCTTCCAATTGGGCAATTCGACGCGCGTTCTCATTCAGGACACCTCGTCGCAGGAAATGGTGACGCTGGCGCGGCACACCGTGTCGGCGATATTTGAATGGACGGGGCGCACACTCATGATCAACGAGGGTCAGCCAAGGGACAACACAATAGCCCTTCGACTCATCGAAGGGGCCACCGACTCGACCGAGAAATACCGACTCGACATTACCCGCCAGGGAGTAACGATTTCTGCTTCATCGGGCGCGGGCGTTTTCTACGGAATTCAAACACTCAGACATCTTCTTGCTTCGCACACCCCCCGTGACGGCAGGCCGGAAACCAGTGGATCTGCGTCCCCTTCCGAGCCGGTTGCCCTGCCGGTGGCAGTCATCGAGGATCAGCCGCGCTTTCCATACCGCGGCATGCACCTCGACGTTGGTCGCCACATGTATCCGGTGGAATTCATCAAGCGCTACATCGATCTCATCGCGCTCTATAAGATGAATACGTTTCACTGGCACCTCACCGAAGACCAGGGATGGAGGATCGAGATTCTCAAATACCCACTGCTGACGCAGGTTGGCGCCTATCGCTCCGAGACAATGGTGGAGCAGAACTTTGATCCGTACGTCGGCGATGGCATCCGATATGGGGGGTATTACACGCAGGACCAGATCCGCGACGTCGTGGCGTATGCGGCGGACCGGTATGTCACGATCATCCCGGAAATTGAGATGCCTGGGCATTCCACGGCTGCGATTGCCGCGTATCCGGAACTCGGCTGCACAAATACGCAGGTTGCGGTGGCCTCCGTCTGGGGAGTCCATGAAAACGTGTTTTGTCCAAAGGAAGAAACGTTTCAGTTCCTCGAAGACGTCCTGAGCGAGGTGATCTCACTCTTCCCTGGACCTTATATACACATCGGTGGCGATGAAGCCCCCAAAACACAGTGGGAAGCGAGCCCGATTGCCCGGAGCGTCATCGAGCGGGAAGGCCTCACGGACGAACACGAACTCCAGAGCTACTTCATCAAACGCATCGAAACGTTTCTGCTGAGCAGGAATCGCAGGTTAATTGGCTGGGACGAGATTCTCGAGGGCGGGCTCGCGCCTGAGGCCACCGTCATGTCATGGCGTGGCGTCGAGGGGGGCATCGAAGCAGCGCGTCAGGGACACGACGTGATCATGACCCCCACGAGTCACGTGTACTTCGACTACTACCAGGCTGACCCGGAAACCGAACCGCTGGCCATTGGTGGCTTCTTACCGCTGTCCAAGGTCTATGAATTCGATCCGGTTCCGTCTGAGCTGACCGAGCAGGAAGCCCGACACATTCTCGGTGCACAGGGGAATGTCTGGACCGAATACCTCAAGACCCCGGAGCAGGTCGAATACATGGCGTTCCCTCGGATGCTGGCCTTGTCAGAGGTGGTGTGGTCTCCGGCGGGCTCACGGAACTGGGAAAACTTCGTACAGCGCCTGAGCCGTGGCCTGCAGCTGTTGGACAGGATCGGCGTCAACTATCGTCCGCTGGAAGGACGATAGTCGGTTGCCGGGCTTGGGGTCCGGCCGTCCGTAGAGTAGATTGACCAGCTCGAATCGACCCGCACGCAACCCTCATCATTCTATGCCACAAGACGACCTCACCCCGCGATACAATTGGACGCTCGAGGATGTGGACAGCCTGTATGCACGGCCGTTTTCAGACCTCATCTTTCACGCTCAGACTGTGCATCGCGCGTTCCACCAGCCCAACGCGGTCCAGAAGTGCACACTGCTCAGTATCAAGACAGGGGGGTGTCCTGAAGATTGCGCGTACTGTCCCCAGAGTGCGCGCTACGACACAGGCTTGAGCCGCACGAAACTTCTGGAGGTTGATGAGGTTCTCGCGGCGGCAGCGACCGCGAAGGAAAACGGCTCCACCCGGTTCTGCATGGGTGCCGCATGGCGGTCCGCACCCGATGGTGCTCAGTTCGAGCGTGTGCTCGAGATGGTTCGGGGCGTGCGCGCACTCGGGCTCGAGGCATGTTGCACCCTTGGTATGTTGGGTGCCGATCAGGCCGCTGCGCTGAAGTCGGCGGGGTTGACTGCCTACAACCACAACCTGGATTCGAGTGAAGAATTCTACGCCGAGATCATCACCACCAGAACCTATCAGGATCGCATAGACACCCTGCAGCACGTGCGGAAGGCTGGCATTACCGTCTGCTGCGGGGGAATCCTTGGCATGGGCGAATCGGTGCCGGACCGGCTGAAGATGCTCCGCACACTTGCCACCTTCAACCCGCATCCAGAAAGTGTTCCCATCAACGCACTCGTCCGTGTCCCCGGCACTCCCCTCTCTGGTCGACCGACGATCGATCCCATCGAGTTCGCCCGGACGATCGCCGTTGCGAGAATTCTGATGCCGCAATCCATGGTGCGATTGAGCGCCGGACGCACCCAGATGAGTGTCGAGCTTCAGGCGCTCTGTTTTCTTGCGGGTGCCAATTCGATCTTTGCGGGCGAACAGTTGCTCACGACCCCAAACCCCGGCCAGGACCACGACCAGGCCATGTTCCGGACCCTCGGGCTCGAGGCGCTGGACCCCGTGTGAGTGAGCTCCTCCAGGATCTCGAGCAACAAATCTCGCGGGTCAAACGGAAGAATCTCTATCGCTCGCTTGTCGAACCATCCGGGATTGACTTCTCATCCAACGACTACCTCGGCTTGTCGTCGTCATCCGAGTTTGTCGAGCGCATCACCAGTCGCATGGGGGCTAGACCGCTGACGGCACCGGCGTCTCGGCTCCTTCGTGGCAACACATGCCATCACCAACACCTCGAGAAACGGCTCGCTGAGTTCAAGGGCGCACAAGCAGCGCTGCTCTTTACATCCGGCTACCAGGCCAACCTCGGTGTCCTTTCATCCATCATTACAAAACACGATCGCGTTTTGACTGATGAGCTCAATCACGCCAGCTTGATCGACGGCGTCCGTCTCACTCGTGCATGCAAGGTCATCTACGCTCACGCCGATGTCGATGCCATCGAGCAGGCGCTCCGAACGCCGCATCAAAACGGGAGGACGTTCATCGTCACGGAATCGCTCTTCAGCATGGATGGGGACACCGCGCCGCTGGACGTGTATGCCGAACTCTCGGAGCGATACGGAGCATACTTGATCGTCGACGACGCCCATGCCACTGGAGTCTTCGGTCGTGAACGCGGCAGCGGGCTCGTGGAGGTGTTCGGCGTATCCACAACGGCCTTTGCCACCATATCGACATTCGGCAAGGCACTTGGCGCCTCCGGGGCTGTCGTAACCGGCAGTCGGACACTGATCGATTTTCTCATCAATCGCTGCCGACCATTCATATTCACTACGGCCCCACCCCCCCTCCTGCTGTTTGTCGTCGAGGCGGCGCTCGACATCCTCCACGCCCGGCCGCACCTGCGAGATCGAGTCATGGTCCTGGCAGGTCGACTGCGGGATCAGTTGCGCGACCACGGTGTGCAGACAACTGACGTCCACGGGCCAATCGTGCCGGTTCTTCTTGGCAATCCGGATCGGGCCATCACGATTGCTGCCGCCGTCCAGGAACGAGGTTATGACGTCCGAGCCATCCGCCCTCCGACGGTTCCACCAGGGACCTCACGGCTCCGCGTTTCAGTCCACGCCAACCACACGGAAGAGGAGATCGACGGGTTGGCCGAGGCCATCTCCCACGCGGTGGGACAATACCCGCTACCGGCGTGAGTCTCTTCGTGGTCGGTACCGATACGGAAGTTGGAAAGACGGTGACGTGTGCCGCACTCCTGGCGCGATTCGGCAAGCGCCTGTCGCTTGGATACTGGAAACCGATTGCAACCGGTGCCAACATGGACCGTGATACCGACACGGTACGCCGACTCGCTGGGGCGTATGGAACGATCCACGATGAACTGTACCTGTACGATCTGCCCGTCTCGCCACATCTAGCCGCCAGGCGGCGCAAGAACGCTATCGAGCCAGCGCGCGTACGCCAGCATTTTCGCGCCCTCCAACGGAGCCATCCGGACAAGGCGTTCATTGTTGAAGGCGTGGGCGGCGTTCTGGTACCCATTTCTGATAGCGGGTTGCTCCTCGCCGATCTCGTGCGCGGGATGCGGCTCGCCTGTGTCGTCGTGACGCGCAGCACGCTGGGTACAATCAATCACACGCTACTGACGGTTCATGCGCTGCGTCACCGCAACATTTCGATAGCCGGTGTTATCATGAACGGCCCGCGAAATCGGGACAACCGGAACGCGATCGAACGATTCGGGAACGTGCCTGTTGTTGGCGAATTGGAGATCATGAAGCATCTTTCGAGAAACACCATCGCAGATGCATCACGGCATATCGATCGACGCGCTCGATTGAAGCCCTATCTCACATCGGCCATATGAAAACGACCAGATCACGGGTGTGGCGGCCCTACACCCAGATGCAGAACGCCCCACCCCCCGTCCATGTGACCCGTGCCGAAGGCGTCTACCTCGAAACCGCCAATGGGCAGCGGATTCTCGACGGCATCTCGTCGTGGTGGGTCAACGTCCATGGACACAGCCATCCCCGACTCAACAACGCCCTGATGATTCAGACGCAGCTCCTCGCGCAGGTGGTCTTCGCCGGATTCACAAACGAACCCGCCGAGCAGCTCGCTCTCGAACTCGTCAAGCGAACGCCGAATGGCCTCGAAAGGGTGTTCTACTCCGACGATGGATCAACGGCCGTCGAAGTCGCGCTGAAAATGGCCTATCAGTATTGGCGCAACCGCGGCGAAGCCGGCCGCGATCTGTTTGTGTCGCTCAACAACGCCTATCACGGCGATACGTTCGGCAGCATGTCGGTTGGCGGGGTTGACGTCTTTCACTCGACATTCCGCCGCCTGCTGTTTCCTGTGCGTCGTATCGCCCATCCGGATCACCCCGGAACCGGGACAACCCTCGAGACGATTCTCGAAACCGACAGACATCGCATCGCTGCCGTCATCATTGAACCGACGCTCCAAGGCGCCGCGGGCATGATCATGTGGCCGGATTCCTTCCTGCGATCGGTGAGACAACAGACCATGGACGCAGGCATCCCCCTCATCGCGGACGAGGTATTCACGGGGTTTGGCCGCACCGGACCCATGTTTGCGTGTGAGCATGGACCGATTTCCCCTGACATCATGTGCGTGTCGAAAGCCCTTACCGGCGGGTACCTCCCGCTTGGGGCAACCCTTTGTACGGAGGAGATCTACCAAGCATTTCTCAGCGACGAGCCGGGATACGCGCTCCTCCACGGTCACTCGTTCACTGGGAACGCCCTGTCATGCTCCGTGGCGCTCGAGAGTCTTGCGCTGTTTGACGAGGAGCACCGCCTAGACCAGGTCGCCAGGCTCGAGCGACTGTTTGCCGAGCGATTGACGGAAATTGCCCCACTCCCCGCCGTGCGGGCCGTGCGGAACATTGGAGCAATGGCCGCCATGGACCTGAAGCCGCGAAGTACCGGTGGCTATTTCGACACGCTCGGCCCATTCCTCTACGATCAGTTCCTTACACGGGGCATCCTGCTGAGACCTCTAGGCAACACGCTGTATTTTCTGCCGCCCTATGTCATCGAAGACACGGACGTGCACCGGGTGTTCGACGCCATCAAGGAGGTCGTGGAGAAGCTCTGAAGGCAGTCGCAGCGTCAACCCCGGGACCACCGTTTGCGAACAGTCCGTTCTTTTTGGTCGCCCGAGCCCGGTTGAGCCATCCGTTCCGAGGTAGCTGTCGCCGGTCCAAAATCCTCCCACCATTGTCTTGCCGCATCCTGCGACCAAGGGTAGGAGACGCGTAGGGAATCGAAAGCGGCCATCAGAACACCGGCCGACGCCGGCCTGTCATCCTTTTCTTTGGCGAGACACTGCAGGATCAAACGGTCGAGTTCCTCGGGCACTCGGGATCTGGAGTATCTCGACGTGGGCTCAGGCATCTTCGTATTGTGCTTGACCAGAATCCCCATGGCATTCTCCGCCTCGAACACCGTGCGTCCGGTCAGCATCCAGAACGCCACACAACCCAGCGAGTAAAGGTCGCTCTTCGCGTCCACCGCGTCTCGCTCCCCCCTTGCCATCTCGGGCGAGGCATACGCGGGCGTACCGTAGAACGATCCCGCTTGCGTGAGCATCTGGTCGTCATCCCACTTGCCACCGGGACCCTTGACGAGTCCAAAATCCAGCACCTTCAGGACATCGAAGTCCTGGCCCGCCCGGCACACAAACATGTTCGCAGGTTTCACGTCCCGATGGACCAGCCCCCGCTCGTGCGCCTCGCTGAGTGAATGACAAGCCTGACGCAACAGATGGATGACCCGAGGAGCCGGCATGGGTCCGTGGTCCCGGACAAGGTCCTGAAGGTCGAGTCCGTCGAGCAACTCCATGACGTAGTAGAAAGTGCCGTCATCGGAGATGCCATAGTCATACACATGGATGGTGTTCGGGGATTGGAGTTGCGCCGTTGCCTGGACCTCTCGCTCGAACCGCTTCGCCTGGACCGAAGACTCCCTATCCCCCCGGTCCCGTACCAGCTTGATGGCCGCCCGTCGGGCCAGAAATCGATGTTCGGCTGTCCAGACCTCCCCCATGCCGCCTTCGCCCAGCTTGTGGATGAGATGATAGCTACCCATCTGGTGAGCAGCCTGGACCTGACGGCCCAAGCTGTGGAGGGTCCTGGCGGCTATGACCGCAATGATCACACATATATACGTGGGTGCGATGAACTGGAGAGCGACGGCCAAGTCCGGGACCGCAGCTCCCCGCATGATCACCACCCACAAGAGCACCGGCCGGACCGAGGCGGCAACTACGGCTACGCCAAGCGTGGTCAGCGTTGTTGCCGGGAACAGGATGGAAAAGGTGATAACCCACACACCCGTCCAGGAAACTCCACCGATATGGCCCTGGAGGTCCTCATACCCCCAGAACAGCACGCCAATTTCGATGCCGATGGCCCCGAGGATTTCAAAGGCAAACGCCAATGGCACCAGGAACGAATCGGGGACCCGGGCCGACCGGAGGGTCACAAAGAGCGCCAGGGCTACCGAAATCATGACGATACCCGTCAGATTGAACACCCACATCAGCGGGTGAGTCTGCCATTCCGCGGGTTTGGGGATGAGGAACCCCCCAAGGAAGAACCCCAGCGCGTAGATTAAGGCGAGGGTACGAAGTCGAATCCTGGCGTCGGTGACTACGTAAGAAGATAGAACGGAGGGTGCCGACAGGTTCGGTGCCGATGTGAAACGTGAGGGCGTGAGCGCTTTGTTGCTTGCCACGGGCCTGAAGAACTCCGTGTGGGACACCGGAATTGTAGCATGGCACACCGTCTGCGCAACGAAAGTCGGCCACCCGAACGACCTTGACTCAGCTGGGGACTTCAGATGCCCCCGGGGGTCCGAAATAATCGATGAGCACAAAGAAGCGGTACGGGTTCGATGACGACCCGGACGATCTCTACTATACGGACGAGGCCGAGTCCGACGGCTGGGACAACGAGTCCGATGACGAGGAAGGCGATGACGACCTGGACCTGCCGGCAGGGCACTCTACCGGCGAGACCAGTGTCGAGATTTCCATGGAGGTAGACGAGTCTGGGAATGAGGTGTGGTTTGCCGGAGATGCGCGCATCCCCGGGAGTTCCTCAATGGGCCATAGCCTGGAGGAGGCCATGGAAGGCGTTGAGGAACGACGCCGTCAGTACCGTGAAGTGCTGCGCAAATCCCGGGAAGAACGGGCCAGGCAAGAAGAGACAGGTCGACGAATGACGGGTGACGAATGACGAAGGTCTTCGCCGAATCCCCATCGATGACGCGCGCCGCGCCCGTCCCGTACCGCTGTTTTACTCTCTGTTTCTCCCATACAGAGCCGCGTTAAACACAACCCGAAACGTTCCAAACGGTTGGCCGCGCCATTGGGGACGAAATCCGAGCAGGATCACTCGCCCCCTTCCATGGTGGACCTCTAACGCAGCGGCGTGACCGTGCAGGTGCTCCTCGCCCAGCAGATAACCCGACAGGAGTGGAGAGCCGCTGGATTGATAGCTGGCGAGAACGGTTCCCTCAAACGTCTCGAGTGTATCAAACACAGGGCTTCGATCGACAAAGATCTTTGCACGCGACGGCATGCCCGTCATGACCTGATGCGACGTGTTGACATCCACCTCGAGAATTGATCCACTCACGAAAAAATTGTCGCGCTCCAGCTCTCCGACCACGTCACGAACGGGCAAATGGAACTGCTCGATAGCGAAGAGACTACTCTGATTGAACGTAACGAGCGTGCCGCCATCCCTGACGAACCGTTCGAGCTCCCGCACACCACGTTCGCCCACGCCACCGGCAAACCGCGCCGGCACCGAGCCCAGGGCAAACCCACTCATGATGGTCGTCGATCGTTCAGCAGCCAGGACGACTACGTCAAATCGATCTCGCAGGCTGCCATCGATGATTTCCCCGTTGCCGATGTTTTCGAAGGGAAACTCGTACTGCTCGAAAAGCCATCTGGTCCAACCCTCATCCATGCTGGGGGACGTGGGTCGGTACAGGCCGAGGCGACGGCGTACCGGCGACGAACCCCGGTCGTCGGTTCGTTCGACGCGGAGGACCAATTCGTTTGCCCATGCATCCCACTGCGAGGCCGAAACTCCATCAACGACATAACGCCCGCCCTCATCCTCAGTTGCCGATTCCTGAAAAGCGACTTGGGCACCGGCGTCGAGGGCGCGGTTGATTGCACGATACGCGTTGTTCTCACGGCCATCGAGCGACATGCGCGCGCCAGAGCCCTCGACCCTTCCCGGCGGGGGGACGATACCCGCCGCGACAGGATTCGTGGAAAACCCGGGGCTTGCAACGCTGATGAATGACGACCGTACCCCGGACGTATCACCCGCGGTCGGTACCAGGAGGGCACGAACAGATTCGGCGAGGGGAGCAGACACTTCCACTACAGACACATCCATCTGAAACGGTAGCGTCCATCCCGCGGCGTCGTACGGCTGCTCCGGCGGCCCTTCGGGAAACTCTCGAAGGTCTGGATATACCTGAACATCGAGAACCTGACGCGCCAACGCCGCAAATTCCTGATCCATCGGGATCACCCACGCACCGCCGGTGACACGACGCCCCTCAATCGTAGCATCCTGCGAGAGTGAGAACACGCGCACGCCGTTGAAGGCAAGGCGCCGGAGGAGTTCTACTGGAGCTACGGGATCACGCTGCTCCCGCTCGATGACGTACGCAAATGGTGGTTCCCTGCGGTATTTCTCGATGGTGTTGCGTCCCGCCTGGTAGCGATTGTACAGAATTGTTTCACGATATTTCGCTGCGTACTCGAGCACCGCGATGGATGCGATCTTCATGTAGTCCACGGCGTCACCGAGCCGCCACCAGCCGCCCGTCCACGGACTGGCATAGAGGGCCTCTGGACGAAGATCGCGCCGCGAGACCGGAAATTCGGATACCGTGTAAAAGTGAGGTGTGGCATACCGGTACAGCGCCGTCTCCGTCCAGAACGCGCCGATGTTCTGAAACATCGGCATGTAGTCGACGTACCCCGGGTACCACGCATCGAACCCCGTACCCATATGCGTTGCGCCGGGTTTACCGTCGCTCTCCAGCCCCTGAGCAATGGCCATTCCTATCATGTTGACCATGCGGGACATCAACGGCGGAGCCTGCGTTGCAATCGGTTCCGCGAAAGGAGGAAGCCAGATCCGCGTCGGGAACGGCGCTGTCTGATGGTGAACGTAGATGATCTGTGGTTCCCAATGCCGCCACGCCCGCGCCGTCACACGGGATTCCAGCATGTTCAGCATATACGCGTCACGATTGTTGTCGTGGCCGATGTACTTCTGGTATAGCCGCGGCAAGGGTGCAACTTCGTATGGTGTTCCGAGATTGGAACGATACCATTCGGCGACCATGGTCTGACCATCCGGGTTCGCCGATGGCCACAGCAGTATCACAACGTTGTTCAGGATCGCAGCGAACCGCGCCTCCTGTGCATTGGCAACGAGTTCGTATGCAAGTTGAATCGTATGTTGAGCACCGGCAACTTCGGTCGCATGCAAGCCCCCATCAATATGGACAAAGGCCTTTCCTTCGGTGGCGAGCCGGCGCGCCTCCTGGTCGGGCAAATCGGCTGGATGAGCCAACCGGAGCGAGATGGATCGATACCGCTCGAGATTTCGCAGGTTGTCCGGCGAAGAAATCGCCGCGAACCACCAGTCACGTCCTTCAGACGTCTCACCCGCGTGAATCAGCTCAACAAACTCGCTGGAGGCTGCGAGCCGCCTGAAGTACGCCATCGACTCTTCGTAAGTGGCAAGATGAAAATCGGCCCCGACGGTGAAACCCAGAGTCGACGCCGGCTCAGGGATCGACTGGGCACCCAACCCCGAAACCCACAGAACGGGGATGACGCCAAACGACAATCGAACTGGCGACCTACGTTTGCCTCTTAGCATCATTGATTTGATCAGCCTTGATTTCCGACGAGGGGTTGAAAGACTCAGGTGTTAACGCCGAAGTTACCCGCCACCTCTCGTTTAGCCAGTCTCAACGGCATGGAAATACCCTTCCCTTGTTTTTTCCCCGACAGGGCCTCCAATTTCATCCCCTATGATGCCCCGTTCTCCAACGCACTTCCCGGTCGCGTCACGGCCACTTCGGGCGGTCAGCGCGCTCCTCGCGGCCTGTTCCGGCTCCTGCTCCGCGGGTGACCAACCCAATGGACCACCCAGTCTCGTTCCCTCGATAACGCAACAGGCATCGGGCACCGACGTGCGGCTCCAGGCAGTGAGTGCCGTCAACGATGACGTCGTCTGGGTCAGTGGCGTTGCGGCGACTTTCGTGCGAACGGTGGACGGCGGAAGGACCTGGGATGCCACGGTCGTGCCTGGCCCAGCGGACCTGCAGTTTCGCGATGTTCATGCAGTTTCCGCCGATACGGCGTTCCTGCTGAGTTCGGGAAACGGCGACGCCTCGCGGATCTACCGCACCGTAGACGCCGGAGAATCCTGGACATTGCAGTTCGTCAACGCGGATGAGGAAGCGTTCTTCGACTGCTTCGATTTCTGGGATGCCCGGAACGGACTGGCGTACAGCGATGCCTTCAATGGCGAACTCGTCGTCATCCGGACCACGGACGGCGAGACCTGGCAAAGGATACCGCCGAGCGGTCTCCCGGCAGCACGTGGATCCGAAGGGGGCTTTGCAGCCAGTGGGACCTGTCTCGTTGTCGGGGCTGGGCGCCGCGCCTGGATTGGCACGGGTGCTGGCGACACGGCTCGGGTCATCCGGACGACGGATGCCGGCGATTCGTGGACCGCCGTGGAGGTCCCGATTGTCAGCGGAAGCGGGACGTCCGGGATTTTCTCACTGACCTTCTTCGATCAACGGTCCGGCCTCGCCCTCGGAGGTGATCTCGCCGATACCACCGGATTCAGTCAGAACGTTATTGCCACCGGTGACGGGGGCAGAACCTGGACGGTGGTTGGTCAGCCAACGTTCGCCGGCGTCGTGTACGGATCGGCTGCCGTCCCGGGCGCCCCCAGCCCCACCGTTGTCGCGGTTGGACCCAACGGAATCTCGTATTCGGTCGACGGCGGCATGACGTGGCTATCCCTGGATTCCTCGAGCCATTGGGCCGTGGCGTTCGCCTCGGTGGACGCAGGATGGGCAGTCGGACCGGAAGGTCGCATCATGAAGATTGAATGGCGGTCCCGAATGCCTCAGGGCTCGCCTGGTGAGGCCTGATCAACCCTCGCCGTTTCATGGTGAAAAGCGAGGCGAAGATCCCCGAACCTATCTGAGTGCAGCTCCCACACCGCCAGGAATCCCACCCGGTCCCACATGCGCCCGCCGGTGTCGTGCATCACGTTCCAACCCGCGTTGGCGGTCTTAATTATTGAGTCGGCACGTGACGAACCGATACTCAGAGTTAACCGCCCACCGGAGTTGCGCGTGACGCACGAATTCTCCACCAGCCGCCGGGCAATCGTTATCCTTGCAGCGGCATTCCTGTCGACTACCTGCCGTAGTACGACCGAACCCGACGAAAACGCCCCCCTGCTTCCTCCCGAGACTTCCATGGTCATCGGCTTTGACGATTTCATGTCCACTTCGGCGGGGATCGTCCTGGGGTCGACCTCGGCTGTCGGGACCAACTGGACACGTTCGGCGGTGATCGTGGTTGGCTGGAACGCCATCCTCGGTACCGTCCTCGCCACACCGGTTGCAGCGTTCATCGCGGCAGCGAGTCGTGAAGGTGAACCGCAGGAGGACGGTTCGTGGGCATGGGCTTACGATTTCGCGGTGGGTGGGGTATCGCACAGTGCCCGGCTCGAGGGCAGCTTCGTGCCTCAAGGGGTGCAGTGGAACATGTTTATCACGAAGGCGGACGAGTACAGCAATTTTCACTGGTTCTCAGGCGTGTCGAACATCCTCGCAACATCGGGGCAATGGAATCTCAATCTCAATCCGACCGATCCGACGGCATTCATGCAGATCGACTGGAGTCGCAACCCGACGACCGGGGCGGGCGACATCAAATACACCAACGTGATACCCGGCGCCAACGAAAACGGCGCGTACATCGCGTACGGTTTGACCACGCAATCTCTGGATGCTTTCTACGAGATCTTTTCGGCAGCCAGCGACAACATGACCAGCATCGAATGGAACCGTTCAACGAAAGAGGGCCGTGTCGCGGATGAGCTTTTCTATGGCGACGCCGAATGGCACTGCTGGGACGGTGACCTCGAGGACACCGTGTGTTCCTCCTGACGGGGTGATCGCCTGGCGGCACGCCGCCGCTGGGGTGGACGCACCGCCCGCGCAAAGGTACAGCCACGCACCTGAATCGTGTATCATCAGAAGCACGAACCGTTCAGCCAACCGAGCTCCGTCCGCTCGAATCGGAGTGTACGTGACCAGGATCAGACAGACCGTATCTCCAAACTCTAAAGCGCGTATCCTGCAACTCCTGCGCAGCGGGGAGCAATCGGTCCTGGAGGTGTCCGAGGAGCTGGGCCTTGCCCGCAACACCGTCCGGGCTCACCTTGCCAACCTCGAGCGCGAGAACATGGTTCTGAGATCAGGTGTCCGGCACGGGGGGGGAGCCGGAAAACCGGCCCATCTCTTCCAACTCACACCTGACGCACAGGCCCGTTTCTCCAGAGCGTACATCCCGCTTCTGCAGACGCTGCTGCAGACGCTCTATGAGCGAATGACGGAAGAGGAATTCAGGGACCTGATGGATGCGGTCGGTCGAAACCTCGCACCCGAACCGGCCACCGAGGACGCAACTGCTGATATGCGACTCAACCGGGCCACGTCCATCCTGGAGGCCCTGGGAGCGACCCTAACAACGGCACGAACCAACGGATCGACGGTTGTGGAAGGGGCAACCTGCCCGCTCGGAGCGGTCGTTACACATCATCCACTCGTGTGCGAGGCCGTAGGAACCATGCTCGGTCGGATCCTCGACGTGCGACTTGTTGCAGAATGTCGTTATGACGGCGTACCCTCCTGTCGATTCCGCAACGAACGAGAGTATTAAAGCCGATCAACGATTCATCCTCCGCCTGCCGCACTGTGCGTGTCCTGCGTCTCGACCCACTTTGTCTGCTCATGCGCCATCACCTCTTCGATCCGTTCCGCCAGGATGCGATCCCTGTCGGTCACCCCAGCGTACGCCCCGGCGCGTGCCGCGTGCAGGTACTTCTCTCGTTTCAGCCCTTCCGCCGTCGCACGATACCCGATCCAGTTCGACTGGTATTGGTAGACGTGCTGAATGCCCTCCAACACGACGATGAGGGCCCCGAGCAGGCCGGCAATCAAGGGCAGCTGTGAAGTACCCGACGCGCCCGCGACAGGCACCAGGGCTGCCGCCGCGATTTCCAGAACCTTGAGGCGTTTGTACAACTGCTGGTTCGCGCGCGCACGGTTGCTATACCAGGCGAGCTGATCGTCGAGCCGCTCCAGCGTGACATTTCCTTCCATCGCATCTCCTCTCCCGAAATTCGACCAGCCCGAAGACCACCGTCGCGTTACGGCACCTTTATGCTATACGCCGGGTTGGGGATCGCTTCGACCGGAAACGGTCCGCCATCGGCACCGGGATCACGTCTGACAATCAAACCCGTTCCGACAGCAGCTTCTTTGCCTTGCGAATGACCGCTCCGGGAGTCGTTCCCCGACCGGTTGTAAACGTCAGGCGGGTTCCGCGGATCCCCCAGACCGTGGTTGCCCCGTCGGGTACACTCGCGATTTCCCGGGTGACGTCGTTGACGACGTACGATCGGCCTTTGTAGTCGAACGTGACCTCAGTAAACGCAATCAGTTCAGACGGGTGAACACCGAGCGCCTCGGCCACCCGATCCAGCGTGTTGAAGTCGACTCCGCTGGTAGTGCCGGACTCGATGCGGGAGATCGTCGACTGCGGCATGCCGCAACGTTCGGCGAGCTGCACCTGCGTAAGACCCTGCTCAGTCCGGAGATCCCGGATTCTGATTTGAATGGGTGACATGGGAAAACAGGTAACGCACGCGCGCTATAATAGCCAGAGGCGCGGTCCCGAACCCACGCGGCCCAGCCACTCCTCCGAAGGCCATACGTGGGCTGGCAGACATGGACGAGTCGGTCCCCTTCTCTGCCCAACGCGCCCGCGAGCACTCACCTCATGCGGTTCCGCGGCGGCGAGCTCCTCCAACCTGGGATCGTCTGTCGCGAGCCAATGCCTCCGGACGCGACCTCGATTCAAGGCCAGTTGACGAGTCCGGCGGCCCGGCCGCGTGGAGGACTACGCCAGCGTCACGTTGACAAGGACTTCCGGAGGGATGCTGGTGCCGGTGTCGGACATCATTCCGGACGCAGGACGTGGGCAACATTGACACGAGTGGCGCGCCGGGCCGGCACATAACAAGCCGTAAGCCCGGTAGTCAACAGCAGAAACGTCACCGCTACGAAGGTCGCAGGATCGGTAGCCGTCGTTTCGACCAGCAGATTCTCGAGAAATCTCGTTAGCAACACGGCACCCACGAGCCCAAGGGCAACACCCGCGACGGTGAGAACCAGACCGTGGCCCAGTACGAGAGCAAGAATGTCACGACGTTCGGAACCCAACGCGAGGCGAATTCCGAGTTCCCGCTGCCGCTGATTGACGGTATACGACATCACGCCGTACAACCCAATTCCGGCCAGTACCAGGGCCACGCCGGCAAAGCATCCCAGGAGGAAAAGTGCCAGGCGGTTTGTCCCCATGAGCTGGGTCACGTAGGAGTCCATCGACTGCGCGTCCGCGATGGGAATCTCGGGGTCCAAGGTGAGGAGTTCAGCACGGATGGCCGGTATCAGGCTCTCGGGCGATCCTTCAGTTCGGACTGCGACGTTCATCTCCCAGTCCGTCCAGGACCATCCCTTCGAGTCGAAATACAACGTCTCCTCGGCAGGCAGGCGCAGATCTCCGAATTTCACATCATCCACCACACCAATCACCTCGAACGACCGGAATCCACCGCCCCAGGGATCGGCCGTCAGGGTTTTTCCAACCGCTCTCTGACCCGGCCACGCCCGCTCAGCCACACTCTTGCTGACCACAACCACTTCCAGCGGATCCCGTGAACCAAATGTCGCTCCGTCGAGGGGCCGAATACCAAGGGTCTCGAACATCGAAGGCGTTCCGACGCGATATCCGGCATACGCCCTGGCTCCCTCATCGACCCGGCCAGCCATGTATACACTGGACCACGACCGTCCCGTCAACGGCATAGGCCAGATAACGCCCACGGATGCGACGCCGGGCAGCGTTTCGATGCGTTCCTCGAGCCGCTGCAGAAACGCATCGGTTTCAAGCGGTCGTTCATAACGTGTTCCGGGAAGAGAGACAGTAAATGTCAGCAATCCGTGGTAGTCGAATCCCGGTTGTATCTTGTGGAGCGCCACCAGACTCGCGGTCAACAGGCCGGCGCCGGTCAGCAGAACAATGGACAGGGCGATCTGCGCCACAACGAGCGTTCGATTCAATCGCTGGCGAGCAATCCCCGCGCCTCCGCGAACCGCGGCCAGCGGCCTGTTCCCCGCGCCACGACTCGCGCCGAGGGCCGGGACCAACCCAAAAAGCAGTATGCAGAGAACGCAAACCCCGGCAGCGAAGGCAAGCACGGTTCCATCCGACGAGAAATCGGGCGGTCCCGCACTGCCAAGGTTCACCCATTGCAGAAAACGCGAGCCCGCGCGGCCAAGTCCAAGACCCAGAACCGTGCCACCCACGGCAAGCATGAAACTCTCAGCGAGGAGCAGCTGGATCACGCGCAGTCTGCTGCACCCCAGGGCGACTCTCAACGCGAGTTCGCCAGATCGACTCTGAGATCTGACCAGCATGAGATTCATCACATTCGCGCACGCAATCAGCAGAACGAACCCTACTGCCGCGAACAACAGGAGCAGCGTTCCGCGCACTTCATGCACGACACCGTCGTGGAGGGGTTCGACGACGAAGTCCAGCCCCGCCTCGGCATACGCCGGCACGCGTTGGCGGAGGTCGGCCGCGACCTGCCTCATCGATTCACGAAGGGCTTCGATGCTGGATCCCGGGGCCATCCTGCCAAAGCCGCGCAGAATGGAATACTCAACCCCCTCGGCTCCCCAGATGTCACCGTTTTGCCACCACGTATCAGGCACTTTCCAGATGTCAAGCTGTGCGGGAAGGAGGCGATGGCGCAGTTGAAACCCACGGGGCATGATGCCCACGATGTTGTAAGGGTAACCATCCAGCTGCACGGTAGTCCCCAATACATCATCGCCTCCAAATCCCCGTTGCCAGAGTTCGTAGCTCAACATCGCGGTTCCCGGCGGATCTCCGTCGACAAATCCCCGACCAAATGATGGGGTCACGCCCAACAGCTGGAAGAGATTCGTGCTGACCCATCCGACCCGAACCTGTTCGGGTGTCTCCGATCCGGTGAGATTCTGACGAATCGGAGTAACCGCGGCCAGTTCGGCAAGACCCGCGACACGTTCCTTCATGGATATCAGATCCCGGCCGGCGAAATGTGTATAGTCCACGTCATCGGAGACATAACGCGCCGCGATCGAAACGAGGGTTTCGGGACGATCGTACGGTAGAGGCTGCAGGAGCACCGCGTTCACCGCACTGAAGATGGCCGTGTTCATCCCAATACCCAGGCCCAGCGTCACCACGACAACACACGAGAAGACTGGGGCAGCTCGGAGTGCACGCCACGCGTACCGCAGGTCGCTCCACACGGAAGCGAGCGGCTGGCCCCGCGCGCGGATTCGGCCTCCCCGCGGACGGCCCAACAGATGCGTGGCTCCATCAGCGCGCAATCGCAGGCATGTCCGTACCGTATCAACCAGAATACGGGGCCAGAAGAGGAGCCTGGCAACCGGCCCGGCACCGCCCAGGCGTAAACGTTCCGCTTCGATGAACTCGAACAACTCAGAGGCGTGGTTGCGACGGAAGTCATCGGGAAAAAACCGCAACACGAACCCCACGAGTCGAATCCCCAGACGTTCCCTTCGGTTGGGCGGCATCACGACGGCCTCGATTCGGAAAACAACTTCTTTGACTTTGCGAATCGCACGATCTCGTTCAGCCTATGCAATTCTGCATGGAGCTGCCGACGCCCCTCCGTGGTCAGACAATAGTACTTGCGGTGGTTGCCCCGCCCCGGTGATTCGTTCGGCGGCGGATCAGTCACTTCGATCCATCCCGCCTTCTCCATCCTGTGAATGGCCTCGTACAGAGTGGCCGGGCCCAGGGTGAGCGACCCGCGGGTCCGGTCCTCCACCTCGAGTTTGATTCCGTAGCCGTGCCGCTCCCCATCGGCCAGGGACAACAGAATGTGCAGAGCCACCGGGGTAAGAATCTGGCGCGGATTGACCGCTTCACGTGTGGTCATCAAGCCCTCAAAATATCGTTTACCGATATATTCGGTTACCGATATATTACAGAATTACCCCGCACCGCGCAACGGGGCCCTCGGAAGACCACACCAGAACGTCCACCCAGAGCCACCTGCTAGATTTTATGACCAAACACGAATCCCGGTAAACGAAAAGAGAGTCCATGACGACAGCGACGACACCGATGTCACCCGTTCTTCACGCACTCGGCATCGAAGACAACAACCCCGGGGGATTCGCCGGCCAATGGCTGGGATCCGGACCTGATCTCGATGTGACGACGCCAGTCGACGGCACCCGGATCGCTTCGGTTCGGCAGGTTACGGAGGCAGAGTATAACGACATAGTGGATCGCGCCCACTCTGCCTTTCTCTCCTGGCGCCGCGTGCCCGCGCCAAAACGTGGAGACCTCATCCGTCGGCTGGGGAACCGGTTGCGGGACGCCAAACCGGAACTCGCCGCCCTGGTGACACTCGAGACCGGCAAGATCATCGCCGAGGGTGAGGGTGAAGTGCAGGAAATGATCGATATCTGCGACTTCGCCACCGGCCTTTCACGCCAACTGTATGGTCTGACCATGCCATCCGAACGCCCGGATCATCGGATGTTCGAGCAGTGGCATCCCCTGGGTGTCGTGGGCGTCATCAGCGCCTTCAACTTCCCGGTCGCCGTCTGGAGCTGGAACGCCGCCATCGCATCGGTATGTGGGAACGCGGTGGTCTGGAAGCCGGCTCCCAAGACACCGCTCACGGCCATTGCGTGTACGAGGATCGCCGCGGATGTGTGTCGCGACAGCGGCGTGGATCCAGCCATACTGTCCCTTGCCGTGGGATTAGTGTCCACCGTTGGTGAAGGGATGCTGCAGGATCCGCGTGTCCCGTTGGTGTCAGCAACCGGGAGCTGCAAAATGGGGCACCGAGTCGCACAAGTCGTAGGACAACGACTCGGCCGCACGATTCTGGAGTTGGGCGGGAACAACGCCATTGTCGTGACGCCCAGCGCGGATATGGATCTGGCCTTGCGCGCGATCCTGTTCGGCGCCGTTGGCACGGCAGGTCAACGGTGTACGACAACGCGTCGCATCATCGTACACGAGTCGATACGAGAAAAACTGATAGCCCGCCTGCAAACGGCATACGAGGGAATCCGGATTGGAGATCCGCGCGACCCTAAAACGGTAGTCGGGCCCGTGGTATCCCAGCAGGCAGTCGATGCTCTTCAACACGCCCGGAAAGAGGTCCGGCGGGAAGGCGGCAGCATCCTGTGGGGGGGTGACATACTGACTGGACAGCAGTATCCGGGTGGCATGTATGTGACTCCGTGCGTGGCAGCCGTGAAAAACGACTTTGCGATTGTCCAGGAAGAAACGTTTGCTCCTATCCTTTACATCATCAGCTACGGCTCGGCGTCCGCGTCACCGCGAGAGGCCGTATCCGAGATCGAGGAAGCGATTGCCCTCCAAAACGGCGTATCACAAGGATTGTCTTCCGCCATCTTCACGGAGAACATCAGGGAAGCTGACTATTTCCTATCGCAACGCGGCAGCGACTGCGGCATTGCAAATGTGAACATCGGCACGAGTGGCGCGGAGATCGGGGGTGCGTTTGGCGGGGAGAAGGAAACCGGTGGCGGCCGTGAATCCGGTTCGGACGCGTGGAAGGCGTACATGAGGCGTCAGACGAACACCGTCAACTGGAGCACCGACCTCCCGCTTGCCCAGGGCATCGAGTTCGGCGCCTGACACATTGAGATCGTTGTCGCGTGTTTCGAAGAGCGATACGCTGGACACGACCCTGTCCGGAGGTCAAGATAGAAGCGAGTGCCGTCGGTGTTCGGCCCGGACCTGGACGGTCTCACAACCCTCAAGGAGTGACCAACGTGAAGAAACCACGATGCATTTCTCGCTCGGCAATCGCGGGTGGAATCATGGCGGTGCTGCCTGCGTGTGGCGGCCAGGAATCGGATGAGGAAATGGGCATGCCGGCAGCGGCGCCGGCCGTCGTGATCACGAGCCCTGCGAACAACGCTACCATTGAAGGGAACGTGCGTCTGACACTGGAAACCCGTAGCATGGAGATCAGACCAGCCGGAACGGACGAACCGGGGACAGGTCACCACCACCTGTTTGTCGACCGTGACCTCACACCCATTGGTGAGCCGATTCCCACCGAGGATGGCATCATTCACCTTGGCCTCGCGCAGACGGAGTATGTCATTGAGAATTTCGCACCCGGTGAGCACATGATTATCGCCGTCATCGGCGACTATCAGCACGTGCGATTGCGTGAGGTGGCCACCGACACCGTACGCGTGGTAGTCTCCGGAACCTGAGACTGTTCGTTAGGAATGCTCTGCACAAGTTGCGCGTCCGGCGCGCTGGCCCCGCACACGCGGCAGACGTGGGCCGAGTCGTAGCGCCATCGGGCCGGGACTCCCACGCCGCGGGCGCTCCGGCGGTTCCACTGGCCGCTGCCGTTCGCGGGTAGGGCTCGAGGATACGAGGGGTTGCCGCTCACTGATGCGTCCGCCGGACCGCCACACGACCTGCGCAAAAGGGGTCTTTAGGTGAGGTCCCCCAAGCGACGTTTTGCGTATTCGATTCCCCCTTGCACGGCCTCATCCCGTGACGTGAACTCACTCATGGGACCGGCATAGTCATATTGACGGGATCCGACCGTCAAATCTTCCTCCAACGTAATGCGCGCGATCCAGTTCCCGTTTACGAGCTGTTTGGCCCGGGGGACGATGGTGAAACGTCCATACCTGGTACGGGCCGATTCGACGATCTCTTCATCGATAGAACCCACATCCTGAGCTTCTTCTGCGTCTTGCGACCGACGTTTCCCAAAGAACATGCGGCTACTCCTGAAAGTGGCGCGTGTTGACGAAATTTAGCAGGAACACGACGAATCGAGAAAGACGGCCGGCTGTTCAGCTCACCTGTTCCATACCACAGGATCGAGAAATTCCGACAGCCGTGATTCCTCTGCGCTACGGTATACGCCTACCAGGGCGCCAACGACATTGGTTCCGCGGAGTTCGATGACTTCTTCGTCGGCGTTCGCCAGATAGATGTCGGGAATGACAAATTCGACCGGATGGCCGTGGCGTGCCATCAAGAGCGCATCCGCGTACGACCGCGCCGAACGCTTTCGTCCGCCCGAATCGAGTGAATGACCCTTCCGCCCGACATGGTCGGAGAGTCGTTGGGCAAAACTTCCGCTGTGCCAATCGATTGCGTCTCGGGAGAGCGATTTGGCGCAGCGCGTTCGCGCAACGACGGCGCGCCACGGCAGGAGTGTACGATGGCTCAACGCACCGACATCGACACCTAACGCCACAGCGGTGTCGTTCCACGCCACAGCGGCCCCATGCTGTACAATGGCGAGATCGAAGGCGTCGTTGGCAAGGCCGCGAAGCGCTTCTTCCGTCTGGACACCAGAGGCTATGCGATATCGGCCGGAGAATTTCGCGTGCCTGACGAACAACCCACCCACGACCGAACCGGCAGTCATCCCCACAGCCACAACGGGGTAGTCATACCAGTTCGCCGTCAGCACCGCCATGCAGCGAGCGAGGCGTCGCAGTTCAGCAGGCGGGCGAAACCGAGCACCCTCGCGCCACTCACCCTTGGGTCCATCGCGGAGCCCGTCGAGTAGATCGTCACAACGCTCCATCATTCGATACAGATACGTTCGCTCGACATTCAGCTCACGAGCCACAGCGCTCAGCTTATGAGCCCTACTCCCTACCATGGAGGTCAATACCTGCAGGTCATCGAATGTGACCGGCATCTTCCGACGCGGCATTAGCTACGGATCACGCAAAGAGTCGAGGCGGTCGGGGATCACCACCGAGGGATGCAGAAAACCTTCGATCCAGAAATCGATGAACACGGTTCCCGCCGACCGCCGGTTAGGCGCTGCCAGGAGGAGCTGACCAGTGGATGCGTGTGCTGGGACGTACGCCGGCCCGACACTCCCACCGTTATCGAGCACGATGGCTTCGGTGACCGTGAAGGTGTCGACCAGGGTTCTTGCCAGGCGGTCGAAGGACCCGACGGCACAGAATGCAATCAAGTCACCGTTGGCGCACTGCCCGAGGATCGAATGCAGCACGTCACGGCTAGGCGCTACACCAAGCTCTCGTGCCAGTTCCTCCTGCTGCCGAGCCACCAGATGGTCGGGCAGCTCTTCATCCTTCGCCTGCTGCCATCCATCGGACAGCCGTGTCCATGCGTCAGCTCGTTGTTCGCGAGAAGCGGACGACGGACCGCGAAGTCCGCGAGGATGCACATCAAAGACGTGAGATTGATCCGAGCACCACGCAACAAGGTGATCTCGATCCGTTGGCACACCGCCACGCACAACGGGAACGCCGGTCAGTACATCGCCCGAGCCAGCCCTGGACAGCGGTCGAAAGCCGGCATGGCGTTCGGATACCTCGAAGACCGGCCATTGACCGTCGATGGGCGGGTCTCCGGCACGACCATACCATCGACCTGCAATCCGGACACGGTGGCCGAACTCGTTCAGCACGTTGCGAGCGCTGACCAGAAGGCGCTCGCCCGTATAGTTGCCAAACCCTGCTTTGTCAAACACCTCACGTGATTCCGTCAGGACGTCCAGGGCATAGTCTCGCCAGGGCAACGGCGTGCTGATCGACATGCGACCTCTACGAACATGAAGTGCCCTCGCGGCGCGGGCATGGGCACGAACGTATCCCATGGACTCCTCCTGGTAGGACGTGCTGCCGGGAAACAGCAGGCGACCGCGCGCGGTGGGACCGATCCGAAACACTGAAGAGTGGGAGTACGTCGCCGACACGGTTTGACGTCCTGGCAATGGCGGCAGTTGGTCAATCACGCAACAGTACGCTGAAGAGCATCCCATCGAACATGGCACCAACCCCGGTCAACTGAGACAGCGGGCGCGTCACGCTGGGGGACCGCACCGTGATGACTCCAGCCGGAAGGTGCTCGTCCGGGAGACGGAAGGTACTTTCAAACCGATGTTCGTTTCGGATCTGCACGGAGTTCGAATAGGCACGCACCATTGCTTCGGTTGCACGCCGTCCGACGGTCGGACGTGAATCGATACAATAGGCGGCACCATCAACACAAAATCGAAGCGCATCCTGAGCGAATTCGAAGGGATTCCGCGCAAATTCTTCGTTGCGGATCAACTCGTGCGGACGGGAACCAAGGTGGAGGATGGCTCCGTCCCCCGAATGACATACGGTTATGGCATCGAGATCCAGTTCCTTGATCTTGAACGCCAAAGACGCATCGCTGTACTGTCCTCCGCCCACAATAGCCGTGTGGAGATCCCCGAGTTCGAGTTCATTCATCGAGACGATATCCGCGTGTTGGAGGATGGTATCGTAGACGTTTTGCGCCCCGTCAAAATCGATGCGGCCACCCTGACGCCGGAATGAACTGGTCCCGATGGCAAGCGTGATCTCACGTCCGAAGCGATCCCTGATCTCACGAATCAGTTGGGCACGCAGGTGAACGGGATGCGGGACGGAGAGGGCCAATACCATCCGGTCGTCGGGCCGAGCTTCCCGCTCCGATTCGTACGCATCGAGGAACGAGGAAAACGTGCCGTCGTCCATCAGCGGTTCCAGGGTCCGCCCCCTTCCCCAATCAATGATCAGTTTGTGACTGGCCGACTCGATCGCCATAGTCTGTGGACGCTCGTCGATCCGTTTCGCCATGTCACTCAGGAAGATCTCGCGCAGGATGGGATCAATCGAGCCCTCCACATGCTCCGCCACGGTTCGTGGGAGAACGCCACCGTAGAGACTCCGCGGCCAGGCCCCCTGCCCAAGCCCGTCCTCCCTCAGCAGCCGGGCGCGGAGGGCGGACACCGCCGGATTACCTCCGATGTGCACCTGGCGCCGCAAAGTCCCGGCCAAGGCCAGATATTCACTCGCGCGTTCCATGTCGGCGGGGTCATCACCTTCGGCGTCGTCGAGTCTGAAGGCGTAGTCGCGACTGAGCCCACCTTCCTTGATCTCAATCAGCTCCTTCTCAAAGCGGGGGAAGAGGCGTTCCTCGAGAAACCCGTTGGCGATGGCTGAGACCCGCCCCCCGGCGGCCAAGGAAAGGTCCAGCGTGCACTGAAGTCCCCAGACGAGCACCGTTGACATGACCACCCCTTCTCTGCAGGAACCACGTTCCCGATCGACCGGCACAGCGGGCGGGATCGCCCATGTAATGTGCTTGATATATGACTTATATACAATACAACATTACGTACTAGCACGCTAAAATACCACATAATGTCCTATATATAATACACTCTTGAACGCGACCAGAAACTCTGGCATTGTTCGAACGGAGTCCATCACACCGTAGCGGTCGGGACCAGCATTGCCGCAGCAATGCGAACGCCCTTTCTTGACACAAATGGAAATCGCAATCGTGGGGACCGGTTACGTCGGTCTGGTCACCGGAACGTGTCTGGCCAGTGCCGGGAACACGGTGACGTGCGTCGATATCGACGCTCGACGGATCGAAGAGCTGAAACGGGGAGTCATTCCAATCTACGAACCCGGCCTCGCCGATCTCACCCGGAACAACGTCGACGCCAATCGTCTACGGTTCACAACCAACTACGCGGACGCCGTACCCGGAGCTGACATCTGTTTCATCGCGGTCGGAACTCCGCAAGGTGACGATGGCAGCGCCGACCTTCAGTACGTCCTGGAGGCCGCACGGACCCTCGCCGGGCACATGACGGATTTTCTGATCGTCATCGACAAATCCACGGTTCCAGTCGGAACCGCGCGAATGGTCGAGGACACGATCCGGAACCTCACACATCATGAGGTTGCCGTTATCTCGAACCCTGAATTCCTGAAGGAAGGCGCGGCGGTGAGCGATTTCGAAACCCCCAACCGCGTCGTCGTTGGGTACGACGCTAACGGCGCCCATGGCGACCGTGTTCGGAACACGATGGTGGAGTTGTATCGACCGTTCGTCGGCGATGACCGGCCCCTGGTGTTCATGAATCGTGAATCGGCGGAGCTGACCAAATACGCGGCGAACGCCATGCTCGCCACGAGGATCTCTTTCATAAACGAGATCGCGAATCTGTGTGAACGAGTGGGCGCCGACATCGGTGACGTAAGCCACGGGATGGGACTCGACGAACGGATCGGGCCATTCTTCCTGCGAGCGGGTTTGGGCTACGGTGGTTCGTGTTTTCCCAAGGACGTTCGCGCCATCATGCACGCAGCCGCGGAGGCGGGATGTACGTTTCACATCGTCGATGCGGTCGACCGCGTCAATGAAATCCAGAAACGTCGTCTTGCGGACGGTGTGTGTCGGCGATTCGGTTCCGACCTCTCGAACCACACGTTTGCTGTCTGGGGACTCGCGTTCAAACCCGAAACCGACGACATGCGGGAAGCACCCTCGATCGTGACTATCGATCGCCTGTTATCTGCCGGGGCGACGGTACAAGTCCACGATCCGGTCGCGACGCAGAACTTCATGCACGTCGCCGAACGCACATGGGTGCCCGAGACGCGGGCTCGCATTGTATACGCCCCGGAACCCGTGAATGCCGCAGCCGGGGCGGACGCGCTGCTCTTGATCACGGAATGGAACATATTCCGTGAACCGGATTGGAACGAGCTCAAGCAGGAGATGCGCGCGCACGTAGTTTTTGATGGCAGGAATCTGTACGACCGATGGAAGCTCGAAGAGATGGGATTTGAATACTTCGGAATCGGCAGGTGATACAAAGAAACCAGGAAGAGTGAGAAGGAAGAAGGAAGAGGTGTGAACCGTCAGGCCTCCTTCCTCCTTCCTTCTTCTTCCTTCATCGGTCCAGGAGTCTCAGTTCCCGTGTCCGTTCCACCAGTTGCACGAACTCCGCCCGATACCCTTCCCGGTCAGCACCTCGCGATTCACTGGCCAGGGCGTGCACGCCATCCAGGGTCATCTCTCCGCAATGCTCCGAATCGCGTAACAACATGCCAAAACCCGCGACGGCGGCGGCGAACATGAAGTCGCCCGATGGGCGTCCGTGATCCCCCACCATCGCGTGTTCCAGCAGTTGACTCCGCTCACCGTTGGGCGTCTTGTAGCGCAGCTTGACGAACCCCCACTCGGCGGATGATGCCGTCGGCGTGCGGGTGCCCGGCGTCCGGTATCGCAACGAATCCACCCCATCGATGTTCACTCCCGACTCCACGCCAACGGGTACGATCTCGTACAGAGCCGTCACGGAATGACCTGCACCCAACTCACCCGCATCCTTTTCGTCGTTGTTGAAATCCTCGGCCGCGAGCAGCCGGTTCTCATAGCCGACCAGTCGATACGCTGCCACCCGAGATGGATTGAACTCGACCTGAATCTTCACGTCCTTCGCGATGGTGAGCAGCGTGCCACCCATCTCGCTCACCAACACCTTGCGGGCCTCCATCAGGTTGTCGATGTATGCGAAGTTTCCATTTCCGTGATTCGCAAGCTGCTCCATCTTGGCGTCCTGCAGGTTGCCAGTGCCGAATCCGAGCACCGTGAGAAATGTCCCCTGTTTCCTTTTCTCCTCGATGAGCCGCACCATCTCCGCGTCGCTCGACGCACCGACGTTGAAATCGCCGTCCGTTGCCAGGATCACCCGGTTGTTTCCCTCGGGCATGTGGTGCTCGCGTGCCACGTCGTACGCCAAACGAATCCCTGCCCCGCCCGCTGTGGACCCGCCCGCTTCCAGTTGATCGATTGCGTCGAGGATGCGCGACTTGTCTGCCCCCGAGGTCGAGGGAAGGACCAACCCCGCCGCACCGGCATACACCGCGATGGCCACACGATCCTGTGGACGCAGCTCGTTGACCAGCAGTCGGAACGACTGCTTGAGCAACGGTAGCTTGTCAGACGATTGCATCGAGCCTGACACGTCGAGGAGAAACACGATGTTGTTCGGCGGGAGGTCGGCAAGATCGACCTTCTTTCCCTGCACACCGATGCGAATCAGCCCGTGAAGCGGATTCCACGGGGCCTGGCCGGCTTCGGTAGTGACGGAGAACGGCCTTCCCGCGTCGGGCTTCGGGTAGTCGTACGTGAAATAGTTGAGCAACTCCTCGATACGAACCGCATCGATGGGTGGCCGCTGGTCGTTGTTGATGAAACGCCGAACGTTGCTGTAAGAAGCCCGGTCGACATCGATCGAGAACGTGGAAAGCGGGTTCAGCGAGACCGCGGCGAAACCGTTCTCGGCAATGTGAGCGTAACCTTCCCGGTTGTAATCGGGGTCATAACCCGGCACGGCTGCTGCTACCGGCGCAAACGACTGACGCGCTGCGTCGATACGGGCCAACCCAAGCGAAACGACGGCGTCCCGTTCGGCTCGCCCGCCAGCGCTCGACTGGCCTTCACCGGTCGAAACCATCTCGTCCAAGACGAGCGGCGCGGCACGCAAGGCAAAATCAACGGTCACCGCCGTGTCCGTCACCGTTTCTGAGCGCGACGCGCTGGCGTATCCGAGCGCGGCAACGCGCACCGTAACGGTCATCCGAGATACACCTGACGAAGGTACACGGAGTTCATACTTACCGTCGGAATCCGTGATGCTGAAAGAAGTGCCGGCGTCGGTGGTCACGCGCGCACCAGCTATCGGCGTAACGGTACCTACCTCAGTCACTCGGCCGGAAATCACTACATCACTGCCCCCCTTCAACGTGGCGAGGGGTAGCCAGAGGGCGGTCAATACACCCGCAAGTGCTGCAAATCTCATCGGTCCTCCTGGACAATGCGTTGTTTGATGCTGAAGACGTCCCAACGCCCAAGATTTGCACACACGCACGTGCCGACCACGCTACCGCATCAATCCTGGCGATCCAGGACATATAGTCCACTGACCTGATCGACTTGAAGGATGGAGATCGTACCACCCCGCCGGAGGAACGTGAACCGGGTGTCACCGAGGCCAAAGCGGAGCCCGTCGATGTAGTGAAGCTCCGACGCATCTCCATTGCCGAACGAAGCGGTCAGCGTCGACTCATGGCGATCGATGGTGACGGTCAGAGGAGTTCCGCGCCCGGGACCAACGTATGTTCCGACCAATCCGTCCAGGTTCCCGGGATAGATCCCGGCCGCGGGCACGTCGGGCTCGCCCAGAACGAACCCTGCTATGGTGCGTGCCATCGCGGCAGGCGACACCCGCCCCGTGGTATTGATCAACACGACGATCGTCAGGTCTTCGTTTGGAAAGTACCGCATGTCCGAAAGAAATCCCGGGATCCCGCCGCCATGTGCGATCATGCGTCGACCTCCGAAGTCAGCGATCCCCAAGCCCATCGCATAGCGCACGGGAGTCCCGTCATTCAGGTGTCCCGGGGTGATGAGTTCCAGATACGACTCGGCGGACAGCAGGTGACCGCCGCTGCTATCGCCGTGCAGGGCGGCGTTCCATCTGAGCAGGTCCCTCACGGTGGAGCAGAGCGAGCCGGCGGCGTACGGCCAGGTGTGGTCGATATATCCGCCACGCACCAGACCTTCCGGGCGGCCGGCATAACCATGCGCACGGCCTGTTACGATTTCCGTCTGGCTGCAATAACGGGAGTCCTCCATGCCCGCCGGCGTGAACAGGTGCTCATCGATAAACTCTTCATACGGTTTTCCACTTGCTTCCTCTATCATCAGGCCGAGCAGAAAGTAGGCGGAGTTGTTGTAAAAGGGTTCGAAGTCAAAAGGTGCGGCACTGAACATCGCCACGAGCGAATCCCGCGGCAGGGAGCGCGTCGCGATGGTCGCGAACTCCTGCATCTCGGTGTATCCCTTGATACCGGATGTGTGATCCATCAATCGGCGGATCGGTATCGCTCTGCCACCCGTTGGATATTCGGGGAGGTAGGCAGTGAGGTCCGCGTCGAGATCGATCCGTTCCTGATCCACGAGTTGCAGGATCGCGGTAGCCGTGAACTGTTTCGTCACCGATCCAATCTCGTAAACGGCATCGGACGGGGTGGGAACGTTGTGCTCGAGATCCGCAAACCCGTAAGCCTTCAACAACAGGGTGTCGCCCTTGTAGACAACACCGGCGGAGATTCCGGCAACCGCTCCGGAATCAACCGGGACCTGCAGGATCGAGTCGATCTGTCGTACGAGTTTCTGGCGATGTTCTTCCTGCTGCCCAGGAACCTCGCTGCCCGCCGCCACCGATCCGAGAATCCAGCAACCACATACCAGGAGACCAAACGATCTTTTCATGCAGTCCTCACGTGAAGCAACCTGATCGACGGTGAAGGTAACGGCGGACCCGGTCGAATCGCCAAATCCCTGCACCCAACCACAGGCTGAAACCGGGTCCTTCCCCGTGTCGTAGATCTACAAGGTTTCCCCCAGGCGGAGCCGTCCCGTGGGTTTGATTCTCAAGGATCTCAAGCTGGGCTTCCGGACGCTGATCAAGCGACCCGGATCCTCAATTCTATCAATCGTCGCCTTCGGGCTGGGCATCGGTCTCTGCACCACGATGTTCAGCATCATCTACGGCGTGTATTTCCGCGGGCTGGGCGTCCCGGATTCAGATGAGCTCGTGGTGGTGTATCGTACAAATCTCTCCCAAGACATCACCCAGATGGGTGTGGACCAGCACGACTTGTACGACTGGCGCACCCAGCAAACCTCGTTCACCGGCCTGGCTGGATATTCGACCGGCACGGTTAACGTGAGCGGCACCGAAAGCCCGGAGCGATTTGACGGTGCCTTTGTGTCCGCCAACGTGTTCGACGTGTTGCGGATTGCACCGGTCCTTGGATCGGGTTTTCGGGAAGGAGACGACGCCGCGGGCGCACCGTTGACGGTTGTCATCGGCTACGATGTTTGGCAGGCGCGCTATCGAGGGAGTTCGAGTGTCGTCGGGCAGACCCTCAAGGTCAACGGGGAACAGGCGACGATCCTGGGCGTGATGCCGGAGGGGTTCTATTTCCCTGAAACCGAGGAGATCTGGATCCCGCGACGCGATGAACGAGGCGCGAATCCGACTCGCGGAAGCGGTCCGCAATTCAGCGTCATCGGTCGCCTGGCGGACGGCGTCAGCCGGGATCAAGCGGGCCAGGACATGTCCCTGATCGCTCAACGTTTGAGTCAGGAGTATCCGGAAACCAACGAGGGCGTGAGCGTTGGGTTCAGTACAATAGCGGACTCTGCCATCGGGGACGAACCCAAACTTGTGCTTCTGGCCATGCAGATCGCCACGGTGTTCGTGCTGCTGATCGCCTGCGCCAATGTGGCAAATCTGCTATTGGCACGAACCGCCATGCGCACCAAAGAGGCAGCCGTCAGATCAGCGCTCGGCGCCTCTCAGTTCCGGGTGGCTTTCCCTTACTTCGCCGAAGCCACCGCCATGGCCGGCACGGGTGCCGTGCTTGGCGCGTTGATCGCCTTTGTCGGGGTTGATCTCTTCGACCGGGCGACCACGGGCGTCGGGAAACCGTACTTCATGCAATTCGCCGTCGACCTGCCCATTCTGACGTTCGTCGTTGGTGCGGCGGCGTTGACCGCGATCGCTTCGGGAATGGCGCCGGCCATCCAGGTGGCGCGGACCGATGTCAACGCCATCCTCAAGGATGAAACCCGCGGCTCGTCGAGCAGCAGAATCGGCCGAATCAGCAAGGTACTCGTAGTCCTGCAGGTCGGGTTGTCGTGCGCCCTGCTGGTGGGCGCCGGTCTCATGGTCAAGAGCGTGACACAACTCAGCAACTACGAGTTCACCTTCTCCACTGAGAACATTTTTTCGGCGCGGGTTGGACTGTTCGAAACCGATTATCCCACGACGGAAGATCGACGCCGGTTCTTCGAGGACGTTCGGTTGCGTCTCGAGGCCATCCCCAATGTCGAGGCGGCCTCTCTCACCGACGCACTTCCAGCGTCGGGCTCAGCCAATGTGCGTTTCGCCATCGAGGGAGACGCGTACGAATCGGATCAGGAACACCCGCTCGCACGGCGAGCCGTCATCACCGAGGGATTCTTTGAAACGTTCGGGCATGAGGTAACCCGCGGGCGGGGATTCGGAGCACAGGACGCGGATGGCGCCCCACACGTCGCCGTCGTCAACCAGCGTTTTGCCGAGAAGTTCTTCCCAAGTACAGATCCCGTGGGAAGACGGATCCGTGAGGGGGCTTCGCAGAGCCAGGCCCAGTGGCGCACGATCATCGGCGTTGCACCCAACATGCGCATCGAGGGGTTCGACTCCCCGCCCGGGGACTCCGCGGGCTTCTACGTACCCCTGAGTCAGAGTGACCGGAATTTCATGAGTATCGCCCTGAGCGTTCGGGGTGGCCCCCCCCTGTCGATTGCACCGGACGTCAGAAACGCCATTCGTAGTGTGGACGCGGACATGCCGATCTACTGGGTGCGCAACATGGACGAGGTCGTCCACCAGGAAACATGGTTCTACAACGTGTTCGGAACGCTGTTCATCATCTTTGGCGCGGCCGCGCTCTTCCTCGCATCGGTGGGTTTGTACGGCGTGCTCGCGTTCTCGGTCAGCCGGCGTGTCCAGGAGTTGGGAATCCGGATGGCCTTGGGCGCCAACGCTCGCGACGTGCTGCGGCTCGTGCTCAGGGAAGGGGCGTGGCAGATAGGGATCGGCTTGTCACTTGGATTGGGCCTGGCATACGCCGCGTCGAACATTCTGCAGATCGTCATATTCGACGTGGAGCCGCGCGATCCCATCGTCTTCGGCACGATCGTCGTGGTCATTCTCGCCGTTGGCCTGTTTGCGAGCCTGGTCCCAGCTCGACGTGCAACGCGTGTGGATCCAATGCAGGCCCTGCGATACGAATAGCGGCAGGCCGGGGGTATTGACTGCGGCGGCTTGATGTTTCTTCTTGACGGAGTTGCATCAACGTGCCTTCTTCTCTGTTCCTTCTTCCTTTTTCGTTTCCACCCCAAAAATGCGATCCGCCAGCGACTCGAGCGACGTACGCAATCCCGCCACTCGTTCAGCCTTCAGTCCGTACGTCGAGAGCCAAATACCGACGTGGCGTCTCTCACGGCCTGGCTCCAACTCCACAAACAACAAACCATCCTCCAGCGAGTCGGCCGTGCCCGCGAACTGCACGGGCGGATTGACGAGGTGGACTTTGCCGACGACCGGCTCACCGAGAGCGTTGAAGCGATATTGTTGCCCAGGCGCAATCGAATTGACCTCGGGATCGATCCCCAAACCATTCGAACCGAGTATCTCCTTCCAAACATCATCAGGCGTCCTGGTGGTTGGTCTTCGAACCCAGATCATTTCTCTTGGCGTGTCAGGGTGCCACTCCATATAGTGTTGCAGATTATACAGGAAGTACGTCCAACCACCCTTCGTGGCATCGTACATTTCATCCCAATCGGCTGCCGCCGAAAACCCGGAGTGCACGAGCCTCACAATCGTGCTTCCCCCGTCGGCTTCGAGCCGGAAATCGATGGCCGTGGGAGGTAACCCCTCCGCGGCGGGTGGATCAACCCACCGAATGTGCTCGTTAGGCACCCACTCGTCGATGGTGGTAGTCCAGTCACCGGTCGTACCCCAGGACAGTGTAACCTTGCCGCCTTTCCCCTGGGACCCACTCGCCCTCAGCGGGAACCAGTTGGCAAGCTGCTCCGGCTCGGCAAACGCTCTCCACACCGTTTCGACCGGCGCGTTGACTCTCACCTCGAGTTCTATCGAACGGGTTTCCTGCTTCGTATTGCTCACGTATCTGTCTCCTTTCGGTGCATATCATGCGTCCCTGACACGGCGTCACGCACACGGCTGGTGCCCGGATATCCGTGCATAACAAACTGAAACGAGCGGCCATCACCGTCTTCTCGATGGTATTTTTTCACCAGATCCGCCGTGGCGTTGGCCAGGTCCTCGGCGAATGCATTCTGATCCTGGGGAGACGCAAAGCGAACCACGGTCTCGAGCGTGAATGTGGGCAATTGCTTTCCGGCGTTCTGAGCGTGGGTTTGAAGGCGCCCCACCTCGGATAGCGTCCTGCCGGCAACCGCGAGAAGGTAGTCACTCGAGAACCGATCCCGAATGGCCCCTGGTTCGGCCGCGAGCGCCCCCAGCGTGGCCGGCGAAATCATATAGCGCTGTGCACTCGTTTGGAGCAGCCGTTCGACGCAGTTCCCTTTGCGTTGGTCGCCTACGTGTCGCAGCAGACCCTCGCGCTCCAACGCCCTGACGTGATAGCCCACGCGTTGCCGTGGGATGCCGAGAGCCGACGCTACAGCCGTCGCTGAGTTTGGTTGACGGCAGAGAGTGAGAATCCGCTGTCTGATTGGCTTCAACAGCGATTCGGCTCGGCTTGTCTGGTCGACCATTGCAACGGCGGCTTGCATGACAGATAATATTGTCTATACAGATTTACTTGTCAATAATTTCAAAGAACTGGTCGCGAGCTCAACACCCGCGACCAGTTCAGAACATCAGGGCCAAAAAATTCTCACCGACGGATCGGTATCGGTACTACTTCCCCAGGGTCGGGTCTGATCCCTAAGTCGTTGAGGCGTCGATAGATAGCCGGAACACGATCCGTGATGAACCCGTTCAGCTCCTCGATCAGGCCAGGCACGTCTTCCCATGCCCGATCAATCTCCCGGAACTGATCGGCCGTCGGGCGAGTGGTCGAACGTTCGATGACACCCGCGCGACGGGCACCGGATCCCGCGTCATCGATCTCACTCCCCAATTCGCGGACCCGTTCCTGGGCCTGTTCGACCTGCTCAACCAGGTCTTCGGGAACGTTCTCGGCCTCCCGAAGCAGCGATAGCACGTCGCCGAGCTGACGGGTCAGTCTCTGGACGGCCCGTCCCGCATCGTACATCGGCTTTGCCAGGCGATAGGCACTCATCAACGCCTGGTGTCTGGCCGTCAGATCGGCGTTTGAAACCTCGACCCGGGGATCCAGAATCACCTCGATGCTGGTCGTCTGGACGGGACCTCCGGCCTCGATGCGCGCGGTGTACGTCCCGGGGAGCACGCGCGGTCCCTCCGGCGTACCCCCAAAAAACCCACCGCCACCACCGCCCTGCTGTTCTTCCCGCTCGTAGGGGGGAGACATGCGGAGATCCCAGATTACCTCCTGGAGACCGGCTTCGCCTGGTCCCTCGAGTTCCCGTACGACTCCTCCAGTGGCATCCACAATCTGGATTCTGGCCATAGCTCCGGGTGCGTTCATGCGCCGGTCCACGCCGCCATCACCGTTGGAACCAGCATCCGTGGCGGTGGCCGGGTTATCTGTGAGACCACTGCGGAGATAGTATCGAATGTGGGCACCGGGCTGGGGATTGGGCGCTTGGTACTCACTTGGCGTCCACCCCTGGGGAGTGTAGAGGTTGTACGAGATGGCTCGTCGTACCGGGAACAGATGCAGATCAGCGGCGAGGATTTCACGACTCATGGACTCGAGTGGCCCGATATCGTCCATGATGAAGATGCCGCGACCGTGCGTGCCAATGACAAGGTCATTTTCTCGCGGATGTACGACGATGTCGTCGACGGGCACGGTCGGCATGTTGTTCCGGAGTCGGGACCATGATTCCCCCCGATCAATTGAGAAATACACGCCAACCTCATTCCCGAGGAACACGAGATTGCCTGCACGTGGATGCTGCGCAATGACGTTTACGGAAGACTCGGGCAGCCCGTTCGTGATCAGCGACCACGCCTGGCCGTGATTCGTGCTGCGATACACATACGCCGCAAAATCATCGTTTCGATGACCGTCAAACGTGGCGTACACCGTCCCCACGTCGAAAGCTGACGCAACGACGCGGCTTACGTACGTTCGATCCGGAAGATCCGGGAAGTTCCCGGTCAGGTCAGTCCATGACTCACCCCCATTTTGCGTGACCTGAACGTTTCCGTCGTCCGTACCGACATAAATCAAGCCAGCGTTCAAGGGGGACTCACTAATCGTCGTCAGGTTTCCGTATGACGAGATCCCATCGTTAGGCGACATCATGGGCTCAGAGCCCAGGACACTCATGATCTCGAGCTGCTCGCGATCGACCTGTTTCGTGAGATCCGGACTGATGACCTGCCAGGTCTGGCCAAGGTCCGTTGATTTGAACAGGAAGTTACCGCCCAGGTAAACAGTCGATGGATCGTGTGACGACCATGCCACGGGCGTATCCCAGTTCCACCGATAGTCGGTCTCCTCACCATCCGCTGTCGGGCGCTCGACCGGTCTGAGCCGTGCGCTCTCCATGGTTGCCAGATTGACACGAAGCAGGTTCCCGCCCTGCGATTCCGCCAGCATCATGCCCGGTTGACTTGGGTGCATCACGGTATAGAACCCGTCACCGCCGCCAACATTGTACCAGTCCTTGGTTCTGATGCCCTGGTTTGAACGCGTATCGCTCGGACCGCACCAGGAACCGTTGTCCTGCAATCCCCCGCAGACATGATACGGGTCGCGCATGTCCACGCCGATTTCGTAGAACTGGGCGAGAGGTAGGTTCTCAAACTGTCGCCAGCTTTCACCGCGGTCCCAGGTAACTGACACGCCCCCGTCGCTCCCCAGGATCATGTGATCGGAATTGGCAGGGTCAATCCAGAGGGCATGATGGTCGAGGTGAACGCCGCTGGCCGCGTCGTTGGTAAAGTTTCTTCCGCCGTCGGAGGATCGGTACAGATTGGCTCCACCCAGATAAATGCGTTCCTGATCATTGGGATCGATCCAAACCTGGCTGTAGTACATGGGTCGATTGTTTGTCGTGCTGAGGTGTTCCCACGTTTCGCCCCGATCCCGCGACCGGTAGAGGCCCGTTTCACGATCATCTCCACCTCCACCGAAGCCACTCCCCGGGGCCCTCGCATCCGCCTCGACCAATGCATAAATGAGATTTGGGTCCAGCCGATGGATGTCGAGACCGATGCGGCCCTTGTCGCCGGACGGCAAGCCATTCGTCAGCTCGACCCAGTCCCGTCCGCCGTTGACGGTCCGGTAGATACCACTACCCGGCCCTCCACCATTGAACCCCCACCCGGTACGTTGTCGCTGGTACATCGCCACGAAGAGCGTCTCGGGATCTCCGGGATCCATCACGAGATCCGTCGCGCCCGTGTGTTCGTCGACAAACAACACGAGACCCCACGTGTCGCCGCCGTCGGTGGTCTTGTATACACCCCGTTCCGAATTGGGGCCCCAGAGATGACCGACCGCCGCAACGTAAACGACGTCCGGATCGCGCGGGTGAATGGCAATCCGTGCGATGTGGTGTGTCTGCTCCAACCCTTTGTGCTCCCATGTACGCCCGGCGTCCGCTGATCGGTAGACGCCGTAACCCCACGGCGAACTCTGCCGGTTTTGGGGCTCCCCAGTTCCAACCCAGATGATATTGGGGTTGCTGGGCGCGAGGGTGACGTCGCCGACCGAAGACGTCACCTCGTTGTCGAAGACCGGTTCGAAGGTCGTCCCGTGGTTCATTGTCTTCCAGACACCACCCGTCGCGGTGCCAACGTAAAACGTCGAGGGGTTCGATTCCACAACCGCCAAATCCGCAATGCGCCCACCCATTATCGTAGGCCCAATGTTTCGCCACGCGAGATTGGCGACGACTTCTTCGAACTGCGTCTGACCCGAAACCGCCGCCGGCAGCACGGCCAGAAGCAATGAGAGGGGTCGAACGAATCGCGGGTTGAACATGATCTGTCTCCGTAGCTGGATCCGTAACATCTGACAGTCAGGGCACCAGCGCTGGCTGTCCACCTCGTCGATCACACTTCATCCGTCACTCGCCCCTGGCCTTCAACGCCTCATCGAGTACAAAAATGTCGGTCAATAATGCGCGCACGTGTATCGAGGCATTGAGGTTATCGATGAGCTGCGAACTGATTGCCGCGCGACTCATCACGAGCCGGACGGCAGCCTGTGCGGAAGAGGCATCGCGCTCGAGGACGTCGATCATCGGCGCAAACTGTTCCGGGGAGTGTATGTCGGCCGTGCCGAGGGCCGACCGGAAACACGCTGCGAGGGACGTCAGCGACTCGTCCAGGCGGGCGAGGAAGCCGCGCAATTCGGATCCGGAGGAACTCGATCGATCGTCTGTCAGCCCCTGCGCTGCGAACGCCAGGAAGAACTCGTACGCCTCTTCCACGACCGCGACACGCTCCTGGAGTTCAGGCTGAGTCAACGCTACGAATCGCGTGCACGGTCTCGCGTAACACCCTCCGGTATACCTGCCCCACTCCCCACGCCTGCCTTCGAGGAGGGGGGCTTGGGTGCACGATCAATCACCCATTTGTTCGGGTCGTGATGCGCGAGGAACTCGTCGCGGCGAATCCAGCCCGCGATCATCGAGCGAGTGATCCACCACTTCTCCGGCCGAACGGCAAAGTAGATATGCGCCATCACCATCGCAATCAACGCAACCCCCGACACGCCATGCACGACGTACACGATACCCCACGTTGCATCAGAGAGTATATAGGGATTGCGTGTCCAGAACGGCGTGTCGACACGAAACATCATCAAGAGTCCCGTCACAATGGCCGCCACGCTCACCACGGCGATCGTATTATGGTACAGCTTGTGGTCAACCGGATACTTGCCGGCTTTGGGTGCGGGGGGACCGGACCGCTTGAAGAAACGTCGGACGTTGAGGCGACCGGCGTCAATATCGTCATTCCCGATCCACATCGCCCGCATGTCCTGCCAACCCCATGCGTGAACAATGTGGTACACGACCGTAACCAATAGTCCAATGCCAGCCGCCCAATGGAGCGTCACCCACGGAAACCTTATGCCGATGACCGGTACGAACGCTGTGATCAGCAGCAACAGCATGGTCAAGGACATCAGCCAGTGAAATGCTCGTGCCGAGCGCGAGTGGCGGACAATGCGATCCGGCAGGTCGGATCCATCCGTCACTGCACGTTCCGGAGTGCGGTCCCGTCCTTCAGGGGCGAACTTCCATACGTAGACGGCATGCCCGATCACGAACAAGCCTCCCAGAATCGCAGCGGCCCACATGAGGTCCCAGGCAATCCCAATGAATACCTCCTGACCCCACGGATTCACGGCTCGTCGCAGGAATTCCACTGTCAGGCCTGTGTCCCCTGATTCCCACGGAGCGCACGCCGGACCAGGTTGCGCATGAGCGGAATCTTGTAGTCGTTCTGGCGAAGGGCCCTGGCACCGCGAATAGCAATTTCTCCACCCCGGTCCGCCGTCGCTTCATTCACCGGCTGCCCTTGAACGGCGGCCTCCACGTCGTCAAGTCGCATCGGATACGGTGCGACACCGTTCACGGAGATCCGGACACGCTCGATGCGTCCGTTGGTCACCACCATCGCAGACGCCACGGTGACGAGCGCAAAGTCCCACGACTGGCGGTCGCGCACCTTCTCGTAGTAGAACCGAGCTCCAGCCCACTCCGCCGGGACCGTGATCGACGTCAACAAATCGCCGGACTCCAGGGTCGTCATGCGTGTGATATCGATACCAGGGCCAATGAAGAAATCCTCGGCGTCCATTTCCCGAATGCCGCCGGAATCGCGGACGACCATCCTGGCGTCCAGTGCAACCAACGCCGGCGCGGTGTCCGAGGGATTCACGGCCACACAACGGCTCGCCCCAAACACGCAGTGTTCTCGATTCATGGCCGTCGGCGTAGACGCGTAACAGATATTTCCACCGGCTCGATAACACGGCCAGCCACCCCGGTAATACCAGCAGCGTGTATCCTGACACAGATTTCCGCCGAGCGTACCCTGATTCCTGATCTGCGGCGTGGCGACGTGAGCGGCAGCATCGGATAGCAGTCGATAGGCGGAGACGATATCCGGATGGGAGGCCACCGCCGTGAGCGTTGCCATGGCCCCGATCTCCAGTCCGTTCGCCGAGATGTTGATGGCCGTCAACTCATTGACGTTGGTCAGATCCACAACCGCCCTGGGACGCTTGATGCGGTCCTTGAACCAGTCGAAGCTGTCCAACCCGCCGGCCAGCACCCACGCATCGTCGCCATAACGATCGAGGAGGGCGATGGCGTCCTCGACGTTTGCCGGCTGAAACAACTCGAACGCCGGAATCATGTCGCGAATAACAGCCATGACTCATTCTCCCGATCAGGTATGGATTTCCAGGGGGCCGTTGGGCTGCTCCCTGCCCTCGAGGGCGGCCAGGATGACATCAGCCGTCAGCGGTGTCCGGCAAAGGCATTGCCCGCCAAGGGCGTCGGCGATCGCGGACGTGATCGCCGCCGCACCCGCCCCGATGGGTGGTTCGCCGATACCTTTGGCTCCTACCGGCGTCTGAGGATCCGCGATCTCCACGGCGGCCCAGTCCATAGTACGCGGGACATCGAGGATTCCTGGTGGTCTCGCGGTATAGAACCGCTTCGCAAACGGCACACCCCACTTGGGATCAAAGACCCACTTCTGGCTGCGAGCCATGCCGAAGCCCTGAACGGCACCGCCGTGGAGCTGGGCGGCCAGACTCCGCGGATGCAGCACCGTGCCACAGTCCGTCACCGCCGTGTATTCCTTTATATCCACGTGGCCGGTTTCCACGTCCAGCTCAACCAGGGCGAATCCGATGACAAACGAATACGTTTGTCCGTCTCGCGGATAGTTGTCTTTCGCCGCGGCGACGAGTCCCTGCCCCTGCAAGCCACGCACGGCCCTTTTTGTGTCGTCGTGAAGATCATCCGCGAATTCCGCCCCGCTGTACTTCCCACCCAGTTCGATTGCGCGGCGTGCCGCCTGCGCAAAACTCATTCCTCGGGAAGGATTCCCGCTTCGGTACACGCGTCCATCAGCTGATACGTACTCCGAAGGAACCCCGCCCAGATCACGCGCTGCGATTTCCCTGAGCTTCTGCAATGCGTCCTGCGCCGCTGCGTGATTCGCGCGAGTGTGTGCGAACGTGGTTTGGCTTCCCGCCTGTACGGAGCTACGCGGTAAATGTTTGCTGGTATCCCCCCAGACTACTTCACATTGTTCCCACCGCACTCCGAGCACATCAGCCGCGGCGCGCGCTGTATCGGCAATCGAATGGGTACCGAGGTTGCCGATGCCCTGGTGGATATACAACTTGCCGTCCGGCCGGATCACGAGCAGACCGTCAAATCCAGTGCTTCCCGCAACAAACGGGCTGAGGCCGATGCCCAGGCCCGTTACCCTGGTTCCGTTGCGCTGTGCACTCAAGCGGCTTCGCTCCTCCCAGCGGAACATCTCCGCACCCCTGTCGAGTGCTTCCCGCACGAACGCACTGGTGAGTGTACTCTGGTTGGGGCCAAAGGTGCTGGTTGCATCCGGCGCATTCATACGGCGGATGGCCACACGATCGATGCCGAGCTGTCGCGCGCCCTTGTCGATGATCGGTTCCAACATCGAGATGATTTGCGCTCCGCCGGGTGCGCGTTGAGCCGATCGCGGTGGTGTGTTCGTGTAGATCGACACACCGCGAAAGCGCATCGCCTGGGGTGTGTATGCGAGGGAAGCGACACTGGCCGCGGTATTGTAGTCACCTGCACCATGTGGACCTGCATCCTGGACGATGTACAGGTCAAGCGCGGTCACGCGACCATCCGACCGAAAGCCGATGCGTACCGAGGCCTGGAATCCGGCGCGTGCACGCCCTACCGCGTTCTCTTCGTAGCGGGTGATGCGCAACATCACCGGTCGATTTGTTTTCCTGGCGGCCAAGGCTGAAATCAGCATAACAGGCTGACTGCTGATCTTGCTCCCGAAACCTCCACCACAGTACTCGGAGATGAACACCACGTTGTCCGGATCCAGATCCAATGCCCCGGCAACCCAGTCTCCCGTACGTTGTGCGCTCTGCGTGGATCCATGGAGAAACAGCCGCCCGTTGCGCCAGTACGCCATCGAGCTTCGCGGTTCCAGGGGATGGTGTGTCATCGATTGGTGGTTGAGCGTTTCCTCGAGAACGAGAGCCGCCTGTTCGAAACCTGCGTCGAGGTCGCCTACGGACCATTCGACCATTGGCTCACCCATCGGCAATGTTCCAGCGGGTGCGCGGTCGAAATCATCCGCCGTCCACTTGAAATCCCGAAAATCGCCGTCGGAGAAGGTATTGCCCAGCAAGCGGGCGTTAGGGCCTCCGGGGCGGAGACTCTGCAGTGGATCAATGACGAATGGAAGGGGTTCGAGATCGATACGTATCTGTTCCACCGCGTCCGCCGCCGTGGTCTCATCTTCGGCAATCACGGCAAGAATCGGAGCGCCCTCGTACAATGGCTCGTTCGACAGGACAGGTTCGCCTGGACCGCTGACTTCCGGCACGTCCTCAGCCGTGAGGATATCGATGACACCCGGCATCCGCATGGCGCGGCTGGCATCGATTCGCCGAACCCGTGCATGAGGCATGGGACTCACCAGCAGTTTGGCAAAGACCATCCCGTCCGCACGGAAGTCTTCGGCATATTTGGCGCGCCCTGTCACTTTCGCAATCAGATCCGGGGGCGCAATGTCTCGACCAATGGTTGGTTCGGCCACGTCAGGTCCCTCCGCTAGGCGTTGCGCCGCGCGTACTCCGCGGCCCGCATGGCTGAGTTGAGGATTTTGTTGTAGTCACCACAACGACACAGATTGCCGGACAGCGCGTGCGCGGCTTCGTCGCGGGTCGGGTTCTGGTTAGCCTGTACCAGCGCCACCATGCTCATGATGAAGCCCGGAGCGCAGAACGCGCATTGAAAGCCACCCTCATGCACAACGGCCTCCTGCACGGGATGTAACCGGCCGTTGGGACCTTCGAGTCCCTCGATGGTGGTGATCGACCGACCACGAACGGAATGTGTCAACGTGGAGCACGAATACCGCGGCACACCGTCCACCAGCACGGTACACGCCCCACACTCGGCCCGGTCGCAGCCCAGCTTGGTGCCGGTCAGGCCGAGTTTGTATCGGATGGTCATGGCCAGGGTCTCGTGCGGCAGAACATCGACGCGGCGTTGCTGACCGTTGACATCGAGCGTGACGAGCCGCTCGATGGATCCTTGGGCAATCGACCGGGCAGAGGCGCCGTTGGTTCGGAAGAGGTAGCTCGTTGATGAAACCGCCGCCCCGGCGGCGATCACGCCCTTGATGAACGACCGCCTGGAAAACCCCCGGGTGCCCTGTTCGGTGATCAGCTCGACATCCGGCATAACGGCCTCTCCCACGGGAAGGTGTCCTTTCCATTATAAAGGCGGGAGCGAGGGGCGGAAGGGGAGGGCGTCGGAAAGGCTTTGAACGGGCCGGACCCCGAGCCCGGCCGAAGGGATCCCCGCCGCCCAGCCGGTTGGGATGCAGCGTGACCGCCGACCTGGGTACCCAGCCAACGTGAGAGATCCGGTTTGGGGCCGGGACCACGTAATCGCGTGTTACGGTTTTGACAGTCGGTGCATTCTGACGTGCTCGATACCAAGAGAGTCGGTCCACCGCCCGAGTACGTAGTCATTGCCGATATCGAAAGCTCTCAGTCGGGGCGGAAGTGCAATCGAGCCCAGGAGGACGCCGCTCGAATCGAACACCCAGTGGTGCGGTATGGAGTCCCAATCCGGCCGGAACTCCTCAACCCAGAGATTCTCCGCTGCATCCACCGCAAACGACTCGAAAGCGGTCATCTCCTCGGGGAATGGCGTCGTTCGCATGCGGTTCCGCCAGTATCGCTGCCGTTCCGCGGACACGTTCGCGATGAGATGTTGGATGTACCGGTCAATGTCGGACTGCGTGACCAGCCGATTGGGTCTTGCAAAGCGGACGATGCGTTCGAGTTCTCCCGATCGAGTGTACTGACCGTACCAAAACGAACGGCCGTCGCTGAAATACCATTGCGACCTCCCAACCGCGGCGACGGCGGCCTCCCCGAACGGTATCTGCGTCACGCTCCAGACATAGCCATCCGTCGTGACGTAACGGCCGGCGGCCGGAAAAGTCCCGACCGTATCACCCGCAATTTGGGACCCGCGGGCCGTGACGTACAGAAGTGAATCCAGCACGACACCGGTGCCTCGCTCGCCATCGGTCCACCCCGCCAAACCGAGCCCACCCGCAAGCAGAATCTCGCCATCCTCAAAAGCGCCGATGATGAAATACCTTCGTGTGGCTTCCTCGGTCGGCATGGAACGTCCATAAGCTCCGTGTGCGTCAAAGATCGACACTCGCCCCATCCGGTAGTCCCCCACCGCGAGGGAGTCGTTACGGATTCGGCGGACGCGATCCATCCCCAGAAACTCGCCCGGTCCACCCCCTTCACGGCCGACCGCGGTGATAAACTCACCATCCCCGTTGTAGAAGCGCAATTCATGACTTCCCGAATTGACAACGACGATCCGACCGTCACTCAGCCGCACGGCTCCCACGACCCGATACAGTTCGTACTCCTCAGCGGCCTCGAGCGCACCGATATCGAGCATGGGATCTTCATCGATTTCCCACCCACGACCCGCGGCCCACACGGGATCAATACTCTCGACAATCTCGATGCCCGCACTGTCTCGACGCACCACCGTGGGGTACTCATTTCCGGGCGCGCAGCCGAGAGTGGATGCCAGAACAAATCCAACGATCGCCCGGCGGGTGATCATCTCAGGCATCACCCGGCAACCATCAGCCGGCAGCCGGCAACACTGTTCCGGCTGTTGAGCGTCGATTGCCAGCTGCGCGGCTCGATCGACGATGGCTTCGTCGACTGGGCGGGCGTCGGTCCTCCGCACCCAAGGACTCCTGCGTCCGATTCCTCAAGGGGCCCACTTCCGTTCAGCCGAAGACTGATGGCCGGTGGGTGATGGCTGAGGGCCGATGGGTGTCGGCTGACGGCCCCCCAAAAAACAATCTCAGGTCTCGAATCACGGTACGTTTCTAACGGTACATTGCCCGTTAGGCTGCCTCAGCGTCGGATACGCAACGCCGAGCTGGTCCAGGTAGGTCGGAAATCTTGAGGGGTCGTAGTAGAAGTCACGCATAGCCGGCCGATGCTCATCCATGATCTCCTGATTCATGTGAATGGCCGGTCGATCCTCGGGCCGGATGAACGGTCGATACGTTACATCTCGTGTCTGAACCTCCCGAAAATAGCCCCATGCCTCCTCCACCAGATCGGGACGGAAGATGAAATCCAATGCCGTCATCGCCTGCACCTTGGCGCCCGCAGTCGCGCCCCTGTGCGCGATCGGCGTTGCCATCGCGATGGCGTTCGACCAATTGTGTCCTGGCAAACCCGGTATGTTGGATGGGAAGGAGAGCGTGGCCGTAGGTACGTTCCAGGAAATGTCCCCGATATCATCTGCATACCCCGCCGTGCGCTGGTCCTCACGCAAGGCAGGACGCAACGGGGGGACTGAAGTCGCCAAACCATTGGCGGTGCTCCCGACTTCCTCCTGCACGGCACGGGCTAACCGCTGATCTGCATCAGACCATTCCGGCAGTCCAACGTTTTCGATGTTGGCATGCATGGTCTCCGCAATGGTCCGGTTGAAATGTCCGGGCCAGGCCGATCCCAGTATGCGAACGGATGCGAGTTCCGTCCCGGTCATCATGGCGGCACCGCGGGCAATCGAGTCACCAATCGCAAGCAGCTCCTGTATGTGATCGTAGTCGCGTTCGCGGAAATAGAACCAGATAGACGCCTCGGGCGGCACGACATTCGGTTGATCTCCGCCGTCGACAACAACGGAATGCGAACGGTGCTGGAGTCGCAAATGTTCACGCCTGAAGTTCCAACCGACCTCCATCAGCTGCACCGCGTCAGCCGCACTGCGGCCACGCCATGGGGCGCCACCGGAGTGCGCGCTCTGCCCTTCGAACGTGAAGATGGCCGAGATCAATCCGGTGCCCGGTGTAATTCCCCATCCCGTTGACAGATTGGCTCCGACGTGCGCGTAGAGTACGATGTCGACGTCATCGAACATTCCAGCTCGTACATAGTACGCCTTGGTGGCCACGAGTTCTTCCGCGACGCCGGGCCAGATGTGCAACGTTCCCGGAATCCCTTCGCGCTCCATCAACTCCTTGACGGCAATGGCGGCGGTGATGTTGACAGCCTGTCCGGCGTTGTGACCTTCACCATGGCCGGGTGCGCCGGGTACCATGGGTGCGTGACACGCGACCCCGGGGTATTGGGACGCCTGCGGAATGTCATCGATGTCTGTGCCGAAGGATATCACCGGATCGCCGGACCCCCAGGTGGCAAGCCAGGCCGTCGGTATGCCCGCCACACCTTCCTGCACGTCGAATCCGTTGTCCCGAAGGACTTGAACCAGATAGCGCGAGGTTTCGATCTCCTGAAACCCCAACTCGCCGAAACTGAAGATCTGATCCACCATCTGTTGTGTGAACTGACGTCGAGCGTCGATGGCATCGGCCAGTTCCTGTTTGAAGGCGCTCAAACGGTCAACCTGTGCGGCGCCGGACTCGGCGACGACAAGAGTAAGGCCAACGCAGACGGGGATACGCATACGTGTCACGAATCTGGCAGTCATACCACCTCTAGCGAGCAAGATGCGGAAAAAGGGCTCCCTCCGCGCGCCACGGGTCGCGGCCTCCGCTCATACCGCCCCATAATCAAGAGGCCACGACCCAACGCGCGCTTCCGGGAACCCCTTTTCCGCACCCTGCTGGGACGGGAATTCCCTCAACTCTCCAACAGAAATAGTACGCGTCACCAGCAATCTGGCTAGTGGGAATCGGTGGTACAGCAAGCGGCCTTCAGCCGGGAGGCAGATCCAGCCTTTCTTAGGCGACAATTGACGTCGAGACCGGCCGTCACGAATGGTCGGACCGTTTCAAGACTGTTCCGGGGACGCCGGTAACACAGGCTTCACGGTGCTATCCGAAGAAATCACGTTGCCGTCGCGCCGCCCGTCATCATCGGACCCGAGCGTCAGACGAATGAACCGGGGCTTATACGGAGAAACGGCACCCGCGGTCCCACCCTCCCGACCCGCTCGCTCTCTGAACAGGTTCTGCAACTCTTCTATCTCTTCGCTGCTGCGCGGCGCAGCTGGGTATCGCTGCGAGGTCCAGGACGACGCCACCGTACCGCTGTTGTTGTTCATCCTGTGAACAGGGTAGACGGTATCTCCCTGGGCCACGCGCATATCTCCCGCCGGGCCGACAGTCCACGGACAAAACGTGCAAGTGATTGAATCGTCCGGTGAGACACTCAGGAGCGTATCCTGAACCGCGTCCGGCGTCGCGGACAAACGCAGGACGTAGAACGGCTTGTCCGGAGCAAACTGCGACACCTTCAAGAGCGGGCCGTGTTCGGTCCAGTAGAGTTCGTGTGGCCAGAACCCTGGTTCGAGGGGCACGTGCAGCGGAACCGTTGTGACTACATTTCCGCGGCGGTCCCACACGGTGAATCGAAGGTTCCCGTAGTCCAGTACGGCAATCGACTGATCTGGCAGCACTTCCAGCTCGGCAGCACCTTGCAGCTCGCCCGGACCACCCCCTTGCCGGCCCATGGTGCGTTCCAGCCGGCCATCAGGTCGAAACAGCACGATCTGATGCGACCGGTTATCGAGAACGACCACGGAACCATCGTCCATGACGTCCAGGTCGGTGACCTCACCGAAAAAGACCGCATCGTCGAGCGGAAGGGTGCGCGCGAGTTCGACGTCCGGCACCTGAGCGGCGACACTCGTCGCGAGGATGAAGAGCAACACAACAACCAGCGTAGCGTTCCTTGTGCGAAAGAGGTCAACCCCTCAGACACGGGAACGCCACGTTGTGTTGCATCAACGGTTAGTTGCGGGTCATGGCATCCTGCGGCTCGACACGCCACCACCATTGTGTCGGCAGTTCGACCTGCCGCGGCCACACCTCAGTCAACGTATCCGCCTCGTACAGACGCCCGTTCTTCATGACATACCGGATGGACGTCGTGTTCTCGATGTTGTCGAGCGGATTCTGATCGAGCACCTGCAGATCCGCGAGCTTCCCGACTTCGAGGGATCCGATGTCACCGGCCAATCCGATCGCGTCGGCACTGTGGAGCGTCGCGGCACGCAACGCATCGTGATTGTTCATCCCGCCAGACGCCATCATCCACAACTCCCAGTGCGTCCCAAGCCCCTGCACCTCGCCATGTGAGCCTAACCCAACACGCCCGCCCGCTTCGACGATCTTCGTCAGCTGCTCGGCGTGCAGGAAGTGCGGATACTGGTCGGTTCGGTAGAACTGCGTGCGCTTCCACTTGTCCAACTCGTCGTGGGGCGTAAAGAAGCGGAGGCGCTCGTTCTGATCGACGTCAGTATGCGTGAGGTAATAGTACATGCCGGAGGGCCCGCCATACGCTACGATCAGCGTCGGTGTGTAGGTCAATCCGCTGAACGTCGTCAACCGCACCACGTCATCGTAGAACGGACTGATCGGCAGCGCGTGTTCGAGACCCGCGTATCCGTCCTGCATCAATGTGAGATTCATGGTGAAATTGGAGCCGCCCTCGGTGGTAGGTGTCAGACCAAGCTCCCTGGCGGCCATGATCACCCACTGACGCACCTTCCGATCGCCGGCCAGATACTGCTTGATGGTCTGCGTATCGAAGTGCTCGGAATATCGTCGCAGGACATTACGCGCATCATCCAGGCTGCGAATATTGTCGGCGGAGAATACTCCCGGGCCCGTCGAATAGAGCCGCGGCCCAATCAGCTCCCCAATTTCCATGAGATCGCTGTATGCCAGCACATCTTCGGACGATGTCTGAGGATCTCGTTGCGTCGTAACGCCAAAGGCGAGCTGCGCGAGAAACTGCGAAACCTGGCTGCGGTGTAAGCCCCAGGCCACCCAGGTATGGGCGTGAATGTCCACCAGACCGGGGATGATCGTCTTGCCGGAGACATCGACGATGTCCGCCCCGTCCGGGATCGGTACCCGGCCCTGTGCGCCAACAGCCGTGATGCGGTTGTCGGTGACGACGATGTCGCCGTTCGCTATGACCTCGTCGTCACGCATCGTAATCAGTCGTGCCCCACGCAGGACGACCGTCCCGCGCGGTTTGTCCTTTCTGGCCGTTACTTCAATGTCGATGCGTTGCGAATCGTACGCCGGCCCCGCTTCATCCTCGTCATCGGATGTCGCCGAATCGGCCGGGACGTCCGGGGAGGCACTCTCGAGTCTCGCCTGGATGATGGAATCCCGAAGCAGAGAATCGGCCAGACGCATGTCGTACTGGAAGTAGCTCCTTCCGATGGAGTAGTGTACGATCTGACCGTCGTGTCGCCACCCGACGAAGTCGCCTCCGATCTGCGTCAACCGTCTGGTCGGAACCGCGGAGGAAGAGGAGACGGAGACCGATGCGACCTCGCCCCCGACCGGTGGAACCGTAATCATGTATACGTTTCGATTGGCGCGGACCAGCGCCTGTGTACCGTCCGGGGAAAGAACGACTTCGTCGGGAGTCACCGGACCGCCTGACCCACCACCCGGACGCGGTGCCGTAACCTTTACGACGGGCTTGATGTCCGTTCCATCGTAACGCATGGAAAGCAATCCTTCGCTCCCCGCCCAGACGTAGATACGATCGGGATCCGGACCGATATGCGGCGCGTTGCGTCCCTGCTGCGTAGCCCCCGCTCCGACCCAGGTGATGCGCTGGTGTTCACCGCCGTCCGCAGGGATCCAGACGTATTCCAGCTCGGCGGCTCCACTGTGTCGCCCGAAATCTTCCAGCGTCCGCATCCGGTGTAAACGCGAACCGCGCACAGCGATGATCCGTGATCCGTCCCGTGAGTACGTCAGCTTGTCGAAGAACGCCGGTTCGTCCGTCAAACGCTCCGGCGCGCCCCTGCCGTCCGCTCGGACACGATAGATCTCGCCCCCGACGGAATCGTTCCACGTGACGTACGCGACGTATCGGCTGTCAGGCGACCACACCGGCGCATGCTCGACGTCGTCCGAGTCCGTGAGCCGCCTGGCGTTGGTGAGGGTCGGAAAGATCGAATCGCCGTCCACCAGTCCGTCATCGGGGTCGGGCAGGTCGGCGATCCAGAGACGGTCCAGCGCCGCAAAGGCAACGCGCGATCCGTCGGGTGATGGACGCGCTCCGCGAATCTGCGAGACAATCAGCGTGGAGTCGTTGATCGGATAGTCAAACTTGACGAGTGGGCCGAGCTGCTGCTCCACGCGTGCGGTGAACGGAATTTCCTCCGCGCGGCCCGAAGGGACCTCGACCCGCATGATCTTCCCACCGTAACTCGTTATGAGCGCCCGCGAATCGGGCGTGAAGGCGGAGCCGGGATACACGTCCCTGTCACGTGAACCACCCCCCTGATGATCATCGCGCTGGACATCCATTACCAGCCAGTGTTCTTCACCGCTCTCCAGGTCGAGGAGTTTGAGCGCCTCACGCGCATCGTACCGTGTGGCGTACACCAACCAACGGCCATCAGGACTCGGCACCGGCCGAAAAGCGCCTTCGAGTTCATGCGTGCGCACGAACACACGGCCCGTCTCCCGATCCAACTGGCCTATCTGGAAAGTGCCAACCTGTCGGGCCGAGCTTCGTGGACTGTGGGCCCCTTCATACGGTTCACGCCACTCAGCCCCCGTCGTGACGAAACCACCGCCGAGATCTCCTCGCACGTTGAGCCACAGATACCGCGGCTCCGCGCCGAACGCCGGACCGAGGTGGCCAGGGGTCGGACCATCATCATCGCCGTGACCCGTGATCTGGACACCTGAACCGCCGTCCCGATGGTAGAGCCAGAGCTGGCTGCCCTTAACGGCCACGAGGTAATCGCCGTCGGGAGTCCAGATGGGTGACATGTAATTCTCGCGCTCGTCGGACGTGAGCGGGCGAGGGTTGCCACCATCTGCATCGACGATCCAGACATTCTCCGATCCATCACGATCACTGACAAAGACCAGGTTCTCGCCGTCGGGCGAGAAACGAGGCTGCACATCGTACGCCTGCCCGCTCGTAATCCTCAACGCCTGACCGCCGGCAATGGGGATAGTGTACAGATCGCCGAGCAGCTCGAACACGATGGAGTTCCCACCGGGCGAGACATCGAGTGAGATCCAGGTTCCTTCGTCCGTGGTAAACTCGAGCGTTCGATTCGCAATCAACGGCAACGAATCTCCCCTCGAAGCCTCAGCGGCAGCGCTGTCGTTCTCAGCGGGCGACTGCGCGGCGACCGATGGGGCGATTGCAAACCAGGACAAGGCGCACGCGAGGCATCGCAGGCGGTGTGACATCGTGGCACTCACTCGCTCGAGAAATGTGTTGGGGGTGATTCTACGGTACGACCCTATATAATAGGATACGGTTCGACATCAATGCCCATGGGAAGAGACTCAGCGACGACCCCGACTGGTAAGCAGCCGCATGAGTTCGTCTCCATGGAGCGTTATGGAGGGGACAACTATGACATTGCGGCTGCGAAGCTCCAGGGCCGATTCATCATAGTAGACACCAATCTCAACACTGACTCCAAAGTCGCGGCGCCCGAACCGCGCCCCCAGAAAACCTCCGGCCGTAGGCGAATCCGAAACCGCACTTTCTGATAAGGGGAGAACCTGCATGGCGCGGAGGCCACCATACGGCACGACAGTCCCCTGCTCGGCGGCAGAGGCAATGAATCCGATCTCACCGTGCACGTGTTGTCCAAGGTTTACAATGCCCGCCCCCACCAGGACTGCGACCGCAGGCCCTTCGCCGGGAACACTTACGGAGTTCAGGCGTCTCTTGTACGTACCGACCAGGCCGCTGAGCATCGGGATGCGCAAACCCACATCGGATACACCATCGTTGAGTCCCCGTCGGATC